>WNFR01000597.1_pt1 | contig 62392 bp, 55 predicted proteins | sample 5400221 | NCBI WGS metagenome assembly WNFR01 (sample SAMN13153357, study PRJNA577476) | soil metagenome | isolation source: 40 cm soil under Madrone tree | place: USA:California | collected 2016-06-14
ATCGAGAGACCGAGCTTATAGCTCATGCTGAATCCATGTCGCGGAAAGCTGTTCCTAGGACGGTTGGTATCAGGCCTTAAAAGAACTCGTTCGGAATCTCGGTCCACTTCTCGCGGCCGCGATAGAACAGCGGCTTTTTGTTGTACTTCGCCAGGTAGGCTTGATACCGCGCACGATATCGACGGACGCGCTCGCGGGCTGCCTTGAGCGGCTTGTGCCGGAAACGCAGGAGGGCTCGCTCGACCGCCCACATGTTCTTGCGCGCAAGCCTCCAATCGTACGTTCCCAACCGGTGCAGATCGAACAGCCCATATCCGGTGATACATCCGGTGAAATCGATGTATGGGTCGAAATAGCTCATGGCGAGCGCACGTAGCGAACGAAATACCGGCTTTCGCCCGTGCAGGCCCGGATCGCGCGAGCGTGCCACAGAACCCCAGCGGCCGCGTTGCCGGTAAACAAAGATCACGTGGTCGAGGTAATCCACCGACATGAGGCTCATTACCAGCGGCGGATAGCCGTGCTGCTCCAGGATACAGGCGGCCGCCAGCGCGGCCTCGAGGCAATGCGCGGTGCGGTGCCGCAGAACCTGACGCAAGCTTCTGAGCGTTTCGGGGTCGGGAGGGGTTTCGGTATTGTACGGCAGGCGGTTGAGAAAGCGCTGCACCAGGATTGGAGTGCGCAGTCGTCGGATCAGGCGCCGCTCGGCCGATGTAAAGACGGCAGGCCGTGGTGGCGGATGGTCCTTGACCCGCGTCCCCCGTCTGCGATCGGTGCGGCGCATGGGCAATCTTCAACCGCGGGCGAAGAACGCAGCCAATATGTCGCTAAATTTGTCCGGCCGCTCCAGGGGCGACATGTGCCCTGCCCCATCGATCCTGTGAAGGACGGCGCCGGGGATATTCTCCGCCAACAGCCGGGCAGCGTTGCGGCAGATGTAGTCGTGCTGGCCCAGCATGACTAGCGTGGGCGCTTTGATGGCTTGCAGCGCGTGACGCATGCGGAAGAGCGATCTCCGCTGCGCCAGCACTTGCGAGAGGGTGTGCCGCAATCCGACGAGTGGCGTTGCGCGAATGAGCCCCGCCATGTGGCGGCGAAAGCGTGGGCCGCGATTTGCGTAGAACTTGAACAACTCGCTCCGCAGCATGTCCGGCAACAATTCGTCCCATCCGGTGCGTTCGGCAAAATCGACCCAGCGCCGTGCCAGCCACTGGATGCGCCAAGCGTCGTCCGCACCCGAACCCACGTCGGCGAGGACGAGATGCGTGATCCGCTCGGGCCTTGCGGCTGCAAGCGCAAGCGCCGGGCCCCCTCCCATCGAAAAGCCGACAACGGCAACCTTGTCGCACGCGAGCGCATCGAGGATGCCGGCAAGGTCGCGCGCGAGATGAGCAGCGGAATAGCGGCTGGGGTCGTCAGGCGCGTCGCTCTCCCCGTGGCCACGCTGGTCGTAGGTGATGACCGTGTGGCGATCGGATAGTTTTAGCCGCTGGTGAAACCACATCCGCTGTCCGCAGGCGAGGCCGTGCACGAGCATCACGGGCTTGCCGCAGCCGGTGATGCGACAGGCAAGCTCGATGTCGCCGACTGGAATGCGGCGCGAGACCTCAGCCATGCCCATCGCCGCAGGTGGTCCTCGCTTCGCTCAAGCGGTCGTGATGCCACAAGACGGGCGGCGACAGCTCTTCCCGCCCAGTCGCGATGCTGACAGTCTAGGTAGGAGGCGGGGACGGCGAAAGGGCGTCGTTCCGCCATAGCCTTTGTCTGCTTATTCGCGGCGGAAGATCTTGGGTCTCGACATGCGGTTTGCGTTGGTGATTTGTCTAGCGATTGCGGGCCTGTCGTCGGCGACGCTCGTCCCGGCGCCCGCGCTGGCCGAGGTGGTCTGCAGCGGACACAGATTGCTGTCGAGCCCGCGACCGGAATCGAGTTGCAGCAGTCTCAAACCCCGGATTTACCCGTCCCCTGACGGCGCACTGCGCGCGCTCGTGCTCCCGGTCGATGTGAGCCTCTATGCTACGCCGGATATGGAAAGTCGCGTCGTGATTCGGACCAGCAACGGCGATACCGTGACCTCGAAGGATTATTCATCGCCGCGCGGCACCAACGGCTACTACGTCGTCAATGCAAAATGGTCGCCCGACTCGCAGTTCTTCGTCTACAGCATGTCATCATCGGGTGGTCATTCACCCTGGTCTTTTCCGATGATGGCGTACAGCCGGGAGAAAAAACGCATCGCTCCATTTAGCGACATGATCGACGGCAAGCCGACGCTTTCGGCAGATTTCCACTTTGACGGCGCGCATCGGCTCGTCGCCGAGACGTGGAAAGCACCCGGGTCGTTGGACCATAAGGTTCCTGTGACGGTCGATCTCGAGGATGCGTTCGGCAAGCTGCCGGCTTCGGATTAGCGGTTGAAGCAAATCGGGGCGAGACGCGAAACTCAACCAGCTTCCTCGCGCCGTTGAGCGTGTATTCCTCGCCACGCGGCCGCAGGCGGCACGGGTAGATCCAGGTTCTCGCGCAAGGTCTTTCCCGTATAGGCCGTGCGGAACAGGCCGCGCCGCTGAAGCTCGGGCACCACGAAGCGAACGAAATCCTCGTAGGCTCCGGGAACATGGGTCGCGGAAACGACGAACCCGTCGCAAGCGCGCTCGACGAACCATTGTTCGAGCTGATCACAGATCTCTTTCGGACCGCCGACGATGGGATCGTGCACGCGGCCGCGGCCGGTATAGTGAATGAACTCTCGCACCGTCGGATTTTTGTTGCCGCTCGCGCGCACGACCCGGTCGCGGATCGCCTGCAGGCCGGAAATTGCCGCCATCTCTTCGTCGGTGAACGCCTCGTCCATGCCTTTGGTCGAGAAGTCGAAGTTGAGCGCTTCCGAGAGAAGCGAGAGCGCATCGATCTCGAGCGGCAGCTTGTTGATGACGCCCCACTTGTCCTCGGCTTCCATCCTGCTCGCGGCGGCCACCGTGTTGATCAGATGCGTGATCTTGACCTCCTCGGCATTGCGGCCGCAGCCGGCAACCTCCGCCTTGAATCCCGCATAGTCGCGCTTGCCGACAGCAATGTTCGGGTAGACGACGAAGATCAACTCGCCCCATTGCGCTCCGAAGCGCTTGCCGCGGCCGCTCTGGCCCGCCTGGATGATGACCGGATGGCCTTGCGGGGAGCGCGGCACGGTGAACGGCCCGCGTGAGCGGAAGAAGCGGCCCTTGTGATCGAGGCGATGGATTTTGTCGGGATGGGCGAACAGGCCGGCCGCCTTGTCCTGGACGATCGCGTCGTCCTCCCAGCTGTCCCAGTGCCCGAACACCACCTCCATGAATTCGTCGGCCCGATCGTAGCGCAGGTCGTGCTCGATCACCTCGTCGCGGCCCATGTTCTGAGCTTCGCCGTCATTCAATGAGGTGACGACGTTCCAGGCCGCGCGCCCGTCTGTCATCAGATCGAGCGTGGCGAACAGGCGAGCCACATGGAACGGCTCGTAATAGCTCGTCGAATAGGTTGCGCCGAGACCGAGCCGCTCGGTCGCCATGCCCATGACCGTGAGCACGGTCACCGCGTCCATCTTCACGCAACGGATGCCGTGGCGGACCGTGTGCGCGTGGTCATGTCCGTAAATGTCCGGCATCGAAAGCCGGTCATCGAAAAAGCCGAGATGGAATTTGCCTTCCTCGAGCACCCGCCCGATATGCCGGTAGTAGTCCGCCGACCAGGCATCCATACGCGACTGCGGGTGGCGCCAGGAGCACGGAAGATTGGTGCAATTCTGTGCCTGCAGAAAAGCGACCAATGTCATCTGGCGCATCGTCAACCCGCCGAAATGTTACGCGCGCCGAAATAGGGGCGGCATTGATAACCGGAGTTCGCGCTAGACCTTCGCGAGCCTGCGCAAGCTGGCACCAAAAGGAGAGAGCTCGTATGCCCAACCTATCGGATCGGAGCTAGGGTTGCAAAGTATCACTTGTCGAAGCCGAATCCATCTCCGTGCCCCGTGATTATGGGTTCGGCTTTCGCCGCCATCGCGCCTCGGCTGCAATGCCGAAAAGACTCGCTTTGATTTCTCAGGGCGCTCGGGCGATCTCGATCCCCGCCTCCCGAAACCGCTTGATGATCGCATAATGCAGATCGCTGCGCACGGAGAGGCTCTTTTCTACATCGGCGACGACGCACCGCAATTCGAATTCGAGCCCGATATTCCCGAAGCCCAACAGGAATGCTCCGGCAGGTGGTGACTGCACGACTTGCGGATGAGCCCCCGCGATCTCGAGCAAGATAGCGCGCGCCTGAACCGGATCGCTGTCATAAGTCACGCCGATTTTGATCACGACACGGCCCAAGGTATTGGTGCGCGTCCAGTTCTTGACCACACCGGTGATGAATTCGGAGTTCGGAATGATGACGCTCGCCCGGTCAAACGTCTCGATCTCGGTTGCGCGAATACGAACGCGCCGCACCCATCCTTCTTCCCCCTTGACCACGATCGTGTCGCCGACGCGGATCGGCCGCTCGGTCAACAGAATGAGACCGGATACGAAGTTGGACACGACGGACTGCAGGCCAAAACCGATGCCGACGGAGAGGGCGCCGGCAATCAAGGCGATCTTCTGCAGATCGAAGCCGAGTCCCGTAAGTGCAATGCCGATCGCCGTGATCGCGCCGACATAGCCGAAGATCGTGACGATCGACAGCTGAAGACTTGGCTCCAATCTGGTTCGGGGCAGCAACTCCGTCTCGAGCCAGCGCTGTACAATGCGCGTAACGACCAGGAGCAGGAGGAGCAGGAAGGCGCCCGTCAGCATCGTTTCAAACGAAAGGTGGATCTCGCCGATCTTGAATCCAAACGGGATGTTGCGAACCGTGTCGAACAGGTCGGCGGTGGATACTTCCCAAGGGCCGATGATCAGGAGGAACGCCGCCAGGATCAGCATCACTCGAATGCCTGCCGAGAGCAGCGCGCCGCCAAAGCCAAGCGTGCCAGCGCTGATGCCAAGGCTTGCAGCGAGTGTCTGCCCTTTGGGGCTCTGCTCGCCGATCGTGGAAAACAGCGTCTGTGTGATCGCGAGCAGCAGATAGAGAGCCCCGAACGCTGCCGCGGCGACAATCACTCGCAACGCGACGAATGCGGCAAGGCCCGCATAACCCGCGACGAGCGCGAGGGCGATCAGCACCGCCAGCAGCAAGCCCAGCGGATGGGCCCAGGCCGCGACAACGAGCGGCTCCCCTCGCTCTTTGCGGATTTGCCGCAGCCGGACGACGAGATGGGCCAAAAAGCCCGCCGTTACCACTGCGAACAGTGCATTCGTGGCAACCGTGATGATCAGCGGCGCGAACAAGGTCTTGTGCGCCACCTGTGACACGATCAGCACGGCGAGCGCGCGCGCGGACCAGACCAGGTGATTGTGGTAGCAGAGCGCTGTGGCATCATCTTCCTGCACGAGGCGCCGTTGCGGCTCCCACGGTGCGAACAGGCCGCGGGCTACGCCGTAAGCGAAACTCGCCGCCGTGACGCCGGCAAGCAGCCCTTCCGCGATCTGTTCGACGCGGGCGGTCAAAAGGCCGAGCGCCTCGAATGCGAACAACGCGCCCGCAGTTGCCAGTGGCGTGCGGGCGGTGAACCAAACGAACACCCATAACGCCGCCCAAGCTTTGGCCGAACGGGTGTCCGTCGGAAAAGCGAGGAGTCGGGGGAACCACCATCGGCTCAAGATGATCGCAACTGCGATGATCGCGAGCGTGATCAAAACTGCCGCGCTCCAGGGAAGGCGGTCACCGCGTTCGGCCATCCACGCGTGGAACACCGCTCGTTCGTTGCGCAATTCGATCGGGAAAGCCCGCAGCGTGTCCATCCAAAAGAAGGGATCGAGCACGCTGGGGGTGCGGGCGAACAGCTCTCTGGCGTATAGCGAATGACGCTTCTGCGACACGCGCTCGCTCAATTGATCCGCTCTGAGGGAGAGAACTCTGGCCTGTTTCAATTCACCGTCGAGCTCGGCGAATTGCTTCGTCAGCTCCTCGCGCTGGCCGGCGATGTCGGCGCTCTCGGGCGGCGCATCCTTCGCGGGCGCGGGGCCGAGCTGCTTCACGCGCTCCTCCAGCTCATGAACGCGAGGCTCGAGCTCGTCGATGCGGGCGCGAAGTGTCTCCGTTGCCGTATTGAGCGTTTGCCGAAATCGCACGAGCGTTTCCGGCAAGACATCTTCGCTGTCGACGCCGGATTCGATCTCGTCCAGCGAGGCCTTGATCGACTCGAGCGAGGGCGGTTCGCTGGACTCTTCCCCCGCGGATCGATCGAGGACCGCGGCCGAAACGAGAAATGCGCCCGCGATGGCCAAACAAACGGCCTGCCGTCCCAGGGCAAGCCAAGTGCGCCTGATCGTCATAGGACCGTCTCCCCTCCTTGTGCGGGAATGCCACCGAGAGCCGTTTGCTCGCCTTGCGCGCTGCGCGAGAGCAGCGGCCGAGGCCAAGCCCCCCGGCGCCTTGATTCCCTCAAGACCCGCGTCTAAGACCCTGACCGGGCACGGAAAGCATGATCGTCCTGATCGACAATTACGACAGCTTCACGTTCAACCTGTTCCACTATCTGGGCGGACTAGGGGCGGACGTGGTGGTCTATCGCAACGACAAAATCGCAGCCGATCAGGTCGTGGCGATGGAGCCGGAGGCGATCGTGCTGTCGCCTGGTCCCCGCACCCCGCGCGACGCCGGCATCTGCCTCGAGCTCATCGCCAAGGCGGCGCCCGCGGTTCCCCTGCTCGGCGTGTGCCTGGGCCACCAAGCGATCGGGCAAGCCTATGGCGGCGCAGTGATCCGCGCTCCGGCGCAGGTTCACGGCAAGCTCTCGGAGATCAGGCACCAGGGCAACGGCATATTCCGCGGCATCAACGCGCCGTTCAAGGCAACGCGATACCATTCTCTCGTGGTCGAGCGGGCAAACTTGCCGCACGAGCTCACGGTCACCGCGGAGACCAGTGACCGTCTCATTATGGGATTGGCGCATCGTACATTGCCGGTGCACGGTGTTCAGTTTCATCCTGAGAGCATTGCCTCCGAGTACGGCCATCTCATGCTGCAGAACTTTCTCGACATCGCCGGCGCCTGGAACGCCGCGAGGGGCCGCGCGCCGACTGGCGTTCGGGCGAGCCGCCGTGTTTCGTGAGACGCCAAAGTGACCGAGGAACTCAAGGGATTGATCGCCAAGGCTGCGACCGGCGCTACGCTGAGCCGGGAGGAGGCTGCCCGTGGTTTCGACACCATGATGTCGGGCGAGGCGACGCCCTCGCAAATGGGCGCGCTCCTCATGGCGCTGCGCGTGCGCGGCGAAACGGTCGACGAGATCACCGGCGCAGTAAGCGCAATGCGCGAGAAGATGCTGCGGGTCGCAGCGCCGCCCGATGCCATCGACGTGGTCGGCACCGGGGGCGATGCCTCCGGCTCGTTCAACATCTCGACTTGTGCCGCCTTGATCGTGGCCGGCGCCGGCGTTCCGGTCGCCAAGCACGGCAACCGAGCGCTCTCGTCGCGCTCGGGCGCCGCCGATGTGCTCGCAGCGCTCGGCGTGAACATCGAGTTGACGCCGCAGGGCGTCACCCGCTGCATCAAAGAAGCCGGCATCGGTTTCATGTTCGCGCCCGCGCATCATCCGGCCATGAAGAACGTCGGCCCCACGCGGGTCGAGCTCGGTACCCGTACCATCTTCAATCTCCTGGGCCCGCTCTCCAATCCTGCCGGAGTCAAGCGACAAATGGTCGGCGTGTTCTCGCGCCAGTGGATCGAACCGCTCGCGCTGGTGCTGCAGAATCTAGGCTCCGAATCGGCCTGGGTCGTGCACGGCTCGGACGGCCTTGACGAGATCACCACGGCGGGGCCGACCTATGTGGCCGCCCTCGAGAGCGGCGCGGTGCGCACGTTCGAGATCACGCCCGAGGAGTTGGGGTTGCAACGGGTCAAGCCTGAGGCGTTGCGCGGCGGGAGTGCCAAGGAGAACGCGCAGGCGCTGCTCGACGTGCTCAAGGGCAAGGGCGGCGCTTTCCGCGACGTTGCCATCCTCAATGCAGCCGCGGCGCTGATGGTCGCGGCGCGTGCCAAGGATCTCAAAGGAGCGCTTACGCTCGCGCAGGCCTCCATCGATTCCGGCGAGGCCGCCACCCGGCTCCAACGTCTGGTCGCGATTTCGAATGCGTGAGAATCGGAAGATGGCTTTCCGCGCGCGCCACACCGGTCCAAGACCCGAGTAAATGCCCGATGGCGGACATTCTCACCGAGATCGAGGCCTACAAGCGCGAAGAGATTGCGGCGGCCAAGCGCGCCCGCTCCGTCGCCACGATCGAGGCCGATGCCAGATCGGCTCCTGCTCCACGCGGCTTTGCCGCTGGCATTCGGCGCGAACTTGCGGCAGGCAACTATGCCTTGATTGCAGAGATCAAGAAGGCGAGCCCCTCCAAAGGCCTGATCCGGGCGGAGTTCGACCCTGCCGCCTTGGCGCGCGCCTATGAAAGCGGGGGCGCGACTTGCCTCTCGGTGCTCACCGACGCGCCGTCTTTTCAAGGCAAGCCGGAACATCTCGGCGCAGCACGCGCTGCGACCAAGCTCCCGGTCCTGCGCAAGGATTTCATGTATGACGTGTATCAAGTCGCCGAGGCGCGAGCATGGGGCGCAGACTGCATCCTGATCATCATGGCCGCCGTCGACGACCACGCCGCCCAGGAGCTTGAACAGGCCGCGCAGGCATTCGGCATGGATGCCCTGCTGGAAGTACACGACGAAGCCGAGCTCGAACGGGCGCTTGGGATGCGCTCGCAGCTGATTGGGATCAACAATCGAAACCTCAAGACGTTCGAGACGACGCTTGCGGTCAGCAAGCGCCTGGCGCCGAGGATCCCAGCCGGCCGTATCGCCATCGGAGAGAGCGGCATCTTCTCCCCTGCCGATCTCGCATCGCTGGCGTCGATCGGCATCTCGGCTTTTCTTGTCGGCGAAAGCCTGATGCGCGAGCGCGACGTGGAAGCCGCGACACGCGCGCTCATTCGCAAGGAGCGCCGCGTCGGCGCCGCGGGGTGAGCGGTGGCGCGCGCGCCTCAACTCACTCATCTAAACCGCGGCGGCGAGGCACGCATGGTCGACGTGTCGGAAAAGGCCGCGACCGAACGCGTGGCCACCGCTGAAGGCCGCGTGGTGATGACGGCAAAAACGCTCGACGTCGTGCTTGCCGGCAACGCCAAAAAGGGCGACGTGCTGGGGGCTGCTCGCCTCGCCGGCATTATGGCGGCAAAACGCACGCACGAGCTGATCCCGCTCTGCCATCCCCTGCCCGTCTCGAACATCACCGTCGATATCGCGCCCGAGCGCAAGCTGCCGGGCCTTAACGTGCGCGCGCGCGTCAAGGTGACTGGCCGGACCGGGGTGGAGATGGAGGCATTGACCGCAGTCGCGGTCGCCTGCCTCACCATCTACGACATGGTAAAGGCACTCGAGCGCGGCATGCGCATCGAGGGCATCCGCCTGCTGGAGAAGCGCGGCGGCAGATCGGGACATTATCGAGCAAAGGAGTAGGCTCGTGGCGCTGATGCCGGTCGCAGAGGCGCTCACCCGCGTGCTCGCGGATGCGGAGCCGCTCGCGGCCGAGGCCACGCCGCTCGCGGATGCCCACGGGCGGGTGCTCGCCGCCGATGTCGTGGCGCTGCGCACCCAGCCCCCGGCCGATGTTTCCGCGATGGACGGTTACGCGGTGCGTTCGGCGGATGTCGCCAAAGTGCCGGTCAAACTCAAGATCATCGGGGAAGTCGCGGCCGGACATCCGTTTCGCGGCACGATCGGCGCCGGCGAAGCCGCGCGCATCTTCACTGGCGGTGTCCTGCCGCCGGGCGCCGACACGATCGTCATCCAGGAGAACACCTCGCGTGAGGGCGAGGCCGTCGTCGTCATCACCCCCTCTGGCAAAGGCAAGCATGTGCGCGTCGAGGGCCTCGATTTCAAAAGCGGCGCGGTGCTGCTCGCCAAGGGCCGTCGCCTCACCGATCGGGATCTTGCGCTCGCGGCGGCGATGAACCATCCCACCGTACCGGTGCATCGCTGTCCCAAGGTCGCGCTGCTGGCAACGGGGGATGAATTGGTGATGCCCGGCGGGACGCCTGGTTTCGGCCAAATCGTCTATTCGAACGGCTATGCCACCATGGCGGCCGCGCGCCAGGAGGGATGCGAGGTGGTCGACCTCGGCATCGTGCCGGATCGCCTCGTCGAGACCGCCGCTGCGGTACGTTGTGCACGCGATCTCGGTGCCGATATTCTCGTCACCTCGGGCGGCGCTTCGGTCGGTGATTACGACCTCGTGCGCGAGGCGCTGGCGAGCGAAGGACTCGCGCTGTCGTTCTGGAAGGTGGCGCTGCGTCCTGGCCGGCCGATGATGCATGGTCGGCTCGGCCGCATGCACGTCCTGGGGCTGCCGGGCAATCCAGTCTCCGCCTATGTCTGCACGGTGCTGTTCCTGCTTCCGCTCATTCGGCGGCTCGCAGGGCGCAGCGACGTCGTTCCCCCGACCGAGACGGCGCGCCTGGGCTGCGATCTGCCGGCAAATGACGAGCGCGCCGACTACCTGCGCGCGACGCTGGCGATTAGCCCCGACGGCGTTCCGGTCGCGACGCCGGCACCGGTCCAGGATAGCTCCATGCTCATGCCGCTTGCGCGCGCCGACTGTCTTCTCGTACGCGCGCCGCTTGCCCCGGCCGCCAAGGCGGGCGAGAGCTGCTCCATCATCCGCCTGGCGCCGTAGCGCCACGGCCGCGGGAAGGCGTTCAAGACCGATGATCGAAGACGAGGGCGCACAGCAGGTCGTTGCGTTCTACGATGCGATCCTCGAATCCAGGGGCATACGGCTCGCGCCGGACAGCATGATCCTGGACTACGGATGCGGATCGGGCCGGCACACCTACGAATATCTCGATGCAGGATATTGCAACGCGTTCGGCTACGACCTGCAAAATTACGTCGCTCTGCGCGCACCGAAAGACCGCGAACGCTTCCGCTTCGATCCCATCCCCGGCAACGCCGGCGGTTACCCGAGGATGAGCGAGGTCCCTTGGCCTGCCGATACGTTCCATTTCATCTTCGCCACATCTGTCTTCGAGCACGTCGCGGATCAGGAATTGGCGTATGCGGAAATCCATCGCGTGCTCAAACCCGGCGGCGCATTCCTCAACATCTTCCCCTCGAAATGGCGCCCCATCGAAGCGCATATCAATATTCCCTTCGGCGGCGTCTTTACGTGGCGGCCTTATCTCCAGCTTTGCGCAGTCCTGGGCATTCGCGGCCTGAACCAGGAGACGTGCACGGCCGCTGAGGTCGTCGAGCTCAATCGCTTGTTCACGACGTACGGCGTCAACTATTTGTCCGGGCGGCAGATCGCAGTGCTGCTGCGCCGGATTTTCGGCGAGTTCGAATACGTCGAGGACGCCTACATCCGTCACAGCCCGGGCCGGTCAAGACACCTCGCGGTTCCGCTGACATTCGTCCCGATGCTGCGCGAGGCGTTTCGGTTCGCGCACACAAGGGCGTTTCTGGCACGAAAACGGAAGTAGCCGCTTCGGGCCGCGAACAAACCGGGATGGTCGTTCAAAGGCCGAGTTGCGGTACCACCAGCGATGCCGGCCAGGTTGGCCGATCGTGGGTCAAGTTCCCGCAAGTTCCACGCGCCCGTTCACCTCAAATTAAATGGTTGCGGAACACATATCGAACATATACTGTCTGTTCATGATTTGTTTCGGCGAGTCGCAATGGGGGATGCAAAAATGTTGACCCGAAAACAGTTCGAACTGCTGCGCTTCATTCACGAGCGCCTGAAAGAAACCGGCGTGCCACCATCCTTCGATGAGATGAAGGACGCGCTGGATTTGCGTTCGAAATCCGGGATCCATCGCCTCATTACAGCGCTGGAGGAGCGCGGGTTCATTCGCCGGCTGCCCAATCGGGCCCGCGCCATCGAGGTGATCAAGCTGCCCGAGTCGGTCGCCCACGGCATCGGGACGGGCCGCGCGCGCGGGTTTACGCCAAGCGTGATCGAGGGCAATCTCGGCCGGGTGCGCACCGCCTCTGAGGACGAAAGCGGCCGCCCTGTGGCAGTGCCGGTGATGGGACGCATCGCCGCTGGCACGCCGATCGAGGCGATCCAGACCAAGAGCCATGTGATCAACATGCCGCCCGACATGCTCTCGAGCGGCGAGCACTTCGCGCTCGAGGTCAAGGGCGACAGCATGATCGAGGCCGGCATTCTGGACGGCGACATTGCGCTACTCAAGAAGGCGGAGGGCGCCGATACCGGCGACATCGTGGTCGCGCTGATCGACGACGAAGAGGCCACCCTCAAGCGTTTCCGTCGCCGCGGCGCCTCGATTGCACTCGAGCCAGCAAACGCCGCCTACGAGGTCCGCATTCTTCCGCCCAATCGCGTCCGCATTCAGGGCAAGCTGGTGGGATTGTTCCGGCGGTATTGATTCTCGCGCTCCTCGCTGCAGAGGAAACGCAAGCGCTCAATCTCCCGGCTCCAGATCGTCTGCGCGCGGCGTAGCGTCGCGTGGCTGCGGCGACGCCGCGCGGCTCGGCGCGAGCGCGACGGCGTCCGGCGCAACCGCGCGTGCCCACGGACGGTCATAGCCTCGGGGACGCGCGGCCGCGATCGCAAAGTCCTTGCCGCGTCGGTGCAATGCCATCGCTCCCGAGCCTCGCCAGACATTGCGATCGATGACCAAGGCGGCACATCCGGGTGGCGCATCGCGGCTGCTCACCACCACCACGGCGCGACGGCAGTCTTCCTCGAAGGCCTCGCTGGTCTTCGCGATGGCGACGAGTGAGCCGTCGCGCAGCTTGCCGATACAACCTGCCGCATCGCATCTGATTCCCTCGCCCAGCGTGTCGTCCTTCGCCGTGCGCGGGTCGGCGTCGGCCGCAAGCCACTCGCGGAACGCGAAGACATCGTTGCCGGACTTGATCATGGAAAGCCGGCCGTTTGCGCCGCGCAGCGCAACCGCGCTGCCGTCGGCGGCGACGAGCACATCGGGCTGGGGCGCGCGAAGCATCAGAATAATGGCGCCGCCCATGATCAAGCCCCCGATGAAACGCAACGGCGTCCGCAAGAGGCAGAGCACAAGGAGCCCGCCCGTGCACATGAGCAGAGGACTCGCGCCGAAGGCAGCCATGCGCCCGAGCGCTCCTGGGAAACTGGTCACCCAGGCCGCTACGAGCATCATCCATTCGATGCCCGCGCCCATGAGCCACCAGCACCAGCTGTCGAGCCCGAGCGGCATGCTCATTAAGCCGAGAATTCCAATCGGCATGATCCAGGCCGATACGATGGGCATCGCAATCAGATTGGCGACCACGCCGTAGGGGGAGATGCGGTGGAAGTGATAAGCGATGTAGGGGATCGTTGCAGTGCCGGCGAGCAAGGAGACGATGAGCAGGCCGACGATCTCGCGGCCGCCCCAGAGCGCGATCTTCGCGGCGAGCGGCGTGTCGCCGCCCTTGCTCATCCAGGGCAGACCCTGCTGGTAACCGGCGACGAGCGCGAGTGTCGCCGCAAACGACATCTGGAAGCTCGGATGAACGATGGCTTCGGGTGCAAGCAGGAGCACGCCGAACGCCGCGGCCGTCAGCGTGCGAAACGTGAGCGTCGGGCGATCGATCATGACCCCGACGAGCACGATACCGATCATGATGAAAGAGCGCTGGGTCGCGACCTCCGCCCCCGACAGCACGAGGTAGAACGCCGCTGCGCCAAGGGCAGCGAGCGCCGCCCACTTCTTGATCGGGTGACGGCTGCTGAAGGCCGGCATGAGCGCGAACAGCGCACGCAGCACAAAGAACGTAATCCCGGCCACGACCGCCATGTGATAGCCCGAGATCGAGAGTACGTGGGCGAGGCCCGACACGTACATGGCTTCATTCACCGGCGTCGAGATGGCGTCGCGTTTGCCGGTAATGAGAGCCGAGGCAATCGCGCCTTTGTCGCCGGGCAGGATCGTGCGGATTCGCTTGTCGATGGCCTCACGCATGCCTTCGATAAATGCCGCGTAGCGCAGACGCAGGCCCGCAGCGTGCGGCGCCTCAATCGTCCGAACCGGGCCAAGCACGAAGCCCGAGGCCCCGATGCGCTGAAAATACATGTCGCGTGCGAAGTCATACCCGCCGGGGCGCAACGGTTCGAGCGGCGGGGACAAGCGCGCCTTAAATTCGATGAAACTGCCCACCGGCGGTGCCGTCCCCTTGCGCACCGACACCCGCACGCGCTCGAGCTTTTCGCTCAAGCGCGCCCCGCTACTGCGCTCGAGGCGAACGACAACGCGGTCGGAGCGCTCGCGCTCTTCGCGCGCCTCGACGAAGCCTGCGAGCTCGGCGTTCCACGCCGGGGCCGACAGCACCGGATGGACGATGATCTCCCGCTTGATCGTGGCGGTTGCAAATCCAGCCGCCACGGCGGCGACACCTACGGTTGTCGGGAACGCAAATGGCCGATGCCGGCACAGGATTGCCGCAAGCACCGTTGCGCCAAGCAGGACGGCTGCCGCCCACGGTGCGGGTTCACGCTCTGCGGCGAAATAGATGATGGTGCCGCAACCGAAGGCGACCGCCAACCATGGCACCAGCCGGCCAGGGGCGACTTCGGCGGCTGTCCAGTCTTGGATGCGCTGCGCAGCCCGTCGTGCAAAATCGGTGAGGCCCTGCGGCCAAGCCAGTGCGGGCCTGCGTCCGGTCGCAATCCAAGGCCGCCATGCCTCGGCCCGTCCGCGCGACCTGCCCTGCCCGACCATCGCGCGCTTCCTCGACGGCCCCGCTGCGTCTTACCCGCGCATAGTACACACTGCCGCCGGTCCTGACATAGCCTGGTGCCCGCATCCACAGCGCTCATGTTCGATGAAGGCAGCGCATGGCCAGCGTCCGGCGTTTTTCGATGTGGCACAGGTGACCCGCAGGTTGCCAGGTTGATCCCGAGCGTTCGGTTGTGGTAACCGCGCAGTGCAGAGAGGGTGGCAAAATACGGCAAGCGCATTCCGGATTGTGCTGCGCTCTGTACGCACGAGATATGGCAGCCCGAGGCGGATATGGATCAAGGCGTTGAACTCAGGCGCGCGGATCGCGCTCGAGCCGTCGCGCGTCTGTGCGACTTCATCGTGACATCGATCGATGGTGCGCGCGCGGGCGAGGCGCCGTTCTATCATCTTCAATTGGAGCGGGTCTTTCCGGATGATGTCTATGCGTCGATGCTGGCGGGGATGCCCGAAGCCGCGGATTACCGGCCGCTCTATGGTCAAAACCAGTGCAACGTGCTGGCGGACGGCACCCCCACCCGGGTGAAGATCGATCTTTTCCCTGAATACATCCGGCATCTGCCGGCGGAAAAACGGGTGATCTGGGACGTCGTGGGTCGCGCGCTCTGCTCAGAACCGGTGAAGGCCGCGTTCGTGCGCAGGCTCGCGCCCGCGCTTGCCCGTCGCTTCGGGCCCCACTACGCCAAAGTGGGCATGTACCCGATCGCCATCCTCACCAGAGACGTGCCTGGCTACAAGATCGATCCACATACCGATACGGGCTGGAAGGGAATTACGGTGCAACTGTTCTTGCCGCGCGATGCATCGCACACCCATATCGGTACGATCTTCCATGAAAAGCTTGCCGATGGCAGTTTGCCGAAGCGTACCCAAATGAAATTTGCTCCCAATTCCGGCTACGCCTTCGCCGTAGGCGACGACACCTGGCACTCCGCCGATCGGGTGGGTCCTGAAGTGAGGACCCGAGACAGCATCCTCCACACCTATTTCGTCGATGCGGGCCTGTTGCGCGTGCTGCGCAATCGCGGCAAACGGATCGCCAATTTTCTGCGTAACGAATTACGCCATTACGCGCCGCGTTGAGCGGCAGGCCCGGCGCTCACCTTCGCCCACGTATCGCGCAGGCCGACCGTGCGGTTGAACACGGTATGATTGGGCATTGAATCCGGATCCGGGCAGAAATAACCCTGCCGCTCGAACTGAACAGGCTCGGCGGAATTGGTCGTCGCAAGCGCGGGTTCGAGCTTGCAGTCGGTCAGGAGTTCAATTGAATCGGGGTTGAGATCGGCGGCGAAGTTGCCGACGTCCGGGTCCGCTCGCGCGAACAGCTGGTTGTAGAGCCGAATTTCGGCCGTGATGGCATCGGCCGCCGAGACCCAATGCAGAGTGGCCTGCACCTTGCGCCCATCAGGCGCGTTGCCGCCGCGCGTTTGCGGATCATAGGTGCAGCGAAGCTCGATCACCTCGCCGGCGGGAGCTTTCACCACCTCGCGGCAGGTGATGAAATACGCGTAGCGCAGCCGAACCTCGCGTCCGGGGGACAGCCGATAGAATTTCTTCGGCGGGTTCTCCATGAAGTCGTCACGCTCGACATAGAGTTCGCGGCCGAAGCGCAGGCGGCGCGTGCCCGCGGCCGGGTTGTCGGGATGGTTGACGGCGTCGATCTCCTCGAATTGGCCTTCGGGATAATTCTCGATGACGACCTTCAGCGGACGCAGAACCGCCATGCGCCGCAAGGCCGTTTTGTTGAGAACCTCGCGCACGGAAAAGTCGAACATGGCCATATCGACCACGCTGTTGGCCTTGGCTACCCCGATCCGCTTGACGAAGTCGCGCACCGCCTCCGGCGGGACACCGCGCCGGCGCAACCCTGCGAGCGTCGGCATGCGCGGGTCATCCCAGCCCGTGACGTACCCGCCACGCACTAATTCGGTGAGCACGCGCTTGGATAACACCGTGTGGGTGAGATTGAGGCGCGCGAACTCGTATTGCCGCGGGCGGGATGGAACCGGAAGATGCTCGAGAAGCCAGTCGTAGAGAGGCCGATGATCTTCGAATTCGAGCGTGCAGAGCGAGTGGGTGACGTGCTCGATTGCATCCGATTGGCCGTGGGCGAAATCGTAGCTTGGATAGATGCACCATGCCGTGCCGGTGCGCGGATGGCTCGCATGCAGAATGCGATAGAGGACCGGATCGCGCAGATTGATGTTGCCCGAGGCCATGTCGATCTTGGCGCGCAGGACCCGCGCACCATTGGGAAATTCGCCCGCCCGCATGCGCCGGAAAAGGTCGAGGTTCTCTTCCACACGGCGCTCGCGCCACGGACTGTTGCGTCCGGGCTCGGTTAGGGTGCCGCGGTTCGCCCGCATCTCCTCCTGCGACTGGTCGTCGACATAGGCCTTGCCGGTGCGGATCAGGTGCTCGGCCCACGCGTAGAGCTGATCGAAATAATCGGATGCGTGGTAGAGGTGCGATCCCCAGTCGAAGCCGAGCCAGCGCACGTCGCGCTCGATCGCATCGATATATTCCTGCTCCTCCTTCGTTGGATTGGTGTCATCGAAGCGAAGATGACAACGGCCGCCGAACTCCTGCGCGACACCAAAGTTGAGGCAGATCGACTTGGCGTGGCCGATGTGCAGGTATCCATTCGGCTCCGGCGGAAAGCGCGTCACCACGCTCGTGTGGCGCTTGGCGGCAAGGTCAGCCGCGATGATATCGCGGATGAAGTCACGCCCTGTGTCCGTCTCGACTGCTGGTGCTTCCGTCATGCTGGATGACCCGGTCGACGCTGCGGCCTATGTGCCAAATCCGCACGCACGCGCCAAGACCGTTGATCGGCAAAACCTTTGCTGAGCTATGCTATTTCTGTGCTACACGGACGGCGCTGAGCCCACATCTGCGGCTTGCCGGGTTGCGAGGCCTCGCGTGCTTCCCTCGCGAGGGTGAGGGGGCCCACAAAATCAAGCGCCATGAGCGAGACCATCGTCACACGCTTTGCTCCCTCGCCCACCGGCTTCCTGCATATCGGGGGCGCGCGCACCGCGTTGTTCAACTGGCTCTACGCCCGCGGGCGCGGCGGAAAAATGCTGCTGCGGATCGAGGACACCGACCGAGAACGATCCACCCAGGCCGCGATCGACGCGATCCTCGACGGGCTCACCTGGCTCGGGCTCGATTGGGATGGCGCCACCGTCTACCAATTTTCGCACTCCAAGCGCCACCGCGAGGTCGCTCGCACGCTGCTTGACGCGGGCCGTGCCTATCTTTGCTACGCCTCGCCAGAGGAACTCGTGCAGATGCGCGAGAAGGCGCGCAGCGAGGGCCGTGCCAAGCTCTATGACGGCCGTTGGCGCGATCGCGACCCAGCCGAAGCCGCGCCCGGGGTCCAGCCGGTGCTCCGGCTCAAGGCTCCGCTGACTGGCGAGACAGTGATCGAGGACCAGGTGCAGGGGCGCGTGGTTTGGCAGAACGAGAACCTCGATGATCTCGTCTTGCTTCGTTCGGATGGCACTCCGACTTATATGCTCGCCGTCGTCGTCGACGACCACGACATGGGCGTGACGCATATCATCCGCGGCGATGACCACCTCACCAATGCCGCGCGTCAGACCCAAATCTACAACGCGCTCGGCTGGCCCGTTCCGGTGATGGCGCACATTCCGCTCATTCATGGACCTGACGGGTCGAAATTGTCCAAGCGCCACGGCGCGCTCGGGGTCGATGCGTACCGGGCCATGGGATATCTGCCGGCGGCCCTGCGTAATTATCTTGTGCGGCTGGGCTGGAGCCACGGCGACCAGGAAATCTTCACGACCGAGGAGATGATGGCGGCCTTCGATCTGCCGCAGATCGGACGCTCGCCCGCGCGCTTCGATTTTGCCAAGCTCGAGAGCCTCAATGGCCATTATTTACGGCAGACCGGCGATGCCGATCTTCTCGCCGAGCTCGAACGCGCGCTGCCGCACATGGCGGGCGGACGTGAGCTTGCCGCCAAGTTGACCCCGCAGATGCGCAACAAGCTGCTCGCGGCAATGGGCGGACTCAAGGAGCGGGCCAAGACCTTGGTCGAGCTCGCGGACGGCGCCCGCTTCATTCTTGCCGAGCGCCCGCTCGCCCTGGACGACAAGGCAGCCGCTCTGCTCACCGCCGAGGCGCGGGGGCTTCTCGGCGAGCTTTCAGAAGATCTCAAGACGCTCGAACCTTGGAGCGCGGAAACGACCGAGCAGGCGGTGCGCGCCTTCGCCGAGCGCAAGGGGCTCAAGCTCGGCAGCGTCGCACAGCCGCTGCGCGCTGCGCTTACAGGGCGGACGACCTCACCCCCCATCTTCGATGTGTTGGCGGTGCTGGGGAAGAGCGAAAGCCTTGGCCGGCTGGAGGACCAAGCCATGCAGACGATCGCCAACGGCTAAACTGCCCGCTCGGGCGAGCGGAAGATGCTCTGGCCGAACGCACGAGGAGCCTCCACATAATGTTTGTGCGATCCGGCGCGGATGCCTCGTCGGTTCCGCCGTCTTGCAGTGCATAGTGGGATGGGCTACGCAAAAAGCGGGCTCCCTTCGGGCATTCGGAAACGGTAACGCACCTAACCGCTGCTGGAGGGAGATACGGGTTCGCCGGGCGATATAACCGAGGGCACGATCATGGATGCGAAGACCGGCGCCAACATCAAATCCGGCAAATTCGTCGCCGGCGACAAGGAGACCACGTTCCCGATCTACGATGGAACGATCGGTCCTGCGGTCATCGACATCGGCAAATTCTACGCCGAGACCGGCATGTTCACCTACGATCCCGGCTACACCTCGACCGGCAGCTGCGAGTCGAAGATCACTTATATCGACGGCGATGAAGGCATCTTGCTCTATCGCGGATATCCGATCGAGCAGTTGGCCGAGCACGGCGATTTCCTCGAGACCTGCTATCTGCTGCTCTACGGCGAACTCCCCACCGCGGCGCAGAAAGCCGACTTCGACAATCGTGTCACCCACCACACCATGGTGCACGAGCAGATGAGCCGGTTCTATCAGGGCTTTCGGCGCGACGCGCACCCAATGGCGGTGATGACCGGCTGCGTCGGTGCGCTCTCGGCGTTCTATCACGACTCGACCGACATCTCCGATCCCACTCAGCGGATGATCGCCTCCATCCGCATGATTGCGAAAATGCCGACGATTGCGGCGATGGCCTACAAGTATTCGATCGGCCAGCCCTTCATCTATCCGAAAAACGACCTCGATTATGCGACCAATTTCCTGCGCATGTGCTTCGCGGTGCCATGCGAGGACTACAAGCCCAATGCCGTTCTCGCCCGCGCGATGGATCGCATCTTCATCTTGCACGCCGATCATGAGCAGAATGCCTCGACCTCGACGGTGAGGCTGGCCGGCTCTTCCGGCGCCAATCCGTTCGCTTGCATCGCGGCGGGTTGCGCGTGCCTGTGGGGCCCCGCACACGGCGGCGCCAACGAGGCGGCGCTCAATATGCTGCGGGAGATCGCCAAGCCCGAGCGCATCCCGGAATACATCCGCCGCGCCAAGGACAAGGACGACCCCTTCCGTCTCATGGGCTTCGGCCACCGGGTCTATAAGCATTACGACCCGCGCGCGAAGATCATGCAGAAAACTTGCCACGAAGTGCTGAGCGAGATCGGAGTCAAGGACGATCCGCTGCTCGACGTCGCGCTGGAGCTCGAGCGGATAGCGCTCCACGACGACTATTTCATCGAGAAAAAGCTTTACCCGAACATCGATTTCTATTCGGGGATCACGCTCAAGGCGATGGGTTTCCCCACCACGATGTTCACGGTTCTCTTCGCGGTTGCCCGCACCGTTGGCTGGATCTCGCAGTGGAAGGAAATGATCGAGGATCCGCACCAGAAGATCGGCCGGCCACGCCAACTCTATACCGGTGCCAGGCAGCGCGATTACGTGCCGATCTCGCGCCGCAAGTAATCCTCCGGACGGCGCACAATCAACGCTCGTCGCCACCGCGTAAGCCGCGGCAGGACTTGATCATCGCGCTGGCATAGCGCGGTGTGCCTCAGCGAGCACGATGTCGGCGGCGCGCTGCGCCGGCGCGCTCGATCCGACCTGCATAATGGCATCGAGGCGGGAAAACGCCTCGATTTGGCGACGACGTTGCGGCGTGTCGCTCAACAGCGGCAGCAGGGCGGCCGCGAGATTTTCCGCCGTGCAATCGTGCTGGAGCAGTTCCGGCACAACGTTCTCGCCGAGCAACAAATTGGTCAGGATGATCGAAGGAATTCGCTTCAAGATGCCGCGCCCTACCGTGATGTATTCAATGGCGGAAACCTTATAGGCCGCGATCATCGGCACACCAGCCAGCGCAAGCTCGAGCGTGACGGTGCCGGACTTGGCGAGGGCAGCGGTGGCGACGCGGAACGCTGCCTGTTTGTCGCTGGTGTCAAACACGATCCGCGGCCGCAGCGGCCATTGGGCGGTGGCACTGCGGATCACATCTGCGAGATGCGGAACGGCCGGCACCACGAGGTCAAGCGGCCCCAGCCGCTCACAGACCAGCATCACCGCGCCGGCGAAGGTGCCAAGCAGCCGCTCGATCTCGCCCGCGCGGCTGCCCGGCAACACCAACAAGACCGGTGGCGTAGCGAGGCGGCGACGCGCTTCCTCGCTGCTTGGGCGCAGGTGCTTGACCTCTTCGACCAGCGGATGACCCACATACGTGCAGGGCGGCCCACCCAGCCGCTGGTGCACTGCAGGCTCGAACGGCAGCAGCGCCAGGATGTGATCGATATAAGCGCGCATCACCCTGGCGCGGCCCGGCCGCCAGGCCCAGACCGAGGGTGAGACGTATTCGACGATCGCGATTGTCGGGTCCGCGGCGCGCACCCGCCGCGCGATGCCGCGGGTGAAACCAGGACTATCGATGATGACGAGGACGTGCGGCCGCTGCGCCACCACGGCCTTGGCTGTGAAACGCATGAGGCGCAAGATTCTTGGCAGCCGTCGCGGGATGGCGCTGAATCCGATCAGCGGAAGGTCATCGATTGCGTAGAGACTTGCCACTCCTTCGGTAGCCATTTCGCGGCCCCCGACCCCGGTAAAGCGCACTCGCTCGCCGGTGCGCTCCCGCAGCGCGCGGATCAGCGCGGCGCCGAGCCGATCACCGGATTCCTCTGCCGCGACGAGAAAAACATCGATGAATTCGGAAGCGGGCGTGCCCCGTGCCGGGAGGGTCATCGCTCGGCCGCCTGCTCGCGCACACCGAGCACGAACAGCCCGGCACGGTCTGCGGTCGCGCCGATCCGCGTGGGCTCCGCGACGATCGTGCCGCCGGCGACGACCGCAATTCCGGCGAGCCCTGCCCGCGCTGCGCTTTCGACCGTTTGCGGGCCAATCGAGGGCAAATCGAGCCGCCGATCCTGATTGCGCTTTGCCGCCTTCACCAACACGCCCCGGCCCGAGGCAATGCGTCCGCTTTGGCGAAGTTCGGCCACGCGTGCCAGCATGCGGTCGGTCCCTTCCGCTGCCTCGATCGCCAGCACGCGCGCATCAGCCACGACAACTGCTTGCCCAACGTCGAAGGGACTAGCCGCGCTGAGCAAAGCAAGGCCTTTGGCAATGTCGGCCCGGTCGCGGTCGTTCGGGCGCTCGCGCCCGAGCGCGCCCTCCGGCATCAAGATTTCCGGCGCGACTGCCTGTGCTCCAACGAGGCGAAAACCGTGCTCTTCAAAAATCGCGGCGACGCCTTTGAGCAGATGGTCGTCGCCGCCGCGAAAAATGCCGAAGATGCGCGGCAAGAGCCGCAGCGTCTTGAAATCGGGCCTGATCTGCCAGATTGCCGGCCGCACCATCGAGCCGATGAAAACGACATCGCGGCAGCCTTCTCGGCGCGCCAGCCGGCAAAACGCGCCGAATTGCCCGACCGCCGCCCAGTAATGCGGATAGTCCACGATCCGTTTTGGATCCGCCCAGCCGCGAATTGCGAAAAGCACGACCCGCCGTCCGTGTTTTATCACCGCATCGGCAACTGCAAACGGCAGGGTTCCGCCGCCGCAAATGATTGCCAGCGCACCCTCGTCTGCTGATTTGACGGGCACTGCCTCCGTCATGCTTCCTCGCCCGTCGCCGCGCGACGGATGGCCATGGTCAGCGGCCGCGAGCCCGAACGAATGAACGCAATCACCTTGGCGACCAGCGGATCGGCGCCGCTCTCTGCCGCGACCTGATCGAGCCGTTCGCGGAAGGTCCCGCGACCGAAGAACATCGCCTCATACGCTTTTCGGAGCCGATGGATATCGGCTTTGGTAGATCCGCGCCGTCGCATGCCGACGACGTTGAGGCCGATCAGATCCGCTAGCGGACCCTGGACGAGGCCAAAGGGGATCACGTCGGCGCGCACGCCGCTCAGCCCCACAACCATTGCGCCTTCGCCGATACGCACGAACTGACGCACAGCTGCCTGGCCGCCGAACACCGCGAAGTCGCCGATCGTCACATGGCCGCCCAGGACCACGTTGTTGGCAAAGATTACGTCGTTGCCGATCTTGCAGTCATGGCCGACGTGGGACCCTACCATGAGCCAGCAGCGATCTCCGACTTCGGTTACGCCGCGATCGTCCTCGGTCCCGGTATTCACGGTGACGCCTTCACGGATATCGCATTCGGCGCCGATCACGAGTCGGGTCGGGCCGCCGCGGTATCTGACGGATTGCGGCGGAGTGCCCAGCGAGGCGAATGGATAAAGCACGGTGCGCGGGCCGATTGTGGTATGCCCCGCAATATGTACGTGAGCAATGAGCTTGCAACCGTCCCCGACTTGCACGTGCGGGCCAATGACGCAATACGGCCCGATCGATACGTTGTCGCCGATCACCGCCCCCGGTTCGATGCGGGCGGTCGGATCGATTGCCGCCATTGTCGACCTCACGCGACCATGGCGCCGACTTCGGCCTCGGCAACCGTTTGTCCCGCGACCTTCGCCTCGCCGCGGAACCACCACATGTTCTTTTTCCGGGCGAGCTTGCTGACGTGGAACTCGATCGTGTCGCCCGGCACCACCGGCTTGCGGAACTTGGCCTTGTCGATGGTGAGGAAATAAACGTGCTTGGGATGATCGCCCCCCATCTGCGACAGCACGCAGATGGCGCCCGCAGTCTGCGCGATCCCCTCGATGAGCAATACGCCGGGAAAGACGGGATTGCCCGGGAAGTGACCGAGGAACTGCGGCTCGTTGATGGTGACATTCTTGATGCCGACCGCGGCTTCATCGCCGCGCATCTTGATGATGCGATCGACCATGAGAAACGGATAGCGATGCGGCAGCGCCTTTAGGATCGCCGCGATGTCGGCTGCCTCCAGCGTGGTCGCCGGTTTGGTCATCGACTGCGCCGGGGCCGCTCATCCCCTTGCAAGGACCCAGCCTCGGGACTCTCGTCCTCGTGGCCCGCAGCATCATTTTTGCTCACCCAATGCCGCAAAGTCATCATGCTGCGAAGAAACTCACGGCCGCGCATTGCCGGATAGCCGAACCATTTTTCGCCCGCCGGCACATCGGACATGACGCCACTCCTCGCTCCGACGATTGCGCCCTCGCCGATCCTCACATTGTCCGCGAGACCCACCTGCCCGGCCAAGATGACGCGATCCTCGATCACGACGCTGCCGGAGATGCCGCACTGGGAAACGATGATGCAGTGGCGGCCGATCGTTACATTGTGTCCGATCTGAACCAGGTTGTCGATCTTGGTGCCTTCGCCGATCACTGTGTCGCGGTTGGCGCCGCGATCGATCGTGGTCCCGGCGCCGATCTCCACCTCGTCCTGAATAATGACCCGGCCAACCTGTACCACCTTGCGGTGGCCGGTTGCGCCCATCAGATAGCCAAATCCATCTTGCCCGATCGCGCAACCGGGATGCACGACCACGCGATCTCCGATCAAGCTGTTCGCAATCGACACGTTGGCACCGATGCTGCAGTGGCGGCCAATGCGTACGTTGGGCCCGATTGCGGCGCCTGCGTTGATAACCGTGCCCATTCCGATCTCGGCCCGCGGACCGACAACGGCGCCGGGATCTACGGTCACGCCGTTTTCCATGCGCGCGCTGGGATGGACAAAGGCGCCGACCGCCACGCCGCTCGCCTCGAATAAAGAGGATGGGCGCAGGGCATCCGGATAGAGCGCCCGCGCGACCTCGACGAAGGCGCGATAGGGCTCGGCCACGCAGAGCACGCTCATAGCGGCCGGAGCGCGAGGAGCATATCGCTCAGTCGTCAAGCACGCGCCAGCGGCGCTCCTCGATAGTTGTGGCGCATATTTCGCCTTGTCGAGGAATGCGAGATCGCTCGGACCGGCGTGGTCTAGCGCTGCAATGCCAGTGATGCGCCGCTCGAGATCGACCCCAGGCCTCGGCTTGGCGCCCGCGCGGCCGGCAATCTCGCGCACGCTGAGCCCGTTTCCCCGCGTGAAGAAAAAGGGCTCGTTCATGCCGGTACCAATGGCGGCGCCGCAGGCGCGCTCAGAATTTCGTACCGCCGCCGAAGCGGAACTGCTGGACCCGGTCGTAGGGTTCCTTCGAGAGCGGGAAGGCATAATCGAAGCGCAGCGGCCCGAACGGGGATTCCCAAATCAGACCCACAACGGCACCGCATTGGGGAAGTTCTGGGGGCCAAAGGTCGGACAGATATTACCCGAGATGACCTCGCCAGTGGCGGGGAATGTCGTCGGCCCCGTATAATTCCAGAGCGAGCCGGCATCGGCGAAAGCGGCGACTTTGATGCCCGCATCCTTGGGCATAAAATAAAGCGGGGTCTGCACCTCGAAGCTCGCACCCCAATAATAGCTACCGCCGAGGGCATCCCCGAAAATGCCGGTGAACGGCAACTGCGTCAGATCGCGTGGTCCAATTCCGGCTGGCGCAAAGCCGCGCACCAAATTGGGGCCCATCTGGAAGTTGTCGAGCATGCGCAGGCCTCCGCCGCCCAAGCCTGCCACCTGCCCGCCTTGCAAATGCAAGAAACCAACGATGTCGGGGAACACCTCGCGATAATGATAGAGGTCAGCGGTCGTGCGAAAAAACCTCACGTCGCCACCGACCCCCGCAAAATCCTGCCTGAACTCCGCCAGCAGCCCCGCCGTCGGGTTCTTGTTGTTGTCGAGCGTGTTGTGGGTAAGCGTGTAACCGACGAGCGAAGTGAGAACCGGGCCGTTCGCCACGGCGCTTTTCACCGCAAGCGAGGCCTCACCGTCCGCATAGCAGTTGCCGATCCCGGCAAATCCGGGCGGCGGGGTAAGCGCCGGCGTCGTGAAAATCTGGTCCGGGGTCGGGAAGGTGTTCACGAAATCCGGATTGATGTTGTTACAGTTCGCCAAGTTCGGCGCCAGTACGATATGCTGCTGATAGAGCGAATATCGCAGCTGTAAGGCGAGGTCTTCGCGCAACGTGAAGCCGAGCCGTGTGGCAAAGCCGACCGTATCCGTCTCGTACGAGACATAGTTGGTCGGAAGCTGTTGCCTGTAGAAGGCGTCGACGCCCCATGCCACCCGGTAACCGAGGAAGTAAGGATCCACGTAGGAGACCGTGAGGCCTTTCGTGTATTGGCCGTATTGCACTGCGACCTTCCCGAACAGCCCGCGGCCGAGCAGGTTGCGTTCGGCGACGCTGACTTCTCCCATGAATCCATCCGCGGTCGAATAACCGCCCGAGACCGAAAATTCGCCGGTTGCTTGCTCCTCGACGTCGACGTTGAGAACGACCCGGTCGGGAGCCGAGCCTGGGTCGGTCGATATCTTCACATTTTTGAAATAACCGAGGTTCTTGAGGCGCCGCTCAGCCCGATTGACCAGCGAGCGATTGTAGGCATCGCCATCCGCCAGGTCGAATTCGCGCCGGATCACGTAATCGCGCGTGCGCGTATTCCCGCGGATGTTGATCCGCTCGATATAGGCGCGTTGTCCCTCGCTGACTGTGAAGAGGAGATTGACGGTGTGCGTCGGTGCGTCGCGCGTGGCGCTTGGGCGCACCGTCGCGAAGGCAAATCCCTGCCTGGAAGCTTCGATGGTCATGTCTTCGACGGTCTTTTCGACCGCCTCGGCATTGTAGACATCGCCCGGATAAACACGCAGCTTCACCCTCAGCAATGCCGGATCGAGCGGCCGGATCGCCGACTGAACGTCCACTGTCCCGACGCGATATTGCTCGCCTTCGTCGATCGTGAAAGTGACCGCGAAACCGCGTCGATTTGGATCGTACTCTGCGAGCGCGGACACGATGCGCACGTCGATGAAACCGTGCTTGAGATAAAATCGGCGCAGCAGCTCGCGATCGGCCTCGATCCGGTCAGGATCGTAAATATCGGCGGTCTGCAAGAATGAGAGCAACAGGTTGGTCTCGGAGGTCTTGATGATGTCCTTGAGGCGATATGACGAATAGAAGCGGTTGCCGACAAACTGGATCAGCTTGACACCAGTCTTGACGCCCTCGGTGATCTCGAAGACGAGATCGACCCGATTGTTCGGGAGCTCAATGATCTTGGGTTCGACATGGACGTCGAAACGTCCGCTGCGCCGGTACACCTCCACGATTCGCGCAGTGTCGGCCTGCACGACCGGACGCGAAAGCGTCCCACGCTCCTTCGATTGGATTTCGGCCTTGAGCTGGTCGTCCTTGACTTTCTTGTTGCCCTCAAAGGCAATCCGATTGATGACCGGATTTTCCGTGACGGTGATGACTAGCCGCCCGCCTTGGATGCTTGAGCGGACGTCTTGAAACAGCCCGGTGGAGATCAGCGCCTTCACGCCTTCGTCGATTTCGAAAGCCCCTAGCTGCCCACTTGGTCCCGGATGGAAATACGAGCGGATGGTCTCGGCCTCGACCCGCTGATTGCCTTGAACGATGATGGAGCTGACGGTCTGGGCATAGGCGGGGCGTGCGGTGAGCGATATGACGCCACCACTCAATACAGCTCCGGCGAGGACAAGGCAGGCGAGGCCAAGCCCTCGAACAAGCCATCTACGAAATTTCATCCCCCACGCGCCCTTTATCGTCCCCTCTGGGCACCAAGACCTCGGGTACCGCACGAGAAAGGTCGTTCCCCAGAACGCCCGTACTACAGCCTCGCCGCGGGCACAGACCCGTTGCGCAAGCATGTACTTCCCAAGTTTAGCTCCCCTTACCCCCGAAAAGTTGCCACCTCCCTACGACGCCGTCCACTGGGCGGCGAGATGGAGGATGTCGTTGTAAGTTGCGAAGATCATCAACATGACGACGATCGCAAGCCCGATCCGAAAGCCCACCTCCTGAGCGCGCTCCGAGAGCGGTTTTCCCCTTACGGCTTCGATTCCATAAAACAGCAGGTGGCCGCCATCGAGCAGCGGTACCGGAAACAGGTTGAGCAAGCCGATCGAAACCGAGAGCACCGCCGCGAGGCTGAACAGCGACGGAAGGCCTTCGCTCGCCACCTGCCCCGACACCTGGGCGATCCGAATTGGCCCGCCGAGTTGATCGGCCGCCTCGCGACCGGAGATGACCCCGCCGATGTAGGACAGGGTGCGCTCGACGACAAACCACGTCCGTTGCACGCCTAGTTCGAGGGCTTTGAGCGGCCCGACCGGCTGAAAGTGGGTGTCGTCCGGAGACGGCGACCTCGTGATACCGAGAACACCAATGCGATGCACGTTGCCGAAGCGATCCTTGGACTCGCGGAGCGCCGGAATGGCCTTGAGGATAACTTTCACGCCACCACGGTCGACTTCGAACGTCAGCATCTCACCCGCGCTGGTGCTCACGACCTGCTGCATGTCGGTGAAACTCTCGATCGGCCGTCCATCGATGGTCAGAACCAGATCGCCGGGCTTGAACCCGGCAATTTCCGCAGCGCTGCCGGGCTGAACCGCGTCGACCCGAGGCGACGTACTCGGCTTGCCAAACACCATGAACAGGGCGGCGAAAATCGCGATGGCGAGAAGGAAATTCGCGATCGGACCAGCGAGTACGATCGCTGCTCTGGCTCCCACCCGCTGATGGATGAAGCTATGGCGGCGCTCCTCTTCGCTCATCGCGGCAAGCGCAACTGGATCGGGAACGCTTGCGGCGTTTTCGTCGCCGAAGAACTTCACATAACCGCCCAGTGGAATAGCGGAGACTTTCCAACGGGTGCCATGGCGATCATTGAAGCCGAAAAGCTCGGGGCCGAATCCGATCGAGAAAACCAAGACGCGGACACCGCATCTGCGGGCAACCACGAAGTGGCCGAGTTCGTGGAAGAACACCACCAGCGTCAACACGAACAAAAAGGGGATGAGATAGCCGAGCACGCCGCCCCCCAGCGCGTTGATTCCGGACAGAAAATCGAAATTCATCAGTTCTCGTCCCCGCCCGTCCCGACCCAGATCTGCGAACACCAAGCTCTACGGTGCCTTTGCGGCAATTTCGGGCAAGAGCCCGCGTGTCAACAATCTCGTATTATGGTCAATAGATAGTGCTTCGTCGACGCTTTCGGGCTCCCCGGTCCAATTTCGGGACATTGCAGCCTCAAGGCTCGCCTCCACGAGGGCGGATATCCCCGCAAAACTCAGCCGCCGGGCGAGAAATTCACCGACGGCCACCTCATTGGCGGCGTTGAGGACGGTGGGCGCCGCCCCGCCCGCCTCCAGGGCCCGTCGAGCAAGTGTCAAGGCGGGAAAACGCGCAAGATTAGGCTCCTCAAAGGTCAAAGTCGCGGCGCGGGCGAGGTCGAGCCGGGGCGCGGCTCCCGCGATTCGCTCGGGCCAAGCAAGGCAATAGGCAATTGGGATGCGCATGTCCGGACTGCCCAGCTGCGCAATCAGCGAGCCGTCGCAAAACTCGACCAGACTGTGCACGATCGACTGCGGGTGGACGAGCACGTCAATCTGGTCGGGTGCCAGCCCGAAGAGATGATGCGCTTCAATAAGTTCCAGCCCTTTGTTCATCAATGTTGCCGAATCGATGGTCACCTTCGCACCCATCGACCAGTTGGGATGCTTGAGCGCTTGCTCCACGGTCGCCGTCCTTACGGCCTCGGCAGTGGCGGTGCGGAATGGGCCCCCCGACGCGGTGAGGATCACCCGGCGGACATCCTCTCGCCGGCTTCCACTCATCGCCTGAAAGAGCGCGTTATGCTCCGAGTCGACAGGGAGTACGGTGGCGCCGGCTGCCGCTGCGCGGCGCATGAACAGCCCGCCCGCGCAGACCAGGGTTTCCTTGTTGGCGAGCGCGACAATCGCGCCACGCTCGGCTGCCGCCAGCGTCGGCTTGAGTCCGGCCGCACCGGTGATCGCGCCGATGACCCATTCTGCCGGTCGCTCGGCCGCCTCCATCAAGCCGCTTTCGCCCGCCGCCACCTTGATGCCGGTTCCGGAGAGCGCGCTCTTGAGATCGCCATACGCGACGGGGTCGCCGATCGCGGCAAAACGCGCATCGAGTTCACGCGCGGCCGCAGCGAGCGCGGCCACGTTCTTGTTGGCGCTGACCGCCTCGACGCGAAAACGTTTGCGCTCGCGTTTGAGCAAGTCGATCGTGCTCGCGCCGATCGAGCCCGTAGCGCCCAGGAGTGTCACCGTGCGCTCCGCCGGCGCTCGATCCAACGCAGCGCGCAAGATCTCAGGCTTCATAACTCACCAGACCAATAGGCCACGGCCCGGCGCCTCGAAGCCTCCGCGGAGGAGCCCGATCAGCGCCGCAGCGACGCTGGCGGTCACGAATCCGTCCAGCCGATCCATCAGCCCGCCATGTCCGGGGATGAGGTGGCCCGAATCCTTGGCGTGGAATCGACGCTTGAGGAAGGACTCGAACAGGTCTCCAGCCTGCGCGAAGACCGACAACGCGAGGGCGACCATGGCGAGGGCGAAGATTGCGGGCAGTGCAGCCAGTTTTGCGACGGCGACAGCGACGAGGATGGCGGCCGCCAGACCTCCAACGGCCCCCGCCCAAGTCTTATTGGGACTTACTTGCGGCACGAGCTTAGGACCCCCGAGCGCGCGCCCCACGAAATAGGCGCCGATATCGGTCATCCACACGATTGCGAACAAAAAGATCACCGCGAGGAAGCCGTCCTCTTCATCGATGCGCAGCACGATCGGCGCGACCGCGAGCGCACCCGCGTAGGGAACCGCGCCAGCGATCCAGGCGCGCCGTTGAGCGAGCGTCAGCGCTGCGGCACCTAGTGCGCCCATCGCCAATACGACGATTGCCGCCAAGGCATGTCCCATGCCCGCCAGAGCAACGGCAAGAGCAAGCGCTGCGCCGGCAGTCAACAGCACTAAACGTTCTTCGCTTGGCGCCACGAGCGAGATCCATTCCCAGAGCACGCCGATTGCTGCTGCCCCCCAGAACAGGGCAAACGGCCAGCCCCCCAGATAGGCGGTCCCGATCGCGAGCGGCACGAGCACCGATGCCGAGCACACACGCAGCGCAAGCTCGCTGCTGCGAAGGGCGCCGGCACGCAAGGGACGGTCCGCGCCGGCCACGGATTACGACCCGGTGCGCGCCACGAGGCCGCCAAAGCGGCGTTCGCGCCGGCAATACTCGGTGATCGCGCTTTCCAGCGCAGCGCGATCGAAATCCGGCCAATAGGTCGGCACGAATACGAGTTCGCTATAAGCCGCTTGCCACAAAAGAAAATTGGAGAGCCGTTGCTCGCCGCTGGTGCGGATGATGAGATCGGGATCGGGCAGATCCGGCGCATGGAGGTAACTCGCGAGCGTGTCGGCCGTTATCGCATCAATCGACAAATCACCCGCCGCGACCGCGGCGGCGATCCGCCGCGCGGCCCGTGCAATTTCCTGCCTGGCACCGTAGTTGAAGGCGACGACCAGGACGAGCCTGCTATTCTCCCTCGTTAACTCCTCGGCTTCTTCGAGTAGCCGCCGGATGCCGGGGTCGAGGTCCTCTCGCTCACCGATGACGCGAACGCGCACGCCACGGCGATGCAAATCCGCCAGATCGTGACGAATGAAGCGGCGCAACAGCCCCATCAGCTCGCGAATCTCGGCGGCAGGGCGCGACCAGTTCTCGGCGCTGAAGGAAAAAATCGTCAGGAAACCGATTCCGAGGTCGCCGGCGGCACGCACGGTGCGCCGCAGCGCTTCGACGCCACGGCGATGGCCTTCCCCACGCGGCAGGCCGCGCGCCGCCGCCCAGCGGCCGTTGCCGTCCATGATGATGGCAACGTGCCGCGGCACGGCGAAATCGCCGATCTCAGTGTGCAGCGGCACGTTCTTCGGCATCCGCTCCAACCTCACACCGTGAGGATTTCCTTTTCCTTGTTCGTCAACATCCTATCGACCTCGGCGATCGCTTCGTCCGTCGCTTTCTGCACTTGCTCGGACGAGCGCTTGCCGTCGTCTTCGCTGATCTTGTGATCCTTTTCGAGCCTCTTGAGCACGTCAAGGCCGTCGCGCCGGACGTGCCGCACCGCGACCCGTGCCGCCTCGGCATATTTGTGCGCCACTTTGACCAGTTCCTTGCGCCGCTCTTCGTTGAGTTCGGGAATGCGTAAGCGCAGCACTTGGCCTTCGGTCGAAGGAGTGAGACCGAGATTGGAGGCGGCGATCGCCTTTTCGACCGCATGCACCATCGACTTGTCCCAAACCTGCACCGAAATGAGCCGTGCTTCGGGCACGCTCACGGTAGCGACCTGGTTGAGCGGCATGTGTGTGCCATAAGCTTCGACCTGTACCGGTTCGAGCAGGCTCGCCGAGGCGCGGCCGGTGCGCAGGCCGCCCAGCTCCTGCTTCAACAACTGGGTTGCACCCTGCATGCGGCGCCTGAGCTCGTTGATGTCGTGCGTCGGGTTTGCCATGGCGCTCCTCGAACAAAATGGTCGATCCTGGCTAGCTTGTTGCGCGGGACGCGGTGGCCGGCACTCAATTGCCGACGACGGTGGCGCGCCCTTCTCCGCGCAGCACCGCCGCGATCGCTCCCTTTTCGCGGATCGAGAACACGATGATAGGCATACGGTTTTCCCGAGCAAGCGCGAAGGCGGTGCTATCCATTACTTTCAGGTTGCGTTCGAGGGCCTCCTGATGGGTCAGGCGGTCATAGCGCTTGGCATTGCTATCGTACTTTGGGTCGGCGCTATAGACGCCGTCGACATCGGTGGCCTTGAGCACCGCCTCGGCACCGAGCTCGGCTGCCCGCAGAACGGCAGTGGTATCCGTGGTGAAGAACGGATTGCCGGTGCCCCCCGCCAGCAGCACCACCCGCCCCTCCTCGATGTGGCGCAAGGCGCGGCGCCGTTCGTAGGTCTCGCAGATTTGCGGCATAGCAAGCGCTGACATGGTGCGAGCGGCCAAGCCGGCTTTTTCCATCGCGCTCTCGAGCGCGAGTGCGTTCATCACCGTGGCGAGCATTCCCATCAGGTCGCCAGTTACACGGTGTGTACCTTTTTCGGACACGTTCACCCCGCGAAAAATATTACCGCCGCCGACTACGACGGCGATCGCCACACCGAGATCCCGAGAAACGAGGAGATCGGCGGCAATGCGCTCGAGCGTCGGATGATGGATGCCGAACCGGTCGGGGCCCATAAGGGCCTCGCCGGAGACCTTCACTACAACGCGCCGGTAGACGGGCTTTGTCATTCCAACTTTCGTGCGCTAACGCCGGCGCAAGCGGCGCGGCACGGCTAGCGCATAGCCGGCACTCTCAGCTCGATGTCACCAGCGCCGCGACCTCACCGCCGAAATCGCTGGTGGGGCGGTCAATGCCCTCGCCGAGGGCATAACGTACAAAGCCGGTCAGCTTGATCGGAGCACCCACCTTGCCCTCGGAATCCTTGATCGCCTGGGAGACGGTTTTGTCTGGATCGTGGATGTAGGCCTGATCGAGCAGGCATACCTCTTTGTAGAAAGTCTTGAGACCCGATTCGACAATCTTGTCGATCACATTTGGGGGCTTTCCCTGGGATCTGTACTTGTCGGCAAGTACTTCCTTCTCGCGCCGGACCAGGTCTGGGTCGAGGCCAGCAGCCTCGATCGCTTGCGGATTGGAGGCTGCCACGTGCATCGCAATCATGCGGCCGAGCTGCTTGAGCTCCTCGCCCTTGCCAGCCGATTCCAGCGCCACGAGGACGCCGATCTTTCCGAGGCCCTGCTCGACGGAATTGTGCACGTAGCTGCCAATCACGCCGCTTGCGACCGACAACGAGGATGCTCGTCGCAGCGACATGTTCTCACCGATCTTGGCGATCGTGTCGGCAATGCCCTCGGCGAGCGTCATGTCGCCGATTTTCGACGCCTTGATTTTCTCGAGGTCGGTCCCGACGGTGAGCGCGACATTCGCGATCATCTTCACCAGACCTTGGAACAGGTCGTTACGCGCCACAAAATCGGTTTCGGAGTTGACTTCGACCACCACGCCCTTGGAGTCTTCCACGACCACGCCGATCAGCCCTTCGGCCGCAATACGGCCGGCCTTTTTGGCGGCCTTAGCGAGTCCGCGTTTGCGCAAAAGATCAACAGCCTGCTCCATTGCGCCCTCGGTCTCCTGAAGCGCTGCCTTGCAATCCATCATGCCTGCGCCCGTGCGTTCGCGTAGCTCCTTCACCATTTGCGCGTTGATGTTGGCCATAGGGGTACCTCTATCCGCTCCAATTTCGTCATCGCAAGCTGCGATTCGATAAGCGCAACTCGAAAATACACGCGAGGTCCGCTGCCATCCGGTCGCGACCCGACAAAGATCGGATGCCGATTGCAGTGCGGTGCTACTCTGCGGTCAGCTCTTTCGACTGCGCGATCCAGCCCTCCACCCGGCCGGGCAATCCGACCTCCTCACCGATCGTGCGGGCAGCGTCGGACCCGAGCCCCGCGATTTGCCAGTAGTGGAAGATACCGAGGTCATTGAGCTTCTTCTCGATCGTCGGCGAGACATGGTGCAGCTTCTTGAGATCGTCGGCGACGCCGCGCGGTCCGGACAGCACCTCGTAACCGGGACCTTCGGTTGCCGGCGCTAGTTCTTCGATGATCGGCGCGGCGGCAGCCCCGGCATCCACCCCGAGCTCGCCTTGGGCACGCGAAATGCCGTCGATGGCAGCCTTCGCCGCGAGATCGCAGTAGAGGGTGATGGCGCGGCTGGCATCGTCATTCCCGGGCACCACGTAGGTGATGCCGTCGGGGTTACAGTTGGTATCGACGACGGCAGCAACCGGCAGGCTGAGCCGCCGCGCCTCCTTGATGGCGATGTCCTCTTTGTTAGTGTCGATCACGAACAACAGGTCGGGAAGGCCGCCCATGTCCTTGATCCCGCCGAGCGCACGGTCGAGCTTGTCGCGCTCGCGCTGCAACGTGAGCCGCTCCTTCTTGGTGTAGCCCATGGCCTCCCCTGATGACAGCATCTCTTCGAGCTTGCGCAGTCGGGAGATCGACTGGGAGATGGTCTTCCAGTTGGTGAGCGTGCCGCCGAGCCAGCGCGAATTGACGTAGTATTGCGCCGAGCGCTTGGCCGCCTCCGCTATGGCATCCTGCGCCTGGCGCTTGGTCCCGACGAAGAGGATGCGCCCGCCGTTTGCGACCGTGTCGCTCACCGCCTGCAGCGCGCGGTGCAGCATCGGGACGGATTGGGCGAGGTCGATAATGTGAATATTGTTGCGGGTGCCGAAGATGTATTCAGACATCTTCGGATTCCAACGATGGGCTTGATGGCCGAAGTGAACGCCAGCTTCCAAGAGCTGGCGCATGGAGAATTCCGGAACCGTCATATGTTTTCTCCGGTTGAACCGCCACGGACCCGTGAGCTCGTCGTTCCTAGCGGTCGGACAAGCCACCGGACGGCTGTGACGCCAAGGTCCGCGTGTGAGATGACGGGGCTTATATAGGCACGAATCGGCCGACGCAAGGATCGACAGCACGCGCCGACGGCGAACGGGAAGGGTTAGACTGCCTCGACTGCCACCACTCCGGGCACCGCCTTGATGGCGCCAGCGATCTGCGGCGAGACCTTGAAGTGGCCAGGGAGCTTCACCTCGACCTCGGTTCCCTCACCGAGCATCAGCACCAACGCCACCTCGCCGTTGTCCCTCGCCGCGCCTGTAGGTCCTTGTAGCCGCTTGGCGACGCTTTCGATTGGCGCCTGGTCGCGCAGGAAAACGCGCAGTCCCTTGGCGAGCTTGGCCGCAGCCTCCTCGAGCGGTTCGACCATCTGGATGCGCGCGCGCACGTCCTCGCCTTGCAGTTCGGCCGAGAGCATCAGCAATACCGCGGCGCCCGGCTCAAGAAGGTCGCGGAATTGCGCCAACCCTTCGGAGAACACGACCGCCTCATAGTGTCCGGTCGGATCGGAGAGCTCGATGATCCCCATCTTGCTGCCGGTCCGGGTGCGCCGCTCGGTGCGCGCTACCACCGTACCCGCGACGCGGCCGGCGCTGGCGCCCGCACGCACCGCCCGTACAAACTCGGCCCACGACTGCACCCGCATGCGCTTGAGCGCAGTGGCATAGTCGTCCAGCGGATGGCCGGAGAGGAAGAATCCGATGGCAGCAAACTCCTTCTGCAGCCGCTCTGCCGGAAGCCATGGCTCGATGTGCCCGAGTGCGGCCGGCGCGCGCGCCGCGGCGCCGCCAAACAGTTCCGACTGCCCGACGGCGAGATCGTCGTGGGCCCGCTGCGCGCTTGCAAGCATGCTATCAACGGCGGCGAACACGCGGGCGCGATTGGGTTCGAGCGAATCGAACGCGCCCGCCGCGGCGAGGCTTTCCAGCACGCGCTTGTTCATCGCGTGCGGATTGATCCGGGCGGCGAAATCCGACAGGTCGGCAAACGGCCGCTCACCGCGCGCTTGGACGATCGCCTCCACCGCTTGGCGGCCGACGCCCTTGAGCGCGGCGAGCGCGTAGTGGATGGCCGAGCCTTGCACCTCAAAATCGACGCCGGAACGGTTGACCGACGGCGCCTCGACTTTCACGCCCAGCCGCTCGGCCTCGGCGCGAAACTCGGAAAGCTTGTCGGTATTGCCCATGTCCAGCGTCATGGACGCGGCCAGAAACTCGACCGGGTAATTCGCCTTCATGAAAGCGGTTTGATAGGCGACGAGCGCGTAAGCGGCGGCGTGGCTTTTATTGAAGCCGTAATCCGCGAAACGTGCCAGCAATTCGAAAATCGCTTCCGCCTGACCGCGTTCGATGCCGCGCTCGACGCAGCCGGATACGAACCGGCTGCGCTGCTTCTGCATCTCACTGCGGATTTTCTTTCCCATTGCGCGACGCAGCAAATCGGCCTCACCGAGCGAGTAGCCGGCAAGGATTTGCGCCGCCTGCATCACTTGCTCCTGGTAGACGATGACGCCGAAGGTCTCGCGTAGGATCGGCTCCAGCTTGGGATGGATGTAGTCGGGCTCCTCCATGCGATGCTTGCGTGCGCAGTAGGTCGGGATATTGGCCATCGGACCGGGCCGGTAGAGCGCAACCAGTGCGATGATGTCCTCGAAGCGGTCCGGCCGCATGTCGAGCAAGGCGCGCCGCATGCCCTGACTTTCCAACTGGAAGATACCGACCGCTTCGGCACGCGCGAGCATGGCGTAGGTTTTTTCGTCGTCGAGCGGGATCGCCGCCAGATCGATCTCGATGCCGCGCTTGCGCAGGAGCGCCGCCGCCTTATCCAGTACGGTAAGCGTCTTGAGCCCAAGAAAATCGAACTTCACCAGGCCCGCCTGCTCCACCCATTTCATGTTGAACTGGGTCACCGGCATGTTGGACTTGGGATCGCGATAGAGCGGGACCATCTCGGTCAACGGCCGCTCGCCGATCACGATCCCGGCGGCATGGGTGGAGGCGTGTCGGTGCAGTCCTTCAAGCTTCTGCGCCATGTCGAACGCGCGAGCGACCAGGGGATCGCTGTCGCGCGCCGCCTGCAGACGCGGCTCGTCGTCGATCGCCCGGCCGAGCGTGACGGGATTGAGCGGGTTCTGCGGTACAAGTTTGCAGAGCTTGTCGACTTGTCCGTAAGGCATTTGCAGCACGCGGCCGACGTCGCGCAACACTCCGCGCGCCTGCAAGGTGCCGAAGGTGATGATCTGGGCGACGCGGTCGCGGCCGTACCGCTCCTGCACATACCCGATGACCTCGTCGCGCCGGTCCTGGCAGAAATCGATATCGAAATCCGGCATCGAGACGCGCTCGGGATTGAGAAAGCGCTCGAACAGAAGCCCAAAGCGAATGGGATCGAGATCGGTGATGGTGAGCGCATAGGAAACCAATGAGCCTGCGCCGGAGCCGCGCCCCGGCCCGACCGGAATGCCGCGCGCTTTCGCCCACTGGATGAAATCGGAAACGATGAGGAAATAGCCTGGATAGTTCATGCCTCCGATGACTTTGAGCTCGAAGTCCAATCGCTCGCGATAGTCTTCGACAGTGTGGCTGGACGCGATGCCGTGAAGTTTGATGCGCCATTCGAGCCCGACTTCGGCGCGCTTGCGCAATTCGACGGCTTCGTCGACCCCGGCGCCGTCGACGCCGACCGAGAAGCGGGGCAGGATTGGCGCCTGCACGCGCGGCCGGAACGCGCAACGGCGTGCGATCTCGACCGTCGAGGCGACCGCCTCGGGCAAGTCGGCAAAGAGGGCAGCCATTTCCGCGCGGGTCTTGAAGCGGTGCTCGGGCGTGAACTGGCGCCGATCGGCTTCGGCTATGAGACGTCCCTCGGCGGTGCAGATGAGCGCGTCGTGCGCCTCGTAGTCGCCCTGGGTCGCAAAAAGAGGTTCGTTGGTGGCGACGAGCGGGATCCCGCGCGCGTAAGCGAGCGCGATCAGCGCCGCCTCGGTGTTGCGTTCGGCGCTGCTGCCGTGGCGCTGCAGTTCGATGTAGAGCCGATCACCGAACAGGCGCTCGAGCGCCGCGCAACGGGTCTGCGCGAGATGGCCTTGCCCGGCGGCAATGGCGGCATCGAGCGGCCCGCGCGGCCCGCCAGTCAAAGCGATCAATCCCTCGGTCTCTCCCTCAAGCCAGGAAAGGCGCAAGTGCGGCGGCTCGTTCGGCGCGGTTTCGAGAAATGCCCGGGAATTAAGCCGCATGAGACTGCGATAGCCGTTCTCGCGCGCGGCGAGGAGGACGATCCGCGGGCGTTCGACGGCGCCTCCCGCACGCGGAAGCGCGTCCATATCGGCGAAATCGACGGCCAGCGCGCAACCGACGATCGGCTGGATGCCCGCCGCAGCCATCTTGTCGGAGAATTCAAGCGCACCGAACATATTGTCGGTGTCGGTGAGCGCGAGCGCGGGCTGACGGTCGGCCTTGGCGAGCTCGCACAGCCGCGCGATGCTCAAGGCGCCCTCGAGCAGCGAATAGGACGAGTGCACGTGCAGATGGACAAAGCCGGGCATTCAGACCCTCAGCGATTCTCGAGGTGGCTTGCGAATGTGAGGGCGCGTGCGGGGGCTGTCCATCGTGAGCGATGGGCGTACAGCTGGTTTGTCCCCAACCTCGTGCGCCCGCGAACGGTCCGCCAGGCCCGCCCAAAGTCGCCGCCGCGATGACGCAAGTCTTCGCAGCGACTCAAAGTGTTGCGATCACCTGCGCCCAGATCGCAACCATGCCCAGAAACAGCGCCAGCGACGCCAAGGTCGCAGCTTCTTCAACGACCGCGCGGACCATGCTCACTCACTCCCGCAGACAGAACGAGGCGTGAACATAGTTCATGTTCTGTTCTAAGTCAACTCGCGGTAGTGGGTCATGACCCGCTACCCAACTCGCGGCTAGTGTCCGGACAGCACCCAACTAGGTGAACTGCGAAGGCTTCACCGGCCATGGCCCATTCGAAATGGTCTGCAAGCCTGATGGTGCTCAGACGGCCCCTGGCCAGAGAACGGGCAAGCCCGGCGCCAGGTCAATCCAGCTCGACCACGAGGCCGTCCTTGAGGGTGACGCGGCGATCCATGCGCGCGGCGATGTCCAAGTTGTGGGTGGCAACAACGACGGCGAGCCCAGAAGCCTGCACCAACTGGGTAAGCGCGGAGAACACGTGGTCGGAGGTGCGCGGGTCGAGATTTCCGGTGGGCTCATCGGCGAGCAGAATGCGTGGTGCGTTGGCCACTGCGCGCGCGATCGCAACGCGCTGCTGCTCGCCCCCCGAAAGCTCCGCCGGCCGGTGTCTGAGGCGCTCCTTCAAGCCGAGATAGCCGAGCAGGTCGCCGGCGCGTCGGGTGGCTTCCCGGCGCGAGAGGCCGCGGATCATCTGCGGCATGATCACGTTTTCGATGGCGGAAAATTCCATCAGCAAGTGATGGAATTGATAGACGAAGCCGATCTCGGTGCGGCGGAGGCGCGTGCGCTCGGCATCCGAGAGCACGGACGTCGCAATCTGGTCGATATAGACTTCGCCGCCATCCGGATGCTCAAGCAGGCCCGCGATGTGCAAGAGCGTCGACTTGCCCGCACCGGACGGCGCCACCAGCGCAACGGATTGGCCCGGCCAGATGGCGAGCTCGGCGCCTTTGAGGATGTCGAGCGTGACGTCGCCTTGGCGATAGTGCCGGTCGATCTCGTGCAGAAAGAGGATCGGTGGTTCTTCGCCGCCGTGTGCGACGCCGGTCTGCGGCCTCCGTTCGGCGCTAATCGTCTCACTCATAACGCAGCGCCTCGACCGGATCGAGGCGCGCCGCGCGCCAGGCCGGATAGAGTGTCGCTACGAGCGATAACGCGAGCGCCATCACCACCACCGCCGTGGTCTCGCTGGCGTCGAGATCGGCGGGCAGTTTCGACAAGAAATAGAGCTCGGGCGAGAACAATTCCGTATTCGTCATCCACGACAGGAACCGCCGGATCGACTCGATATTGAGGCACACGAGCAGCGCCAAGAGAAAGCCGACGACCGTGCCGACCACCCCGACGGAAGCGCCCGTGACCATGAACACCCGCATGATCGCACCCTGGGTTACGCCCATCGTACGCAGAATGCCGATATCGCGGCCTTTGTCTTTCACCAGCATGATCAGGCCGGACGTGATGTTGAATGCCGCCACGATCACGATGATGGTCAAGATGAGGAACATCACGTTGCGCTCGACCTGCAGCGCATTGAAGAACGTGGCGTTGCGTTGGCGCCAGTCGATCAGGAAGATGGGGCGGCCGGCGGCCTCGGTGATGAGCCTGCGCTGATAGTCGACCTGATCGGGTTTCTCGACATAGACCTCGATTGCGGTGATGTCACCGGCGCGATTGAAATAGGCCTGCGCCTCGGGGAGCGGCATGAACACGAAGGCTGAATCGTATTCCGACATCCCGACCTCGAACACGGCGGCAATCCGATAGGCCTTGATCCGGGGCGTCGTGCCCATCGGTGTGATCGCGCCGCGCGGGGCAACGAGCGTTACGCTGTCGCCCGCCCGCAGCGACAGTTGATCGGCGAGCCGCTTGCCCACTGCGACCCCCTGCCCTTCGTCGAAGCCCTCGAGCGTGCCTTGCCGGATGTTGGCGGCAACCGAGGGGAGCTTGGCGAGATCGGCGGCGCGCACACCGCGGACCAGCACGCCGGACGCATTGAAGGGTGAAGACGCGAGCGCCTGGCCTTCGACGACCGGCGCGGCAAGTGTGACGCCGGCAACCTTGGAAACGCGCTCGGAAACCACTTCCCAATCCGTGAGCGGCTGTTCCAGCGGCTGGATCAGGAGATGCCCGTTGATGCCCAAAATCTTGTCCAGCAGCTCCTTGCGAAAACCGTTCATGACCGCCATCACGATGATCAACGTGGCGACGCCGAGCATGATGCCGAGGAAAGAGAACCCGGCATTCACCGAGATGAAACCCTCCTGCCGCCGCGCCCGCAGGTAGCGCAGCGAAAGCATCCATTCGAATGGCGCGAAGGGGTGGGTGCGGGTCGGCTCGTTCATCGATCTGTTCCCCGCGTTCCGATTTCACACGATTCTGGCCGTTTCGGGCCTTTCGCGGAGGCCCCGGTTCAGCCTGCCAGCCGCTTGGTCGCATCCGCCTCGGTCATGAGTTCGCGGCTGCCGTCCGCCCGGTTCTTGATCTCAATCTTGTTCTCGGCGAGGCCCTTCGGCCCGACCAGGATCTGCCAGGGGATTCCGATCAGGTCGGCGGTGGCGAATTTCGCGCCGGGCCGCTGGTCGAGGTCGTCATACAGCACGTCGACGCCCTTGGCGGCGAGTTCGCGGTAAAGCCGCTCGCAGGCGGCATCGGTATCGGCCCCACCCTGCTTGAGATTAAGCAGCGCGACTTTGAACGGTGCCACCGCCTCCGGCCATTTGATGCCCGCCTCATCGTGGAACGCCTCGACGATGGCGCCGACCAGCCGCGAGACGCCGACGCCATACGAGCCGCCGTGGACCGGCCGTTCGATTCCGTCGAGGCCCGCCACGACCGCTTTCATCGGTTCGGAATATTTGGTGCCGAAATAGAAGATCTGGCCAACCTCGATGCCGCGGGTGCGCAAGCGCTTCTCCGGGGGGACATCGCGCTCGAAACGCAGCGCATCGTGCACGTCCTCGGTCGCGGCATAGAGGCTGGTCCATGGCCGAATGTACGGCATCAAGTCCGCGCCATAGTCGATGCCTTCGCCGGGAATGGGCAGATCGAGCACGTCGCTGTTGCAGAAAACTCCCGACTCGCCAGTTTCTGCCAGAATGATGAACTCGTGCGAGAGGTCGCCGCCAATGGGCCCCGTTTCGGCCGCCATCGGAATGGCTTTGAGCCCCATGCGCGCAAATGTACGAAGGTAAGCGACGAACATTTTGTTGTAAGAAATTCGCGCGGCGGCTTCATCGATATCGAAGGAATAGGCGTCCTTCATCAAAAACTCGCGGCCGCGCATCACGCCGAAGCGGGGGCGCTGCTCGTCGCGGAATTTCCATTGGATGTGATAAAGGATCTTCGGCAACTCGCGATAGGAGCGGATATAGGCGCGGAAAATCTCGGTGATCATGTCCTCGTTGGTGGGCCCATAAAGCATGTCCCGCTCGTGCCGATCCTTGATGCGCAGCATTTCCGGGCCGTAGGCGTCGTAGCGCCCGCTCTCGCGCCAAAGATCGGCAAGCTGCAAGGTGGGCATCAACAGCTCGATGGCACCCGCGCGGTCCTGCTCCTGGCGAACGATCTGCTCGATCTTCCTGAGCACCCGAAAGCCGAGCGGTAGCCACGCGTAAATGCCGGCTGCCTCCTGGCGGATGAGACCTGCCCGCAGCATCAGGCGGTGGGAGATGACCTCCGCCTCCTTGGGTGTCTCGCGCAGGATCGGCAGGAGATAGTGGGACAGGCGCATGATGGTCCAGAATCGACGGGTCGCCGAGTGAAACCGGAACGCTGGCAAAAAGACAAGGGCCATCAAAGCCTTCGAGCTGAATAGCCGGGCTTGACCGGCGGCGTGCTGCGGCGCATACGGCGCCGCAGGAGCGAAGGTGCAATTTCACATGGTGCCGCCGCGTTTTGGGTTGGGTGACAATGCCGGCGAGATCGGATAGCCTCACAGAAGCGAGGCCGAGCGCGAGCCAATCGCGCGCCATCGGCGGCGCGGTCCAAGTCTTGGGAGGAATACTCGGCGTAAAGCCGCAGCCGTCTCGCAGAGTTCGAGGCGTAAGCGTAATGTAGCGTGAGTTTGCGTCTTGGGAGCAGGGTTGTCGGCCCTGCTCGATTTTTTTACGCCCCACTGTCCGCGCAGACGAACATCGTAATTTCGGGCGGCGATGCCGGCGGCCACGGACAGTCCAAAGCGCGCGCGTACTTGCGATCCAAGGTCGTAAGGTGGCTTGCCTTGCCGCGTTCTGTTCCTGAAAGTTCCGGATCGGCTGCGCCAGGACTTGCACTCATCGGCCTAAGCAATTGAAATTATGGGTTTTTGCTTGTTCGCAGCGACGAGTTATGAGGAAGCTCTGGCCCTATCGAGGCATAATGCCGAGCAGCGTGGCGAGATCGTCGAGCGCGATGAGCCGGTACGCATAAACCACGTGCCAAGCCGCGAAGACGACACCCGCCACAATCGTCGTCCAAACGAGCTTGCGTTTTAGGCCCGGGATCGCGGGCGCGCCGGGATCGCTGCCGGGTGTGATCGTTCCTTGCTCCTGCTGGCTGCGCACACCCCAAGGAAGCACCGCGAACAGCACGACCCACCAGATGATGAAATAGATCGCGATCGAGGTTGCCCACGACATCAAGCCTGCTCGAGCTCGATCAGGGTGCCGCAAAAATCCTTCGGATGCAGGAACAGCACGGGCTTGCCGTGGGCGCCCATCTTTGCCTGGCCATCGCCGAGCACACGCGCGCCCTGAGCTTTGAGTCTTTCGCGCGCTATCTGGATATCCTCGACTTCGTAACAGACGTGGTGAATACCGCCGTCGGGATTGCGCTCGAGAAATTTCGCGATAGGCGACGCCTGCCCGAGCGGCTCGAGAAGCTCAATCTTGGTATTAGGCAAGGTGATGAAAACCGTGGTCACGCCGTGCTCGGGCTGCGGCATCGGATCAGAGACTTGCGCGCCGAAAGCGCGGCGGTAGACCTCCGCCGCCTTGGTCACGTCGCCCACCGCGATCGCCACATGGTTGAGCCTTCCGATCATATCATCTCTGCGCTTTCTCGTGCTGCTTGTTCATGGGCGGTCAAAGGGAAGAATCAACGGGAGTAACAGTAGCAGAGCGCTGGGCTTGGGTTCCCTACGGCCGGCTCGTGATTGGTGATCATCAAACCTCCAGCACATGCACATGGCATGTAGGCTTTTTGTTCCAGGCGGCGCCGAGGGCGGCCCGTACGCCACCGCGTACCGCGTCGGCGACCGCCTCCGGGTCGCGCCGGCGCCCACGCGGCATCGACTCGAAAGCTTCCACTGCCGCGTCGTAAGCGATCTCCTCGATCCGACGTCCTAGTGTGTCGATTTCTGGAATACCGATGAGCCTCACTTGCGGCTCGCACAACAAATCGCCGCGCTCGCTTATCGCGAGCGCGACCGAAACCATCCCGGCAAAGCCGAGCCGGCGGCGGTCGGCCACGGTGCGCTCGTCTGCGCTGACGATGAGTGAGCCGTCTCTGTAGAGCCGTCCCGCCGGCACCTCGTCGATCTTTCCCGGATCGCCGGGGGCGAGGCGGATCAGTTCGCCGTCCCGGCAGAGAACCACCTTGCCGACGCCGGCTCGGCGGGCGACCTCGGCGTGCTCGGCCATGTGCAGGGGCTCACCATGGACCGGGATCAGCATCTGCGGCCGCACCCAGCCGATCATGTCCCTCAGCTCTTGGATCCGCGGATGCCCGGACACGTGCACCAGATGAGTCCGATCGGTAATGACTTCGATCCCTTGCTCGACCAGGCCGTTGATAACGCGCGTGACTGCCTTCTCGTTGCCCGGAATCGCACGCGAGGAGAAGATCACGCGATCCCCGCGCGAGAACGCCACCTCGGGATGGTCGTCCTGAGCAATGCGCGATAACGCCGCGCGCGGCTCGCCCTGGCTGCCCGTGCACAGCGCGAGCACCTTGTCCGGCGGCAAGTGGCCGTAGATTTCGACCGAGCGAAAATCCCGCACGCCATCGAGATAGCCGGTCTCGCGCGCGACCTGCGCGATGCGCTCCATGGCCCGCCCGACCAGGACGACTTCGCGCTCACAGGCCGCGGCGGCCTGCGCGACCGCGCGCAGCCGCGCCACGTTCGACGCGAAGGTCGTAACGGCAACCCGAGCGGGAGCGCTGCGGATAAGCTCGGCAAGACAAGCGGCAACATCGGCCTCGGACGGAGAGCGCCCGTCGCGGAACGCGTTCGTGGAATCCCCGATCAGCGCGAGACAGCCCTCGTCGCCGAGCGCACGCAGCTTGGCTTCATCGGTCGGCGTGCCGACAACGGGCGTCGGATCGATCTTCCAATCGCCGGTGTGGAGCACGGTGCCGGCCGGCGTGCGGATGATGAGCCCGTTCGACTCCGGGATGGAGTGAGCCATGGACACGAGCTCGATATCGAACGGTCCGAGCCTAAATCGGGCGCCGAGCGGTAGAACGGTCAGCGGGATTTCGGGCGCGCCCGGCTCGCCCTGCCGCTTCGCGTTTATCAGCGCCGCGGTAAACGGCGTCGCATAGACCGGAAGCTTGAGCCGCGGCCAAAGGTCGAGCAACGCGCCGAAATGATCCTCGTGCGCGTGGGTGAGCACGAGGCCGAGAATATTGCGCCGTTCCTCCACGAGATAACGGATGTCCGGCATGATGAGATCGATGCCGGGCAGCGCGTCATCGGCAAAAGCAACGCCAAAATCGACCACGATCCATTGCCGGTGCTGCTCGCCGCCCAAGCCATAAATCGCGAGATTCATGCCGATCTCGCCGGCCCCGCCAAGCGGCGCGAACACGAGTTCATCGGAAGCGCGCATGCTCGCGAGTTCCGGTCACGTCGCCTTGACGGAGACAGGTGCCGGGTCCAGGAACACGTCCCCCGCCGCGATGGTCATGGCGCTCCCGTCGGGCAAGCCCAGCACGAGGCCGCCGGCCTCGTCCAGGGCTTCGAAACGGCCGGCGAGTTCGTGCTCTGCGAGACGCACGCGCACGTTTTCACCCACACCGGCTGCGCGGGCGAGCCAGTCGGCTCGGATCGTCGAAAAGCCCTGCCCGGCATTCCATTGCGCCAGTCGTCCCAGCATCTTGACCGATAGCGCGCCGAACAGCACGGCCGGTGCAACCGCCGCACCCGCCGCGGCGAGGTCCGTTGTGGGAAAGTCGGTGTCAGCTGGATGAAACGCGCAGTTGACGCCGATACCGACGGCGACCGCGCTCGTGCCGCTCTCCGCTTCGATCAGAATGCCGGCGAGCTTCGCGCCGGCTAACAGAACATCGTTCGGCCATTTGATCGCCAGCAGCGGCTTGAGGTGGTCGGCGACAGCGACGACTGCGTCGTGGATTGCAAGCGCTGCGACAAAGGAAAGCTGCGGCCAATGCTCGGCCGCTGCCGGCTGCGTGAGCAGGAGACTTGCGTGAAGGTTGCCCGGCGGTGATATCCACGCCCGCCCGCGCCGGCCGCGCCCCGCAGTCTGCCGATCGGCGGTGATCCACAGCGGCCCATGCTCGCCTTGGCGCGCCAGATGCAAAGCCTCGGCGTTGGTCGAACCGAGCACCTCGTGCGCGACGTGTCGCACGCCCGCCGCGGTCGCCCTGGGCTCCAGTTTCATTCAGGATCAAACTTCATCAGAACAGCGACTTTGCCGCCGCGTCTGCGGCCTCCACCAACGGGCTCGGGTAGACGAAGAAGAGGAGATTGAATAATCCCGTTGCCGCCAGCACCGCTTTGAGCTCGTGCGGCATCGGCTCGAACGGCTGGGCCGGCTCGTCGAAATACATCGTCTTGACGATCGCGAGATAGTAATAGGCGCCGACTACGCTGGTGACGACGCCGATAACGGCAAGCGTGAACAGCCCCGCCTGGATTGCCGCCAAGAACACATAGAATTTGGCGAAGAAGCCGGCGAGCGGCGGAATTCCCGCGAGCGAGAACAAGAGCATGGCGAAAAAGAACGCCATTGTCGGCTTGGTGCGGGCAAGGCCGGCGAGGTCGGCGATATCTTCGACCATCTGCCCCTCGCGCCGCATGGAGAGGATGCAAGCGAAGGCGCCAAGCGTCATGGTGATGTAGATCGCCATATAGACCAGCACGCCCTGGACGCCTTCCTGCGTCCCCGCGGCAAGCCCGACAAGCGCGAAACCCATGTGCCCGATGGACGAATATGCCATCAGGCGCTTGATATTGCGCTGGCCGATGGCGGCGAAAGCGCCGAGCGCCATCGAGGCGATGGCGACGAAGACCACAATCTGCTGCCATTGCGTCAATATCCCGGGAAACGCCACGATGGTGGTACGCACGAACATGGCGATGCCCGCCACCTTGGGCGCGGCGGCAAAGAATGCGGTGATCGGCGTGGGTGCACCTTCGTAGACGTCGGGTGTCCACATGTGGAAGGGGACCGCCGAAATCTTGAAGCAGAAACCGGCGAACAAGAATACGAGTCCGAACAAGAGTCCCAGACCTGCGGTACCCGTATGTCCCTGGCTCGCCGCCTTGGCAATACCGACAAAACTCACCGTCCCGGTGAATCCGTAGACCAGCGACGCTCCGTAGAGCAGCATCCCGGAGGAGAGCGCGCCGAGCACGAAATACTTTAACCCCGCCTCCGTCGAGCGCACGGAATCGCGATCGATTGCGGCAAGCACGTAGAGCGCAAGGCTCATCAGTTCGAGCCCGAGATAGAGCGCGATCAGGTCGGCGGCGGAGATGAGCAGCATCATGCCGGCTGTCGAGAGCAGGATCAGGATCGAATATTCGAACGTTCCGCGCTTCTCGACCGCGAGATAGTTCGAAGACATCACGATCGCCGCCGCCGATCCGGCCAGCGCCAAAAGCTTGAGGAAACGCGCAAAGCTGTCGACGACGAAACTGCCGTCGAACGTGACAAGCTTCCCGGCAGGCAACCAACCCACGATGAGCGCCGTGATGAGCAGGAGCAGGATCGCGCCGCCTTCGATGCCCCTGCTCGCCTGCTCGCCGCGGAACACGCCGATCATCAGCAGTAGCATGGCGCCGACGGCGAGCACGATTTCTGGCACTGCCGGCAGCAAAGTTGGGATTTCAACCGTTTCGGTCATGCCGGACTTCACACCCCGTGGTCAATGCGCCAACATCGCGGCGGTCTTCGCCGCTCCGACGGCGCGCTGATAGTTGTCGAGAAGTTGCACGACCGAAGCCGCCGATAAGTCGAGCACCGGCTTCGGGTAGATGCCAAACAGGATCGTGAGCGCAACCAGCGGGCCCAGCGTGATGATCTCGCGATAATCGAGGTCCTTGATCGCGGCCAGGCTCGGCTTGACGAGCGGTCCGAAAATCACTTTTCGATAGAGCCACAGCGCGTAGGCTGTCGACAGGATGGTGCCGGTGGTCGCCAGCGTCGCTACCCAGGTATTGATTTGGAACGTGCCGATCAACGTAAGGAATTCGCCGATAAAGCCCGTGGTGCCGGGCAACCCCATGTTGGCAAGGGTGAACACCATAAACGCCGCGGCGTAGAGCGGCATGCGATTGACGAGACCCCCGTAAGCGGCGATTTCGCGCGTATGCATGCGATCGTAAACGACTCCGACGCACAGAAACAAAGCCGCGGATACGATGCCGTGGGAGATCATCTGGAAGATCCCGCCGGCCACCCCCTGCACGGTCGTGGCAAAAATGCCCATGGTCACGAAACCCATGTGGGCGACCGAGGAATAGGCGATGAGCTTCTTCATGTCCTCCTGCGCCAACGCGACCAACGAGGTGTAGATCACCGCCACGACGGAAAGAGCAAAAATGAGCGGCGCGAGATCGTGCGAGGCCCCCGGGAACATGGGGAGCGAGAAGCGCAAGAATCCATACCCGCCCATCTTCAACAGAATTGCGGCGAGGATGACCGAGCCGGCGGTCGGCGCCTCCACGTGAGCGTCCGGCAGCCATGTGTGGACCGGCCACATCGGCAGCTTCACCGCGAAGGAGGCGAGAAACGCGAGCCACGCCCAGGTCTGCAGGCTGCGCGGGAAGCCGTGGCGCAGGAGCGCGGGGATTTCCGTGGTCCCCGCATTCCAGTACATCGCCATGATGGCGAGCAGCATCAGTACGGAACCGAGGAAGGTATAGAGAAAGAACTTGAAGCTGGCGTAGACCCGGCGCGGACCGCCCCACACGCCGATGATCAGAAACATCGGAATGAGACCGCCCTCGAAAAATAGATAGAACAGCACGAGATCGAGGGCCGTGAACGTGCCGACCATGAGCGTTTCGAGCACCAGGAAGGCGACCATGTACTCCTTGACGCGGTGTTGGATCGGCAGCCAACTCGCAATGATGCAGACCGGCATCAGCGCGGTCGTGAGGATGACGAACGGCAGCGAGATGCCGTCGAGGCCCATGTGGTAGGTGATGGTGCCCCCGAGCCAAGGCCGTTTCTCGACGAATTGAAACTCGGCCGAAGCCGGATCGAAGCGGTAGAGCAGGATCAGCGAGATCACGAACGTGATCAGCGTCGTCCAAAGCGCGATCCAGCGGGCGTTGCGCTTCTCCGCTTCGCCGTCGCTGTGCATCAACGTGATGAACAGCGCGCCAACGAGTGGCAGGAAGGTCGTGACGGAGAGAATAGGCCAGCTCATGATCAGCTCGCCCGCGCCCCGAACATGAACCAAGTGATCAGCGCTGCGACCCCGATCAGCATGGCAAAGGCGTAGTGATACAGATATCCGGTCTGCAGCCGCACGGCGCCACGGGTCACGTCGAGCACGCGCGCCGAGATGCCGTCAGGCCCCAGGCCGTCGATTGTCCAGCCGTCGCCGTATTTCCACAGCGCGCGGCCCAGCCACAAAGTCGGTCGAACAATCAGAAAGTCGTAGATCTCGTCGAAATACCACTTGTTGAGCAGGAATTTATACAGCGGCGGCTGCTGGCGGGCGAGTTCGGCCGGCAGCTCCGGTCTGCGAATGTAAAACTCCCAGGCGATGACGAAGCCGATCGCCATCATGAGCGTTGGAGCGATACCGATCAGGCGGGGAACATGGTGCATCTCCTCGAGGAGATGACCTCCCGAGGCGAATCGAAGCGAATCGCCGAAAAACGCCCCGACATCGTGGCCCACGAACAACTCCCGGAACGGATAGCCCGAGAAGATCGCGCCCGCGGCAAGAAAGCAGAGGGGAAGCACCATGACGAGCGGGCTCTCGCGCGCAGCATCGTAATGGTGGTGGTCGTGCGGGCTGCCGTGGAACGTCAGAAAGATCAACCGCCACGAATAGAATGCGGTGAGTGCCGCCGCGATCACCGTCGCTCCGAAAGCATAGAGCGCGATCGGGTTGCTACTCACATAAGCCGCCTCGATGATGGCATCCTTTGAGAAATAGCCCGCAGTGAGCGGAAACCCGGTTAATGCGAGCGTGCCGATCACCATTGTCCAATACGTAAGCGGAAGCTTGTCCTTGAGTCCGCCCATGTGCCGGATGTCCTGCTCGTGATGCATCGCAATGATCACGGAACCGGAACCGAGAAACAGCAGAGCCTTGAAGAAAGCATGAGTGAACAAGTGGAACATGCCGATCGAATAGGCGCCCGTGCCCATTGCGACGAACATGTAGCCGAGCTGCGAACAGGTCGAATAGGCGATGATGCGCTTGATGTCGTTTTGCACGAGCGCGATCGTGGCGGCGAAGAACGCCGTGGTGGCACCGATGAAAGTGACGAAAGCTTGTGCGCTGGGCGCCAGATCGAACAACGGCGAGAGTCGCGCCACCATGAATACGCCCGCGGTCACCATCGTAGCGGCGTGAATGAGCGCGGAGACCGGTGTCGGCCCCTCCATCGCGTCGGGCAGCCACGTGTGCAGCAAGAACTGCGCCGATTTGCCCATTGCTCCCATGAACAGGAGCAAGCAGATCAGCGTCAGGGCATCCACGTTCCAGGAGAGGAAATGAATCGTCTTGCCGGTGAGCGCCGGCGCCTGAGCGAAAACGGTATCGAGCTCGATGGCGCCGGTCATCATGAAGGTGGCAAAAATGCCGAGCGAGAAGCCGAAATCGCCCACCCGATTGACGATGAAGGCCTTGATCGCGGCCGCGTTCGCCTCTGGCTTCTGGTACCAAAAGCCGATGAGCAGATAGCTCATCAGGCCGACCCCCTCCCAGCCGAAAAATAGTTGCACGAGATTATCGGCGGTCACCAGCATCAGCATGGCAAACGTGAACAACGACAAATACGAGAAGAAGCGCGGCCGGTGAGGATCCTCCTCCATGTAGCCGATGGAATAGAGATGAACGAAGGCCGAGATGGTGGTGACGACGACGAGCATGACCGCCGTGAGCGTGTCGATGCGCAAGCCCCAGTCGACCTTCAGCTCGCCGGAAATGATCCATGGAAAGAGCGTCACGCGGCTGTCGTGATGGCCAAAGCCGACATCGGCGAAGGCCAACCACGACAGCAGCATGGCGGCGAAAAGGAAGACCGTGGTGACGAGCTCGGCGGAACGCGAGCCGGCGGCCGGCGGTTCGAGCGCTTGTGGCTCGGCGCGCGAGGTATCGAGAACGGCATGCGCCCCATACGAGGCCAGTGCGCCGCGCGGATGGCTCTCGTCCACCGGGCCATGCGCGTGATTGTCCGCCACGACGTCCGGCGGCCCGCCGGGATGACGGGCGCGCGCGCCAGCGAGCGCGATCAGAGCCGCGATGATCGCGCCGAGGAGTGGCAGGAAGACGATCGCGTAATACATCCCGCACTCAGCCCTTCATCAGGTTAATGTCCTCTACCGCGATCGAGCCGCGATTGCGGTAGTAAGCGACCAGAATGGCAAGCCCGATTGCCGCCTCCGCCGCCGCGACTGTGAGGACCAACAGCGCGTAGACCTGCCCGACCAGATCACCGAGGAAGGCGGAAAAGGCGACGAGATTGATGTTGACCGCAAGCAGAATGAGCTCGATCGACATCAGGATGATGATCACGTTCTTGCGGTTGAGGAAAATGCCGAAAATGCCGATCGTGAACAGGATGGCGGCGACCGTGAGGTAATGGCCAAGGCCGATGGTCATATCGTTCCCTTTGAGTTTCTCTACAGGCCCTGACCCGGCCGAACTTTGACGATCTCGATCGCACTCGCCTTGGTGCGCGCAATCTGCTCGGCGATATTCTGCCGCTTGACATGAGGCTTGTGCCGCAGCGTCAGCACGATCGCGCCGATCATCGCAACCAACAACACAAGGCCGGCCGACTGAAAGAAATAGACATAGCGGGTGTAGAGCACGTGACCCAGCGCTTGAATATTGAGCGCGCTTGCGGCCGGTGGAATCGGTGCCGCGATCGTTTGCTGCACGTTGGGACCGATGGTCCAGCCGACCAGGACCACAACCAGTTCGATCAGAAGGATCGCGCCGATAAACGCGCCGATCGGCAGGTATTGTAAAAAACCCTGACGCAGCTCGGCGAAATCAACGTCGAGCATCATCACCACGAACAGGAACAACACCAGGACAGCGCCGACATAGACGATGATGAGAATCATCGCCAGGAATTCCGCGCCCAGCAGGATGAACAGTGCAGCCGCGTTGACGAAGGCGAGAATGAGAAACAACACCGAATGCACAGGATTCCTGGCCGCGATCACCATGACCGCGGCGGAGATGCACATGCCGGCGAACAGGTAGAAGAACAGCGCAGGAAAGAGCATTGCGCGGGCTCACCGGTATGGCGCATCGAGTGCGAGGTTCTTGGCGATCTCGCGCTCCCAGCGGTCGCCGTTGGCAAGCAGCCGCTCCTTGTCGAAGTAGAGTTCCTCGCGCGTCTCGGTGGCAAACTCGAAATTGGGGCCTTCGACGATGGCGTCGACTGGACAGGCCTCCTGGCAAAGCCCGCAGTAGATGCATTTGACCATATCGATATCGTAGCGCGTGGCGCGACGCGTACCGTCGTTGCGGCGCGGTCCCGCCTCGATAGTGATGGCTTGCGCCGGACAGATCGCCTCGCACAGTTTGCAGGCGATGCAGCGCTCCTCGCCATTGGGATAACGGCGCAGCGCGTGCTCGCCACGAAAGCGCGGCGAGAGCTGCCCTTTCTCGAACGGATAATTGAGCGTGGGCTTCGGCTTGAAGAAGTAGCGCAGGGCGAGCACGAACGCCGACGCAAACTCCTTGAGGAATATCGAGCGCGCGGCCTGGTCGAGTTTCATGGCGAAATCCTTTTCGCCGCGGGCTTCTGCGGCGGTGGAATCAGTCCCCGAGCATGCCGCCCAGCCAATAGCCGATGCCCGCGAACACTATGATGTCGGCCGCGAGCACGGCGCGTCGCAGTAACGAGATCTCCTGCTCTAACGTCTCGGCTTCGGCCACGTTGTCGGCACGGGAGCGCAAGCCGCGCTCGACATAGGTGACGAGCGGAACGTAGACCACTGCCGCAATGATCGTGCCGATGACGGCTCCGATGAGCCCCACGAGCGACAAGTTTATCATACCGTGCATCCGTCATTTCGCGACCAATCCGCCGTACTGCAAGACGCCGGCAACGATTGCGACCATCGCGAGCGAAAGCGGCAGGAATACCTTCCAACCCAGCCGCATGAGCTGATCGTAGCGGTAGCGCGGCACGATCGCCTTCACCATGGCAAAAAGAAAGAACATGAACAGACATTTGAGCGCGAACCAGATCACCCCCGGGATCCAGGTGAACGGTGCGACCGGAAACGGCGGCAGCCACCCGCCAAGGAAGAGAATGGTCGCCATCGCACACATGGTGAGGATGGCGATGTACTCGCCGAGGAAAAAGAGCATGAATCCCGTCGCGGAATATTCGACCGAATAGCCCGCGACCAACTCGGATTCGGCCTCTACCAGGTCAAATGGCGGCCGGTTGGTCTCGGCCAACGCGGAGACGAAGAAGACGACGAACATGGGCAGCAGCGGGAGCCAAAACCAATTGAACATTCCCCACTTGCCCCCCTGCGCCTCCACGATCGCGGAGAGATTAAGCGATCCGGCACAAAGCAGCACCGTAATGAAGACGAAGCCGATCGAGACCTCATAGGACACCATCTGCGCGGCCGAGCGCAACGACGCGAGAAACGGATATTTCGAGTTCGACGACCATCCCGCCATGATGACTCCGTAGACCATTAGCGAGGAGATGGCGAAGATGTAGAGCACGCCGACATTGATATTGGCGATCTCCCAATTGGCATTGACCGGGATCACAGCCCAAGCCGATAGTGCCAGCACCGCGGTGACCAGCGGCGCCAGGAGAAAGACGCCCTTGTTGGCGCCCGCCGGGATGATCGGCTCCTTGACGACGAATTTCAGGAGATCGGCGAAAGATTGCAGCAGACCCCACGGTCCGACCACGTTAGGCCCCCGCCTGATCTGCACCGCCGCCCAGATCTTGCGATCGGCATAAAGCACGTAAGCGGTGATTAGGAGGAGAACGACCAGCAACAGCACGCTCTGCGCGAGGATGACGATCAGCGGCCAGAGGTAATTGGTCCACAGCTCCGACATGTCAGCTATTCCGCCGCGGTGAGCGCGCCGTGACCTTCGGCAATGACGGAGCACTCCGCCATAATGGCGGAGGCACGCGCGATCGGGTTGGTAAGATAGAAATCGTCGAGGGCACGGCCGAACGCGGTCTTTTCGAGGGTGCCCCCACGCGCGGCAAGCGCCGCGATATCTGCACGCTCGGCGGGCACAACCTGATCGATGCGCTGTAGGTGGGGATGCGCCTTGAACAGCGCCCGGCGCAGCTGTGCGAGCGAGTCATAAGGAAGCTTGTGGCTGAGCACATCGGACAGCGCGCGCAGGATTGCCCAGTCCTCGCGCGCCTCCCCCGGCGGGAAAGAGGCGCGGGCGGCCATCTGCACGCGTCCCTCGGTGTTGACGTAGATGCCCGACTTCTCCGGGTAAGCCGCGCCAGGAAGGATGACATCGGCTCGGTGCGCACCAGCATCGCCGTGTGTGCCGATATAGACGACGAAGGCGTCAGGGGCGATGTCGATCTCGTCGGCGCCGAGCAGGAACAGAAGGTCGAGGGCTCTCGGCGCTGCCATCTCTGCGACGGTGCGGCCGCTTGGGCCGGGCAGGAATCCGACGTCGAGCGCGCCGACCCGCGCTGCCGCGGTGTGCAGGACCGAATAGCCATTCCAGGCGCCCTTGCCAGTGCCCTGCGCGGCGCGCGCCGCGAACGAAGCGATTGCCGCACCGTCCGGGCGCGCCAGCGCACCCATGCCGACGATCACCAGCGGGCGATCGGCTTGTCTGAGCAAGGAGCCGAACGCATGCGCGCCCGTCGCAAGGTCGGAGAGCGTCTGCGGGCCTGCGCCGAGGTACTCGTAAGGATAGGTGAGATCGGTGCGCTCGCCGATCAAACCAATCGGGAAGCCGCTCATACGCCAGCGCTTGCGGATGCGTGCGTTGAGCACGGCCGCTTCCCGCCGCGGATTCGAGCTAACGATGAGCAACGCGTCGGCCTGCTCTAGTCCGGCGATCGTGGCATTGAAGAGATAAGTCGCCCTGCCCCAGCGCGGATCAAGCGCCGCGCCGTCCTGCCGGCAGTCGAGGTTGACGCTACCGAGCCGCGTCATCAAATCCTTGAGCGCGAAGATCTCCTCGACCGCGGCAAGATCGCCGGCGATCGCGCCGAGCCGCTTGGGCTCGGTCTGTTTCACCTTGGCGGCGATGGCATCGAAAGCGTCACCCCAGGACGCCGGATAAAGCCGGCCGTTCTCGCGAATGTAGGGCTGATCGAGGCGCTGCGCGCGCAAGCCATCCACTACGTGCCGCGTCTTGTCGGAAATCCATTCCTCGTTCACGTCGTCATTGTCGCGCGGGAGAATGCGCATGACTTCGCGGCCGCGGGTGTCGATCCGAATGGCCGAGCCGAGCGCGTCCATGACGTCGATCGATTCCGTCTTGTTGAGCTCCCACGGACGCGCGGCAAACGCATAAGGCTTGGAAGTGAGGGCGCCGACCGGGCAAAGATCGACCACGTTGCCCTGCAGCTCGGAGGTCATGGCCTGTTCGAGATAGGTGGTAATCTCCATGTCCTCGCCGCGGCCAATCGCGCCGAGCTCCGGCACGCCCGCCACTTCGGTCATGAACCGCACACAGCGCGTGCAGTGGATGCAGCGGTTCATGATGGTCTTGACCAAAACACCGACGTATTTGTCCTCGACCGCGCGCTTGTTCTCCTTGAAACGGCTGGAATCCACCCCGTAGGCCATAGCCTGATCTTGCAGATCGCATTCCCCGCCCTGATCGCAGATCGGGCAGTCGAGCGGGTGATTGATCAGCAGGAATTCCATGACGCCTTCGCGTGCCTTGCGCACCGTCTGAGTCTTCGTGAAGACCTCGGGCGGTTCGCCGTTCGGGCCTGGTCGGCAGTCGCGCACGCCCCAGGCGCAGGAGGCCACCGGTTTGGGCGAGCCCTTGAGCTCGACCAAGCACATGCGGCAATTGCCCGCGATGGACAGCCGCTCGTGAAAGCAGAAGCGCGGGATTTCCGCGCCCGCGGCCTCGCAGGCCTGCAGTAAAGTGTAGTCCGGCGGGACGTCGATCTCTTTGCCGTCGACGATGAGCTTGGTCATGCCGCCTTGGTCCTCTTTTCGTTCATCACGCGCACCGCGCCGTCTTCCACAGCCGCGCAGACGGCAGACTTTCCCAGCCGAAGGCGTGGTCGCTCGGCCCCTGCTGCTGCAGATGCCGAAGCCGCTCAATGGCCTCCCCCACCGTGGGCCGATGTCCGGCCGGCACCCACCACATGACGAAGTAGCGCTCGTCCATCCGCTCGAACCACTCGTGTCGGCGGCCATAAAAGCGCTTATGCACGGTCTGCCAAACAAACCGCTCGAGCGCGCCCACGCTGTCCCATACCGACAGGTTGATCGCCATGCGCGGGTCGCCATCGAACGGGCGGGTCTCGATCGCGCTTCCGCTGTCGTCCTGGTAGCGCCAAACAAATCCGGGGCTCTGTTCGGCCAAGCCGTTCACGAGCGCGAGATGATTGACGAAGTCGGCCATACGCGAATCGCCGATCTCATAACGGAGGCGACCGACATTGAGCTGGGCGAGGTGGAGCGCTGTCATGCGTGTCCCTTCGTTACTCCGCCGCCACCTGCACCGGCTCCGGATGCGGGTTGGCGCTGTACTCGTCGATGCGCCGCTCGATCTCGTGCCGGAAATGCCGAAGCAGGCCCTGCACCGGCCAAGCCGCGCCGTCCCCGAACGCGCAAATGGTGTGGCCCTCGATCTGAGTCGTGACCTCCATGAGCATATCGATCTCGCGCTTGTGCGCGCGGCCTTCCGCCATACGGCTGAGCACCCGCCACATCCAGCCCATGCCCTCGCGGCAGGGCGTGCACTGGCCGCAGCTTTCGTGCTTGTAGAAATAGGAGATGCGCGCCATCGCGCGAACGATGTCGGTCGATTTGTCCATGACGATCACGGCGGCCGTGCCGAGGGCGGATTTGAACTCTCGGCATCCGTCGAAATCCATGAGCAGATGTTCGCATTGGTGGGCCGGGATGAGCGGCATCGAGGAGCCGCCGGGAATGACGGCGAGCAAGTTATTCCAGCCGCCGCGCACGCCCCCACAATGACGCTCGAGCAGCTCCGGCAGGGGCACGCCCATCGCATCTTCGACGGTGCAGGGCCTCTCCACGTGGCCGGAAATGCAGAACAGTTTCGTACCCGTATTGTTCGGCCGCCCGATGCCCGCGAACCAGTGGGCGCCCCGCCGCAAAATGTCGGGCACCACGGCGATCGACTCGACGTTGTTGACCGTGGTCGGACAGCCGTAGAGGCCGACATTGGCCGGGAACGGCGGCTTCAAGCGCGGCTGGCCCTTCTTGCCTTCGAGGCTTTCCAAAAGCGCCGTCTCCTCGCCGCAGATGTAGGCGCCGGCGCCGTGGTGCACGACGATATCGAAGGGAAAGCCGTGGACGTTGTTCTTGCCGATGAGATTGGCCGCGTATGCTTGATCCACCGCCGCCTGCAGGCGCTCGCGCTCGCGGACGAATTCGCCGCGGATGTAGATGAAGCAGGTATTGGCGCCCATGGCGAAGCCGGCGATCAGACAACCTTCGACCAGCAGATGCGGATCGTGCCGCATGATCTCACGGTCCTTACAGGTACCGGGCTCGGACTCATCGGCGTTGACAACGAGATAATGCGGGCGGCCGTCGGACTGCTTGGGCATGAACGACCATTTCAACCCCGTGGGAAAACCGGCTCCGCCGCGTCCACGCAGGCCCGAGGCCTTCACCTCGTTGATGATCCAATCGCGTCCCTTCTCGAGGATGGCCTTGGTGCCGTCCCAGCCGCCACGCGCGCGCGCGCCGTCGAGGCCCCAGTCGTGGAGGCCGTAGAGATTGGTGAAGATCCGGTCCTTGTCCTCGAGCATCAGGATCGCCTTTTCGTCGAGCCGTCGTCAGCGGGGGATCGCGGGATCGCCGCCTCGCGCACGTTGGCCGGCTCGCCAGCCTTTTTGGCCTCGGGATTGCTCAACGCCGGCTGCTGCGGTTGCCGGCCATTGCCCCGCGCATAGAGCGCAGGGTCAGTGAGTGTGGTCAGGCCTCCGACCGGAGCCGAAAGCTGCCGCGCGACCTGGGGACCAGGCTTGACCGCCTTTCCGGCTGCAAGATCGTCTAAGATTCTAGTGAAGCTCTCCGGGTTAAGATCTTCGTAATAGTCATAATTGACCTGCGGGCTGGGGGTATTGACGCAGCTGATTTGTGCCATAGGCCCGTTCACGCAGGCACCAAGGCATTCGACCTCGGTCCAGGAAAGCTTTCCGTCGGCAGTCACTTCGAGCGGCTCGCCGATCCGCTCATGGCAGAGCTTGATCAGCTTATCCGCGCCACGCAGCACACAGGGCGTCGTGCCGCAGAGCTGAACGTGGAAGCGGCCAACCGGCGCGAGGTTGAACATGGTGTAGAAAGTCGCGACCTCGAGCGCGCGGATTTTCGGCATTCCAAGGAGATCTGCGACGTGCTCGATCGCTTTCTGCGGCAGCCAACCGCCGGCCTGCTCTTGCGCGCGCCACAGAAGCGCAATGACGGCGGAGCTTTGCCTGCCTTCCGGATACTTCGCGACCTCGCCCTTGGCCCAATCGAGGTTGTCGACCGTGAAGGCGAAAGTTTTGGGCTGAATTGCGGGATCGGCGAGGCGACGCACGGCCATCAGCGATCGACCTCCCCGAAAACGATATCGAGCGAGCCCAGGATCGCCGTGATGTCGGCGAGCATGTAACCCCGGCAGAGAAAATCCATGGCCTGCAGGTGGGCGAAGCCGGGCGCACGAATCTTGCACTTGTAGGGTTTGTTGCCGCCGTCGGCGATGAGATAGACGCCGAATTCGCCCTTGGGGGCTTCGACAGCGGCGTAGACCTCGCCCGCCGGAACGTGAAAGCCTTCGGTGTAGAGCTTGAAGTGATGGATGAGCGCCTCCATGGAACGCTTCATCTCGGCGCGCTTGGGCGGGACGATTTTGTGATCGTCGACCGCCACGGGCCCCTGCCCTTCGGGCGCGTAGAGCTTCTCCAAGCACTGTTTCATGACCTTGATCGACTGCCGCATCTCCTCCATGCGGATGCAGTAGCGATCGTAATTATCGCCGTTCTTGCCGATGGGAATGTCGAAATCGAGCTCGGAGTAGCATTCATAAGGCTGTGCCTTGCGCAGATCCCATGCCGCGCCAGATCCGCGCACCATCACGCCGGAGAAGCCCCACGCCCAGGCATCGGAAAGCGTGACCACGCCGATGTCGACGTTGCGTTGCTTGAAGATGCGGTTTTCCGTCAGCAGGTCCTCGAGATCGTCGCAGACCTTGAGGAAGGGATCGCAAAACGCAGCGATGTCATCTATGAGCTTGGGCGGCAGGTCTCGATGCACGCCCCCGACGCGGAAATACGCTGCGTGGAGGCGGCTGCCGGAAACGCGCTCATAAAATCCCATGAGCTTTTCGCGCTCTTCAAAGCCCCAGAGCGGAGGAGTGAGCGCGCCGACATCCATGGCCTGCGTGGTCACGTTGAGCAGATGCGAGAGCAGACGCCCGATCTCGCAATAAAGAACGCGGATGAGCTGCGCGCGCTTGGGTAGGCTGAGTTCGAGCAGCTTTTCCGCCGCCAGGCAGAACGCATGTTCTTGGTTCATTGGGGCGACGTAATCGAGCCGATCGAAATACGGAATTGCTTGCAGATAGGTCTTGTGCTCGATCAGCTTCTCAGTACCGCGATGCAAGAGCCCGATGTGCGGATCCACGCGTTCCACTACCTCGCCGTCGAGCTCGAGCACTAGACGCAATACGCCGTGCGCCGCGGGGTGCTGCGGTCCGAAATTGATGGTAAAGTTGCGCAGCTCGGTTTTAGCCGCAGCAGTGATCGCTGTATCGCTCAACGCCAATCCCTATTCGCCAGTCGCTATTCACCAGCTTTGCCGTCGCCTGCTTTCTCGTCTCCCGGCAGCGGGTAGCCTGGACCTTCCCACGGCGACAGGAAATCGAAGGTACGAAATTCCTGCGTGAGCCTGACCGGCTCGTAGACCACGCGCTTTTGCTCATCGTCGTAGCGCAGCTCGACGAAACCGGTGAGAGGAAAATCCTTACGCAATGGATGGCCCTCGAACCCGTAGTCGGTCAGCAGCCGGCGCATGTCCGGATGACCGGTAAAGAGCACGCCGTAGAGATCGTAGGTTTCGCGCTCGAACCAGTTCGCGCCCGGAAATACCCCGATGATCGACGGAACGGGTGTCGTCTCGTTGCTTTCCACCTTCACGCGGATGCGCAGGTTCTGCTTGGGCGACAGGAGATGATAAACGACGTCGAAGCGGCGCTCGCGGCCGGGCCAGTCGACCGCGGTGATGTCAATGAGGCTCCAGAACTGGCATCGCTCGTCGTCGCGCAGAAACGTGACGACCTTCACGATGTCGTCACTGATCGCGCTGATCGTCAGCTCACCGTTTGCAACTCGATGCCCCGTGACCGAGCCTGAGAGCGCGCCAGCGATGATCTCGCCGAGTTTGTCGAGCCTATCGTCCATAGCGCGAGACCCATCAGCGCTCGATCGTGCCGGTGCGGCGGATCTTCTTTTGCAGCAACAGCACGCCGTAGAGCAGCGCCTCGGCGGTCGGCGGACAGCCGGGCACGTAGATATCGACCGGCACGATGCGGTCGCAGCCGCGCACGACCGAATAGGAGTAGTGGTAATAGCCTCCGCCGTTTGCGCAGGAACCCATGGAGATCACGTAGCGCGGCTCCGGCATTTGGTCGTAGACCTTGCGCAAAGCCGGCGCCATCTTGTTGGTCAGTGTCCCCGCTACGATCATCACATCCGATTGCCGCGGAGACGCGCGCGGTGCAAAGCCAAACCTCTCCGCATCGTAGCGCGGCATCGACATCTGCATCATCTCGATCGCACAACAAGCAAGGCCAAACGTCATCCACATGAGCGAACCGGTCCGCGCCCAGATGATGAGATCATCGCTTGCAGTAACGAGAAAACCCTTGTCCGCGAGCTCTCCGTTCAGGTCGGCGAAGAAGGGATCGTCCACGCGCGCGGGCCTGCCTGTGCGCGGATCGAGAATACCTTCCCCGGGCGGGGTGAGCGTGCGCTCTAATCCCATTCAAGGGCTCCTTTGCGCCATTCATATATGAAGCCCACGGTGAGAACGCCAAGGAACACGATCACCGACCAGTAGCCGTAGAGACCGAGATCGCCGAAGGCGATAGCCCAGGGAAAAAGGAAGCTCACTTCCAGGTCGAAAATGATGAAAAGGATCGCGACGAGATAGAACCGCACGTCAAACTTCATGCGGGCATCGTCGAAGGCATTGAACCCGCACTCGTAGGCGGAAAGCTTCTCCGGATCGGGAGCCTTATAAGCCACCATGAAAGGCACGAGCAGAAGGGCAAGACCGATCGCGAGTGCAACCGCGATGAAGATCACCAAGGGCAAGTAATCCAGTAGTAGTTGGTTCATCGGCGACCTCACCTCCGATGCGGCGGCCCCGTACGGAATGCCCCATGCCGTCCTGCAGCTAAGGTGCCGTAGGCGCTCGCGAAATCGCCTTCAGATCGGATCCGTTCCAAGGACGGGCGCAGGAGCCTTAGCGCAGTGCACAATGCGAGGCAAGCCGCTG
>WNFR01000329.1_pt1 | contig 62373 bp, 43 predicted proteins | sample 5400221 | NCBI WGS metagenome assembly WNFR01 (sample SAMN13153357, study PRJNA577476) | soil metagenome | isolation source: 40 cm soil under Madrone tree | place: USA:California | collected 2016-06-14
CGTCAGCGTTACTAATTCGGCGCTTCAGCAGAAGCTGCATCCCGATAACAAGTATCTGCTCATCAGCGAGCGGCCAGCCTGGGAGTTGCTGGAGAAGCTGTACAGCGTTGATCCGGCGCTGCCTCATTATCTTTTCAGGCACGCTTGCGAGCTTGCGCCTTGCCCGCAAAGCGCGTCGGTAGTCGAGTGGCTTGCGAGAAACGCGAATGCGATTGGTCCGGTGGTTGATGCTGACTTGAAGGGCGAGCAGACCGAGCGAGTTCGTAGTTCGGCCTTTAGGCGGAGGTTCGTCGTTCAGAGTACCGACTTTAGTCGGCTCGTCGAAATTGGTCAGACAAAACCGCCGACTAAAGTCGGTACTCTGAACGACGAACTTCCGCCTGAAGGCGGGACTACGAGCATCTTCTTCGATCTCAGCGTCGGGAGTCCTGAGTTCAGCGATCCCGAGGAGCTCGCCGACACCGAGGCGTTCACCGCGAAGATATTCTCGCGAATGAAAGACGCCGGGGCTCGCGTGGGCATTGGCCGCTACAACGAAGCTCGATTGCTCTACACCAGCGACGTGTTCAAGTCGAATGACGGCGAACGCAGGACAATTCACATCGGCATCGATTTGTTTATGAAAGCCGTTTCGCCAGTCTTCGCGCCCATCGACGGAGTGATTCACAGTTTCGCCAACAACGCAGCGCCGCTCGATTACGGTCCGGCGATCATCGTTCAGCACGAAGCTGACGAAGGCCGTGTGAAGTTCTTCACTCTGTATGGTCACTTGAGTGAAGACTCATTGGAAGGTATCCATCCGGGCAAGCCGATCAAGCGTGGCGACCGCATCGCCAGCATCGGCGCGCCTCCGACGAACGGAGGCTGGCCGCCGCATCTTCACTTTCAGGTCATCTGCGACATGCTCGGCAAGCACGGCGACTTTCCTGGTGTCGCTCCCGCAAGCCAACGCGAAGTCTGGTTGAGCATCTGTCCCGACCCGAATCTGATTCTTGGAATCCCCGAAGACCGCTTCCCTGCCCCGACCTTGCGTTCTGATCAGATCCTTGACCTGCGCCGGCAGCACATCGGTCCCTCGTTGAGCATCGCTTATCGAAAGCCGCTGCACATCGTGAAGGGATGGAAGCAGTACTTCTACGACGACGAAGGCCGCGCTTATCTGGACGCGGTCAACAACGTGGCTCACGTTGGGCACTGTCATCCGCGTGTTGTGAAGGCCGCTCAGGAACAGATGGCCGTGCTTAACACAAACACCCGATATCTTCATGAGAACATCGCGCGGTTTGCGGAACGCTTGTGCGCGACGATGCCCGAGCCGCTGAGCGTGTGTTTCTTCGTTTGTTCCGGAAGCGAAGCGAACGAGCTTGCGTTGCGACTCGCGCGGGCTCACACACGAGCGACCGAGATCATTTGCGTCGACGGGGCTTATCACGGGAACACGAGTTCGTTGATCGACATCAGCCCTTACAAGTTTGACGGTCCCGGCGGGATGGGCGCGCCGCCTCACATTCACAAAGTCACAATGCCGGATGTCTATCGAGGCCCATACAAAGCGGGCGATCCCCAAGCCGGCGAGAAATACGCGCAACACGTCCGCGACGCCCTCGAACAGATTGAGCCGAGTGGGAAGCGCTTGTCGGCTTTCATCTGCGAGTCAGCACTCGGTTGCGGGGGGCAGATCATCCTGCCGGATGGCTATCTGCCAGAAGCTTACCGCCACGCTCGAGAAGCTGGCGGAGTGTGCATTGCAGACGAAGTGCAAACCGGGTTAGGCCGAGTCGGTTCGCACTTCTGGGCTTTTGAAACGCAAGGCGTCGTCCCCGACATCGTGACCATCGGCAAACCCATCGGCAACGGTCACCCGCTCGCGGCTGTGGTGACCACGCCCGAGATCGCGGCTTCGTTCGACAACGGGATGGAGTACTTCAACACCTTTGGCGGCAACCCGGTTGCGTGCGCAGTCGGTCTGGCGGTGTTGGATGTGATCAAAGATGAGAAGCTGCAAGAGAACGCGTTGATGGTCGGCGCTCATTTGAAAGCCGGGATTGAAAGATTGAAGAACAAGCATTCACTCATCGGCGATGTTAGAGGGTTGGGCTTGTTCATCGGAGTCGAACTGGTGCTTGATCCGGAGACTCTTGCTCCCGCTGCTCAACAGGGCTCATACATCGTTGAAAGGATGAAGGACTGTGGTATTCTGACCAGCACCGATGGCCCGCTGCACAACGTGCTCAAGATCAAGCCGCCTATGGTGTTTTCGAGAGCCGATTCTGATCGAATCGTCAGTACGCTAGACAGGCTGTTGTCAGAGGACTTCTTAAATTCAAAGTAGGAGGCGTTTTTATGGTGCGCAGTCGTTTGGTTCTTCTTCTTATTGTGTTGTTTGGTCTTTCCATCGTCGCTCACGCCGCCCGTCTGTTCGACCAGAAGGAAGTCGATGCGGCGATCAAGAGTTTCTTGTCGGCGCAAAAGTCTGAGCAAGAGGATACCGACTCCCTCGGCAGTGCGGTTTCCGATCTCAATGCCGACGGATCGTCGGAGATTGTTTTGTTGTGGGTGCGGCTGGGTCCGACATACTCGAGCAGTACGCTAACGGTCTTCTCTAAGACCACCGCTGGATACAAACCGGCTGCGTCGTTAGAACTGCCAGGTATCGCAAAAAAGCTGTCCTCAGTGAAGGATGGCATTATCCTCGTCGATCTGGATGCATTCGCCAAGAACGATCCGCTCTGTTGTCCGAGCATACCAAAGCAGGTGAAGTACCGTTGGCTCGACAAAAAGATTTCAGAAGTGAAGAAGCCAACGCGATCAAGGTAGCGCGTAGCCTGTCGATTTCCGAAATGCGTTTGTATGTTCGATATGCGCTGGCACACGTCGGTGACTGATCGCGCGAGCTTGCGGTCCTGGCAAATGAGAATAGTAATCCCGGGCGGAACAGGGCAGGTCGGAACAGTCCTCGCGCGAGCGTTCCACGGGCGCGGCGATGAAGTGATCGTTCTAAGCCGAAGCCGGCAAACCACGCCGTGGCGTGTTGTGGAATGGGACGCCGAGAGGCTCGGAGACTGGGCCGCTGAACTGGAAGGCGCCGAGGTTGTCATTAATCTCGCCGGACGAAGTGTCAACTGTCGCTACAACGCCGAGAATCGCAAGCTGATCACCGAGTCTCGCGTGAAGTCCACACGAGTCGTCGGCGAGGCGATTGGTCACGCATCCAACCCGCCGCGTGTATGGCTTCAAGCGAGCACGGCTACTATCTATGGTCACCGATACGACGCGGCGAATGATGAAGCAACCGGAGTCATTGGTGGTTCGGAGCCACACGCACCGGACACGTGGAACTTCAGCATCGATGTGGTCACCTCCTGGGAACGGGCATTGAACGAAGCGGTGACGCCTCATACCCGCAAGGTCCTGCTGCGCTCAGCGATCATCATGAGTCCGGATCGCCGAGGCGCGTTCGATATGCTGCTGACACTCGTGCGATTCGGTCTTGGTGGACGGGCGGGAGACGGCCGGCAGTATGTGTCGTGGATACACGATCAGGATTTTATACGGAGCATTTTTTGGCTGATAGACCACGATGAAATCGAAGGTCCCATCAATCTCGCCGCGCCAAACCCGCTGCCCAACTCCGAGTTTATGCAAGCTCTGCGAGCAGCGTGGGGCATTCGCTTTGGTCTACCTGCGACAGAGTGGATGCTGGAGATAGGAGCGTTTCTCCTGCGAACGGAAACCGAACTCATCTTGAAGAGCCGGCGAGTTGTCCCGGGCAGGCTGCTTGAGTCTGGCTTCCTTTTCAAGTTTTCAAGTTGGGTTGAGGCTGCGCAGGATCTTTGCACTCGATGGCGTGAGAGTGGCCAAAGGTGACTATTAAAGCCGGCCGAAATGTGGAGAGACCTACTCAAGCCGACAGAGGAATAGAAGCCGGTGTGCTGCAGGTCGGGTTAACCCAAGTGACAACCATTGCCCCGTGTCTCCTCCGGGCGGTTGAGTTCATATAGCCACGTCCCCGGATGCACCCGCCGTTAAGGAAGTATTCCCAGAACCTGTCCATAGCATAGTCCGGAACTTTCTCACCTCTTCGGTCCAGCTCTGCAAGAACTACATCGCTTTCAATCCTCTTATTTCCCGACTGCCAAATCTTTCGGATTGTCCTCCACATCAAGCGCATTAGGCGTTCGTCGATTTGCAGCTTGCAAGTTATGACATACATCTTCTCTACCCTAAACCCGTACCACCGATAGCCCGTAAGTTCCTTCAGTTTGTGCTCAGTAGGCACGATCTTCTGTAGTTCTTTTACCCTAGGGTCGAATACGTCCAGCGGAGCGATCTTAGAAATAGTTGCGAACTCCTGTGCCGTAAGATAGGAGCGCAGTTTCTTTGTTAAGTACTCCAATGCCTGCAGGCTTTCTTCGCCAATCCACGTAGCTGAGATAACCAAGTCCCAACGATCCTCTACTTCTTCATCAGTTGAGAAAAGAGCGAAAAGGTCAAAGGGCCCCTTCTCTGACGCCACCGCTGTTTCGAGGCGAATCAGTTTCTTGATTATCTCTTTCATAGTTCCCTCAGAAGTATCCTAGCAGAATCGATCATTTGTCGAGCATTTGCTTTCAATTCCGCTTTAGCGCTAGCTCTGTTCGCCCTATTGGCCCTGATCGTTGGCTAGTAGCGCGAATCGGGGTCCCACGAAACCATTAGAGACCATTGCGCATTGAACCTACTCCTCACCTTGGCCTCTAGCCCTGAGTAGCTCAACAGCAGATCAAGCTGGTGAATCTTAAACGGGTTGTACTTTCGGTGTTGTCCGAATTCTTGGTTGGTCTGCGGGAAGTCAGACCAGCGCAGTGTCTTGCAAATCCGCGCTTTCAATGCAATCTAAACGGCATACCCACAGGTGTACATTGCGCCTTCGTACCGTTCAGCGGCGAGCAGCGCCTCAGCATCTTTGATGCGTTCTCTAGCTATTTCGCGGAGCTGTCTGACGGTTAGCACGGAGCCATTACCATATCAAGCAACTCGGCAAACCGCTACGACGAGACTGTTTATATTCAGGGATACCCGAACTGCTTACCGCAGAATGAATCCGTCTCTCAGTGGATCATCGGGTGCGATCAGGAACTCGTGCTGCCCAGTGACCCATGCGCTGCCTTCGACCTCGGGAATCACCGCGGCATACTCGCCGAACGTTGTTTCGCGAACAACTCGTCCGCTGAAGCGAGTCCCGATCAGGCTCTCGATCACGAAGGGTTCGTCGACTGCCAGCCTTCCTTTCGCGTGTTCGAGCGCTACGCGGCCGCTGACACCGGTGCCGGTCGGCGAACGATCGACCTCGCCTTCCGCGAAGATGCATACGTTGCGGCTATTGGCGCCCTCACCGTGAGGCTTGCTGTCGATAATCGTCCCGTACAAGAAGCCCAGGTCCTCCTCGAATGGATGCCTGATCTCGAACGAGTCCATCACCGCGCGCTTCACTGCCATGCCAATCCCGATCAGCTTGCGGAATTCTTCAGGAACAATTCGCACGCCGAGGTCTTCAGCTTTGCAGTAAGCGTAGAACGCGCCGCCGAAGCCAACGTCGAACCGGACCTCGCCTATGCCCGGAACCCCGACTGACTGGTTGAGCATGTAAGCGAACGATGGGACGTTCTCGAAACCCACACCGCGCACGCGCTGCCCGTCGAAGTTCGCTCGCGCGGTCACCCGTCCGGCCGGCGTGTCGAGCCGAATCACCTCGCGCGATTCGAGCATCCCGGTTTCAAGCAAGACAGTCACCAGTGCGATAACGCCGTGGCCGCACATCGTGCTGTAGCCTTCGTTGTGCATGAACAGCACTCCGAGGTCTCCGTCGGGCGTGACGGGTTCGGTCAACATGCAACCGTACATATCTGCGTGGCCGCGAGGCTCGAACATCAAAGCTCGACGAATATGATCGAGGTGTTCTCGTGCGTAGCGGCGCTTCGCGAGAATCGTGTCACCGGGAATTGGCGGGAGCCCGCCGGTGATCACTCGCAGCGGTTCACCGGCGGCGTGCGCGTCGATGGTTGTGATTCGAGTCCAGTCCGATGGTGGAGTCCAGGTCATGGTAAATAGAGAATATAGATCCTATAAGTCCTATAGGTCCTATATTCATAGCGCACCGTAAAACTTCCAATTTGAAACAAAGTCACGCGTCAGCTTCTGCTTCGTCAGGCTTGCTCGCACCATTTCGATCGGGATCCGATTCTCTTTCAACACTGCGTCGTTAAATGCGCGATTAGTCATCTTCCCCGAGTCAACAAGCTCGTGATGAAGCCCGCGAACCTGCAACCCGCCGAGCAAGTACGCGCATTGATAAAGCGGCCCATATGCTCCCCCAAACGAGCGCCGCACCTCAGCAGTCGCGTTGTCGACTTCGTGACCCACTCGCTTGACCAGAAGATCGATGCATTCCTGCGGCGTCATCTTTTCGAGATGAAAGCTGAGTGAAAAGATGATTCGCGCTGAGCGATGCATTCGCCAGAAGAGCATGCCGATCCGGTTCTCGGGCGACTTCGCGAAATTCATGTCCCAGAACAGCATCTCCCAGTAGAGCGCGCCGCCTTCGCCCCAGAACGGCGTTGTGAAGAGCTGCCGATACGGCCGGTACCGAGCGGCCATAAATCCCTGCAGATGGTGCCCCGGGATCAACTCGTGAAATACAGTCGCGCGAGAGAAGTGGATGTTGTTCCCGCGCATGCTCATCATCTTCGCTTCGTGCCCCATCGTGTTCGTGGGATATGACACTTGAATCGTCTCGCCGCCGAGAAAGAACGGACTAACCAACTGGCGCTCCGGCGGCATCATCTCCATCCGCCAGGTGTCGCGAGCCAGTTGCGGGACGGTCACCAGATCGTGATCGTCCACGAACTTGATCGCTTCCAGCGCCAGTTCGCGTATCAGGTCGGGCTGCTTGCCGGGCTCGACGTACAGCGTCTTCACATACTCGAGCGCCTTCATCCAATCGTCGCCGTAGCCAAGCTCGCGTGACGCGCGTTTCATCTCCGATTCACACCACGCGTACTCCTTATTGGCGATCGCGATGAGTTCCTCAGGCGTGTACGGAATCATCTCGTAGGCAAGCTCGCTCATCAGAGCTTCGCGGCCTATCGGGTCGCCGACGATCTCGGTTGTGTCGCCCGGCTTGAGCCCGAGAACCTTCTCCCGTAGGAACGCGGCGTATTTCTCGAGCGATTGATCGACGGACTTGTAAGGCTCGCTCACCCACCAGGTGAACATCGGATCGTAGCCGTTGTAAAAGCCGTACCAGGCTTTCAGCGTGTTGCGAAGGCCCATGATCGCAGCGGCGGCGCGGTTCGCGATGGTCTTCTTTGCTTTGATCGCATCGGATTTTGCGTCGGGTTTGAGCCCGTCCTCGACTGCCTTGCTTGTCACGTCGATCTGTTTGGCCATCCTGGTGAACAACGCCGCGATCCTGGCGGAATCGATGGCTTCCATCCGGCGGCGAGCGTCTTCTAGATCGGTGATGGTCTGCGCAAACGGGACGAGCGTCGCGACTTCAGCGAGCGCTTTGGTCTGCAAATCCAACTGGCGCAGCTCGTGGTCGAGGTGATTCTTGAAAAGCAGGTAGTCGATGCGCCCGTCCTGACTCATGGAATCGAAATCAAGCTTGGCGAGCGTAGCGAGCCAGTCCGAGTAAAACTGTTTCATCCGAACTTGTCGAGCCGATGAAGCTTCAACCGAGTAAAACCGAGCAAGGCTGCCGCGGTCCGCTGAGTACCTTTCGATTACACCGCGCATCTCGCTTTGCCGCGAGTCAGTGTCGTTCAGATCGAGGGTTGAGTCATTGCCCTTCTTTGCGTTGCCATCGGAGGTGAGGGCCTTCTGTTCCGCTGCGTCGTCAGCACGCACAAAGGAGCTGAACCCACCGCCAAGCGTGAGCATCGCAATCAAAGCCTCAATTATCGCGAGTCTTGCCTTACTCATCTTTTTCACCTCATCGATCTGGTCGGAGTTGCGTTCAAATCTCAAGGATTCGCTCAAAAGGCGCTCAGCTAAGCCGTCGGTAACTCAGCCAGCACTTATCCCACAACTCGCGGTGCGCTCGCAACGCCCCGGGATGCCTGCGCTCCCATGATGACTACGCTCCCGGAAACACGCTCCCGGAGACTCGTTGAGGCGGCCGAGAATCTGGGATAAACTGTCGCGCGTTCCTCGCAAATGGCGTGAGCTACGCAGAGTTCAGTGATTTATGCCCCAAGAACAAGGCCAGGAAGAACCATACCCGCCGGAAGGCTACGCGTGGTACGTGGTCGGCGTGTTGACGTTCGTCTACATCTTCTCATTCATCGACCGGCAGATTCTGAATCTGCTTGTCCGGCCCATTCGGCGCGACCTTGGCATAACCGACTTCCAGATGAGCCTGCTCATGGGATTCAGCTTCGCGCTTTTCTACACCTTCTTCGGCATCCCACTTGGCCGGCTCGCCGATTCGCGGAGCCGCCGCACTATCATCGCTGTGGGCTTCGCGGTCTGGAGCGTGATGACCGCGGGCTGCGGGCTCGCCAGGAACTTCACCCAGATGCTGTTGCTGCGCGTTGGGGTGGGCGTCGGAGAAGCGGCGCTGTCACCCTCTGCTTACTCAATGATCACCGACTACTTCCCTCCCAAACGCCGAGCGACGGCTATTAGCGTCTACTCGATGGGGATCTACATCGGCTCGGGAGTCGCCTTTATTGTCGGCGGCCTCGTAGCCGGCATCGCATCCGCCCAGCAGACGTGGGAGCTGCCACTAGTCGGGGCAACGCGGCCCTGGCAAGTAGTTTTCTTCATAGTCGGTCTTCCAGGCGTTCTTCTCTCGCTGGTTGTGTACACAGTGCGCGAGCCCGTTCGCCGCGGCATCCGAATGATGAAGGCAGCGGACGACAAGACGCGAGTCGCACAGGTTCCAATGCGCGAGGTCGTCGCGTACCTCAGACAGAATTGGCGCACTTTCTTTTGTCACAATGTTGGTTTTGCTCTGTTGTCATTTTCGTCCTATGGCGCCGCGGCCTGGGTCCCAACTTTTTTCGTGCGCAATCACGGCTGGAGCGAGGCGAAGGCTGGTCAGGTTTTTGGCTGGATCGTTGCGATAGCCGCCACGCTCGGAATAGTCGCGGGAGGGCGGCTGGCCGACTGGATGGTGGAGCGCGGCCGGCGAGAAGCTACGATGCGGGTCGGGTTGATCGCCGCGCTCGCGTGGCTCCCCTGCGGCATGCTCTATCCTCTCGCGCCGGATGGTAACTGGGCCGCCGCGCTGCTTGTTCCTTCGGTCTTTCTGGCAGCCGCACCGTTTGGCGTTTCAGCGGCTGCGATTCAGCAGATGGTACCGAGTGGGATGCGAGGGCAGGCTTCGGCGATCTACTTGTTTGTGGTCAACCTCATCGGTCTTGGCCTGGGACCGTCGGCGGTGGCTGCTGCGACCGATTTCATCTTTAAGGACGATCACGCGGTCCGATACTCATTGCTTTTGGTCGAGTCCGTCGCGCATGTGGCAGCCGCGACTTTGCTTTTCGTCGGGATTAAGCCGTTTCTCGCCAGCCTCGAACGGCTGAAGCAGTGGAATGCAGCTAACGCTTGAGACACAATACCCCGAGGGCTTTGCGTCCTTTGCGGTACTGAGTCCTTAAGCGCCTCGTTCTTTACTGAACGTCATCGTCTCGGGATTCCAGTCATACGCCCGGTTGTCGAAGTAGCTCCGATTCGTCAGCAAAGCCGGACCCGCCGCTCGGAAGCCAAACACCGCGTCCTCGACGACTGACTTCCGGGAGCGCATGCCTTCAAAGAAACTCGTAAAGTGATCCACCGAGTCGCTGTAGCCAGAAGGTGGCGCATAGGTGTCTTGACTCGAGCCCGAGACATCCTGTTTGTTCTCGGGATACTTCGCGCGGTAGTCCTTCAAGAAAGCTTCCTGCGTCGCCTTCGGGAAAGTGTCGATCGTGTAGCCTGGCTCCTTCGCGCGCTGTTTCTTGGCGACCGTGACTGCGCCCGAGAGCGTCATCACGCCTTCACTGCCGATGAACCGGAACCCTGAACTCTCGTTCGCGCCTGAGGCGAAATCGACTCTCAGACTTAGATTGAAGGCGGGTGTGTTCGCGGTCTTGGCGTAGTCACACAACGCAAGCATCACATCGGGTACGTCCCGGCCATCGTTCCAGTAGCGCGTCCCGCCAGTTGCCATCACTCGGGTCGGGCCCGTCGTTCCGACGACGAAATGCAGCCCTGAAAAGAGGTGAACGAACAGATCGCCGGCGATTCCGGTGCCGTAGTCGCGATAGTTTCGCCATCGGAAGAACCGTGTGGCGTCGAATCCTCGTTTGGGCGCTTCGCCAAGAAAACGGTCCCAGTCAACCGTGGCTGGCGAAGCATCCGGTGGTATCGAGTATTGCCACGCGCCGATCGCGCTGCTGCGGTCCCACCAGCATTCAACAAGGTTCAGCTCGCCGATCGCTCCCGAAGCGAGCAGGTCCTTGGCTTTCTTGTAGACGATCGAGCTGACGCGCTGGCTGCCGACCTGAAAGATACGGTTTGTCTGCTGCGCCGTCTCGATGACGTGCTTGCCCTGTTCGAGTGACTGAACCATCGGTTTCTCGCAATAGACGTCTTTGCCTGCCTTCATCGCATCATTCGAGATGCGCATGTGCCAGTGGTCAGGAGTGGCGATAACGACGGCGTCAATGTCTGAGCGAGCCAAGACCTCGCGATAGTCGCGCGTTGTGAAGAGCTGGTTCCCCCAGATCTCTTTGGCACGAGTCAGTCGCCCGTCGTAGAGGTCGGCGACTGCGACCAGCTCGACTCCCGGGACCTTCAACGCTTCGCGAGTATCGCCCATTCCCTGCCCGCCGGCTCCGATGAGACCGAGCCTGATCTTGTCACTCGGTGAAACTCGTTCGGGCTGCCTTGCTTCATCGGCGGCAAGGATCGTGGTGGATGTAGCGGCCGCCACCGTCGCGGCAGTCGTCAGCTTGATGAAATCTCGTCGAGAGGTTTTTCCTGTTGAGTCCATTGTTCAATCTCCTATTAGGGCCTGGAGCCCCTTTTGGACTGCGGTGGCAAGTCTTCGCGACGCCGCTTTTCTTTATATCGATCTTAAGAAACCGCGAAACAAAAGCGGCGTCGCGACTAAAGGCTGTACTCTGAACTGCGAACCCCTCTCACGGTCGCTTACGAAGTCGGCCGATCGAGCGGTGGCCCGGTCGTGTAGAAGTCTTCATAGAAGCGGCGGCTGTACGATTCAAGCAGCTGCTCGACACGTTGAGGGTCTCTCGATGCGACCACCAATCCGGCGTGATGAAGTTTGTTCAAACGATAGACGATCTCCGGATCGTCATATGCCGAAGTATCCGGGTAATCTTGCCGGGCCAGCGAGATGATCACCCCCGCGTAGTCGTCGCGATGCGGCGGCAGCTCGTATGAGCCATCCTCTCCAGCCATCTCGATCTTCGCCCATTCGGCCCAGAGATTCAACCCGGTCGCCGCTTCGATAGTTTCGGCGATGTTTGCGCCTCCAACTCGCGCGGCAGTCTCGAGAAAGTACAAGCGGCCGTCCGCGCGGCTTTTGATGAACTCGGTGTGAGTGACTCCGCGAACCAGGCCCAGCGTACTGATCACTTCTCGGTTGAGCGAGTCCAGCGCCAGAGCATCGTCGGAGTCGCGAGGGATCTTACGTGTCGTGAAAATTCCACCAAGCGAGACATCCATCGGCGGGTGTCCGTACTTGTGGTGCACCGCAAACTTTACTTCCCGCTCAAAGACCATCGAATCGACGTGATAGATATCACCGGGAAGATACTGCTCCAGAACGTAGAAGGATTGGCGGTCGCCTAGTGCGTCGAGCAGCGGCCATAACTCCTGGGAAGCCGCAATCTTCTTGATGCCCATCGAAGCTGCTTCCGAGCGCGGCTTCAACACCCAGGGCGCCGCGACGCGAGACATGAATTCGCGCAGCCGGTCGTAGTTGAGCGCGTGGACGAACTCGGGAACGAGTATGCCTTCGTTTCGAGCCTTCACGCGCATCGCAAGCTTGTCGCGGAAGTAGCGGGCGGTCGTGTCACCCATGCCTGGATTTCGCAGGTGCTCGCGCAGGAGCGCCGCCGTCTCCTGATCATATTCATCGAGCGGCACTATGCGGTCGATGTTTTGTGTGCGAGCCAGAAAGCTGACGCCTTTAATTATGTCGTCTCGCGAGTAGCCATCGGGCATGTAGAATATTTCGTCGATGGCCTCCCGCGGCCAGTTCGCGTCGCGGAGTTTTTCAACGGTGATCAGCAGTACGCGCCAGCCGTAACGCTTGCACTCGCGCAGGAAAGCTTCGCCCTTTTCGTAGCTCGCCAGACAGAGCATTGTGAGCGGATTCTGATCGGACACGGCGCGCTCCTTTCCGATTGCGGGATTATATATACCCTTCTTTGCAAGGCCAAAGCTAATCGGTTAGGATTCTGAGCGTGCGAAGCATAGTCGAGTGCATTCCAAACTTCAGCGAAGGCCGCCGCACCGAAGTCATCGATGAAATAGCCGCGGCGATTAAATCGGTTCCCGGCGCGGTCTTGCTGGATCGCGAATCTGATCCCAATCACAACCGCTCAGTCGTCACGTTTGTTGCGTCGCCCGATCGCGTCGTCGACGCCGCTGTCGCCGCGGCCAAGAAGGCGGCTGAATTGATAGACCTGAACAAGCACACCGGCGAGCACCCGCGCATGGGCTCGACCGACGTGATTCCGTTCGTGCCGATCTCGGGAGTCACGATGGATGATTGCGTCGCGCTTGCTCGCGCCTGCGGAGAGCGCTTATGGAGTGACCTCGGAATTCCGGTATACCTCTACGAGAAAGCGGCTACCAGACCCGAGCGCGAGAATCTCGCAACCGTGCGCAAAGGGCAGTTCGAGGCCATACGTGACGAGATCGCAACCAATGAAGCCCGACGCCCCGATTTCGGTGAGGCGCGAGTGCATCCGACCGCCGGCATAACCGCCGTCGGCGCGCGCCCTCCATTGATCGCGTACAACGTGAATCTCGGCACCGCTGATGTGGAGATCGCCAACAAGATCGCGCGCGCGGTTCGTCATCAGTCGGGTGGCTTGCGCTACGTGAAGGCGTTGGGGTTTGAGCTGAAGGATCGCGGCATCGTTCAGGTTTCGATGAACATGGTGAATTACGAGGGCACGCCGCTGTTCCGCGCTTTCGAGATGATCAAGCGCGAAGCCGAGCGCTACGGCGTCGCGATCGTTGGCTCAGAGATCGTGGGCCTGGTTCCTCAGCGCGCCTTGAACGCCGTCGCGGATTTCTATTTGCAGCTCGAGAAATTCAGCGAGGACCAGATACTCGAACACAGATTGGCAGGAGCGATGGAGGAAGCCCAGGCATGAGCGAGCCCGCCATTGCCGATCGAAAGTCGGCGCTGTCAAACAGCATAGGCAACTTCACGGAGCTTGTAGCGGCAGGCACACCGGCGCCTGGTGGTGGGAGCGTTGCTGCCTATTGCGGAGTGCTTGCGGCGTCACTCGGACAGATGGTGTGTAATCTAACAATCGGCAAGCAGAAGTACGCCCAAGCTGAGCCGCGGTTGAGAGCCATCAGATCGGAGCTCGAACGGTTGGGCGCGCGGCTGCGCGAGTTGATCACCGAAGACGCCGCAAGTTTTGAAGCCGTCCTCCAGGCGTACCGGTTGCCGAAGGATAGCGACGAGCAAAAGGCTGAGCGTGGGGCACAGGTTCAGATTGCGCTTCGAGGCGCGGTTGACGTTCCGGTTGAAACGGCGCAGCGCGGCCTCGATGTTCTCAAGCTGCTCGGCGAGCTGGCTGATATCGGCAACCCTAACGCGCTCTCCGATGTGGGGGTCGGCGCGCAGCTCGCACAGGCTGCAATCAGAGGCGCTTCCTACAACGTTAGCGTTAACCTTGATTCGATTTCCGATCGCGTAGCCGCGGACAACAGGCGTGAACAGATGAAGGGTATGATCGAGCAATCGAAAACTATCGCAGAGCAAGTTGAAGCAAAGTTGAAAGCGTAGGGACCTGTAGGGGCGTCCCTCTGTGGGCGCCCCTCCCTCGCCGCAAAGGGATTTCTGTACCAGGAGGGGCGCCCACAGAGGGACGCCCCTACAAGTGTTCCAGGCATGGCAGCTCACTACAAAGACATTCAGTTCGCCGTGACCGACCGCGTGGCGCGGATCGCCTTCGCGCGTCCGCCGCTGAACATCCTCACGATCGCGATGATGAGGGAGATCGGCGATGCGATCAACCGCGCCGCGCAGGCGCCGGACACCTGCGCTATAGTGTTTGCCTCCTCACACGCGAGCGGGGCTTTTTCCGCGGGCGTATCAATCGAAGAGCACAAACCTGAATCGGTCTTCCAGATGCTCGAGGGCTTTCATTCGATCTTTCGCGCGCTGAACACGGTATCAAAGCCGGTGATCGCGCTGGTCGGGGGCGCGGCGTTGGGCGGGGGCTGCGAGCTTGCCGCGTTTGCTGACATCGTCATCGCCACTCCGTCGGCGCGGTTTGGTCAGCCCGAGATAAAGCTCGGGGTCTTCCCCCCGGTTGCCGCATTCATACTGCCGAGAGTGATTGGAGAAAAGAGGGCGCGGGAGATGATACTGACGGGTGAGTTGTTGACCGCCGAAGCCGCCGAGTCTCTGGGGCTGGTCAATCACGTGGTGGCGGAGAACGCGATCGAGTCCAAGTGCGCGGAATTTCTTAGCGCGTTCCGGCAGATGAGCGTGCCTGGGCTCGAGATGGCTAAGCGCGCAATGGTTCAAACCTGGGGGCTTGGGTTCGACGACGCTCTGAAGCGTTCGGAAGAAATCTATCTTAATGAGCTGATGTCATTAAGAGACCCGCAGGAAGGCGTTGAGGCTTTTATCGCAAAACGCCCGCCGAGATGGAAACATAAATGAAGAAGTCCGTAGTCCGTAGTCCGTAGTCCGTGGTCCGTAGTCCGTGGTCCGTAGTCCGTGGTCCGTAGAACTGACCGCTAACGACTGACTACTGATTACTGACCACTGACCACTGACTACGGACCACGGGCTACGGACCACGGACCACGGACTACGGACTACGGACTACGGACCACGGACCACGGACCACGGACTACGGACCACGGACTACGGACCACTCTTATGCCGAACCCACTCGAGATAAAGAAAACTGGCGCGAACGAGATCACGGTCCGATGGGACGACGGCCACGTGAGTGTCTACCCGATCAAGTATTTGAGGTCCGAGTGCTTGTGCGCCAACTGCGTCAGTGAGGTGACCGGACTTCGTATACTCGATCCGAGAACGGTCGCCGAGGACCTTACGGTGCTCAGCGCGGAACACGTCGGCCGCTACGGCGTGAAGTTCATGTTCAGCGACCGCCACGACGACGGCATCTACACGTGGGAAAGGCTCCGCGAGCTTTGCCTGTGCGAAGAGTGCAAGGCGGCAAAGCAAGCCGCTGCTGAGAAGGCGTGATAATATCTATCGGTTAGTAGCAAGATAATATACTTTGCTTTGCTGCCTTGAGGAAGAGACCACTATGAAACTGCGGCCCGGTTATTTCGCGATTCCGATCATCGCCCTGGTCATTCATCCGCTCCTGACTTTCGGGGGCGACATCAAGAAGAAGGAAGAGGCGGTCGCCTCGATAGAAAAGCACAAAGCCGAGCTCATAAGCCTCAGCGACCAGATATGGGGCTTCGCCGAGACCGCGCTGCGTGAAACTCGCTCATCGAAGGTGCTGGCCGATTACGCTGAGAAGCAGGGCTTCCAGGTCAAACGTGGAGTCGCGGGCATGCCGACGGCGTTTGTGGCGAGCTACGGGCAAGGCCGGCCCATCATCGGGATTCTCGGCGAGTATGATGCGCTTCCGGGCATTTCGCAAAAGGCTCAACCCGTGAAAGAGGCTCTGGAAGCCGGTTCCGCGGGTCACGGCTGCGGACACAACTTGTTCGGCGCGGCAAGCCTCGGCGCCGCGGTCGCTATCAAAGAGCTCATCGCCGGCGGCAAGCTCAAAGGCACGATTCGCTTCTACGGCACGCCTGCTGAAGAAGCGATCGGCGGGAAAATCTACATGGCTCGCGACGGCCTCTTCAAAGACCTCGACATCTGCATGGCATGGCATCCCGAAGACAAGATCCGAGCTGACGTCGATAGCTCACAGGCGATCGTCGACTTCATCGTTGAGTTCAAGGGCAAGGCGGCACACGCTGCCGCCGATCCCTGGAACGGACGAAGCGCAGTTGCGGCGCTGGAGTTTTTTACGACGGGGCTCAATCGTATGCGCGAGTTCGTCAAACCAACCGTTCGCATGCACTACGTGATTCAGAAGGGCGGCGATGTACCGAACGTTGTGCCGGAGTACGCGAGGGTTTGGTGCTGGTTGCGCGATTCGAAGCGCACCGGAGTAGAGGAGTTGTTAAGTCGCGCGCGCAAGATCGCGGAGGGCGCCGCATTGATGGCAGGAGTTGAATCAAAGCTGACCATGCAGGGCGGTGACTACGAGATGCTTGCGAATCTGACCGGGGCGAAGCTAATCCACGCTAACATGACCTGGCTCGGCCCGATTCAGTACACCACGGAGGAACAAGAATTCGCAAAGGCAATACAGCGAGCGACCGATGTCGAGCCCAAGGGTCTGAATGGCGCGGTCCAGCCGCTCGAACCGCCAAAGAAAGATCCGGAGGGCGGTTCGACCGACGTGGGCGATGTTAGCTGGATCGTGCCAACGCTGCACCTGTCGGTGACGACTGCACCCGAGGGCGCTCCGTGGCACGCGTGGCCGGTGGTCGCGTGCGGAGGAATGTCGATAGGTCACAAGGGGCTGGCGTACGCGGCGAAGGCTCTCGCGACGACGATGATTGATTTGTTCGAGGATGAGAAAACACGCGAAGCTATTCAGGCAGAGTTCAAAGAGAAGAGCAAGGGCGAAGTCTACAAGCCCTACGTTCCGGAGGGCCCACCTCCAATCCCTAAGAATTGAATTTGCCTTCGTAGCTGTTGCATTACGAACGGGTTCTTATATGCCAAGTCCTTAGCTGCGCTAGGGAACTAAACAGGAAATTAAGATGGCCGGCGAAGACTTCGTAAACACCCATGCGAAAACAAAGCTAGCACAAATGCCAATGAGCGCATCTTCAATCAGCCCCGTAAGGTCAATGGCCGTATAGCCTACAAAGCCGCCGTATTCTCCCAACCGAAAAGGAAAACCGAAGGAAGCAGAAAAGTCGTCGCGTGGCTCGACTGTATGATAGCTATAGATGTTAGCTCCGACGAATAGAGCGGCACTAAGAAAGAACCCAATGATAAAGAGTCTTATTCTCATTGGTGATTATGCTGAAGGCAAAGCCCGGCGACCGAATGTACTCAGGAGCTCCCACTACATCACAAGAGATGACTCACGGAGGAACCTCCCGGTCTTTGCCGGTTACTTCGCTGCTCCGAGGTTTTCGTACCACTTCAAATTCGTAGTAGCCGTGCCGATACAAACCACATCGGGCCGTCCGTCGCCGTTCAAATCGGCAACTGCGCAGCCGGCGGCGCCCATGCCACCATCATCAAGGACCTCCCGAGACCAGCGACCCCCGCTCGAATCCTCCGCGGAGTAGATGTAGACGCTTCTGCCCTGCCCGCGGTACCCCGCGACTATTTCATCTCGGCCGTCCCGATTCAGGTCTGCCGTCAGCAGCACGTGGCCATCGTTGAGGCTCGTGTCAATCACCTGCCGCTGCCAGTTCTGTCCTTGCTGGCGGTAGACGACGACCTGGTTGCCGTGCCAGGGCTCGATTGTGCAAAGGAATCGTTCTGTCCCCAATCTGGCCACGGCGATTTCGCTCGAGCCGCTGCGAGGCCACGGATCGGGGTTTCCATTTACAATTCTTGTGCGCGCCCACCCTTTGTTCTTGCCGAGGCTGAACAGGTCAACTCCCAGGAAACTCGCCGTCAAGATATCTTCTCGGCCATCCTTGTCCCAATCCGTGATGAAGACGCCGTGCAATACTCCCTCAAGCTCTTGCGAGATGATCTCTCGTTTCCAGGTCCCCGGGCGATAGAACACGAGCGGAACGTTGCCTTTGTAGTCAGGCATTTTTGCTTGCTCGCCGGCGAGCGGAGCGTTGATCAATACTTTTTTCCCGTTCCCGTCAATATCCGCCCAACGCAGGCGATGCGAAGTTGAGAGCCGATCAATCTCGATCATCTCCCACGGCTGCGAAGGATCGCCCTTGTGTTTGAGAATGGAAACGATACCGATACTTCTTGCTGGATCATTGGCGAATTCATGAGCCAGGGCGATCTCCGGAATGCCGTCTCCATCAATGTCCCACGCGGCACAGTTGATCGGCCGGGAGATATTCCCGACGATCACGTGGCGCTGCCATCCGGGATTCTCGAACCAGATGAGTTCTTTCATTCCGCTGGCGACCGCGATCAAATCCGGCTTGCCGTCGTGATTGATGTCTGAGACGACTACCTGGTAACCACCGTTCAAATCAGTGGCGATTGTATGCTCTGCAAACCTGACTGATGTAGCACCCCGGTAAACAGGTTGAAAGCCGAACAGATTGAGTGAAATCAGGCAAGTGGCGGTTCCCATCAAGAATCGCGACAACTTGCGGCCGAGCCTGGTGTCCTTGGCCATGCAGGCGGCGCCCACACCGCCCGCGCCAAGACGAGAGCGGATTTCGTAGCAACCAAGATGTGTGTTGGTGGCGATGGTCATTTTTACCCTATTCCCATCTCTTTGATCGCTTCGCCTGCCGCCGCGAGGTTTGCCAACTTCATCTCGGAATACTTGCGCGACAGAATCACGCCCCGCGCTCCCGCATTGAATGCGGCCTTCACTGCCGCTTTTACATCGGAAGGCTCAGTCTTCTTTTCGTTCTTGTCGGTTGGGATGTCTATATCAATGCCCGGGTAGATGGCAGTCTCGCCGCGCACGCCTTCAATCGCTCGCTTCGTTTCGCGCAAAACGTAGTCTGCTGAGAGTCCAGAGGCCGGCAACTTGTCCAGGTTCGCTTCGTTGCCGTAACCCATGATCCGATAATGCAACTGCAGTGCTTCTTCCGGCTCTGCATCGCGGAAGATAGTCGAGTGGACGTTCCTGACATACTGGGCCAGTCGAGGCCCGCCGCAGTTGTTATAAATGACAACCTTCAGAAAATCTGAAGTCTGGCGGAGCTTAGAGTAGTCCTGCTCGGCGCGAAAGAACGGGCTGAATGAGTTGTTGTGCCATATATGCCAGCCCACCTGAATCTTGTTATTGATCCCCTTCACTGTTCCATAGATTTCGCCATAGATCTCCTGCTGGCTATCAGTCCAGAGCTTCTCCCAGGCGAGTATCTCAGGATAGTTCAGCAGCAACCGCCAGAACGTGACGAAATAGCCATCGCTCGGACGCTGATTCTTCGACGCCGCAAGCACAAACTTATTCAGCTCGATGAAGCCCTGCCGTGCTCGCTCTACTGCGACTCCGCGTTGTCTTCCCTTCTCCCGGCAATGCTCACAAAAGCAAGTGATCTCCGCGCGACCGTTGAACCCGCCGTGACGCGAGCCGATTGCATTGTTGAGCGGCCCCTGTCGTTCCGAGCCCCACATCACGCCATCAACTTCGAATGACTTCACGTAATCTTCGACCAGCGAGTTGAGGAAATTGCGCACCTCCGGATTGTTAAGACACGCCTGTCCGGTGCGCCGTCCGTATATATCGACTTCCCCCACCTTCTCAAAACCAGGAATCAGGCGCGGGTTGTAGACGTCTTCGAGCCAGCAGTAGCTTTGTATCCGACGTTCTTTAGCTTTTGGGATTACCGCGGCGAGCAGGTCGAAGTTGCCTAGATCGGGCGCGCGAAGATTCTTGAGTATGGTCTTGTCATAGTATTGCGGATGGAGCTCGGCGTAGCTTCCGCCGTGAAAGGTATCCGCATCGTATTTTTGCGCGCCGTGATCGGGCAGGGGTTGCCCCGGAAGCTGACGCCCCGCGATACCGCGCCTGTAGGTGAATACCGCAAGCATCAACGCGTTGACGCCCCCTTTCTCTTGAAGAATATCAAGCGTCCGCTCAACGCCCTCATCAACGAACGACACAGCTCCGAGCTGAATTGCTATGAACCGCTTGTTCGGTTGCCCTTGCGTTGCGCCCGCCTTCGATTGTGCTTGATTAGTGGTTGATGCCGGCGTCGCCGAGTGTGCCTCTCTAGTAAGAGCCGGATGAATCGCGGCAACCGAAACGGCGGTGACTTGTTTCAGGAAACTACGTCTTGATGGGTCTCTCGCCTCTAATTTTGATTTCTCCATCCTGGTTCCTCTCGATCCATTTATCGTTTCTGACCGATGCCGAACTGGTCTCCCGCGAGAACAGGCTTGCCGCCGGCGAATACTATCTCCAATAACTTCTCGCTCTGGACATGCCTTCCGGTCTCGTCTTCCAGCGTGGCGACTATCCGTTTGGTGCGAGTGTCTATCACCTCGCCGGTCGAAGGATACGCATGTCGTCCGTCAATGCTGAAGGTGACCCAGCCGGGCTGGTCTCGTAGCTTAATGCTCATCATCTGCTTCGGCAGCGTCCTGGTAGCATCGAAGACATGAATACTGCTGTTTGCCGCATCGGTGAGCCATAGCTCTTTTTCATCGGGCGTTAAGCCGATGCCGTGACTGGGACAGCCGTGGCGTTTAGTAGGACCTTTCTGGAAGCCCGCAACCTCGATGCGATGGAGCATCTTTCCGGTCTTGAGGTCCCCGACTTCGAAGCCGAGAAGTTCGTTCACGTTGACGAAGCAGAGCGTCTGACTTCCGTTGATGGTAAACGGGCGGATCGAGTCGCTGAACGGCCCGACCTTATTTACAATCGTGTGGGTTTTGGCGTCCGCCACGGAGAGCAAGTGGGACTTCAGACCCGCAAGATAAACGCGCGAGCCATCGGGGCCGAAAATCGTGTTATGCGCGCCCGACTTGGGCTCAATCCTGGTGACGACATCGCCGGTCAAGGCGTCAACCACATGCCAATGCGGCCCCTCGAGTGAAGGCACGTAGAGAATCTTACCGTCCGGCGATATGGCCATGCGGTCACAGCCGCCATCGTAAGCCTTCTCCCAGACCTTCTTTTCGGTGATGAGGTCGAAGCAACCCAGCCGCCTGGTCGTGCTGACGTAGAGTTTTCCAGTCCGCGCGCTGGCGGCAATGCCCTTGACGTTCTCGGGCATCTCGCCTGGCGAGACCTCCCAGGTAGGAATTCGTCTGACGAACTTGTATCCGTTATCTATGTCGAAGACGAGGATACCGATCCCGCCATGCTCCACATAATTCCGAACGCCGGGAACCGCGACGTAGAGAAAGTGTCTTTCTTTCTCGGTGGCTTCCAGGCTCGAAGACGGAAAGACAGAAAGCAAAGCGAGAAAATATAGTAAGCCAACCGCGAGCCTATGAGTATTCATGGTCTTCTCTCCTGTCTATGAATCACGTTAATGTGATCACTTCATAGTCAACTACTGTTGGAACCTCGAATCGCACCGTTCTATCGCGCTGCTTGAAAGACAAATCACGACCGGTGCGCAGTGCACGCACGCTTGTGATCTTCTTTTTGGTTGCCGTCTCGAATTGTACTCTTTGCGGACCTATCGCATAAAAGCGGCGCAGAAAGCCGCGTGTCATGTTGGGGTTCGTGTAGTTTAAGATGTGCAAAGCGTATCCCGGCTCGGTCTCCCAAGCGAAAATTTCAGCCACGCCTTCACCGGTCACAGATACAGATGGACTCCCATCACCCATCACCCATCGCACCACGTTTTGAATCAACTGGCTGAGGTCGGTGTTCCCTGAGCGCCAGAACGTGCGGTCTATGTCGCCAGCAAAATATGCAATGCGCGATGCGCTTTTTTGTTTGAATATGGCCGCGGGCTCATCGGTGTGCGGAGTGCGCGGGAAGACCATCTCAGGCGGGAAGGCGGGATAATACGGCACAAGGCTGAGTGCGAGCGGCGACGATTCTTTCGCCCGAATGGGCAAGCGATTCTCAGGGCCAGGCAGAAGATCTGTTCCGTCAAACCCGTTGATGACGGGGTGTCGCTGCTCAATGCGCATGTAGCTGTTGCCGAGCGGCCCAATAGCTTCGCCTGTGATGCTTACCCCGAAAAGATCGGCGAGAGCAAAATCACTTCGCTTGTCGCCCCACTCGTTATAGTGCGACGTCTCGAACGTGGCGAACACCGATCCGCCTGACGACGCGTAATCGCGAATCTGCTCACACTGCTTATCGCTCAGATATGCGGCGTTCGGGATCAACAGCGCGCGATACTTCTTTAATGACTCGGGTCCGAGGTCTTCTTGATGAACGAAGTCGAAGACGAATCTACCTTCGAGCAGCGCGTAGTAAAGCCCTTGCAAGTAATCGCTTGTTTGAGCGCGCTCAGCGTCCCGCCAGCTTCCCGGCCCGCTGCCTGATTTATAAAACGCTATGGTGTTTTGCGGATAAAGCACCGCCACATCTGCGATTGATCGCTTGTTGCGAAAGTGGGCTTCGTTTGCGGCGAGCCAGTTGAAAAACGAGCGGCCCACCTCGCGCCAGCGCGCGTCTTCAGGCGAGCCCCCAAGCCAGTGAAACCAGGGAACCATCCCGCTCGCAGTGGTCTGCGCCATCCACATAGTGGTCTCTGCCGGAGCCTTCGCCGTGTGACGCCACGTAGTACGACTGTTGCTGTAAGCGCCGGTCACGTTCGTGATAGTTCTTCCTTTCATCACAGATTGAGCGACGCGGCCCTGCTGAGCGCAGTCCCAAATGACAGTATCGCCCGCGCGGCCCTGATGATCTGCGTTGAACCATCCGGCCACCTCGCCAAGTTTCTTGACGTTTTTTACCGTCCGAAGCCCCCCGCCGAGATTTCCAACGTAGACTGAATCGGGTCGTTTCTCTTTTGCTACTGAATCCCACAGCCTCCACACTTCAAGCACCCGAGCCATGAAAACTTCATAGTATTTTCGATAGATCGGGCTGGCAGCATCGGTTTCTTCGGGAGGAATGCCGCCTACGTTTTCTCTATAGACCCTTTGACAGCTTTCGCAGTAGCAAACCGAGAGCGCGCCCGTGCTGGGCCAGCCATTCGTGAAGAACGCGGCAACGGGGTAGCGCGCGTTTATCTCGCGATAGATGGCAGGCATCTGCTCGGTGAAGTACGGGCTGAACATGCATGTCTTGAAAAGCCAGGTCGATTCGTTATGCTTGCGAGGCGATCCATCGCGGTTGCGCTCGAACCATTCAGGACGCGCTTTCAACGCCTCTTCATAAGCGTAGTTGCAATCCATTCGCGCAACGACATGCAGCTTGCGCTTTTCAAGCGCCGCCGCCATCTCGCCGAACAGGTCGCGCGAGCCTAAGAACTGGCTGCGATGATGATATGGAACCTGCGTCGGATAGAATGCTACGATGCCGCCTCCGTTGATGAGCACCGCATCAACTTTGAGCGATGCCCAGTAGTCGGCCCACGCGTTCACATCCATCGCGATGGGGTCGCGCTCGTTGAAGTTGATCTGTCCGCACCGGCGCATCGCCGCGTACCAGGGCTTCTGAGTATCGCCAGTTTTCGCAGCAGCTCCACCGGATTGTGGCGTAAGGAAAGCAGCGCCGATATTTCCGCCTGCCCTCACGTTGCTCGAAGACAGAGTTATTACTGGCACGCCTGAAATTGTTAGAAATTCCCGGCGCGTTATCTCGCGCAATTCTGTCTTCTCATTTGGCATGGCAATTTATCGTATGACTTTTCTGCGGCTACGAGGTCTCTCACTACCGGGTTTTATCGCGCCTGCGGGCGAGATGGTATCGTCCTGTTAGCTCTCAGCGTCACTTTCATTCGGCTGTCTTTTCCCGGCCAACTCACGGAGTGATGCCCATCCGGCGCAACAGGTCGACGAAGCGCGGATCGCGGCGGATTGTATCCCACTCTCCAATTCCCCAAGCGCTTCGTCGAATAACCGGTTTTGGATGTACGCTCCTATCTCCCAGGTGCTGCTAAAAACCGGACCCACTTCATTGGCCTGCCGAACCAGCTCAAGTGCTCGCGCATAATCTCGCTTCAAGTAGTAAGGTATAGCCGCTTGCCGTGCGATGACTGAGGAGAGCGGGTCGAGCTCGCGAGCTTTCAGAAGCTCCTCTAAGCTTTCATCGAGACGCCCCTGTCGCACGAGCGAAACTCCCAAATACAAATGGGCTAAGGCTAAGCTCGGGCTGAGTTCGATTGCACGCCGCAGTTCGCGATCGCTGAGCGAGAAATTGTACGGGACGAACTGGAAGTAGGTTTGACCAAATGCGACGTGCGCTTCGGCCAGGTTTTCATCGAGCGCGAGGGCATTGCGCGCGGCCTCTTCCGCTTTGCGCCGGCCTTCAACGGGCGCAATGTAACCGCGCGATCCAAGAACTGCATAGGCGTCAGCTAAGCCCGCGTAGGCGAGCGCATAATTGCGATCTTCTTCAATCGCCTTCTCGCAATAGCGGATGGCCGTGAGCAAATCCTCGCGGGCGCGACGATTGATATACGACCGTCCCTGCATGTAATACTGAAAAGCCTTGAGGCTCTCCGTGGGCCGCTTCGCAAGCTGCTGTCGCTCTGCGCTAGTCAGCTTCAAGCGCAGCTTCTCGGAGACCTCTCTTGCGATCTCTCCCTGAACCGCGAAAATATCCGACAGCTTTCGACTGTATTGCTCTCCCCAGATCTGGCTATTGTCTTGCGCGTTGATAAGCTCCATGCTGATCGAAAGACCATCGCCGCGCTGCGCGATACGGCCTGTGAGCACCGACTGTACTTTCAGCTCCTTTGCCACCGCCCGCGCATCCATCTCTTTTCCTTTGAAATGGAATGCTGAGTTGCGCGACATAACCTTGAGATTCGGCACCTGCGAGAGGCTGTTGATGATGCTTTCGGGGATGCCGTCCGAGAGGTACTCCATATTCGGATCCAAATTCGCGTTGACGAAGGGCATGACGGCAATCGAATCTATCGCCTTGCCGTGACCCGCCACTAGATACAGTCCGAGCCCCGCGACCACAAGCGCCGCCAGAACAGTTGCTGCAAGAACCGCGCGACGAAGCTTGCTACCGGGATGAGTCGTTACTTTGCCGATTACAACCAAACCGGAATCGCTATCTCGCTTGAGGTTTCTTAAGTCAACCAATAGATCACGAGCCGATTGATAACGCCGTTCCGGTTCCTTCTCGATACACTTCCGGATAATTCGCTCCAGCTCCGCGGGCACGCTGTAGTTGAACCGCGCTATCGCCTCTGGTTGTGAGTGAATGATCTGGTCCATCGTTTCGCTTGCGGTATCGCCAGAGAAGGGTCGCCTGGCAGTAGCCATCTCGTACATCACCACACCAAGCGAGAAGATGTCTGTGCGGCGGTCAATCTCTCGTCCAAGCGCTTGTTCCGGACTCATATACTGCACTGTGCCCATTACCACCCCTGGTTCCGTCTTCAGCGCGGTGGTCATATCGCTTTCAATGCTCGCGAGCGTCTGTAGGTTGATTTTTGCCAGTCCGAAGTCAAGCACCTTCGCCTGGCCGCGAGGTGTAATCATTATGTTCGATGGCTTGATGTCGCGGTGAGTTATTCCTTTCGTGTGCGCCTCATCCAAGGCATCGGCTACTTGCATCGCGATGGCGACGATCTCGCCTGAATTAAGTGCACGTCCTTTGATCTTCCCGTCAAGCGTCTGCCCCTCGACGTACTCCATCGCAATGAAGCTTCTTCCGGCGGCTTCGCCCATTTCGTAAATGTGCGCGACGTTCGCGTGGCTCAGGGAGGACGCAGCTTTAGCTTCCTGAACGAAGCGGCGCATCCTTTCCTGGTCCGCGGACAACTCGGCAGGGAGAATTTTTACCGCAACCGTACGGTCGAGCCGAGTGTCCTCGGCAAGGTAGACTTCGCCCATCCCGCCTGCGCCAATCCTGGAAAGGATTCGGTAGTGCGACAACGTCTTGTTGAGCAAAGATTCTTGCATCTACCCTTTGCGCTAGCGACCCACCCGTAACATAACGACACCGTGCCCCGGAATCATTACCGAGTATTCAGGCCATGCCCCCTCTATGTCCTTGTCTTCCCAAAGGTCTCGCACCTGTGCCTTGCGACTGATGCCCAGGTCCGCCCAGCGAACGCTCACCTTCGTCGTCTCCGCCGCGCGGTTGAAGAGGGCCACCGCCTGCGCCCCACCAGAAAGCGGTCGCGTCCAGATCTCCTGGTCACCGGACTTCCAGACTCGGGTGCCCTGCTTTCCGTCTTTGTCCTGATTCACGGCGATCACTTCGCGGTTTGTGAGAATCGCCAGAATCGCAGGACTCATACTGCGCAGGTCGTTCCCAGCCAACAACGGCGCCGCCAGAATCGCCCAAAGGCTCATGTGCGTCTTGTATTCGGTCTCGCTCATGCCGCCGTTCCCGATCTCCAGCATGTCGGGATCATTCCAGTGACCCGGCCCGGCCCACTGTGCGAGTTCGTTCTGTCCAAAACCGATCCTTGCCATCGAATCCCAACTATCGCGAATATCGCCTGTCGTGCGCCAGAGGTTTCCGCCGACGTCGGCTCCCCACCTCCAGACATCGAGACGGCCATACTGGCAAAGACTGTAGACAATCGGACGCCCACTCGCCAGAAGCGCGTCGCCCATTTTCTGGTAGACGGCGGGCATCTCTTCGTCGGTGTAGATCGTGCGCGCCCCGCACCAGTCGTACTTCAGATAATCGATACCCCACGCGGCATAGGTCCGGGCGTCTTGCTCTTCGTGGCCGTAGCTACCTTCATAACCGGCGCACGTATTGGGTCCGGGCGAGGAGTAGATACCCAGCTTCAACCCCTTTTTGTGCACGTAGTCCGCGAGGGCCTTCATGTCGGGAGACTTTTTGTTGGTTAGAATGTTCCCCCGCGGATCGCGGCCGCCCTCCCAGGTATCGTCGATGTTGATGTACAGGTAACCCGCCTCTTTCATCCCATTGCCGGCCATCGCGTCGGCGATCGTGCGGACCGTAGCATCATCCACCCGTCCAGCAAACTTGTTCCAACTGTTCCAACCCATGGGCGGCGTCCTTGCGAGGCCATTATCCTTCACCTTGTGGAGCGCAGGAGGAGCAACCCGCGCGGGAAGGGCACCCTCAGCGGCCGGGGCGCGATGCGCCACCAACTCAGTGGGCTGGTCCTCTGGGCGGCGACGAGTCCCAATGTGCAACTCGTCTCCCATGAGCTTACCTTCATATCGCACGCGCCGTTCGTTCTTACCATCCTTCATCATCCCGGTAATGGTGAAACCTTCCGCGCTCCCCGTGCTTTCCACGATCAGATAGTAAAACTGTGTGAGGCGAATGGAACCGGTGATTTGCGAACCTTCTTGTTTCAAGTTGAAATATGTCAGACGGAAGGTACCGTCTGCATTTGGAGTGCGCACTACCCAGTTGCCGGTTAGATTTGCAGCCGGCGACTGATCCGTCGCGGGCGCATTGGCTTGCAGTGTCCTAGCAGGAGACATGTTGAGATTCAGACCTACAATTGTGAGTACTAAGAGGATAATTGTTAACCCGCCGACGCGACGATTATCGTAGCAGCGGTTGTTTTCATCGTGGTGCATAGGACTCCTTCTAACTAGCTGGTTGGATTTGGGTCTTTGAAAAATAATTTGATGGCGACTTCACCCATTTGGCCTGCGCCGAGTGCCGAGAGGACTTGGTAGTGCGAGATCGTCGAGTTAGCTGACAAGGATCCGGTCATCGGTCCTCCCTCGATCACTCGGGCAACCCGATGCGCCGCAGCAGGGCGCCAACGCGCGGATCGTCGCCGAGTCCCGGAATGAGTAGGGCAAGATGTTTGAGATAGATCAGATTGCCTTCTCGCTCTTCCCACGCCTGCTCCAGCGATTCAAAGGCGCGATCGTGTTCGCCCAGCCCCGCATAGACTAGCGCAATGCTTCCGCGTAACCTGCGCTCAGTTCAATGGAGCGTTGAACTCTGAACTTAATTCGCCCAGCAACGCTTTGGCGTCTTTCAAATCCGCGTCAAAGCCTTCCGTAAACCAGCCGTAAATCTCCGCAAGCGTCTGCTCCGCTTCGGCGATCTTGCCCTGCTGTTGCCATAACCGCGCGAGGCTTGTTGAAGCGCGCAACTCCAAAGACTTCGCACTCTGCCGCCGAGCGATTTCGATGGCTTTCTGATAACAACTCTCTGCTTCGGCGTGAGGGTTGGTGGTGGCTGCTTTCAGGCTCAACTCGCCTTTGATGCGCCAGACTTCTGCTTCCCACTCACGCTCCCCGGTGCGTTCGACCACGGCCCGCGCATCCGCGATGGCGTCAAGTCCTTTCGCGAATCGGCCCGCCAGCCAGAACAATTCACCCAGCACCGCGAGATACAAGGTCATCGACAGAATCAGCCCTTTTGCACGCAGGGATTCAATCGACTGTTTCGCTCGCTCAAGCAGTTCTTCGGTCGGCCCCCGATACGCCAGCGCCAGCGTATGACTGGCCGCGGCATAGGTGAAAATGTCTCCGAGGGCGTAATCCTGAGCGAGCGCGATTTACTTTCTCAAACTGCCTCTGGCTGGACTGCCAGTCCCGAAGAAAGAAATGGACCACGCCCGCCGTGTGATGAGCACCGCCCACACTGAAGGGATGAGATGTGTGCTCGGCCAGAGTTACTCCTTCATGCGCCAACGCCAACGCTCGATCCGAATAGCCAAGAGTCCACAAACAGAAGCTATGGAGGCGGCGCGCTGTAGTTCCCAGGTTTTCGTTAAAGAGGGAAAGATAAGCTTTGTGGTATTCCGGGCGATCCAGGGCGAGCGCGCGTTCCCCTTGCTGACGGGCTGAGACAAGTTCCCCCCGATAGTAGGGCACAACGACCGAAAACGCAGAGGCCGCGACAAGCAGTACCGGGTCCTGGGATTTTTCCGCCAGTTGCAGCATCTTTTCACACAGTGCCTGAGCTGTTTCAAACTCGCCTCGGATACAGTGATAGACCGCCACGCCAGTAAAAGCGGCGAAGAGCCTTGGGTCATCGCCCATCTGCTCACACAGTTTCCGCGCCCGGTTGAAGGCGGCTCCGGCTTCCGGCGCGGCCCAGCTCAGAACGGCCTGCAACGACAATCCCAGCGTCAATTGCAAACCGAGTTCCGGCCGATTGCGTTCCGGTGTTTCTGGCATCTTGAGTAAAGCATCCAGCCCGCGCCGCGCAAGCTGCACCGCTTCCCTGTGCGCGTTGATCTGCGCCGCGCTGCGCGCCGCCTGCAAAGAGTATTCTGCCGCGCGTGCATATTCCCGCGCTGCCTCCCATAGCTGCGCGAGTTCATTAGCCACGCTCGCGCCCTGGGCGCCATGGAAACCTTCGAGCGATTGCGCCACCACCGCGCTCAAGCTTACTTTGCGTGTGACTCGCAACGAGGCGTAGAGCGCGTTCTGATAGAGCACGTGAACAAACTGATAGCGCAGCGTCAATGCTCGATTCGGGAACTCCGCTTCATTCGTCAGCTTCACAAACGCAAAAACCCGTTCCAGCTTTTCCAACCGCTCCTCGACGTTATCGGCGCCAATGTCCAGCACCTGCGCCACGACTGCCGAATCAAACTCGTAGCCCTGCACGCTCGCGGCCACCAGGAGCTTGAGATCCTCTTCGCTGAGTTGCGCAATCTTGCGTTCGATCATCCCTCGCACCGATTCCGGCAACTCGCGTTCGATGTAGGGTAAGGCTTGCGCAAGCCTCCACCTGGGAGCGCGGGCGTCTCGTTCACCGTCTTCCGCGGCAATCACTCCGCGATCCCGCAAATACCGCACGAGGTCTGCCATAAACAATGGACTGCCTTCCGTCTTCGCGTGAATCAATTCAGGAAATTCCGCCGGGAAACCATGCGGTTCTCTCCCTCGATCACTCGGGCGACCGGATGCGCCGCGGCAGGCCGGCAACGCGCGGATGGTCCCCGAGTCCCGGAATGAGTAGGGCAAGATGTTTGAGATAGATCAGATCGCTCTCTCGCTCTTCCAACGCCTGCTCCAACACTTCTCCCATCCCGCCCGCGCAAATTTCGGAGCGGATCTCATAGCGACCGAGTTGTGTGCTGTTGGCCAGCGCCGTCATTTCACCTCGCTGATCATCACCGCGTCGCGGCTCTGGTTGCCGCGCGCGAAAGCGAGTTGGCGACCGTCCCGGGAATAAGCGAAGTTAAGAATCAGATCGGATTTGAAATCGGTGATCTGCTTCGGCGCGCTGCCGTCGAGCGGTTGACTCCAGAGATTCGATGCTCCGCCCAAGGTATTGATGTATACCAGTGCGCGACCGTCGGGCGACCAATGAAATGCGTGAAAGAGAAGAGAAAAGCCGACTTCATACAAGCTCGCTCCGCTAGTTACCGGCAAATCGAAGGTACGAACCGGCGCGCCGCCATCGAACGTGATGACGGCGATCTTCGGACGTTTCGTTTGGTCATCATTGAAGGAGTACGCGAGCAGTTTGCCATCAGGCGACACCTGCGGGTAACGCAGGCTCCCTTTGGCGACTAATTCAATCGCAGTGCCACCGTCAATCGAAACCTTTTGGATTCCGCCGACAAACGGGTGATAGATGACCCAGCGTCCATCCGGCGAGATCGAAAATGTCGGGGACTGTCCCTCGGTTCCCTGGGTCAACTGCTTCGGATTACCGCCGTCAATGTCCATGCGCCAAACTTGATAGAGCTTTGCGCGCCCTGAGAGAAAGATGACCGTCTGACCATCCGTTGAGACTTCCGGCGCAAAGTCCTCGGCGGCGCTGTCGGTCAACGGCTTCGGATCAAAGCCGTCTGCATTCACCATCCAAATGCTCGCGTTACCGTTGACGTTTGAGTCGTAGACCAGTTTCCCGTCAGTCGTCCACGCCAGGCCGTAGTGTCCTGCCTGCACATTCTTCCCTGACGTAATTGCGCGCGCGCGGCTTGCCTCTCCTTCGGGCGCAACCCAAATATTGGAGATGGGGTCGCTTTGCACCGAGACGAGAGCACTCGCATCGGCGGTGAGCGTGAGGCTGTAAAAGTCATAGGAATTGAGATCGTTGGTGATGCGCCGCGCTTCGCCCTGCGGGTAAGACACTTGCCAGATTTGCGGCGCCCCTAACACCTGCTCGCGCGAGATCAAAGCCAAACCGCTGCCATCGCTGAACCACATCAGATTTCCGACATAGAGCCAACGCCGCGACGTGATCAGCTTCAGCGTTCCGTCTGCGACTGACACCGCCGCAACGGTCATCCCTAAGTTTTGTCCGGCGGGTTTAGGCCGGTTTGAGTTGCCGTAGCCGACTGCCAGCATCGTCCCATCGGGCGACCACGCCGCACTCGCGCCACTGAGCCATTCTGGTTCCTTCACCGTGATCAGATGACGCTCGCTGGTGCCGTCGGCGTTCGCCAGCCACAGTTCATCTTCCGTTCCCGCCAGGTGATAGCGTCCAAAGGCGAGCTGTTTCCCGTCCGGAGAGAGCGAGACTGGCTGAGCCACGTTGGCGAGAATCCTTTTCGATGCGCCGCCCAGCACCGGTACCTGATAGAGCCCGCCTTGCGGATTCTGGTCGTCCACTCTGGTGTAGTAGACGTAGCCGCCGTCGTGGGAAAAAGTGCTTGCGTTCATCAGGAACGCCTCAGTCGCTGGCACGGTCTGCACCCGACTGCCCGTGCCCAGATGCTTCGTCCATAGGCTTCGCTTTCCGCTTTCTTCCAGCGAGTACGCTATGTATTTTCCATCCGGCGAGACGGCGGCACTCTCAACATTGCCTTCGCTCGTCACGCGAGTGATGTTCATGTTCACAAAATGCGCGGCCACCGGTGTAGTTTTGGCGGTGAAATGGTAAATCGCGTAACCGAGACCGGCCACTGCAAACAACGCCAGCGTAACAAACGCGCCGGCCTTGTGCCGCTTGATCTCACTGACGATGTATTCCGCACTAGATGTCGCGGAAACTCGCTGCGAATCGCTATTCCGAGCGTCCACCGCAGGAGCCGTTGACACATCCTTCGGTGGAACGCTCCACTCCGTTTCCAGTTTACTTTCGATTACCCGTGAAAGGTCTTCCAGATCGTTCGCAACGTCTCTGATCGTCTGATAGCGCTTCTCGGGATCTTTTGCCAGACAGCGGCGCACGATCCGCTGGAGGTCCGCGGGAGCAGCCGGATTGAAATCCGCGATCGGCCGTGCAGCCGCGTAGATTATCTTGTGCAGCGTATCAATCGCCGAGTCTCCTTCGAACGGTCTTCTTCCTGTCGCCGCTTCGTAGAGAACGCAGCCAAATGAGAAGATGTCCGAGCGCTGGTCTACCGTTTTTCCTTGTGCCTGCTCGGGAGACATATAGCCGACGGTTCCCATCACCGTGCCCGCGGCGGAGAGCGGCTGCACAGGCATCATCGCGGTCGCGGCTTCTTCGCTTTCGCCAGCCGCGTCTGATGAGCCTCGAGTCTCGATCAATTTCGCGAGCCCGAAATCCAGAATCTTCGCGTAGCCGTCGCGGGTGATCATGATGTTGTCGGGCTTGAGGTCACGATGAACGATGCCCGCCGCGTGAGCTTTGGCCAATCCCTCGGCTACTTGTGAGAGGAACTTCAGCAGGGAACTGAGAGTGCTCTTCTCGCGGTGCAGTTTCGTCGTGAGCGTCTCACCGTCGACGAACTCCATCGCGATAAACTGTATGCCGTCCGCTTCGCCGACTTCGTAGATATGCGCGATGTTGGGGTGATTAAGAGCAGCAGCGGCCTTTGCTTCCTGAACGAATCGCCGCAAGCGATCTTCGCTGCTGACGAATTCAGACGGAAGCACTTTGATAGCAACCTTGCGGTCGAGGCGCGTGTCTTCAGCCAGGTAAACCTCACCCATTCCGCCCGCGCCTAGTTGCGAGCGGATCTCGTAGCGGCCTAGATGTGTGCCGGTCGTAACCGCCATTACTTGAAGTTGCTGATCAAGACAACGTCGCTCGTCTGCGTGCCGCGCGAGAGGGCGAGTCCCTTGCCGTCCGCCGAGAAGTCGAACGAGAAGATGAGATCAGACATGAAGTTGGTCAACTGTTTGGCTGCGCTGCCGTCAACGGGCTGCGCCCAGAGGTTTGAGACGCCGCTGCGTCTCACGCCGTAAACAATCGCGCGCCCATCCGTCGTCCAGCGGAGGTTTGTTTCCGGGAATCCATTTGGCAGAGCAAATGTTCTAAAGGGCTGGCCGCCTTCCAGTGGCAGGATGGCGAGTTTGACGGGCGAATTCGGTTCCTCCAGATAGGAACAAACGATCTGCTTTCCATCCGGTGAGACTGCCGGGGAATACGAGGGCCTTTCCGTGAGTTGCGCGGGCTGACCGCCGTCGATCGGTACTTTCCAGATGGTGCCGGCGTTGGAAATATGCACGTAAGCGAGCCAGCGACCATCAAGTGAACAGTTTGGACTAACATCATAACCATCGGTTAATTGCTTCGGATTTCCGCCATCCATGTCCATACGCCAGATGCATGGGACGCCTGTTCGGTCGGAGACAAAAGCAATGTAGCGCCCGTCACGTGTAGTAGACGGCCCATCATTGGCGCGAGCGCTAGCGGTTAATTGTCTGGGAGTGCCTCCGCGCGAATCTATTGAATACAGATCCGCATCCGACGCGTAGACTATCTTTCTATCAGGAGTCCAGGAAGGCGCGAAATTTAAGTTTCTGCCGGATGTGAGTTGCGTCGCGTGCTGGTTATCACTGATTGGCGCCACCCAGATGTTGGCCGCCGTCTCAGTCTGCACCGTCGCCAGGAGAGAGGAATCCGCGGTAAGACTGATGGCCGGATAAGAATTCAAGTCATTGGTGATTCTCTGCGCTTCGCCGGCCGGATACGAGAGTTTCCATATCTTGAAGGGGCTCGATACCTGTTCCTTGGCGGTGATCAGAACATTGTTGCCATCTGTGAGCCATGCGACCTGTTTCACCATATCCCACTTTTGCGAAGTGAAAAAGTTTATCTCGCCGCTTGCGACTGAGACCGTAGCTACACTCATGTAATTCTCGTGACTATTCCCCACCGGACTGGCGAGAGTCTTACCATCCGGCGACCATGACAGCGCGCTAAAAGCGCCGATATAGAAGAACTCGTCTCCATGCCGCTCGGCGACTTGCCGCTCTCCCGTACCATCCGCATTCGCAATCATCAGCCTGTCTTCATCTTCGTAAAAGTAGAAAAAGGCAATCTGCTTCCCGTCAGGTGAAAACGTCACAGAGGTGTTGATACCTGTGAGCACTCTGCGCGCCGTGCCTCCCAGAACAGGCACTTGATAGAGAGTTCCTTTCGAATTGCTCTGTTCACGGACTGTGTAGTAAACGTAGTTGCCGTCGGGCGAGAAAGCTACTCCTTGATAATTTAGCTCAGCAGGCGGAACGACCAGCGCGTTGCTGTTGGCGATGGCGACCTGCCGAAGCCAGAGGCTTTGCTGGCCGCCATCATCTATAACGTGCACAAGCCATTTGCCATCGGGCGATATCGCCGCGCCTGTGGCTTTGCCCGTGCTCGTGAGCCGCGTGAACGTTGCTGATTGGAATGAGAGAGCGGTCTTTTTCGGGCTCGTTAGCCTGTAGAGTCCGAAAGCTGCGCCCGCAATGGCGACTGCAAACAACCCGAAGACAAGCGCTGCGCCAAACTTGTGACGTTTGATTTGGGTGACGAGATACTCCGCGCTTGAAGTCGTTCGCGCTGCTTCGATCTGAGCGGTCTCTGTCGCGGATTCAACGGCGCTGGCCGTGCCTGCCAGCGCGCCGCCGGTCGATGCGACTGCGATAGTCGATTGCGGTTGGACTGACCTGTCGAGTCCCGCTTCTTCCTGGAGTTCGTGGCGCAGTTCCTCCATCTCAATTGAGACATCTTTGATAGATTGGTAGCGCTTCTCCGGATCTTTAGACAAACAGCGACGAACTATCTTCTGCAATTCCGCGGGCGCCGCGGGATTGATGTCGCTAACCTGCGGTGTGGGCGCGTGCACGATTTTGTGCAGCGAATCCAGTGCGTCTTTTCCTTCGAACGCTCTGCGGCCTGTTGCCGCTTCGTAAAGAATGCAGCCGAAGGAAAATATATCCGACCGGTGATCAATCTCTGCGGTTTTGCCTTGCGCTTGCTCAGGTGACATGTAACCGACCGTTCCCAAGATGGTGCCTGGCAGTGATTCGTGCGGCACGAATGCCGTAGCAAGCTCACTCGAGGTAGTGTCGCCATAGCCCGGGGACCTCTGTGCTTCAAGTAGCTTGGCCAGGCCAAAATCAAGAATCTTCGCGTAGTCATCGCGGGTGATCATGATGTTGTCAGGTTTAAGATCACGATGCACGATGCCGGCTGCGTGAGCTTTCGATAAACCTTCGGCGACTTGCGTCAGGTACTTGAGGAGCTTTAGTAATGAAGCTTTATCACGATGGATCTTCTCGCGCAGGGTCTCTCCGTCGACATACTCCATCGCAATGAAATGCACGCCTTCGCTCTCGCCGATCTCGTAGATGTGCGCGATGTGCGGATGATTCAACGAGGCGGCAGCCATGGCTTCTTGATCAAAACGCCGCATTCGATCCTGGTTAGAAGCGAGATCCGCGGGCAGGATTTTCAATGCGACCTTGCGATGCAGACGCGTGTCTTCCCCCAGATACACCTCGCCCATCCCGCCCGCGCCGAGTTTGCTGAGAATCCGGTAATGGGAGATCGCCTCTCCGATCATCGCGTTGCGCCCTCACCGAACTCGCGCCTGTATCTTTCATTCTGCGTTTTCATCTCCGTCATGAATTGGATAAATTCGGGGGCTTGTCTGATGCGATTCAAATAAGCATCACGCTCGAACAGGGGATAGTTTGGGAAACCCATGGCGGCAGCCTCTCTTAACCATTTGACGGCTTCAACACTCTTACCTTCCAGCGCGTAAATGCAGGCGATGTCGTAAGCGTGGTGATGATACAAGGGGTCTTTGACAGCATGCCTACTAAGAATAGTAGGAATCGCCGCCTCCGCCGAGCGGAAGTCTCCTTTCAATGCAAAGAGCATCGCCTTTTTGGGCGGAAACTCATCAATGTCATCGGGTTCTTTCGAAACTGACAGCTCTTCAATCGCCTTTTGTGCGTCCTCCAAACGCCCTTTGCCCAGGAAATACCAAGCTCCATTAGTTTCGTTAGGGTAAAATTTCTGATGAGCGACGAGCCATTCATCATATTTACCACCCAACCCATACATGAGGAGGGCCACCCATTTGACATACTCGCTCGTCGGGTCAATCTCGAACGCGCGTTGGAGTTCACGCGCGGCGAAGTCTTCAAGTCCGATGTGTAGATAAAGGTATGCCAACTCACCGTGACCGATGTTCGGGTTGAGTTGCTGCGCTAAAAGCACCTCACGGACGGCGGCTTCGCCTTGATAACCTTCATACACGCTAAACAGGAGCTGAAAACGCACGAGGTGAGTTTCGGCGAGTTGCGGATCGAGCGTCTGCGCCCGGTTGATCTCTTCCTTAGCGCGCTCCGCCCACACCAGCTCCGTCGGCTCTACAAAAACCGCATTCACTGCATATGCGTAGGCGAGTTGCGCGTGCGCCAGCGCGAAGCTCGGGTCGGCTTCAATCGCCTTTTTGAAAAAACCAATCGTCGCTTCCCATTGTGGTTTGGGAAGTGACACCCGCTGGTCGAAGCTATAAACGCCCTTCAGATAAAATTCGTAAGCGATGGGGTTTGAAGTGTATCGCTTCATGAGTCGCGCCTGCTGCGACGGGTCGAGTTGCAGCCGCAAACGAGAAGCGACCTGCTGCGCCACAGTATCTTGAATCGTGAAGATGTCGGTCATCCGCATATCAAATTTATCAGCCCACAACGACGCGCCGTTGCTTGTGCGGAGCAGATTAACGCTCACTCGCAAGCGGTCGTCGGCACGCTGGACGCTTCCCTCAAGCACCGAATCGGCGTTTAACTGCCGCGCGGCGGTGAGCGCGTCCGTGTCCTCGTTGAGATAACGGCGCACGGCACTCGTCGGGCGCACAATCAACTCGCCCGTCTGATTGATTCTCCTGATGACCGCGTCGGCGATGCCCAAGCCCAGATAATTTTCACCCGCATCGAGCGATCTTAGCGGCAGCACGGCGAGTGATTTGATTTCGAGTGGTCGCTCAGTTGTCGCGCCCCGACGAAAGACGAGCACATAGACGAACGCTACTACTACCAGGAGCGCCAGCAGAGCGCCCGACATCAGCGCACGACGAGATGAAAGAAACTTGTTCCGCTTCAGATCAGAAGCCGGCACGATGACGGCCTCGCCTCCGGCCAGCTGATCACGCGGCGATACGGTCGCTTGCGTGGTCTCATGCTCACGGCGACAGTTATCCAGATCAATCGCCACATCTCGCGTCGTCTGATAACGCCGGGCTCGATCTTTCTCCAGGCATTTGCGCGCAATGCGCTGCAACTCTTCCGGCAAATCCGGCGCATAGCGAAACAACGTCGGTGGCTCTTCATTGAGAATGGCCGAGATGGTCGCCGCTGCGCTCTCGCTCGCAAAGGGCTGACGCCCGCTCAGCATCTCGTAAAGCACCACGCCAAAGCTGAAGATGTCGCTGCGCCCATCAAGCACCTCGCCTCGCACTTGCTCCGGCGACATATAGGGAATGGTCCCCAGGATCATGCCTGGCGTGCTTAGCATGCTCTGCGTCTCGGCCTCACTCTCTACAGCTCCGGCGATCACCCTGGCCAGGCCGAAATCCATCACCTTTGCTTGCCCACGCGAGGTGACCATGATGTTGCCGGGCTTGATGTCGCGATGGATGATGCCATGCGCGTGCGCCTCCGCGAGTGCGTCGGCAACCTGCGAGGCGAGGGTGAGCGACTGTTTCAACTCCAGCGGTTTGCCCTTAAGTCTGGCGTCGAGCGTTTCGCCTTTTACGTACTGCATTGCGATGAAGCTGCGGCCATCTGCTTCGCCGACTTCATAGATAGAGCAGATGTTAGGATGGTCGAGTGTCGCTGCGGCGCGCGCCTCCCTGACGAGGCGCTTTCGGGCGTCTTCATCTGACGTGGTTTCAGGTCGCAAGAGCTTGATCGCTACCCGGCGCCCAAGCTGCATATCTTCGGCGAGATACACCTCGCCCATCCCGCCCTGACCAAGTTTGCTGATGATCGAGTAATGAGAGAGAGTAGTGCTAATCAAGGTGTGACCTTCACGTTGTTCCTCGATTTGATCGGCTCACGGCCTGAGTCCCATGCGGCGTAACAAGTCGGCGTAGCGCGGATCGCCGCGGAGAGGGTCGAAGCTCACTTCCATTACCACAAAATCCAACGAACCGTTTTTATCCTGGAAACCCTTTTCGAGCCAGGCGAACGCCTGATCTTTATCGCCCAGACCCGCATACACCGCAGCTTGATATTGCGCGAGGGACTCGCGCTTGTTGTACTTTCCATCGAGTTCTTTGAGCGCCGCCAACGCCTCATCACGTCTCCCAGCCATCGCATAGGCGTGGCCCAGGTACGAGAGTGAGTAAGCTGACCGATCGTTCGTAACATTCTGCTGAAACTCTGCGATTGCCTCCGCATATCTCCGTTGCTTGAGGCACACACTGCCCGAGATCTGGTGAGCCAGGGGAAAGTTCGGATCGAGCTCCACCAGTCGCCTGGAGCGCTCCATCGCGGAGTCGAGGTCACCCTTCATGACATATACCGCTCCGATGTTGACTTCAAAGACAGGCGAAAGAGGATCGAGTTCCTGCGCGCGTTTGATTTCCGCCAACGCCTCGTCGAGCCTGCCCAACGAGCGGAGGAGAATCTCATACCAGTGGTGAGCTGTCGGGTAATTCGGATTCAGGCTGATCGCCTTTTTGAACTCCTTTTCAGAATCCTCCCAGCGCCATGACATCCGGTAATAAAAAGCAAGCGAGGTATGCGCCTCGGCCAACGAGTCATCAATTGCCAGCGAGCGTTCCGCGGCTGCTTTGGCGGTAGGCGCCTTTTCGCTCCAGGGAATGCCAGCGTATTGTTCCAACAACATGTAGCAATCGGCCAGTCCGGCGTAGGCAAGGGCGTAGTTAGGGTCGCGGTCCATTGCCTGCTGAAACTCATCAATCGCCTTTTTCAATTCGTCGCCGGTTCTCTTGTTCCAGTGATATCGTCCTCGCAGATAGGATTGGTAGGCCTCCGCGTTGGTCGTGTCGCGTCTTGTTATTTGCTTTTGCTCATCGCCGGTCAATCTCAAGCGGAGCTTCTCGGTGATCTCCCGCGAGATGTCCTGTTTCACGGCCAGGATGTCGGAAAGCTTCCGGTTATACTCCTCGCCCCAGAGCTGCGCACCGGTCGTCGCATCGACCAGATCCACCTGAATGTTCAGCGTATCGCCCATCTGACGCACACGCCCCATCAGCACCGCGCGCACGTTGAGCTCACGTCCAACCTGCTGCGGATCAACCTCTCTCCCCTTGTACCGAAAAGCAGTGCTGCGCGCGGTGACCCGCAACCGTTGGAGCTGCGAGAGGCTGTTGATCAAGCTTTCGCTGACGCCATCCGAAACATACTCCATGTTCGGATCTCCGCCGGCGTTCGCAAGCGGCAAGACCGCGATCGAGTTTATTGCGCCGCTGCTTGCGGGGTAGAAGAAATATACGAGCGCCGCTATTGCAACGACCAAAAGCGCGAGCGCAGCGATAACGCCTTTCTTGTGCTGCTTGATCCCGGTCACCAGGTATTCAGCGCTTGAAGTCGTATGTGCAGCTACATCACCGCTTGTTGTGGTTGAGATCATCGCGGTTGCGACAGCCGCCGGACCGCTACTTGTTGCGACCGCCGAACGGCTGATGGTGTCGGGTGAGATAGACCGCTCTAACTCAGCATCCAGGTCGCGCCGTTGTTTCAGCCTCTTCAGATCAATCAGTAAGTCTTTTACGGTTTGATAGCGCTCGTCTCTGTCCTTGGCCAACGCTTTGGTCACAATTCGTTCAAGCTCGCTCGGCGCGTCCGGCGCACTGCGCGTAAGAGGCGCAGGCTCTTTTTCCAATATGGATACAATCACGTGACTTGCGGTCTCGCCCTCGAACGGAGCCCGGCCCGCGATCATCTCGTAGATCACCACCCCAAGGCTGAAGATATCGGTTCGGGCGTCCACTTTCCGTCCTCGCGCTTGTTCGGGTGACATGTAGGCCGCCGTCCCCATGACCGTGCCGGGATCGGTGTTCGCTTTGGCGATGGTCCGTGCTCCACTGTCTGTGGACGGAGCTTGTGCTTCAATGAGTTTGGCCAGGCCGAAGTCCAGGACTTTGACCAGGCCGTCCGGGCGCACCATGATGTTTTCAGGTTTGATGTCGCGATGAATGATTCCGGCCGCGTGAGCGGCCGCAAGCGCGCCGGCAACCTGAAGCGCAATCTCCAATACTTCACCAAGCTTCATCCTCGCGCGCGTTAGGACTGACCTCAGTGTCAACCCTTCGATGTACTCCGTTGCGATGAAGTGAGTCGAGTCTTCTTTGCCGATGTCAAAGATCGTGAGGATGTTCGGATGAGAAAGGCCCGACGCGGCGCGGGCTTCTTGCTCGAATCGCCGGACTCGGTCCTCGCTCCTGGTGAAGTCGGCGTTTAAGATCTTGAGCGCGACCTTGCGCCCGAGCCGCGTGTCTTCGGCGAGATAGACTTCACCCATCCCGCCCGCGCCGAGCTTCTGAAGAATCCGGTAATGGGAAATCGTCTCTGAAATCACAGCAGTCTTTGTCTCACGACACCTCAGTTGATGAGCACAACGTCATCGCCTCTCTCGGCGTTTTACTGACCAAGCTTCATGATCCAGATGTCGCCCGTAATCCGCGCACGCGAATATAACAGCCAGCGACCATCGCGTGAAATCTGCGGGTCTTCAAGGAACAGACCGGACTCGGGGAAGTTGGTCACCCTCTCCGGCTCAGCTTGCTGCCAACCTTGGGCCGGGCCAGGCACGCGGTAGAGGTTCTTGTGGTCAGGTTGAAAGTAGAGCCATTTGCCCGAAGGTGAAATGAAGGGATGGTTATCCTCGCGCGGCGTCTCGACAATGACCCGCGACGGCCCCCCTGAGGTTTGGACCGCACGCACGTCGATGGTGGTCTTCATCGTTGATTGATAGACCACCCACTGGCCATCCGCGCTAATGGTGAACATTCCCGGAATGCTCTCATCCTTGGTGAGAGGTCGCGCACTCTTAGCGAGAACATCGTAGAGGTACAATTGACGGTCAAGCGCAGAGAGATAGACGATCCCGCGGCCATCCGGCATCCACCTGCAACTGGTAGCTCCCTCAAACAGCAGTTGCGGATTCACTCCGTCCTGAGCCATTAGCCATACATTAGATTTGACATCCGGCTCTTTTATTCCCTTTCTCGTGAAGGCAATGGTGCGTCCGTCAGGCGACCACTTTGGAAAGTGGTCGTCGAAGTTGGCATCGGAAGTCAATTGATTGACGCTGGCCTCATTAATATCAATGCGAAAGATGTGATAGCTGGAGCCACGATGAGATTCAAAAACCACGGATCGGCCATCCGGCGCGATGTCGAAAAAATAATTGAGACTATGCCCGGAAGTCATCGGCTCGGGCTCGCCCATCGCGCGGCCGGTTTCCGCGTCGAAGGGCATCCTCTCAATATTGAACTCCACGTCCTGCCCGGTAAAAGCGATCAACTTCCCATCACGTGACACAGCGGCTTGGGTGTCCCGACCGCGACTGACCGTTAGCGGCGCAGGCTCCCCCGTAACTTTTCCTTCAGCGAGCGCAAAGGTCACTTGCCAGAGAGAGAAATTCTTACCCGGCTCGGCGCTCGAATAGATGATCGCGGTGGAGTTTGCGTTCCAGACCGGGCACCTGCCTCTTGCGATTTGTTGGGCTTCTCCGCCTGCGGCGGTCACGACGTAGATCTCATCGCCCGTCTCCTTTTCAAAGACAATCCATCTTCCGTCGGATGAGTAGCTTGGGTAAAAGAAAGTCGGTCGAGCAGAATCACCAGATTCGAACTTGATGGGAATCTCGCCAGCAGCTCCGCCGGAGGCAGGAATTCTGAGAATCTTTTGCTTGCCCTGAGGACCGCTCGTGTAGATGATGGCCGATCCATCCGGCGACCACGACGGGAAGTTGCCCGATTCAGCAATCTTCCGGGCGAGGCCCCCAAGCGCCGGCATCAGCCAAATGTCTCCGCCCATCAGCGGAAAGTTGGCATTGCGATAGATAAGTTGAGATGAACTGACCCGCGTCGAAACAAAAGCGATCTGTGTGCCGTCGGGCGAGAAGGCGGGTTGCACGTTGTCAGCCTTATTTTGGGTCAGGTTGATCTCGGCGCCGCCGAAAATCTGCTTGCGAAAGATCTCGAAGTTGCCGGTGCGATTCGAGACGTAAGCGATCGTCTGCCCGTCAGGTGAAAACGTCGGCTCTCCCTCATAGCCCGGATCTACCGTGAGCGGCGTGAGCGTCTCCTGTGCAAGCGAAACGTCGTGTTTCGGCGAAGCAGTGGCGCGACCCAGCATCCACGCGGCCACCATGCCCCCGACAACCAGGAGGACACCGAGGGCGCTCCACAGCAGCAAGGCTCGTCGGCTTGCCCACCAGGCTCGCGGCTTGAGGACGAGCGGTGTCTGAATGCTGGGAAGCGAATTTGACTCGATCGCGCGTTTGAGCCGCCGCAGATCTAACGCGAAATCGTCTGCGTGCTGATACCGTTCGCTCACCTCTTTCGCCAGAGCCTTACCGAGAATATCAGTCACTTCGCGCGGCAATCGCGGGTTCACCTCAACCGCCGGGCGCGGCTCTAGATTGATGATTGCATGGAGCGTGTCAATCGCCGACTTGCCCTCAAACGGCCGTCTGCCTGTGAGCATCTCGTAGAAGACCACGCCCAACGAAAAGGCATCCGTGCGGGAGTCGAGCGCGCCTCCCTCGGCCTGTTGAGGAGACATATACGCTACCGTCCCCATAATCGTGCCCGCCTCGGTTTCGGCTGCAGGAGCCGGTTTCAGGTATGTCGCCGTCGTCAACTCAGTGGATGCAAGTGAAGCGCTGCGCCTCTCGACCAGTTTCGCAAGCCCGAAGTCCAGAATCTTTACCTGCCCCGCTCGTGTGAGCATGAGGTTTTCGGGCTTTATGTCTCGGTGAACTATCCCAGCCTCGTGAGCGGCTGCAAGTCCCGATGCGGCCTGCGCCGCAATCTCTGCCGCCCGCCTCACTTCTACTTTTCCGCGTGACACTACCGCGCGCAGCGTTTCACCTTCGACATACTCCATCGCAATGAAGTTGTGTTGACCGTCCAATGCGATATCGTAAATGGTAATGATGTTCGGATGATTGAGCGCCGAGGCCGCTCTTGCCTCCTGAACGAAGCGACGGTTGGATTGATCGTCTGCGGTGAGACTCTCAGGCAACAGCTTCAGCGCGACCTTGCGCCCGAGCCTCGTGTCTTCGGCGAGATACACTTCGCCCATGCCGCCCGCGCCGATCTTAGAAACAATGCGATAGTGAGAGAGGGTTTGGCCGATCATTCTGCGCTAGGTGTTATACCATCTTCTTCGAACCATCGGTAGCGCACAAGCTTCGGAGTCGAAAGTGGATGCGAGGGGTGTTATGATAAACCCGTTATGGCCACCAACCTGGTTGCGACGATCACTGCGCTGGAAGCCCAAGCGGCGGCCAATCTCTTCTTGAGCGATCATCTGCCGGATCGTTTTCTCGCAAGCAGCCCGAAGCTTGATGCCGCCGCCAATGTATGGCGCGTACCGGTGCTGCTCGCTTATCCCATCATCGGCCCTGTCGGTCAGACCGGGGAGATTTTAGTGAGCGCCACCTCGGAGGAGATCGTCTCATACACTCCGCTTGAGAAGATGAAAGCTGCCGCTCGCAAGCTCTACGAAGAAAATCGTGATGCCATCGAAGCCCCCGTTCCGTAAGCAGGAAACTCGCTACTCGTGTGTGCCGGCTTGTCTGCGAATGGTCTTTGGAAGTTTCGGCGTGGACATCGGAGAGGCCGACTTGCGCGAGCGATGCGATTGCACGCCGTACGGGACTGACGCGCTTCTGGCGGTTGATGCCGCGCGACAATTGGGATTCGCTGGAACCGCCAAACATACACTGACGCTCGACGAGCTGCGGACAGTCGTTACTGATGGTCGGCATCCTATCGTTTTCGTTGATCTCAGCCCAATTGACGGCGCCGAAGGCATTCATACACTGGTCGTCGTTGCCGTTAGTCAGCATGAAGTAACTGTCCTCGACCCGCTCAAGGGGGAACGGCTACTCCGCTTCAAGCATTCAGCACAGCCTGGGCCCTGCGCCACAACCTCGCAATCATCGTCGAAGGTTGAGCACGTGGCTGACAGTTTCATCGAGTTTTTTCTGTGACGCCAAGAGGCCTGCCCCGTAATTCATGTACTGATAGTTCATTCCGGCAGATTCAGCCGCTTCAGCATATCCTTGAACCGTGGATCGCCCCGCAATTCGTCGAGCTCAGGCACGACCGCGTATACAACAGGCCAGGACGAATGTTCTTCGATGTCCTTCTCCAGCCACTGAAAAGCCTCATCTCTCTCTCCCAGCGCAAGATGAACAATAGCGAAACAGTAACTCGGAACATAACGATGCGGGGATTCCAGTTTCAACTGGTCTCCCAGTTTGATCGCGTCGCCGCGCTGACCCGACTTCGCCAGTGAAAGAGCCAGAAATGCTTTTGTGGTAGGGTCATCGTTCAACTCAAGAGCCTTTCTATACTCCTCGATAGCTTCCCGATACATTCCCCTGGCGTTGAACGCCCAACCTAAGTATACGTGGGCGTAGTAAAACTTTGGGTCGAGTGTGAGGGAGTGTTTGAACTGCGCTATCGCCTCATCATAGCGTCGCGCGTAGAGGAGGCAGCCGCCCACCTCCGTAACTATGACCGACGAAAGCGGGTCGAGTTCTTCCGCGCGTCTGAGTTCGGCAAGGGCTTCATCAAACCGCTTCGATGGCGCGAGGATTTCAAGTCCGAGCCAGTGATGCGCAGTCGCATAGTTCGGGTTGAGTTCGATGGCGCGGCGCAATTCCTTTTCCGCCCCAGATCGGTTTCGCTCAAAAGTAGTGAGGTAGAGTCCGAGCGCGGCGTGCGCCTCCGCAAGTGAATCGTCAAGCTGCAACGCTCGTAGCGCCGCGGCTTTTGCTTGAGGGAAACTGTCCTTCGGCAGAGCAACACTATATGGCGAGAATAGTACATAGGTTTCAGCCAAGCCCGAGTACGCGAGTGCGTAGCCCGGGTCTTTCTCGATCGCCTGCTTATAATACTCGACCGCTTGTTTGAGCCCGTCAGCCGTGCGCTTGTTCCACGAAAAACGGCCCTTGAGATAAAGCTGATAGGCCTCGGGGTTCGCCGTGTAGCTCTTCGCAAGTTTCCGCTCGTCCGTGCCCGAGAGTTTTACTCGCAGCTTGCTCGACACGTCCCGCGCAATCTCGCTTTGCAACGTTACCAGGTCTGTTTGTTTGCGGTTGTATTGCTCGCTCCAGATTGCGTTCTCCGTCCGCGTGTCAACCAACTCAAGACTGAGCATCAGTTGGTCGCCGCGCTGCATGACTCGTCCGGTCAGGATCGCCTGCACTTTCAGGTCCTTGGCAGCCTTTTGTAGATCAATTTCCTTTCCCTTGTAACGAAAGACGGACGAACGCGCTTTCACATTCAGATTCGGCAGTTGCGACAAGCTGCTTATGAGCGTTTCGGTCATCCCGTCCGAAAGATACTCGACATCGGCGTAGCCGCTTTCATTGACAAACGGCATCACCGCGATTGATTCGATCTGCTTCGCGGCCGTCGCGCGATTGCTCAACAACCAAAATCCCAAGCCGATCGTCGCCATCAGGATTATCAAGCCAACCGCGACGCCGCGTTTGTGACCAGAGATTTGACTGACGAGGTACTCCGCGCTGGAAACGTTTGTAGTTCCGCCTTCAGGCGGTCCTTTGCCTAAAGTGAAGCCAGCGCCGCCTGAAGGCGGAACTACAAACGTCGCACTCTCGCTCAGGCGACTTGCGCTGACGTTTGATGATCTCGCCGAAGCCGGAATCTGTGAGCGTTCCAGTTCTTCGGAGAATTCGAGTTCTCGCTTCAAGTTCCTCACATCAAGCAGAAAGTCTTTGACCGTTTGGTAACGCTCGTCGGCTTTCTTCTGTAACGCTTTTCTGATAATCCGCTGCAGCTCTGAAGGCGTTTCTGCTTCGAGCGGCGCGGGATCTCTGGTGAGGATCGCGGCGATTGCGTCGCTGGTGGTTTCCTCGAAAAACGGCGCCCGCCTTGTGAGCATTTCATAAATCACGACGCCGAGACTCCAGATATCCGAACGCGAGTCGATCTCTTTGCCGCGCGCCTGTTCGGGCGACATATAGGCTACTGTTCCCATCACCAAACCGGGAGAGGTCTTGACGTGGACGCGAGTCACGTCTTCCGACGAGATAGTTTCAGACTTCTTTTCGGTCAGTTTAGCCAAGCCGAAATCAAGCACCTTAGCCAGGCCATCGTCGCGCAGCATGATGTTTTCGGGTTTGATGTCACGATGAACGATACCCGCTTCGTGCGCGGCGTTGAGAGCCGCGGCGACTTGTAAAGCTACATCCAGTGTTTCACATAGAGGGAGTGGTCCGCCTCGCAATCGGTCGCGCAGAGTTTCGCCTTTGATCAGTTCTGTGGCGATATAGCGAGAGTTCTCAAAATTTCCAATCTCATAGACAGTCAGAATATTCGGATGATTGAGCGCGGAGGCGGCTTTTGCTTCCTGGACGAAGCGCCTCACGCGTTCCTCATCGTCCGCGATTTCGGCGCGAAGGACCTTAAGCGCAACCTGTCTTTCCAATTGGGTGTCTTCGGCGAGATAGACTTCGCCCATCCCGCCCGCGCCGATCTTCGAGACGATGCGGTAATGCGACAGAGAGGTGTTGGCTGATAGTTTTTTATCCACCTTCCTCAAGCTCAGTCCGGCAGATTCATTCGTTTGAGCATTTCCTTGAAGCGCGGCTCGGAGCGCAGATCGTCAAGCTCTGGGAAAACTGCATAGGTATTGGCGGTTTCTGAACGACCGAACATTTGCTTTTCGAGCCAGTTCAATGCTTCCTCTTTATCGCCAAGCCCAATGTAAATAAGCGCAAATGTATAGCTCTGAACATAACCCCGGGTCGCTTCCTGTTTTAACTCGCTGAGCAAATTCACTGCTTCAAAGCGCTTGCCGGACTTCGCCAGCCAGAGCCCCAAATATCCCTTTGCTGAGGAACCATTTCTCAGTTCGATGGCCGTGCGCGTTTCGGCTATGGCTTCCGGATACATCCCTTTCGAGCCATATGCCCAACCCAAAGCCTGGTGAGCGTAACCAAACTCCGGGTCACGAACGAGAGTGCGCCTGTATTGTGCAATCGCCTCATCATACCTGCGAGCATACACGAGGGTGTCACCGAGATTCGTACCTATGATCGGCGAAAGCGGGTCAAGTTCCTCGGCGCGCCTCAACTCGACAAGACCATCGTCAAACCGTTTCACATTCGAGAGGTCGGCGCCTAACCAGTGATGGGCGGTCGCGTAATTCGGTTTGAGTTCGATAGCGCGGCGATACTCCTTTTCCGACCCATCCCGATCCCATTCATAATTGGAAAGATAAAATCCGAGCGCGGTGTGCGCTTCCGCCAGCGAGTCGTCAATCTCCAACGCCCGCAGAGCCGCCGCTTTCGCCTGAGGCATGCTGTCGTTTGCCGGCGCAACATCGTAACTTGAAAAGAGAACGTATGTTTCAGCCAAACCTGAATAGGCGAGGGCGTAGTTCGGGTCTTTCTCGATCGCCTGCCGATAAAGCTCAGAAGCTTGTTTGAGCGATTCGCCCGTTCGCTTGTTCCAAACGAATTTTCCTTTCAAATAAAGCTGATAGGCTTCCTCATTGGCGGTGTAGTTCTTTTCGACCTTCGCCACGTCTGCACCCGATAGTTTCGATTTGAGTTTGCTCGAAACATCGCGGGCAATCTCGCTTTGAAGAGTTACGAGATCGGTTTGCTTGCGATTGTATTGCTGACTCCAGATGACGTTTTCAGTTATCGCATCAACCAATTCCAGACTCAGAGTTAACTGGTCACCGCGTTGAACGACCCGGCCGTTCAAGATTGCCTGCACGTTGAGCTCTTTGCCGATGGTCCTGGCTTCTGTCGTTTTGCCTTTGTAACGAAAGACCGTCGAACGTGCTTTCACACTCAGATTCGGCAATTGTGACAAGCTGCTGATGAGCGTTTCAGTCATTCCGTCCGAAAGATAATCGACCTCGGCGTTGCCGCTCTCATTGACGAATGGCATCACCGCGATTGACTCAATCTGCTTCGCGGGGGCCGCGCGATTGCCGAAGAGCCAGTATCCCACACCGATCAAAGCGAGAAAGAGAACTATCAACCCAATTGCAATGCCGCGTTTGCGTTTCGTGATTTCACTGACCAGATATTCCGCGCTCGAGGTTGTGTGTGGGACATCGGTGGTTGTTGCCGCCTTGATCTGTCTGTTCGGATCTTCGCGATTTGACGGCGACGTTCGTTCCAACCTGCTTTGAACTTCCAGCTCCTGCCTTGCGTCTTTCAAATCTATCAACAGGTCTTTCGCGGTTTGGTATCGTTCTTCGCGGTCCTTCCTGAGAGTCTTGTTGATCAGTCTTTCAATGTCTTGAGGGATGTCGGGCAAGAGCTGACGAATGGGCGCGGGTTCCTTGTGCAGAATGGCCCCGCTAACATCCATCGCGTTCTCGCCTTCGAACGGGTGTTTCACCGTCAGCATTTCGTAGAGTACGACGCCGAAGCTGAAAATATCCGTGCGGGCATCGACCGGCTTGCCTCGAGCCTGCTCGGGCGACATGTATGCCGCTGTTCCGACGATCATCCCCGGACTCGTTCCGCTTTTGATCGCCGTCGCCGCGTCCTCATCGATCGGTTCACGATTCTTCTCGGTGAGCTTGGCGATTCCAAAATCAAGAAGCTTGACGAAGCCATCGGGACGGATCATCACGTTGTCCGGTTTGATGTCGCGGTGAGCGATCCCTGCGTCGTGCGCCGCTTGCAGCGCAGACGCAACCTGAATTGCTATATCAATAGCAGTTCGAAGCGACATTGGCTCGCTTCTCAGCCGCCGGCTCAAGGTTTCGCCTTCGACGTATTCGGTGGCGATGAAGTGAGAGCCGCCAGAATCGCCGATCTCATGTATGGTGATGATGTTCGGGTGATTGAGAGCCGAAGCAGATTTGGCTTCCTGCACGAAGCGTCGCATTCGTTCGGTATCCCCGGCGAACTCTTCGGGAAGGATCTTCAGGGCGACGCGTCGATCGAGCTTTGTATCCTGAGCCAAATACACCTCACCCATTCCGCCCGCGCCTATCCTGGAGACGATGCGATAATGCGAAATGTTTGAATCGGTGACAAGCATTTCGTGACTCAATCGTTCAGTTGCTATGCTGCAGTTTAGCAGGCAGGGGAAGCGCCTATGCTTCGATCACGTCCGGCCGCCCATGCCCGCCCGTTTCACAAAGACCCACGTAGATCTCCAGCACAGCCCCGGCGTCCAGCACGCTCTCGACCTTTCCCTCCTCGTCCAGGTTGAGGTTCGCCCCACGGATGGCGAACCAGACATCGGTCACCTCGGAATTCGTAACCGGCACATGCAGCGTATGGATCGAACCCGCTGGTTCGTACAGATATGAACCTGCCGTGTTGACTTGCGGGTATTCCAGGTACTTCCACGAACCCTTCAGCGTGAACGCGAAGACCTCGCCGGTGTGCCTGTGGCGTTGGATCGTGACGCCCGGCTGGAAACGCACTCGGATCACCCAGAGCCCCGCCTCCACGTCAACCTGAAGCAATTGGAAATCGACGCCCTCTTGATACACGACGAAGGGCAGGTCTTTCTCTGCGCGGTGCAGCGCTGCGGGAATGTCTCGGATCGGGGCAAGTTCGGTAGCCATATTGATTCTCCTCCTTAACGTTGCGATCACTGATTAGTAGTCAAGCGCTCGACTCCTTTACGGAGCGCGAACACCACAATTGTCGGCTCGCGAGGTAGCGGGCCAACTCAGAAGGTTGACCGGCTTCCCGAGAGGATGGCGATGTACTGCTGATGCTCACTTTCCTTCGCTCATCCGCTCAACACTGGCACAGCCATATCCGGCACGACATCCGGCCGCGGTTCCGGGATCAGTTCCTCGGTCGCGTCAATCCTGAACCACAAGAGCGCGCCGAGCGTGAGCATCAACGCGACAGGAATCAGCGCGAGATCGTAGCTGCCGAGCCATGTGACGAAGTACCCAAACGATACTGAAAACAGGAATCCACCGACGCTCCCAGCGGTATTGACCGCGCCAAGAACTCCGCCGACGTGCTTCTTACCGATGTCCACCGCGACGGTTACGACCACTGTTTGCTGAAAGGTAATGCCCGCGTAAACCAGCCCCAGAAATAACAGGGTGGCGACCTTGTTCGTCGTCAGAATAGTGGCGACTGTAAAGAAGGCGGCGCAACCCAGGCCAACGAGCCCTATGCTGCGACGGCCCCACTTCACGCCCCACCTTTTGACCAGCGCGTCGCTCACGAAACCGCCGCTAACATTGCCACACGCGCCAAGGATGGCAGGAGCAGTTGACAGCAACAATTGGCCTTCGCTGAAGCCGCGCCCTTTGACCAAAAATGTATGCAGCCACGAAATGAAAAAATAGAGCGCAAAGACATAACAAAAAGCCACCAGAAGGATGGCCCACAGATTGGCGCTGCGCAGCACGGCGCCCCACGGCAACCTGTGATCGCCCGCGAACGAAGGGGCGCCGATCTCCTCAATTTCGGCTTGGGACACATTTGGGTTTTCCGCCGGGGTATCCCGATACCACCGGTACCACGCCAGGCACCACAGGACGCCGATCACGCCCAACACGTAAAACGAGGCGCGCCAGCCAAAGCGCGCCTGAATCGGCACGATCAATAACGGCGAGATGGCTCCGCCGAGTTGCGCCGACATCCAGACGAGCCCGAAAGCCCGCGCGCGCTCGACGACCGGAAACCAGCGCGAAATGCTGATGCCTACATTGGGAAGGTAACCCGCCTCTCCCGCGCCAAAACAAAAGCGTGTGAACAGAAGCACGTAATAATTCGAGGTCATCCCCGTGAGCGTGGTAAAGGCCGACCACCACAATACGACGCGCGTCAGCACGCGGCGTGCGCCCTTGCGGTCTCCCATGCGCCCTGTGGGTATCTCAAAAACCGCATACGACACGGTGAAGATGCCCACGACCCAGCCCCACATTTCGGGGCTGATGTTCAGGCTTTCCTGGATGCGCGGCCCGGCCACCGAGATGGCGACCCGATCGAGATAAGTGATCGCAGCCAGCAGGCATAAGAAACCCAGGACTCTGTGACGATACTTCAGCATTGAGAAACGTCCCTCTCCTCACGTCTGAAAGCGACGTATCAAGACATGCCATGCGCATCGGGGATCGGAGAGATCGGCCCTCGAGGCATCGCCAGAAGTTGTTGCTCCGGAACACCACTGCGGTATTGCGCGAGAAAAGCTTCGGGATCTATCTCTACGCCAGCCGGATTTGCGGCGAATGCGTCAGTTTGCATGTAAGCATTGGCCTCTTCGACTGAGCAGGTATCCACCTGAAACTCCATTCGATTACCGTCCGGGTCCTGATAGTAAAACGAGAGCGTTATGCCGTGGTGAATGCGCCAGTACGGTGTGACGCCCATCTGTTTGAGGCGCTCGTAGGTGCCAAGCAGATCCCCAAGATTTGCGTACGTGTACGCCACGTGATTTACGCCCGCTTTGTCCCGCGCCTTGACCTCCACACTGTCAGGACTGAGCGCGGACAGGTTTGCGAAAGCGAAACGATGATGCTCGTCATCGTAGGTAAGGAAGGCGAACACCGGATTCTGATAGACCACCTTCGCCTCGAACACCTTTTGGTACCAGGCGATCATTTCATCGAAGCGTCTCGTGCTGTAGACGACGTGAGCAAACTTCACAGGTTTTGCCATATTCATCGCACTCCTTTGTTTTGGGTTTGGGTTCTTTCTTATAGCGGATTTCGGGTCTTATCCCCTCAGACCATACCATTGGGCCTAACAGTCGAGTCTCAGAGGTGCTTGGAGCTTATCTCAAAGCTCACAAAGTGGCCAGCGCGAAAACCGTCAAACAGTTGCGCGACTCTGATTGCAACGACTAAGCTCCTGCGAACGTGAGGTCGACCATCATTCTCGTGGGGTCAGGCTTGAAATTGTGAAATTCCTAAGAGCGACAAATATCAGATTCCAAACCTGACACCTTCCCCTGTTGTTCTGTATACACCTCGCCAATCCGCCGGCGCCGATCCTGGAGACGATGGGGTAATGCGACAGGTTGGTCTTGGCGGACAGTTCCGTGTTCATCTGATTCTGATTGCTTTCACTCGTTAATTGGGAATGACCGCGCAAAAAGCGCTCATACTTCGAGCTGACGGCGGTACTCAAGGATATCAAAGTGGCCACGTGAATTAGCGATGAGACCGTCCGCGCCAATCTGCCAGACTTCGCAGCCGCTGATACGCACCGCGCGGCCCGTCCCACCTGGACCGGTATTGGTTCCCACGAGAGTCCAATGAAAGATGGCTCCGTCGTCCTGCAACACGACGTCATCCAGCAAGACTTGCATATCCGGGAACTCGGTCATGAATCCCTGCGCCACCTGGGTGATGGCCTGCCGGCCAACGGCTGGAGCGTCTTCGTTGACGCTCAGCGAGGCACTCTCCTCAGGCGGCCACGCTGGCAGCATCCTGACTGCACCAGGCAGCGGTGTACGCTTCGGCAAAGCTGCGAAGTTTTAGCACATTGTTCTGTTCCATATGATCACATTCTCGTTTCTGATTTCGTAAGTACTAGTTGCTTGTATCAATAACATTGCTAGTGGATCGTTTCGCCCAAGGCCATTCGCGCCATAACTTAGCGACGATGTGGCCCATAGCAGTTTCCTTGATACAAGCAACTAGTCGAATATGTGGGGTGGCCTCCGGTGAGACGCCCAACAATGTTGCTCGCGCGTTACTGCGGCAGTCCTATGCGCCGCATTAGTTCATCGAATCGCGGGTCGGAGCGGAGGCTGTCCATGTGCGCGTCCGTCTTGAAGTAAAATGCCAGAAACCCTGACCGGTCTGCGTAGGCTCGATCGAGCCAGGCGAATGCCTGATCCTTATCTCCCAAGCCTGCATAAATGGCTGCAAGGTTGTATGGCGCGACGTAGCTATGCGCCGATGTATCTTTCAATTGATCTATGATCTTTTTGGCTTCCGATCTTCTGCCCGAGACCGCGTAGGCGTGTCCAAGATTTGACCAATTCTCGGCATTGTCCTTCTCCAACTCAACCGCGCGCTGAAACTCTGCGATAGCCTCCGGGAATCTCTCTTTTTGCTCATAAGCTCGGCCGAGAAAATCATGGGCATACCAGTAAGTCGCGTCGAGCTCGATGCCGTTACGGAGTTGCTCAATCGCCTTGTCGGGCTGCCGTGTGAAAACCAAAATCGATCCCACGAAGAGATTGGCTTCTGACGAGACTGGATCGAGCTGCTGACCCCGCTTCGCTTCGGCGAGGGCCTGGTCAGTTCGCCCCATAAGCACGAGGTACCAGGAGTAGTATCCGTGGGGCCGCGGATCGTTGGGATTCAGTTCAATGCCTCGTTTGAACTCTCGTTCCGCGGTGGCCCAATCCCACTCATACCAATGGGCGGTTGTTGCCAGTGAAAGGTGAGCGTCGGCGAGCGTGTCGTCTATCGCCAATGCCCTCTTGGCAGCCTCTTTGGCTTTGGGCCCCGCTTCCCTGGGAGGCGTCATCCAATCTCCCGCGTTATTGTAGTGGAAGGCAAACCGCTGTAGGCCAATGCGTAGTTTGGATCAATTCCAATGGCCTGATTGAAGTAGTCGATACCTTTGCCGAACCCGTCATTGGTGAATTTGGATGTGTAATAGTTGCCCTTGAGGTAAAGCTGATAGGCTTCAGAGTTCTCTGTCGAGCCCCTCTTTAACTTTTGCTGGTCCTCCCCCGAGAATTGTGAGCGCAACCGCTGAGAAACCTCCCGGGCGATGTCGCTCTGCACCGCCAGCAGATCGGCCAGCTTGCGGTTGTACTGCTCGCCCCAAAGCTGTTTGCCGTAACGAATGTCATCAAGCTCAACGCTGATCGTTAGGTTGTCGCCTCGCTGCACAACACGGCCTGTGACCACGGCGTTGACGTGCAGTTCGCCGCCGGCCTTTTGCGGATCGATCACTTTGTCTTTGTAATGGAAGGCGACGCTGCGTGGAATCACTTTCAGATTAGGCAGCCGGGTCAAGCTGTTGTTGATGCTTTCCGTGAGACCGTCTGAAATGTAGTCTATGTCAGGGTTGTTGCTTTGATTTTCGAACGGCAAGACGGCGATTGATTCGATTGCGACTTCGGTGTTGCGCGCGTGAAAGTAAAAGCCGCCGCCGATAGCGGCCGCTATAAGCAGGAAGGTGGCGATCGTGGCAGCGAATTTGTGACGCCTGATTTCAGAGACAATGTACTCGGCGCTTGAGACTGGCGCAGTGATTGTACCGTTGGCCGATCCGGTTTTCCCTCCGCCGCTCCTGGTTCCCGTGCCCGGATCTGTCGTCGTTTCGCTTCTCGCAGGGGGCGCGGCCGCATCGACCCCGGAAGCTTCCAGCTCACGCCGGAGTTCTCGCAGCTCGATGGCCACATCCTTGATCGTTTGGTAACGATCTTCGCGATCTTTCGCCATGCACCGCCGCACAATTCTCTGCAGATGATTTGGCGCATTCGGACGGAAGTCGCTGATCGGCGGAACCGGCTCACGTATGACCTTGTTGAGCGTATCAATCGCGTCCTGGCCGGCGAAAGCTCTCTGGCCGGTCACTGCCTCAAACAGAATGCAGCCGAATGAAAAGATATCCGAGCGCTGATCGATGTCCTGGCCCTTGCCCTGGGCCTGTTCCGGCGACATGTAGCCAACCGTGCCCATTACCACACCCGGAGCGGAGTGTTGTTTTATTACTTCGGTAGGTACGTTGCTGTCCCAGCCTTGGTCGAGACCCGGACCTTTCTCAACCAACTTGGCCAACCCGAAATCGAGAACCTTCGCGAATCCATCGCGTGTGATCATGATGTTGTCGGGTTTCAGATCGCGATGCACGATTCCAGCGGCGTGAGCCTTCGACAAACCTTCAGCGACCTGCTGCAATAATCTCAGAAGCTTGTTGAGTTCGGTTCCTTCACGGTGAATTGTCTCCCGCAGAGTCACGCCATCGACGAATTCCATCACGATGAAGTGCGTCCCTTCGTGCTCGCCGATCTCGTGAATGTGCGCGATGTGCGGATGATTCAGCGCAGCGGCGGACTTCGCCTCGCGAACGAACCGATCCATCCGATCATGACCAGAGGCAACATCTGCAGGCAGGATCTTCAACGCGACTTTGCGATCGAGTTTTGTGTCCTGCGCGAGATACACCTCGCCCATCCCGCCGGCGCCGATCCGGGAAATGATTTCGTAATGACTCAGCCGAGTGCCTGGGTTGATCGTCATTTCTTCAACTGAGCTGTCCAGTTCAGCACCACGGTGATGGGCTGCGAAGCGGTGTCTTCAACTACATTGTTGACCAGGAAGCGCTGGCCATTCGCGGTCGCAACATAGTTATTCCGCGCGCACCCGTTGAACTTGTCAGCGTGACTCGAGTCTGAAACAACGGCGCTGGAGTTCCGTTCTCGAAAGTCGCTCCCGTCTTCACCTGGACTGCCATGAGCTTTCTGTCGGGGCTCAAATAGAAGAGTTCTTTCCCATCGCGCGCCCTTGCGGTTGATCTCCTCCGCCGATTGATATCTGCCATTCGCCCCTGACGCAGGAAAACTCTGCACGTAAACTTCAGATTGTCCCGACTCGTCTGACACGAATGCCAATACTCATGTTGTGGCATAAATGCGAGAGGCGACTATCCAATGAGAACGAGTATCGGCAAGCTCCGCTCACTTCAACCCTTCGACCAAGGATGCCGGCAAGACTTTGATGGCGACATTGCGATTGAGCCTTGTATCGGTAGCTCGATACACCTCGCCCATTCCACCCGCGCCGAGTGGGGCGAGGATTCTGTATGCGCCATGCTATTGTGCCCGGTTGAAGAGCCATCAGGTTGAGTTGCCGAGCGGGAGAATATCAGAGCACTAACGCTGAGAACAAGAACATCACTCGGTGGTAGGAGCTATATCTAGCGGGCTCGACATCGCGTTTTCGGTGTGCGCATGGAGCGCGATGAGCGACGCGTCAAGCTTGCGTCTACGCAGAGATTCGACGCGAGCGCAGAAACCATCTGGACTTAGTGTATACTCTTCGCCGAACGGACTAGTCGCGTGAATTGTGGAGCATTAGAGGCCCTTCGTCCCCCATTTGCTTGGCAATAATTACGTGAATGCAGCCAAATTCAAAGCAGGAGACAAATAGATGAGCAATAAACATTCGCGGTCGAGTCGATGTTGTATCTTGATTGTGTTGGTACTGGTTGGATGCGCACCGGCGGTCGCGCAGTACAAGGACAGTCTCGGCGGCAATTGGAACAATCCGGCCAGCGCGACCATTACAAACATCATCATGGATCGTTACGCTCGGCGACGGCTGGAGAAGAATCTAGCCGCGAAGCATTCGAGCACCGCGCCGGCGGCAAAGCTCAACGATGCGGCGGTGCATTTTCGCTCCACTGGAACCCAGCTCAAGACCCGTGAAATAGCCAATCTAATCGATGCTGGAAACCCGCAAGTATTTACAATCATGACCACCATCCTCGATGAATATGAAAAGGCAGCGCGAGCCGAGGGCAAACCTAATGACCTGGCCCTGGCCCTGAGTTTTTTCTTTGCCACCAACGCCAGCGTCTATCACGACGCGGGAATTCCCGCGGACCCAAAGGTGATGGAGCTGCGAGATACGATCGCCGAGACGCTCGTTGAAGGCGACGCTTTCAGCAGCGTGAGCGACCGTCAGAAGCAAGAGATGTATGAGACGCTCGTGCTTTTTACCGGGTTCGCGCTCGCCGTATATCAGGAAGGAAAAGGCGGCAATGCCGAAAGCTTGAAGATCAGCCAACAACTCGCCGCGCAGAATCTGCTGGCAGTCACCGGCATCTCGCCGGACAAGATCAACTTTACCGATCAGGGATTGAGCATCGAGAGAGAACCTGCCGCTCCTGCCGCGACGGCCACACAACCTTCAACGCAGCCAACCAGTCCTCAAAATGCTCCTTCGGAAACTGTTCACGCAGGTAAATTGGTCATTGATTTTGAAGGAAACGAAGTTCGCGCCAATCAGATGTACGGCGGAAAGAGAATTCGCATAAACGGCACGGTCAATTCAATTGAGATTCTGAAAGACGGCAGAATCACTCTGACCTTTCATTCCCCGGCGGCAGGTTATGCTCAAACACGATGCTATTTCAACAAATCACAAAGCTCCCGGTTAGCTCAAATAAGTGGTGGCCAGGAAGCGATTGTTGAAGGAACTGTACGCGGATTTAGCGATAGCTTAAAGAGCATCGTCGAGGTGGAAAACTGCATCGTTCCTTAGGGCATCGTGCCTTAGGGTCTGTTTGGAAGAGTGCGAGGCCTCTCATTAACACCCAACTTCAGTTGGTGGTCTGGTGCTTCAGCGCGGAACCGTTTCAACGGTTTACTTACAGGTACCCCAAACTGTTGAAACAGTTGCAGTCGCGCCGTCTCCATCCCACACCTCACTGAAAAGTGAGGTGTTAATGAGAGCCGCATTGAACCCGGCATCGTGGCAACAAGGTATCGCAGGCATTGCCGGGCCGGTCGTGAATGGCCAGATCAAATCTCACATCGAGTTGAGTCGTATGAAAAAGAAGCTCGCCCTACTGCTGATTCTGCTTACTCTTTCTGCTCGCGCCTTAGGACAAACGGCTGCCAGGGGCCTTGAAGGCTCCTGGCAAGGAACGCTCGACGCCGGTGCAAAGCTAAGGCTGGTGCTGACGGTTTCGAAGTCGAACGACGGCGCTTATACCGGAAAACTCGACAGCCTGGACCAAGGGGCGACCATTCCCATTGAAGTGATCGCCGTCGAAGGCGATTCCGTCCGTCTGGAGTTGAAGACGGTTGGGGCAGTCTTTGAAGGCAAGTTGAACCCTGACCGCTCCGAGCTGAGCGGGAACTTTTCGCAAGGCGGCGGGGTGTTGCCACTCACTTTCAAGCGCTCCGCCGAGGCGAAGCCCGAGGCGCCGGCCGCGAAACCCGCTACGCCTCAGAGACCATTGGATGTTCCCGTCGACGTGACTGTTCCGGTGCCGCCGACTGCCTTCAAAGGCGGAGGCAAGACACATCTTTGCTATGAGCTCCACATCACAAATTATGGACGGACCGATTGTGTCCTCACCCGAGTCGAGCTCACAGGCGGCGACTCTCAACAGAAGAAGCTTGCCACCTATGACGGAGATGAACTGGCAAGCCGCGTGATTCGTCCGGGAGTGACGGCGAACAGCACTGCCGAAAAACTCAAGGTCGGCGCCGGACTCCATCTGGCGATCTACCTCTGGCTGACGTTCGACAAAACTGGAGAAGCTCCCTCTTCGATCAGGCATCGGCTTAGCTTTAAGATCGGCGATTATCCCGACGAATTGTCCATCGACTGTGCGCGCACATCGGTCGCAAACCGATCGATTGTAATCAGCCCACCCTTGCGCGGAGGCGAGTGGCTTGCGGCCAATGGACCGTCCAACAGTTCCGGACATCGGCGCGCGATGGTTCCGATCAGTGGCGGCGTGCATATCGCTCAACGATTTGCGATTGACTTCGTCCAGCTTCGCGAGGACGGTTCCACCCATGCAGGTGATCCGAAGGACAACAAGAATTACCGCTGCTATGGGACGGACGCTCTCGCGGTGGCCGACGGCGTTGTTGTTGCGGTAAAAGACGGGATCCCGGAGAACGTTCCCGGCGCGAATTCACGGGCAGTGCCGATCACGCTGGAAACCGTCGGAGGCAATCACGTTATTCTCGACCTCGGCAACGCTCACTTCGCGTTTTACGCTCACCTCCAGCCGGGCAGTGTGAGGGTGAAGCAGGGAGACAAAGTGAGGCGAGGGCAGGTGCTTGGGCTCGTGGGGAACTCAGGAAATTCAACCGAGCCGCACCTGCACTTTCACATCAGCGATGCCAATTCACCGCTGGGCTCGGAGGGGTTGCCATACAGCTTTCAGTCATTCGAGGTCCAGGGAAAAGGGTGGGGTTGGAAGCCGGGATCGACGAACTCCACAAGTGAGAAGCGCGAGATGGAGATGCCGCTCGAGCTCGAAGTCATCCGGTTTCCTTCTGATCGATGAACCAGGGCGCGGTATCCGTGCAACTCCGTCGAATCAGCGTCACCCGTGGTCTATCCGGCACGAACTCATAGACCATCACGGATTCTTACGCATTTGATCGCTAGCTAAATGTATATTACAACCCACCAGCTCGCTGCGGTCCGCAATCACTGCGATCTGTTGACGTTCGGCTCGCGTGATGGCAGCCCGGTGACTCTGTCGAACTGAGGAACAACGATGACCAATCTCAGACATCACAGTCAACGAAGGGGCGCGCCGCGTGAATTGTTCCTGATCGCCGTCTTCATAGCCGTCGTCATCCCCGTCTTTGGGCGGGCGATTCCTCTGACAGCTTCCGGGACCGCTGTTGCCCAAACGGTCAACATCGATCGCGTAGTCGCCGACCTCGAGCCTGACATTCAGCGCACATTAGTCGAAGGAAAGATTCCATCGGCTGCAATCGCGCTGATTGCCGGCGATCGAGTGATTTGGACTGGTGCTTATGGCTACGCAAATCTATGGGCTCGCACTCCCGCGACGCCGAGCACCGTCTACCTCATCGGGTCGACGTTCAAGGCGATGTCCACCGTCGCCTTGCTGCAGCAAATGGAACAGGGCAAGTTCAAACTTGATGATCGCGTCGACGATTACCTGACTGACTTCAAGATTCAGAACGAAGATCCCCAACATCCGGTCACCTTCCGCCACCTGCTTACTCATACTTCGGGCTTGCCTGCCGACTTCGGACCGTTTCCGGTGTGGGGCGACACATCGCCGCCCCCACTCGAAGAGTATCTCCGCAAATCGCTCAAGATCGCCAAACCGCCGATGACTTCCGTCGTCTACTCGAATATGGCTTACACGTTGATCGGTTATCTGGTCCAGAAGTTTTCGGGCGTTCCTTACAAGCAATACATCCAGGAGCACGTCTTCACGCCGCTGGAGATGACGAGCACGGCGTTTGAGCCAAGACCGGATATGGATGAGCGGTTGTCCGTACCCTACATTGTGGACGATAAGACCGGAGGCCAGGTGCCAACAGTGCGGCTCAGGGCGTCTGTCTGGCCGGCAGGGTTGGTCTACGGCACGGTGCTGAACCAGGCCAACTGGTTGATCGCCAATTTGAACGGCGGAGTCTTCAAAGGCAAACCGCTCATTCGCGAGCAGACCTTTGAGCAAATGCTTACGCGGCAATACGACCAATTCAAGGGACCAATCGAAGGCCTGTGGGGAAATGAGACGGCCGGATTCGGGTTGACGTGGTGGGTGCAGGTGCGTGATGGCGACCACTATTTTGCACACAGCGGCAGTGTTCCCGGCTACACGGCGTTTCTGCTGGGCAATCGTGATCGCAAGCTGGGCTTCGCGATCCTGACCAATGCCAATCGCGCGCACCCGCATCTGATCAAGTTAGCCGACCGCGCGATTGATCTGCTAAAGAGCTACACCATAGCCGAAAATACCAAACACTAGCCAAGAGCTATCCACAGATGACGCAGATTTCGCAGATTGAAGAACCTGGTGAATAACAATCTCCTCATGTTAATTTCATCGGTCTCTCTTACAGCTCTCGATCTGTGTCATCTGCGCAATCTGCGGATGAATATCTCGCGGTTAGAATTAGACGTTCGTATTCCAAGCGCGCGGTGCCGAAGTTCAGCAGAAGGCCCCGCTCATATCGCGTTGCCTTGAGATAGTTGATCACCTGCGCCTTCTCCTTGCCGCCTAGCTTATCAAGCGCCATCAATTCGACAATCACAGCATCGTAACAAATGAAATCGGGTTTGTACTTCACTGCAAGAAGATCGCCTTTGTAGGTGATTGCGAGTTCGAGCTCGCGTCGAAAAGGAATGCCGCGCAACAGGAACTCCTTTGCCAATGCCTCTTGATACACCGGCTCGAGAAAGCCGCATCCGAGTACGCGATGCACTTCCATAGCGGCGCCGATGATCGCATAGGTCTGCGGGTCTCGCATCTTCTCCACAGGTGCAGGTTTCGCAGCTTGTCCGAGCTGCTGGACCTTGTTTGGTGTCATCGCCATTCCTCCTGTCCTTTCTGTTGTGTTTTCATCTGTGTCATCTGCGTAATCTGTGGATCGTCGTCCTTCGCGGGTCTGCCCTCTCACTTCGTCGGCCTGCCTTCTGTGTCGGAGTCGCCAGCCTCAAGGAATTACGTGCTCAGTTCATCAAGCAAGACTCTGGCGTCTTTCAGATCGACGGTTTCGAAGCCTTCCGTGAACCAGTCGTAAATGTCTGCAAGGATCACCCGGCCGTCTTCGCGTCTGCCCTCCTGCCGCCACAAGCGCGCAAGGCTCATTACTGCGCGCAACTCAAATGACTTCGCCTGCTGTTGCCGCGCAAGTTCGATAGCCCGGCGAAAGCACGACTCGGCTTCTGACGGCGAAGCGGCTCCGGCCTTCACCAACGCGTCTCCTCTGAGTCTGTGCAGCTCGGCCTCGTAGAATGGCTCATTGGTTTGCGCCGCCACATTCATCGCTTCGCTGAGCGCCTCGAGTCCTTGTTCTACCCGCCCGGCATGGTTCAGAGCTTCAGCCAGCAGAGCAAGGAAGTAGCCGTGTTGCTGTCTGGTTCCGATTGCCAGAGACGACGCCAGGCCCTGGCGAATAAGCGCGATTCCTTCTTCTTCTTGATTCTGCATTGCCAGGGCCCACCCGCGCATCATCATTGCAACGGCTGCGTAATATGGCAGCCCGTGCTCTTCGCCTTGCCCGGCGGTCGCCGCGGCAAATTCCAGAGTCTTCTGCGCGTTGTGATGAAATGCTTCCAGGTAAGCAGCCAGCGCGAGCGTGTTCGCGAGGGCGACCGGAAGACGCAAACGCTCAGCCTTCGCTATAGCCTCATTCATCACCTGCTGTGATTGGTCCGGATAGCCTAGATAGAGGAGCATCCGAGCCAGATGCGCGCGGCTGAGCACGGCGCCGTACATGGAAACCATCGAGTCAATGCCGGCGGCATCGTGAATGGCTATCGTCTGCTCGAAATGATCGCGCGCGGCGGCGAACTGGCCCATGTAACAGTGGCTCAGCCCTATCACCCAGTGAGATTGCATAAGCAGCGCCTGGTTCCGGGATTCT
>WNFR01000190.1_pt1 | contig 62372 bp, 55 predicted proteins | sample 5400221 | NCBI WGS metagenome assembly WNFR01 (sample SAMN13153357, study PRJNA577476) | soil metagenome | isolation source: 40 cm soil under Madrone tree | place: USA:California | collected 2016-06-14
ACGAGTCTGTGTCGCAATTAGGAGTTGCAAGCGAGTAAGAGATTTGGCATGAAGGGGCATGCCAAGCTATCAGCGGTATTCTCCCGATCAAGCCGAGTTGTTGCCTGCTCATGGGAAGGAGGTGTTAGGCGGCGATCATCTTTGTTTTGTGGTGCACGAAGTGGTGGAAGCGTGCGACCTGAGCGCTTTCGAGAAGCCGGAAGAGGATGCCGGTGGGCAACGGCCATACGATCCGCGGATGATGTTGAAAATATGGCTGTATGGATTTGGGGTGAACGTGCGCACGACGCGCAAGCTAGAGCAGCGCATTCGCGAAGATCTGGGCTTTCGTTATCTGGCCGGAGGGGCTACGCCGGATCACAAGACACTGAGCGAATTTCATCGCCGACATCGCCAGGCGATCACCGCGATGTTCACCGAAGTGCTGATGTTTTTGCGGCGTGCGGGGATGGCGCGGCTGGGGACGGTGGCCATTGACGCGACGCGGGTGAAGGGGTCGGCATCGCCGGACCGGCTGCTGCGCCGGGATCGCATCGAGCGGGAGTTGCGCAAGAGGGTGCAACGCTGGCAGCAAGAGCTGGACGACGATCCGGATCGCGATCCAGGCACGCGTGTGGGGCAGGAGCAGATCGCACATTCACGCGAGCAGCTGAAGCGCCTGCGCGAGAGCGGCGAGGAGAAACTGTCGGCGACCGATCCAGACACACGTTTTTTGCGGGAGCGCGGACGCTTCGTGCTGGGTTACACGGCGGAGATCGCGGTGAGTGAGGACCATTTCATCGTGGCGCAGCGGGTGACGCAAAACAAGAACGATAACCATGCCTTGGTTCCGATGGTGGAAGAAGTGGAGCGACAATGTGGAGAGCGTCCGCAGCGGGTGTTGGCCGACTGCGGATTTTTCTCGAATCAAAATCTGCGGGAGATGGCAGAGCGCGGCATCGAAGCCTAGGTGCCCGATCCGCATCTGGCGCGCGAGTTGAACACCGGCAAACTCGCGCGAGGAGTCGGACGGATGACGGTGAGCGATCCGCATCTGTTGCGTTCGCGCAAGAGGTTACGAAGCGCCCGAGGCCGCGCCTGGTACCAGAAACGCAAGAGGATGATCGAGCCGGTGTTCGGGACTTTAAAGGAACAACGTGGGATGCGGCAGTTCCAACGCCGAGGAAGGCCGGCAACCGCGGTTGAATGGGCGCTGGCATCGATCGCGCACAACTTGATCCGCTACCGCACCCTGCGCAGCCCAGATTTATCTGACGTATTTGGGATTGCATCCAGGACCGGTCGACGGAAGCATAGGGCGTCTAACCAGGTCTGCAATTTCCCAGTTCCAAGCACAATCCGGTCTGGCCGAAACGGGAAATCTGGATGATGCAACACAGAAAAAACTAAGAGGCGCAGCAGGGCAAGCTACCGAATCGTTGCAAACCACTGGAGCGGCTGCCGGAGGCGGCGACAACTAACGCGCGCAAATCGGTGCCAACCGGTCACTGCTAGTTGAAGAGGCATCTGGTAAGGCCCGGGGTTGGATTAGCGTGGGCTAGCTTGCTGGGCTGTCTTTAGTCGCTGGCGATATTGACGGGCAATGCGCTCGGCATCTTCCTCCTTTGTGCTGTTCGTGACCAGATGCCCAAGTTCGTGAGCGAACCAATGGGCGAGCCAATCTTCGCCAAGATAGCGGTCGTTATCGATGAACACGGTGCGGCTGGGCAGATGGGTGAACATCACGCTGGCAAAACCAGTGGGGACGTGGAGCTGAAATGCGCGAGCGGATTCCAGGTACTTCCCGTGGGGAACAAAAATAACGCGGAGGGGAAGCACGTCCGGACGGATTTGCCGAATCTGAGCCCTGAGCGCTGCTTCTTGCACAGGCGTGGCATTGAAAACCGAGTAGGCTCCGGGGTCGGACGCAAGGGGCGAGGAAACCGCAGAACCGGTGCTGGTTGGGGTTGCGTTCGGTGAGATTTGAGCCTGAGTGAATTGGGCCGCGAGAGATACGAGGAGAAAAATTGTACTTGCCAGTTTCATGAGCCGCCTCCGGGTGCGTTCTGGAAGCGAACTTGGAACTGGTGTTCCGGAAGCTCAATGGACGGCGACTTGATTGGGGCTTAATTGCAGCTTTTCGCGTAAGGTGTGCAAATTCAGAGGATTAGAGGCGTAGCTTATCTAAGAACTTGCTACGTAAAGCAGTAGTGCTAGACTCCGACCACACAAAGGGAACCACGTCGATGGTCCTCCAAGATCCAGCCTCAGAAATTCTGCACTTTGGGACATTTGAGGCAGACCTGCGGGCGGGGGAGCTGAGCAAGCACGGGAAACGGGTCAAGCTCCAGGACCAGCCTTTTCAGGTTTTAGTTCTACTGCTGAAGCGGCCCGGCGATGTGGTCACGCGGGAAGAGCTACGATTGCAAATCTGGTCCGAAGATACCTTCGTTGATTTTGATAACAGCTTGAACGCCGCAGTCAATAAGCTGCGAGAGGCGCTTGGAGACTCGGCTGAAAATCCGCGCTTCATCGAAACACTGCCGCGGCGAGGCTACCGGTTTCTTGGCTCGGTGACCAGCGACGGCCACAAAACGACTGGCGCTGCTGCAAAAAACAAAAAGGTTTGGAAGATCGCGGCTCCGGTCGTCGCGGCTGTTCTCGTGGCGGCTTTAGCCGGAGGATACTTTTTGCGGGTGCGGCAAGCCCGACGCCTCACGGAAAGAGACACGATCGTTCTTGGAGATTTCGCAAACTCTACGGGCGATGCGGTATTTGACGGCACACTGCGCGAGGGCCTTTCCGTGCAATTGGAGCAGTCGCCGTTTCTGAGCCTTGTGTCAGAAGAAGGAATCCATCAGACCTTGCGGATGATGGAACAGCCGGTGAAGGCACGACTTACCCCCGAGATTACCCGAGAAGTCTGTCAAAGAACGAGCAGTGCGGCGAGGTTAGAAGGTTCGATTGCTCTGATTGGTACGGGCTACAACCTGATTCTCAAAGCAGTGAACTGCGCGAGTGGAGATTTGCTGGCAAGCACGGAAGCGCAAGCGAGTGACAAAAGCCATGTTCTTGATGCACTGGGGAGGGCCGCTTCGGAGATGCGAAGGAGACTCGGCGAATCGTTGAGTACGGTCCAGAAATATAATACGCCATTAGAACAAGCGACTACACGATCTCTCGAAGCATTACAGGCTTACAGCTTGGGTTTTAAAGCGCTGGACGCAGGCGATAGCGCCGCAGCGTTGCCGTTCTTTCAACGGGCCACGGAACTTGACCCAAATTTCGCAATGGCTTACTGGGCGCTAGCAAATTCCACCGCCGACACCACGTTGACAGCTGAAAACGCCCGGAAGGCTTTTGACCTGCGGGCTGGACTGAGTGAACGGGAAAAGCTGCACATTGAAATAACGTACTACTACGCGGTAACCGGGGACCTCATGAAGGGACGGCGCAGCGCTGAAATTGGCGCCCAGATGTACCAACGTGATGAAATCTTTTTTAGCTACCTTTCACAATTTTCACATGCCCTCGGAGAGTATGAAGCAGGCCTGAAAGAAAGCCTAGAAGAAGTCCATCGGGCCGCTCCCTCTAGCGCTCCTTACCGAGATCTTGTCTTCTCCTATTTGTTGCTAGACCGAATCAAGGAAGCCGAAGCTGTAGCCGAAGAAGCGCACGCAAAGGGGGAGGACCCCGATCTTGCAAGCGTGCTCTATGGAATTGCCTTCTATGGGGATGACACCGCGGGAATGGCGCGACAGGTAGCGCGTACAACAGGTGTGCCGAGAGAGGACGACTTGCTGCTGGCAATGGAGGCTGATACCGCCGCCTATTTCGGACACGTTGGAAAAGCCCGCGAGTTAACTAGGCGAGCCGCAAATTCCGCGGAGCTGGCACCGGAGAAGGAAACTGCGGCAAGTTACTATGCTGTGGCTGCTTTACGGGAAGCATTGTTCGGTAACGCGGCCAAAGCACGGCAGCAAGCGACGGCCGCTAAGGGACGTTCGACTGGGCGAGATTTGGATTATGCGGCGGCGCTCGCCCTGGCCTACGCGGGGGACGCGAATCGAGCGCAAGCGTCGGCCGATGATTTGGGGAAGAGGTTTCCCGAAGACACGACCGTGAAGGTAAATTATCTGCCGACGCTTCGCGCAAAGATTGCGCTCCTCCGTTCAAACCCGCAGCAGGCCCTGGATGCTCTTGGGGTCGCTGCTCCCTATGAGATGGGTTTGCCGTCCCTTAGCTACTACAACTGGCCCAGTCTGTATCCCGTTTATGTGCGCGGAGAAGCTTATCTTGCTGCACACAAGGGCAAAGAAGCAGCAGCTGAGTTTCAGAAGATTCTCGACCATCGTGGCATTGTTCTTAATGAACCCATCGGGGCACTGGCGCGTTTGCAACTCGGGCGCGCCTATGCGATCCAGGGCGACAACGCCAAAGCGCGCGGCGCGTACCAGGACTTTTTGACGTTGTGGAGAGACGCGGACCCGGATATTCCCATCTTGAAGGAGGCGAAAGCCGAGTACGCGAAACTGCAATGAATGCCAAGCGCATGTGACCGTGCGTGGAAGAGGGCACGATATATCGTGCCCCTACACATGCAAGAACAGCTGCTGGATTTTTTTGCGATTCCAAGGGCCGCATTTGCGTGAGATGGCGCTAGCGGCTACTGGGGAGTGAAGGATTTTATGCGGGCGACGGTGGGGGCATCGAGTGACTGGATTAAGGCGATGACGAGGTCCACGGTGCGATCGAAGTCGCCGCGGTCAATGATGCCGTTGTGCGCATGCGTGGAGCGAGCGGGCACTAGAATGGTTGTGACGGGAACTCCGGTGTTATTCAGCTTTATGGCGCCGGCGTCATCGCCGAAGCCTTGGACAAAATCGAATTGAAGCGGAATATGCTGCGCCGCGGCGACTTCCTTCACGTGTGAAACGAGTTTGCGATTGGGGAGTTCGCTGAAGGTGTACAGCATCATGCCGGGACCACCGCCGAGAACTTCCTGGGCAGCCTCCGGACCGGGGCCGGGAACGTCATTCGGAATACCAACTTCCAAGCTAAAGCCGATGTCGGGATTAATGATGCGGGCGGAAGTCTGCGCGCCGCGCATTTCGACGCTGCCTTCTTCCTGAACCGTGGCGGCGTAAAAAACCTGGTTGGGGTGCGGGGTTTTCGCAAGGCGGCGCGCCACCTCCAGCATGACAGCGCAGCCGACGCGATCATCCCAGGCTTTGGCGAGGTAGCGATTGTTGGCGAGAACGGCGAAGTCCGAAACGGGGACGACGGGGTCACCGGGAGTGATGCCGAGAGCGGCAACGTCCGCGGTGGAACGCGCGCCGGTGTCGAGGAAGAGATCCTGCTGTGGGGGCGGCTGGCCTGGGGCGCCATGCGGAGCGATGTGCGCGTCCCAAATGTCCGTAACAGCGAGGACTGGACCCTTGGAGCCGATGATGACCCATCGTTGATCGGGAAGGGCGGCGCTCAACCAATAGCCGAGCATCTGCATGGAGATGAGGCCGTCGGGGCGAATGCGGCGAACCATGCCGCCGAGTTCATCCATGTGAGCATCGAGCATAATGCGCGGGCCGGAGCTGCCTTGCTGGGCGATGACGGAACCGAGGCCGTCGTAAGTGATGTTGTCGGCGAGGGGCTTGAAGCGGTCTGTCATGATTTTGCGGACGGCTTCTTCGTAGCCTGGAGGACCGGGGGCTTCGGTGAGTTCTTTGAGGAGCTGCACGAGGCGATCCTGAGATGGAGGTTGCGCGGAGGCGGGAGTCTGGGCGCGGAGTGGAAGAGAGGCGAGCAAGACCAGAAGTGTCAAAAGAACACGGGGCATCGGTTTGGTCTCCTAGGGAGGAAGATGATAGTGCAGAGAGGTTTGGACGAGGAGAATTTGTCGGCGAGTTTTCGCGGCGTGAAAAATGGAAAAGCGCGGCTAAATGTTAAGCCGAGCGGCGTGGCGAGTGCCGAGAATTACGTAATCGTGCAGCGAAGAGGGACGCGATATATCGTGCCCCTACCCGGAGTAGACAGCCGCTAGATCTTCTGGCGTTTCCAGTAGCCGCGCTTGAACAAAATGATGCTGATAGCGGCCATGGAAGCTTCGGCAACGACGACGGACCAGTAGACGCCGTGCGCCTGCATGCGCGTGTGAAGGGCGAGAAAGTAGGCGAGAGGGATTTCGAGCATCCAGAACGCGAAGAAGTTGACGATGGTCGGCGTGACGGTGTCGCCCGCGCCGTTGAAGGCTTGCAGCATGACCATAGCGTAGGAGTAGCCGATGTTGCCGTAGCTGAAGATGCGCAGGGCGGAAGCGGCAAGGGGAAGAACGGCAGGATCGTGGGTGAAGAGCCGGCAAACGGGATCCGCAAAGAAAATGAAGAAGACGCCGATCAATCCGAGGAAGAGCATGTTGTAAAAGCCAGTACGCCAAACCGACTTTGCGGCGCGCTCGGGTTGCTTGGCGCCGAGATTTTGGCCGACGAGCGTGGCGGCGGCGTTGCTGAGACCCCACGACGGCAAAATCACGAAGATGAGGATGCGGATGGCGATGGTATAGCCCGCGAGCGCAGCGGAGCCGAAGACGCTGACGATGCGAACGAGGCCGATCCAACTGGTGTGCGCGATGGCGAACTGCATGATGCCAGTCAGAGAGACACGCAGCAGGCGGAAGAGAACAGAAAAATTGAGATGAATTTGCTCGCGGAGGATGCGGATGCGCTCCGAACCGCGGAGCAGGCGGTAGAACTGGTAAAGCACGCCGATGCTGCGGCCAGTGAACGTGGCGAGTGCTGCGCCGGTAACGCCGAGTTTTGGAAACGGGCCGAAGCCGAAGATAAGGCAGGGGTCGAGAACGAGATTGATGATGTTGGAGACCCAAAGCAGACGCATGGCGATGGCGGCATCGCCAGCGCCGCGGAAGATGGCGTTGTTAAGGAAGAGAAGAAGGATGGCGCCGCTGCCACCGAGGGCGATGCGAGCGTAGCCGGAGCCGACCTGGACGATTTGCGGCGAAGCGCCCATGAGGCGGAGAAGGTCTGGCGCGAAGATGAGGCAGGGAATACCGACGAGAAGCGAGACGGCGAGTCCAATCGCGATGGCTTGCACTCCGGCGACGGCGGCGGCTTTAGGATCCTTTTCGCCAATGCGGCGCGCGACCATTGCGGTAGTAGAGAGGCTGAGGCCGAGGCCGACCGCGAAGACAAGACTGAGCAGAGATTCCGTGAGGCCGACGGTGGCAACAGCATCCGCGCCGAGACGGCCGACCCAGAAAACGTCCACGACGGCAAACAGCGACTCCAGCACCATTTCCAAAACCATGGGAATGGCGAGGAGAATGATGGCGCGATTGAGATTTCCGGCGGTGAAGTCCTGATGCGAGCCGCGGAGGGCTTCGCGGACAGAACTCCAGAAGGACGGCGGCGGTGCAGCAACAGTTTGATCGAGCGACGACATAAAGAAACGCATGCTTTCTGCGCGAGCGCGATTCTAAAGCAAACGCGCGGGCGCGGCTATGAAACTCTATTTAGAAAAAAAAACGGGAGAACGGGAATCGCCGGTGAGGCGATTAGAACGAGACAGCGACGAGAGCGAGGAACATATTTCACCGTCGGCGTGGTTGAACCTGTGCCGATAAGGTGATTGTATACGTTAGAGGAGAAGTTGCACCAGAAGAATTTGCGTGCGCGCAAGCAACGGCGAGGGAACCGATGGGGCGGATTTACTTTACAGAGATGGATAGTCCGGTGGGGCACCTGCGGCTGGTGGCCGAAGAGATGGGATTGCGCATGGTGTGGTTTGTGCGCGGGCGGAAAAACGAGAAGCCGCAGGCGGAATGGAAAGAGGATTCGGCGTTTTTTGCGGACGTAATGCGGCAATTGAATGCTTATTTCGCGGGGGAGCTGCGGGAGTTTGAGATTCCGCTGTTGATGGAAGGAACGGAATTCCAGAAGCGCGTGTGGAAGATGCTGCAAACGATTCCGTATGGGGCAACGATTTCATATGGGGAGTTGGCGAAGAAAATTGGCGATCCAAAAGCCGTGCGGGCGGTCGGCGCGGCGAACGGGCAGAATCCGATTCCGATTATTGTGCCGTGCCATCGCGTGATTGGGAGCGATGGGAGTTTGACGGGATTCGGCGGAGGAATGGAGAACAAGAAGAAGTTGCTGGAGCTGGAGCGAGGGCAGCGGAGATTGCTGTAGGTCGAATTGAGCCTGGAAAGGACACTGTGATGGAGGCTCGTGTGTGGGTAGCGGAAAAAGGGCAGCATGTAAGTCTGCTCATCGGTACATGGGAAGACCCAACTGCCTGGGGAATAGTGCTTGCAGATCTTGCGAGGCACGTCGCTCACGGCTACTACCAGGATATGAAAATGGATCGTGCAGAAACGCTTGCCGGAATTCGTAAACTATTTCTGGCCGAACTTGATTCACCGACTGACGAGCCAAAGGGCGGTGTTCTTAAGATGTGACGAGCGCTTCAGTAGCGCCAGGAGGTGAGGTCGGCGCCGGGGCGCGCAGTTTTGGCGATGCGGTCGAGGATTTTGGGCAGATATTGGGTGTTGTAGTGGAGGCGCGAGAGATAGTTGGGAAGATTTGGATCGCCGTTCCAGCAGTGCTCGGCTTTGTCGCCGTATTTAACTTCGCCGTCGTAGGGCGGATTCGTGGTGGTCTTGAGAAAATCTTCGAGGAGATAGACGGCGTCGTTGAGCATGTAATTGTCCGCGCTGCCGACGTATATGTGGAGCTTGCCCTGAAGTTTGGGGCCGAGCTTGGCCCAGTCCCGCTGAAGAATCGCACTTAGATCGTAGTGTTCTTTCCAATATTCGGCGACTTTGCGATCGATTTCGCCGGTTTCCTTGTCGAAAATTTGTTGCGGGTAACCGTCGGCGCCTACGGGGCCGTAAACGGCTTGCCAAATGTCGAATTGTTCGCCGGAGCGTGCGTGCGTGCCGAGAGCGAGTTCATATTGATTGACGGACTGCGTGGTGGCGAGCGTCTGGCCTAGATAGTTGCGATACGAAGGCTGTGCCATTTGCGTGTGCGGCCCTTGCAAAAAGAAAGCATTCTTGTCGGAGTAAAGGTTGATGTTGGTGTAGGCGCGGAAATCCACGGGGTCGGGGCACGCGACGAACGCGCCATTGTAATGATCGGGATAAAACATTTGAACGGCGAGAGATTCCCAGCCACCGGTGGAACCGCCGTAAACGAAACGCGCCCAGCCCTGGCCGATGGCGCGGAATTGCTTTTCGATGGCGGGAATGAGTTCGGTTTCGATGGCGTCACCGTAAGGGCCGAGATTCGCCGAGTTCACGGCGTAGGAGTCGTCGTAATAAGGATTCGCGTGATTGATTTGCGCGACTAGATAGCGCGGAAAATCCTTCGAAATCCAGGTTTGGTAAAACTTGTATTCCTCCTCCTGCTGAATGCGGTTGTAGCCGGAGATGTGAAAGCGTTCGGAGTAATCCGGCTTGAGGTTGGGATCGGGCGGCTCGGTGCGGAGACCTTCGAAGTCGTGGTTGAAGTGATCTTCGGAGATCATGAGCGGGAAATGCGCGTTGGGGTGCTCGTCGAAACCTTCGGGAACGAGGACGTTGGCGGAGAGAAACATGGGGCGGCCCCAGAATTTTGTGAGGAGCTGCGATTGGACGCGAAGGTGGCGGACGTATTTGGTGTCTTTCGGTGGATCGATGGGAGGAATTTCCTGATCGAGAGAGATGGAAAGTTTTGCGGATGAGTTGACGGTGATTTTTTGCGGCTTGCTGTAGAGATTGCCGGGAGCGGAGTTCCAGTGCTGGCCTTCGCCGCGATCCATGGGGAGCTTGACGGAGTGGCCGTCGGCGCGATGAAAGGTTTCGTAGCGATGGAGCAGAGCCTGGACGTAATATTCGCCGGGGTTAAGATCGTGGAGATAGCGCACGGGGTAGCCGAAGGCATTCGCGTCGGTGATGGCGATAGGTTGGCCGGGCTGGATTTGATCCACGTCAACCCCAAAGACGATTTGCGTTTTGTAAGAGAGGCTGATTTGGTTGCGCGGTTCGGCGGAGGGATCGGTGGAGAGCAAGAGGAGGAGACGACCATCGAGCGGCGCGGCGCTGCGTTCTTTGGGAAAAGAAATGGAGAACGTCGGAGCTTGCGCTGCAGCTACGAATGCGCCAACGAAGCAAAAGAAGAAAAGGACTAAGGAGAATCGAGCGGAGGAACCAAGTTGACGGCGCATGAGCACTCCGAGGAATTGAAGTTGAAACGAGCGGACGGATGATACTGCGAGATGTGGGATACTGCCGAAGAAATTTTGTGAAGGAGTGGGCGGCGAGAGGCGGCGATGAAAAAAGTGAAATGGGGCGTGTTGGGCGTGGCTTCCATTGCGACGCGTAAAGTCATTCCCGGAATGAAGAAAGGCGAATGGAGCGAAGTTGCGGCGCTTGCATCGAGAGATTTGAAAAAGGCAGAGACTGCGGCAAACGAACTGGGCATTGCCAAGGCATACGGCTCGTACGAAGAGCTGCTTGCGGACGAGGAGATTGAGGCGATTTACAATCCGTTGCCGAATCATTTGCATGTGCCATGGTCCATTAAGGCGGCAGAGGCGGGGAAGCATGTGCTCTGCGAAAAGCCGATTGCAATGAACGCTGCGGAGGCGGAAACGCTGCGGGCCGTGCGCGACCGGACGCACGTGAAAATTGGCGAAGCGTTTATGGTGAAAACGTATCCGCAGTGGCTACGGGTGCGCGAGTTGGTGCGACAGGGACGAATCGGGGAATTGAAGTCGGTCATTACGGTTTTCAGCTATTTCAATCGCGATGTGAAAAATGTCCGGCACAAAGTGGAATGGGGTGGCGGAGGATTACTGGACATCGGGTGCTATCCGATTACGCTGTCGCGCTGGTTTTATGGTGAGGAGCCGAAGCGCGCGACGGGTACTCTGGAAAACGATCCGGAATTTGGCACGGATCGTCTGGCCTCGGCGATTTTGGAGTTTTCGAATGGGCACGCGATTTTTACGGCAGGAACACAGACGAATTATTTTCAGCAAATGACTTTGCTGGGAACAACGGGCCGAATTGATGTGGAGATGCCATTTAATGCACCGACGGACCGGGCGCTGCCGTTGACTATTTCAAACGGGATGGAATTTATCGGCGGGACCAGCGTCGGAGAGATGATTCCGGCAGCGGATCAATACACAATTCAGGGCGACGCGTTTTCGAAGGCGGTCCGGGAAAATACGGAAGTGCCGGTGCCGCTCGAAGACGCGATTGCAAACATGAGAGTGATCGATGCGATTTTCAAGTCGGCGTCGAGCGGAAAATGGGAAACGCCGTAGCGATCGGGAGCAACTCCTCCTAGGTCGTCAACGAAATTTCGTAGTGGCGGACGCGGCGGTCGAAGTAGGTCAGGAGGGCAGCGGCTTCAGGAGCGACGACGGCGGTTTCGCGGTCCGGATGTGCAAAGGCCTCAATTGAAGCGAGGTCTTTCCACACAGTAGTAACGACAATTTCGGATTCGACTGCGTTTGCGCGGGTGAATAGCTCTGCGCGGACAAATCCTGGAATAGAGCAAAGTTCCGGAAATACGTTGCGCGAAAGATGCGACTTGTAGGCTTCGAGATTCAGGAAAGACGCGCGGGCCGACCAAACGCGAGCAATCATGTTTTGCCTGCCTTCTGGCAATAAGTGATAACACGAATGGACACAACTCCGGTCAATACTTATGATGGCATCAATTTCCTTCGCATTTCGTGCAGGAGCCAGCTTGAGAAGAATGCGTGTGGCATTCATTTGGCTTGCCGCAGTTCTTGCGGGAATGCCTTGCTCGTCCGCGCAGACGCAATCGCCTCAAACGCAGGCGCTGGAACAGCAGGTTCGTTTTACGGATGTGACCGCTAAAGCGGGAATTCAATTCACGCATTTTAAGGGCAACAAGGGCATGTCCATCAACCTGGAGGAATTCGGGCCGGGCGTGTGTGTTGCAGATTTCGATGGGGACGGCTGGCCAGACATTTATTTTGTGAACGGGCGCGACCGGTATGGGCGAGGAATCAACGTTCGAAACGCGCTCTACCGCAACAATCGCGACGGGACATTCACGGATGTGACGGAAAAAGCGGGAGTGCCTGGGACGGGATTCGGCCTCGGATGCGTGTGGGGCGACTACGACAATGACGGTTTTCCCGATCTGTTCGTGACGCAGTTCGGGAAAAATGTGCTTTACCACAACAATGGCGACGGGACTTTTACGGATGTAACGGACAAGGCGGGAGTCGGCGGACTGGAAACAGGGAATTTCCACTCCGGCGCGACGTTTGTGGATTACGACCGTGACGGCAAGCTGGATCTCTATGTCGGCACGTACGTGACGATGGATCCGGAAACGCAGCGTTATTGCAAGGTTTCAGGAGTCCTTACCAGCTGTCCGCCGACGGCTTACAAAGGCAGCCCGAACGCCCTGTATCACAACAACGGCGATGGCACATTCACGAACGTTACCAAGAGCGCGAAGGTTTTGGAGCCCGACGGCAAGGGCCTTTCCGTTGGCGCGGCGGATTTTGACAATGACGGCTGGCCGGACATTTTTGTCGCCAATGACGGCGTTCGCGCTTTCCTGTTCCACAATTTACACAACAGCACGTTTGAAGAGACGGCAGGAATGGCGGGAATGGCCTACTCGCAATTGGGACAACCCATGGCCGCGATGTGCATTTCGCTCGGCGACTATGACAACGATGGTTTGCTTGATTTGTACATTTCCGATTTTCAGGCGAATTCGGATCACGTTTGGCGCAACGAAGGAAAGGGATTCTTTAGTGAAGTAAGCGACGCGGCGGGGATCACGATTCCGACGCGAAACGTGCTGAGTTTTGGCGGCGGATTCTTCGACTACGACAACGACGGATGGCTGGACATTTTTATTGCGAACGGCCACGTTTACCCGGAGATCGAGCAGGCTTCGCCGGAGACGCACTACAAGCAGCACAACACGGTGTTTCACAATCTACGAAATGCAAAATTTGCGGAAGCTTCTGCGGCGACGGGAATTTCGGAGCTAGCTCCTCGAGTAGGACGAGGTGTGGCGTTTCTGGATTTCGATAATGATGGCTCCGTGGATATCTTGGTGGCGAATAACGGTGATCCACCGACGCTGGTCCACAACAGCGGCGGAACAGGGAATCACTTTGTGAATTTTAAACTCGTCGGGACGAAGAGCAATCGCGACGCCATGGGCGCGCGCATCCGGGTTGTTGCCGGAGGCATTTCACAGATTCGAGAGATTGCGGGCGCGGGAAGTTATTTGTCGCAAAGCGATTTGCGCGCGAATTTCGGCTTGGGTTCTGCGATCCGCGCGGACGTGGTGGAAGTCGTTTGGCCAAGCGGAACAAAACAGGCGTTCAAGAACGTTGAGGCGGACAAATTCTGGCTGATGGTAGAGGGCAGTCCGGAACTGACACCTCAGCTAATTAAGTCCAAATGAATCCGCGACTGTTCCGACGCGGCAAGAGCGCACGCGGAGCTAGTGGGAGCCGCCCGCGATGGACGGGACCAGCAAAACGCGGTCGCCGTCCTTCAGGGAGCAGGCTTCGCCGCCGAGGAAGCGAATGTCTTCTTCGTTGAGATATACGTTCAGGAATTGCCGGATTTGCCCTTGATCATCGCGAACGTGTTTCCCAAGCCCGGGGAACTGCGCGGTCAGGACGTTGAGAGCCTCGGCGACCGTGGCCGCGCTACAGGAATATTTCGCCGAACCGTCCGTGAAGCGGCGGAACGCTGTGGGTATTTCGATCGTGATTGCCATTCTTTTCTCCCAAATGAATTTCGATACGATTTTCAACGATTCCGGTTATGCCTTGGCTGCTCCCGCCGTTGCCGCGAGTTGCGCGTCGAGATAAGCCTCGAACGCCTCGAGCCGCGGAGCAATCGCTTCGGTCGCCGGATATTCAGCGACGATGGCGTCGGTGGTCTTGAGACCGTTTCCAGTGACGCAAACAACGGTCGTTTCGTCCGGGCCGATGCGGCCGGATTCGATCAGCTTTTGCGTGACGCCGACGGTGACTCCGCCGGCGGTTTCGCCAAAAATTCCTTCCGTTTCGGCGAGCAACTGAATTGCCTGCACAATTTCGGGATCCGATACATCGTCCGCCCAGCCACCGGAACCGCGAATTTCCTTCATCGCGTAAGGGCCATCGGCGGGATTGCCAATCGCGAGGGAGCGCGCAATCGTCTGTGGCTTTTGCGGCTCAAAGCGAGCGAGGTTGCGCTTCACGCCGTCGGAAATTGGCGAGCAGCCCGTGGCTTGTGCGCCGAAAAACTTCACAGGCTTTTCTTTCACCCAGCCAAGAAGAACTAGTTCGCGAAATGCTTTTGCAATTTTTGTAATTAGCGAACCACCTGCCATGGGGACGACAACGTTGTCCGGTAGCGTCCAGCCAAGCTGCTCAGCGATTTCGAATCCGTGCGTTTTGGAGCCTTCGGCGTAGTAGGGCCGAAGATTGACATTGACGAGGCCCCATTGGAAACGGTCGGCAATTTGCGCGCAGAGCCGATTCACGTGGTCATAGTTGCCGTTGATGCGGACGATGCGAGCGCCGTAAACGGCAGTGTTCAGAATCTTCGCAGGTTCCAAATCGGCAGGGATAAACACGCAGGCGTCGAATCCTTGCTGCGCCGATTGCGCAGCGACCGCGTTGGCAAGATTACCCGTGGAAGAACAGCCGACGGTTTTGAATTCGAAGCGGCGCGCGGCGGCGAGCGCGGTGGCAACGACGCGATCCTTGAACGAGAGCGAGGGATAACACACAGCGTCGTTCTTCACGTAAAGATTCTGCACGCCCCATTTCTTGGCGAGATGACGCGCGGGAACCAGCGGCGTTCCGCCCACCGAGTTCGGCGGCGAAAAGCCTTCGGGGAGGGGAAGAAACTCCGAGTAGCGCCACATATTGAAGGAGCGCGAGACGAGGTTTTCTTTGCGGGCGATCTTTTTGAGGGCGTCGTAGTCGAAGGCGACTTCGAGGGGCGAGAAACATTCCTCGCAGAAGGACCTGGGAGTGTTTCCCCAAAGCTTTCCGCATTCACGGCAACGCAACTGATAATGATCGGACATAAGCCACCTTTTTGGCGGCGGCAATAGCGTCGTAAGCGAAAGAGGGCAGCGCGGAGGGAAATAAAAAGCCCTCCGTGCCAAAGAGTGCAAGGAGGGTCTCAGAAAGCTCTGGGAAACTCGTCAAGCTCTTTAGCAGTTTTTTACGTGGAGCAAGTTGCCCTAAATCGCCACGTGCGCCGCAACCGCGGCTCCAACTATTCTCGGGCGAACCCGACCCCAAAGTCAATAGTATTTCAAAAGAACCCGGCAGGCAGGCCGCTAACAACACATTTTGGCTGCCATGCGTCCAATAAGGGTGAGTAGAGATTGAATCGCCAAAGCCGCTTCCCCGGCCAGACGGCCAGTGTGCTTTGAGGCGCAATAGGCGGATTGCGCCTGGCAACTAGGGACAGTTCAGGGTGTTATAGTAGGAAGGCGTGGGTTTGCTCCCATGGGGAAGCGGCTGCGGACGACACTAGGAGCAAGGGACAATGAATGACCAAGTACGGGAATTAGGTGGATTGAACCGGCAAAAAAAATGGATCGCCGGTTTATCCATAGCGCTGACGCTAGCCGTCGGCATTTTGATCGGCACGGTGATTTCCGGCAAGACCTCCGCGATGAAGACGTTTAATTTTGCCGGCAAAGGCGCCGTGACGTTGCCGGTGCCGGACGCGATTCCGTCGTCCAATTCATTTGCCGGAATCGTGAATCGAGTTGAGCCGGCCGTCGTGAATATCTCCACGACGCAGGTGATGGAAAAGAGGCCTTCCGCAAGAAAGCACCGCGCGCCCCAGCAAGGCGATCAACAGGACGACCCCATGCAGGATTTCTTCGATCGGTTCTTTGATGGAAAGGGCGAGCCGCCTGCCGCGGAACGCAGCTTGGGTTCCGGCGTGATTGTGGACAAGCGCGGATTCATTCTGACGAACAATCACGTAGTTGATCAGGCCACGAAGATTCAAGTGCAGCTCCACGGCGAGACCACGAAGTACACCGCAAAGGTTGTTGGTGTGGATGAAGAAACCGACCTGGCGGTGATAAAAGTGGAAGCGCACAAGGATTTGCCGACGGCAAAGCTTGGCAATTCCGATGGCGTGCAAGTTGGCGATTGGGTTTTGGCGATTGGCAGCCCGTTTGGATTGCAGGCGACGGTGACCGCGGGAATCATCAGCGCCAAGGATCGCGGCGGAGTCGGACGCCAATTCCAGAAATTCCTGCAGACCGATGCGGCGATCAACCCCGGAAATTCGGGCGGACCGCTGGTAGATATGGCCGGAGAAGTGATTGGTGTGAACACGGCGATTATCACCGGAAGCCGCGGCTACGAAGGCGTCGGATTTGCACTTCCTTCGACTGTTGCAATCAATGTTTACAACCAGCTTGTGTCGAGTGGCCGCGTGACGCGCGGCTCGATTGGCGTCAGCTTCCAGGAAGACCTTGGCACTAACGCAATTACGTTGAAGTCGCTTGGCGCCGCGAATGGCGTCGTGATTATGAGCGTGGAACCCGGCAGCCCGGCGGAGAAGGCGGGGCTCAAGGGCGGCGACGTAATTACCAGCGTGAACGGCACAGCGGTGAAGAGCGGCAATGACCTGGTGAATCCGATTGCGCAAGCGCCGATCGGAAGCAAGGTGAAGCTCAACTATGTCCGCGACGGACAGGCGAAGGAAGCTACCGCGACGGTCGAAGACCGCACGCGCGTGTTCCCGAACTCCGCCGGCCGCATGAACGATTCGCAAAACGATTCGACGCCCGCAGAATTCGGATTGCGTGTGGACAGCCTCACGCCGGAGCGCGCAAACCGCATCGGCATGGAAGGGCAGAAGGGCGTGCTGGTTACAGACGTCGAACCTGCGAGCTTTGCGGATGATCTGAATTTCTCGCGCGGAGATGTAATCTCCGAAGTGAATCGTCAACCGGTGAGTTCCGTTGCCGAGTACAAAGCGGCAATCGGCAAATTGAAGCCCGGACAGAACGTCGTGTTCAAGGTTCTGCGCAGGCAAGATAACGACCGCATCCTAACCGTTTTCTTACCCGGAGTAGTGCCTTCGGAAAACGCCCAATAACCACGGAAACGACAACCACGGAAACGAACAAACATGTTCAGCCGAAAAATCATTCTCCCAACCCTGCTCCTGTCTTTGGTGGCAGGGTTGGGTGTATCGGCTGAAGCTGCGCAAACACAGGCGGCGAAGAAGAAACCTCCTGCCGGCAGTTCGAAAGCTCACAGCAGCGGCAAGAAGGGAGCGAGAAGGTCAAGGCGGCAGCCCGGACAGAAGGCTCCCACCAAGGATCGCGTTTCTGAAATTCAGAGTGCGCTTGCTAAAGACGGTTCGTATAGCGGGGAACCGAATGGCAAGTGGGACGATTCGACAGTGACCGCAATGAAAAAGTATCAGGCGGCGCATGGCCTGAATCCCACGGGCAAACTCGACGCGCGCACGCTGCAGAAGCTTGGGCTTGGAGGGACTACGGCCGGCGTTGCAGCCCCGGTGCCGCCCATGGGAGCAACATCCCGGCTGACCTCTTCAGCGTCGAAGCCTTCCAGTTCTCCTGCCCCGAGCGAACCACAACAGTAATAGCAAATCCGATCTTCTTTCTTCTCAGCGCTCTCTGCGCCTCCTCAGCGAACTCTGCGTTAAAAAAAACAGTGAGCCCGACCGCCCATCGGCCGGACCAGCCGCGAACGTCCGCAGTACTTTCCGGTTGAAAATTCCAGGTGACAAGGCAGGCTGCTCTCGTCTAGAACTTCTGCGAGAAGAAGTTTCGCTGAGGTGGGAGTGTGCCTACATGAGTTTTCGAAACGTGATTGCGGGATTGTTGTTTGCGGGAATGGCGACAGGAGTGTGGGCGCAGGAAGGCGCTCCGGCGAAACCTGCGGTTAAGGCGGTGCCCCTGAAGGCGGTCAAATTCGGCAAATTGTGGGATGGCAAGGGGAAGGTGTGGACGAACGCCATCGTGATTGTGGAGGGGGAGCGCATTCTTGAAGTAACCACGGACGCGAAGAAAATTCCGGCGGGCGCGCGAGTGATTGATTTGTCGAAATATTTTGGATTGCCCGGACTGATTGACGTGCACACGCACATGACGATGTACACGGACGAGACACCCGGCACGCCGATGTTGAAGCAACTCTCGAATCCGCCGGCGGTGGAAGTGTTTCTGGCGCGGAAGGGTGCGATGCGCACGCTGGAAGCGGGCATGACAACGGTTCGCGATTTGGGCTCGGACCAGTACATGGACATTGCGATGCGGGACTTGATCAATCGTGGCGAAATGATCGGGCCGCGTATGTTTGTTTGCGGATATGGGCTGTACATCACGAATACGCCTTATAAGCCAGGGATAAATCCACCAACCGGAGGAATTGCGGACGGCGTGCCAGAAGTGCTGCGCGCGGTGCGTCAACAGATTGCGGCGGGAGCAGACGTGATCAAACTGTATGCGTCGACGGGCACAGATGACGACACGACAGGATTCGACACGTACAGCTACGACGAAATCAAGGCGGCGGTGGACGCGGCGCATCAGTTCGGGAAAAAGATTGCGATTCATTCGTATGGGCCGGATGGCGCGCGGGACGCGGTGCGGGCGGGAACGGATTCGCTCGAGCATGCGACGGACATGGACGACGCGACGATTGCGGATATGGCGAAGCGCGGAACGTTTTATGTGCCCACGATTGATCACAACCGCTATTACCTGGACAACTGGCAGAAGATTGGTTACGCGGACGGTTTCCAGGAGAAGACGAAGGAGTTCATTGCGCGGAATCTGGAGACGGCGCGAAAGGCGCACAAGGCGGGGGTGAAATTCGCCATGGGCTCGGACGCGATTTACACCATGTTCGGAGAAAATACGCGGGAGCTGGGATGGTTTGTAAAGGCGGGAATGACGCCCGAAGAGGCGTTGAAGACGGCGACGACGAATGCGGCGGACTTGCTGGGGAAAAAGGATGAATTGGGAGCCGTAGCGAGCGGATATTTTGCGGATTTTGTGGCGGTGGAAGGCGATCCGCTGGCCGATGTGAACGTCACGATCAACAAAGTGAAGTGGGTGATGAAGGGCGGCGTAGTGGTAGTGGCAGACAAAACAAAAGGGCAAAATTAAAGAATATTCTCGATCGAGCTCCAATTTCTAATGCTATTAAAGGCATACCCATTAAGCTTCGGACTCTGGCGATCATCAGACAAGCGGCAGCGAGACTCTCAGCTAAGTAATACGAACTTTACCGGTAACGTCTTATCGGGAGTTGACTCCTAAGGCGATGAGAATTACCGTCTCATCGCTCGGGATTGCTCATGTTAATTGGCGGATTTTTTGTCATCGAGAGAGCATCCTTTCTGTCGCAGGGCCCGAGAATGTTTCCACACGGTGTGATTTGGCTGACTCTCGTAGGAGCTTTGATAGCGGCCTGACGTATGGAGGAAAAATGCGAGCTCTTCGCTTATTAGCGATTCTGCTGGTTTGTGGGTCACCTTTGGCTGGGCAAACGATCACTCAGCATGGGATTCAGAAGAGTGATCTGGACACGAAGTGTGATCCTTGCACGGACTTTGCGCAGTATGCGAACGGGACTTGGCACGCGCAGAATCCGATTCCGGCGTACATGGATCGGTGGAGCCGCCGATGGAAAGCGGGAGAAGAGGCGAAGGACCAACTGAAGGTGATTCTCGACGACGTCTCCAGCCGCACCGATTGGCCTAAGGGTAGCGTCGAGCAGCTCATAGGCGATTACTACGGTTCTTGCATGGATGGGCCGCGGATCAACAAGCAGGGGTTGGCGCCGGCTGAACCGATGTTGAAGCAGATTCGCGCGATGAAGAGCACCGCCGATTTGCGAAGAATGATCCTGCGGTTTCATGAGGATGGCATCTTTGTTCCATTCGGGTTGGTTTCTCAGCCGGACTATCACAATCCAACGGAGACAATCGCCGTCGTGTTTGCCAGCGGATTAGGTCTGCCAGATCGCGATTATTACTTGAAACCTGAGGACCGATTCAAGGAAGCCCGTGAGAAGTACCACGAGCACGTCGCCAGCATGTTCAAACTGGCGGGCTACGATGAGAAGCGTGCGAAGGCTGCAGCCGAGACGATTTTTCACCTGGAGGAAAAACTTGCGGAGAACTCGCTCGACAATGTGGCCTTGCGCGATCCTGCCAACACCGACCACAAGATGTCTTACGCGGCTTTTACCAAACTTGCGCCGAGCATGGATTGGGATTCTTATTTTGGTTCAGCGAAGATTTCGCGCGCCGATCTGAATGTGAGCGAACCAAAATTCATGGCGGAAGTCGAACGGCAGCTCCGCGAGACTTCGTTGGAAGATTGGAAGACGTACCTGACGTGGCAGCTTCTGAACGCGAAAGCTGATGCCCTCTCGGAACCGTTTGTGAATGAGAACTTCGCGTTTCAGGGGAAATATTTGAGCGGAGCGACCGAAATCAAACCGAGATGGAAGCGGTGCGCCGAGTCTACGGACCAGTTGCTAGGGGAAGCGCTGGGAAAGAAATATGTGGAGAAGTATTTTCCTCCGGAGGCCAAGGCGCGGGCTCAAGAGATGGTGGCGAATATCATTGCGGCCATGCACGACACAATCGAAGGCCTGACGTGGATGGGGCCAGAGACGAAGAAGAAAGCGCTCGAGAAGTTGGCGGCGCTGAATGCCAAAATCGGCTATCCGGACCAGTGGAAGGACTACAGCAGCATCAAGTTGAACCGCGATTCCTTCTGGAACAATCAGGAGGCAGCGGTGCGCTGGAATGTAATTGATGATACCTGGAATCTGATTGGGAAACCGACAGACCGCCGGCGGTGGGGAATGACGCCACCGACCTCGAATGCGTATTACTCGGAGCTCCTGAACGAAATTGTGTTTCCGGCAGCGATTCTGCAGCCGCCGGCGTTTGATGTGAATGCGACGGACGCGGTGAATTACGGTTCGATTGGGGTGGTGATCGGGCATGAGATCAGCCACGGATTTGACGACGAAGGAGCGAAGTTCGACGCGCAGGGGCGGCTGAAGGACTGGTGGACGGCCGAGGACAAGAAGCGCTTTGAAGAAAAGACGGCGTGCGTGGCGCGGCAGTTTGACGGCTATTTCATCGAACCGAATATCCACCACAATGGAAAGCTGGTTTTGGGCGAGAGCATCGGCGACCTGGCGGGCGCCAAGATCGCGTATCTTGCTTTCCAGAAAGCGAAAGCAAAGCATCCGGCTCCGACTCTGGACGGATTTACGCCGGACCAGCAGTTTTTCATTGCTTGGGGACAATGGCGCGGCGATGAGATTCGTCCGGAGACACAGAGGAAGATGGTGCAGGGAGATCCTCACCCGATTTCGAAGTACCGTGTGATCGGGCCGCTATCGAACTTGCCCGCATTTGCCGAGGCGTTTGGCTGCAAGAAAGATTCGGCGATGGTGCGTCCGCCCGGAGAACGGTGTGAGGTTTGGTAGACAGAGAGTGCGCGAGAACCCGTGGAGTTCGAGCAAACAGCTACTCTGCATTCGTTGAACGTTCGTTGCCCAGAATCAACGCAAAAGCTGCGCTGCTCCCTATATCTGTCGACCTAGCGAAAAGTGACCCACTGCGAGCCAATCGCAACTTAGCGATTCTTCGCCGCTCGAAGGCGGAACAGAGCAGATGGGGGCGCGATGCGGCAGAGAAAGCAATGAGCAGCGGAGCCGTTTCGTCGGTGGTCATTCGGTTCGCGCTGGCGATCCGCGAATGGGGAGCCTTTCGGCGGATAATTCTTCAGCAGCTTCTCCACGGACTCCTGGATCTTCGTCTCGCTTCTGTCGAGATTTAGACTGAGATCGAAGGCGTTCGAGACGGCGCCCCGCCACACCAGTTTTTTTTCTGTTGCCGCATACACGTCCAGGTCAAGCTGACCGGCGTGGATGGACGCCTCGGCAATCGTCGCCAATCCGCCGCCCCATCCCGGGCCGTAGCCCCAGCCGTTCTGATACGGCATCCACAGTGTCTGCCTGCTGAGGGCCGTCTGGTAACCGATGTAAAGGTCGGCGTAGTCCGAATCCGTTTTGAACAGGCCTTTCTTGGCCAGCTCCGCGTCAATCACATGCGTGATTTGCTGCGTGGTGAGGTAGTCGACCTGCTGCACGCTCTTGATGTCTACCCACTTATAGCTTATGAATTTGGAGAAATCCGTGTCTCGGTCGAAGTTGTAGGTTACTTCCTGGGCTGTGGCATGACCTACTGCAAACTCTAGAACCAGCGCTACCAGCAAAGCGATTCTCTTCATCCCAGTTCCTTCCTGGGACCGGGCAGCCACCATGTTGCGCCGTCCACGGCAAATTTGGAACGGTAATCTTGCTGTGAAGCGAAGTGGTGATGAAGGGTGGCCGAACCGTGGTCGAGAAGAAATAGGGCGGCTGGAGCTAGCGGACGTCCGGCAAAGGCACGGGGATTTTGTTGAAGATCCAATAATTCCGGATCTGTTTGAGGCAATCGTCGCGCTGGGCATTGGTGATACCGACGTTGGTGAAGTCGTGTGCTGCCCAAAACAAGTAATTCACAAAGAAGGCCTTTCGATTGGCGGAAGTTTCGCAGGAAAGATCGAATGGCGCGTAGTCGAGCAAAGACCGAAGCACGTTGAACTGGTCGATGGCGTTTTTGCCCTTCACACCAAGCTCGTCGGGGACGAAGCCCGTGAATTGCATGCCGAAGTAACCTTCAACAATTTCGATGCGACCGGCAATTGCGCTGTTGAATAGTCCCAGCTCCTTCGCTGGAATCCAATACTCCTGGTGTTGAGAAGAACCAACCATGTACAGTTCGTATTGGGACAGAAATTCTGAATCGATGTCGAACGCCGTGACAAAACCACAGTAGCCGGATTTTTGGTCGTTTGTATTCCAGTCGCGCGCCTTTTTGACGGGCATATTCGACATTTGCAACAGGATAAAAGATTGGCTGATGCGCAAGGCGGGGAGGGAACCGTTTCATTTCGGCATCCCAAACCAACCCAAGCTCAAAGAGGCCGACTGGCCGATAGAGTTTTATAGTCAAAGAACGCTCCCGCGTCATTGGTCGGGCGCGTCAATGCGGATGATCGTACCCGGTTCGATAGCCTTGATGCGAGCGAGACAGAGCGGCACTAGTGGCAACAGATCCTTGAGACGATTCGACTTTGCGCGAAGGAGGATAATCGTTAGATTGCGAGCGATTAGGTTCTGCTGGTATTCGATCCCTTGATCCACTGTGAGGAAGACCTCGAATCCGGCCGCTTCCGCCGCTGTGAGAAGCTCGCCATTCTTGAGTCCGGCGAGGCCAGCGTATCTGCGGTTTGACAGTCGTGTCCAGGGAGGGCGTTCCGGAATCACTCATCTATGCAGTAGATTACTGTAAGTCCTTAAGGCGCCGCGGTTTAGCCTGCCGGCAACGAGCAGACACTTATCCGCGAACCTTGACCACACGGGTTGCGTGACCTATGATTCGTTCCCTCAATCGGACCGAGTCCCAAATTCCAAACAGCTAAGGAGGAACGAGCCATGAAGAAAATTCTATTCGGCGTGGCCGCGATCGTGGCGTTGGTGCTCGCCGTCCTGGGTAGCAGGTCCAGCCCTGCGCAGGACAAACAGGACAAGTACACTTTGCAGGTGCCGGGCGGGCTTGCGTTCTCTGAGATCAAGGGATACGAACAATGGCACGTAGTCGGCCCCAGCCTCACCGAAGCCGCCAACGTAATCCGGGTGATCCTCGCCAATCCGGTGATGATCAATGCCTACCAGGAGGGCATTCCCGGCAATGGCAAACCTTTCCCCGACGGCTCCAAGATTGTCAAGATTGAGTGGAAACCAAAAAAGCTAACGGATCCCCCTTTTTCCGCGAGCACCCCGGACACGGTGCCTGGGGACCTGACGGCGGTTGAGTTCATCGTCAAGGACAGCAAGAAATTCTCCGACACGCATGGATGGGGATATGCCATGTTTGACTATGACGCCGCATCCGGAACGTTCGCGCCAGCCACGTCGGCCAGCAAGCCGCCCCAGGGGCACGACGCCAAGTGCGGCGCCGCGTGCCACACGCTAGCAGCGTCGAAGGATTACATTTTCACGGCATATCCCAGAAGGTGAATTAGGCGCTCGCCACGCTTCGATTCGTCGGTAAACAAGAAACTGAGAATCTAGGCCGATAGTTTCGGCTAGCTCCTAATTCACACAGACATGGGAACCAGGTGCGCTCAAACCTCAAGCGCCTGCTGTCGCGGATCGTCCTTGAACAGCGTTTGCGGCGGTACGGATTACGTCGGTGACGCGTTCCGGCTGGGAAAGCATTGGCACATGGCTGCTGTCGAACTCGTAGGTGGTTGCATTCATGCGCTTGGCAAAGAAGCGCTCCAGATCAGGATGAACGGTGCGGTCGTTCTTGCCGACGATGTACCAACTGGGCTTTGATTTCCAGGCGGTTCCTCCGGCTTTAGCCTCGAACAGGTCGGGTTTCGGAACGCCCTGCGTGGCCAAAACGAGTTTTTTCTCCTGTTCGGTCAAATCGCCGGCGAAATCATCGATGCCGTCGGGAAGCAACCAGATGCGTCCGTCCTTGACGTCGATGTGGGAAAAGACCGCTGTCCTCGGGAAATTGGACTGCTGCGTCTGTGAAGACTCATCGGCGTCCGGAGCAAGCGCAGCGATGTATACCAGCCCCGCGACACGGTCGTCGGTTCCAGCGCCAGTGATGACACTTCCGCCGTAGGAATGGCCGACCAGGATAACCGGGCTGCTGACCCTGCCGATAGTTGCTTTCGTTACGGCGACGTCTTCAGCCGTCGAGTTGAGGCCGTACTGCGCCGCAATGCACTCGTACCCTTCGGCCTGCAAGGGAACGATTAACTTGCTGAAGCAGGAACCGTCTGCCCAAAGCCCGTGGCAGAACACGATGCTTGGTTTGGTTTGCATATCTCTCCTCCTCTGATGGATCGTTCTTGATTTGCAGATGCTGGAGCGGGCGAAGATGATGCTACTTTTCGACGCAAATAAGTGGACCCTAATCTTTCATGAACCCTGCCAACGCTCGCACTGCCTGATTCTGTACTAGACTCCCCTTGGGGAAATGCCGCAAATCGAACGGATCTCGGCGACTGTAGCTTTACAGTAGGCAGCTTGGAGGGGAGATAAAATGCAAACGATACGCGTTGCACTCACCGCGATTCTTGTCGGACTCTTTGGTTTGGCAGGACCCCTTGTGAATTGCTCCGCACTGCCCGGCGCGAGCTCTGATATAAGACCTAACATAAGAACGGAGGATCAACGAAAGATGTCCAACAGCATATCGACCTTGCTGCTTCGTAATCTGAGTGACGTATTTGGCGAAAATGACGCCGCGCGCCGGCGCGCGGCCATTCAAGAGCTCTACACCGAAGATTGCGTGTTCTACGACCCCATGAAGGGAGTATATCGCGGCCGCGACGAGATTGACCGCATCGCGGGCGCGATCAAAGCTACTCACCCTGAATTCCGATATCAGCCAATTACCGAGCCGGCGGAATCAGGTGATGGCGGGCTGGTCCGTTGGATATCAGGCCGCCCCGGTGAGGCGCCAGCTTACTCAGGGACTGATTTCATCATTGCCAGGGAAGGACGGATCGCCGCCATCTATCTCTTTTTTGACAAGCTACCCTGAGCTGAACTCAGCCGTGTTTGAAGGCGAATGCTACAGTCAAATGTCTCCGCAGGCGAGACTTACACGCTTTTTTGCGGAACCTCCCCTGGCTATTTCTTCGGCTGCGATGTCGCGTATAGCGACGAGGCGATCAAAAACTGTCCTTCCGCCTCGTCCGCGAGTTCCAGACGCGTTCGTTCGTTGCCGGGGGCCAGCCAAAGGTAATACGTCTTTCCTGCCTCTATTTTCAGGTGAATCGCGTGTCCCGCCCGTTCGGCAGTCTTCTTGAAGGTCCCCGACTGCCACTCAGTACAAAAGTTGTGTTCTCCCGGTGCGACCTGGAAAAAGAAGTATGACCACCTCTGGGTTGCGCCCACCCAAGTTCCATCCACTCCCACCCGCATCGTGGGTGCGGTGTAAGAGTCCACAAAGAAGTACACGAGCGCTTTTCCCTCTTCAGGCTGCCCCACGGGATGTTTCGAGTCCGTCGTCTTCACGTCGAACATTTCCGCGCTCGGACCGCATCCCGCAGCGGTTCGCGCCGCCGCGGCCTGATCTTGCGCGAGAACGGGCACCGCTCCGAGAAGAACAACCACGCACAAAATGGACCACCGCTTATTCATGGAACGCCTCCGGGTCTGGACACACTTCCAGGGCTGAGTTTAAACAGCAAAAAAAAGGGAACTTTGCACTTCCGCAAAGGCAAAAAACGACAACCTGTTTCACTTTATGAGACGTAACGCCTTCCTGTCCGGTTTCCGCCTCCAACCGAAAACTGACGCACTAGCCTGAAAGTGTCAGTTTGACGGTGTTTGGAAGCGGATGCTAAAGTCAAATGTCTCCGCAGGCGAGGCTCACACAGAAGGTCCAGACGGAAAAAGCGAACAAGCACGGGTTTGAGGAGGAAGTATGGCTACGTCGGTCGCACCACGCGTATACAACAATTTCATTGGCGGAGAATGGGTCGATTCGAAGCGAGGAAAGACGTACGAGAACCGCAATCCCGCGAATACGGATGAATTGGTCGGGAGTTTTGTCGCTTCGAATGAAGCGGATGTAAACGCGGCGGTGGACGCGGCGAAGGAAGCGTACAAAACGTGGCGATTGGTGCCGGCGCCGAAGCGCGCGGAGATTTTGTATCGCGCAGCGGAAATTTTGGTTCAACGAAAAGAAGAATATTCGAAAGACATGACCCGCGAGATGGGCAAGGTTCTGGCGGAAACGCGCGGCGACGTGCAAGAAGCGATAGATATGACCTATTACATGGCAGGCGAAGGGCGGAGACTTTTTGGCCAAACAACTCCTTCGGAATTGCCGAACAAGTTTGCGATGAGCGTGCGGCAATCCATCGGCGTGTGCGGAATGATTACGCCGTGGAATTTTCCGATGGCGATTCCCTCGTGGAAAATGGCGCCGGCGCTGGTGAGCGGAAATACGGTCGTATTGAAGCCGGCCGAAGATACGCCACTGTCGTCGTATCACTACGTGCAAGCGCTCGTTGATGCGGGATTGCCGAAAGGCGTTGTAAATATCGTGAGCGGCGACGGACCGGATGCGGGCGCGCCGCTTTCGAAACACAAAGAAGTGCCTGTAATGAGTTTTACCGGCTCGAGCGCGGTGGGAAAAATTATCGCATCGGCTTGCGCGCCGGATTTCAAGCACGTCAGCCTGGAAATGGGCGGCAAGAACATCATCATTGTGATGGACGACGCGAATCTCGATTTGGCGGTCGATGGGGCGGTGTGGGGAGGTTTTGGGACGACGGGACAACGGTGCACAGCGGCGAGTCGCGTGGCGGTGCACAAGAAAGTGTACGGGGAATTTGTGAAGCGGTTTGTGGACCGCGCGAAGACGTTGCGTGTTGGAGACGGGCTCGATCCGAAAGTGGAAATGGGACCGTGCATCAACGAACAGCAATTGCAAACCGTGATGAGCTATGTCGAAATTGGAAAGAAAGAAGGCGCGAAGCTGCTAACAGGCGGAAACCGTTTGAACAGCGGCGCGCATTCGAAGGGGTGGTTTCATGAGCCGACGGTGTTCGGCGATGTGGATTCGAAAATGCGCATTGCGCAGGAAGAGATTTTTGGGCCCGTGGTGAGCGTGATTCCGTTCGAAGGATTTGAAGAAGCGGTCGCGATTGCGAACGGCGTGCCGTACGGTTTGTCGGCTTCGATTTACACGCGAAACGTGAATCAGGCGTTCGCGGCCATGCGGGATCTCTTCACCGGAATTGTTTATGTGAACGCGCCGACCATTGGTGCGGAGACGCACCTGCCATTCGGCGGGACAAAACAGACCGGCAACGGACATCGCGAGGCTGCCATCGCGGCGATTGATTTCTACACCGAGTGGAAAACGCTCTACATCGACTATTCAGACAAGCTGCAGCGCGCGCAGATCGACAATAATTAGCGATTGGTTCACGCGACCGCAAACCGTTCGAAACTGCCTGGTTTAGCAAGTGGCAGTACACTTCCATTGACCGGGCTTGACAGCATTCCTAAAATGGTAGTTAGCACTGTCAGGCAGAGAGTGCTAACGATGAAGAACGCGGCAATCCAAGAGCGGCGCAACCGGCAAGTCCTGGCCGATCTCGTGAGGATGTATATCGAGACGGGTGAGCCGGTGTCTTCGCGCGCGATTTCGAAGCGGTTTGAGGAGACACTTAGCCCGGCGACGATTCGAAACGTCATGGCGGACCTTGAGGACGGCGGGTTTCTCTATCAGCCGCATACATCGGCAGGGCGAGTGCCGACGGCTGCGGCTTACCGCTTTTTCGCGCAGGAAATTGCGGCGCAGGCGACGCTCAGCGTGCGGGACCGCGATTGGATTCGCGGGCAAATGGCTGCCGCGAAAACGACCGAAGAAATTACGGAACGCGCGGGCCATGTTTTGGCCGAGGTTTCAAACGGTCTTGGGATTATTGTGGCGCCGCCGATGCGACGTACTGTTTTGGAGCACGCGCGCATGTGGCTGCTTCCGGACGGCCGGGTTGTTGTCGTATTGAGTTCGCCAGGTGGGAGCTCGCGCGACAAGATTGTGAAACCGAACCGTTCATTCACACAGGCGGAGCTCGACGCGACTGCGGAATTCCTGAACCGGCAATATTCGGGTTGGACGCTAGAAGCGATTCGGGAAGACTTGTTGCTTAAGCTGGCGACCGAGCGCGAGCGTTATGAAGGATTAATCCAAAGCGCGCTCACGCTTTGCGATCCTGCTGCGCTCGAGGATGGTCCTGTTCGCGAAGTGTATGTCGAAGGTACGGCGCAAATTGTCGGCGCTCCGGAATTTTCGAGCCAGGCGCAGTTGCGGCAGTTGTTGGAAGCGATCGAAGAAAAGCACCGTCTTGTGAGCGTGCTGAATGCGTGCATTGACGCGCCCGAGCCGGTGCTGGTACAGATTGGCATCAAGGAGATTTCGCAGGCCGGAGAAAATCTGGCGATGATCAGCGCGCCTTACACGCGCGGCGATCTCGCGCAGGGTTCGTTGGGGATCCTTGGGCCCACGCGCATGCAGTATGAGCGCGCGATTAGTGCCGTTGCGTATGTCGCCGAACTTTTTGGCGAAGCGCTGGGAAAAATCGAATAGAAATGTTTTTGGAAAGGGAAGTGGGTCATGGCAGCGGAACGGGACAATCGAGACGAGAAACAACGAGACGCGATGGAATCCGATAGCCTTGCCGCGGATGGCGCGCGAGCGGATGCGGATGTTGCGAAGCTGACCGCGGATTTGGAAGATTTGCGGCAGACGTTGCTGCGGCGGCAGGCGGACTTTGATAACTACAGGAAGCGGATCGAACGCGAACGCTTGGAGGAGAGCAGGCGTGCGACGGCGCGGGTCGTGGAAGCGCTAATTCCCATCGTGGACGGTTTTGAGCACGCCCTCGCGGCCCATCGCGAAGCTGAATACGAAAATTATCGCAAGGGCTTCGAGCTGATTTACAAGCAGATGCTGGACAATCTCGCAAAGCTAGGCGTCGAGCGCATCGAGCCGATTGGCCAGCCGTTCGATCCGCATCAGCATCAAGCCCTGGACCGCGCGGAATCAACGGATGCGCCTGACGGCACGGTGTTGCAAGTGTTTCAGCCCGGGTATGTATTTCACGGACGCGTTTTGCGGCCTGCAATGGTGCGTGTAGCCGTACACCCAACTCACGCATCGAAATCGTCAGCCAACTAGGAACTTTTTCTCGAGACAAGGGAAACGAATGACGAAACGGAACCAAAGAGATTTTTACGAAGTGCTCGGCGTTTCGAAGACGGCCTCGATTGAGGAAATCAAGGGCTCGTATCGGAAGGCCGCTCTAAAGTGGCATCCGGACCGCAACCCGGCAAACAAAGAAGAAGCTGAGGTGAATTTTCGGGAGTGCACGGAAGCCTACAGCGTACTGAGCGATCCCGAAAAACGACAGGTGTATGACACCTACGGGCACGCGGGCTTGAGTTCGGCGGCAGGCGGCACGGATTTCAACGGCACGATTTTTCAGGATTTCCACGACATTTTTGGAGACTTTTTCGGCTTCGAGGACATTTTGGGTGGCGGGCGCCGCGGCCGTTCGCGCAGCCAGCGCGGCGCGGATTTGCGGTATGACATGACGCTGACTTTTGAGGAGGGTGCAGCAGGCGTCGCTACCAAGATAAAAGTTCCGCGGCAAGAATTTTGCGGCGCGTGCAAAGGCACGGGCGCGAAAGCGGGCACGGGCGCGACTGCCTGCCAGACGTGCGCTGGGCGCGGACAGCTTGCGTATCAGCAGGGATTCTTCACGATTACGCGCACTTGCCCTGCGTGCCAAGGCGCGGGTCAAATTATCAAGGAACGCTGCCTGGAATGCCGTGGGCAGGGCCGGGTTGAGACAGAAAAAACAATCGAGTTACGCATTCCCCCGGGCGTGGATACCGGCACGAGGATGCGCGTTCAGGGCGAAGGCGAAGTTGGCGTGAACGGCGGCGCGCCTGGCGACCTGTACGTTGTGCTTGAAGTGAAGGAGCATCCGTATTTCGAGCGGCGCAACGCGGATCTCTACTGCACGATTCCCATTAGCGTCGTGCAGGCGGCGTTGGGAACAGAACTGCAAGTGCCCGGATTGAACGGCGAAGAGAAACTGAAGATTCCGGAAGGGACGCAGAGCGGGGCGGTTTTTCGCATAAAGGGGAAGGGTTTGCCGGATCCGCGAGGCGGCGGGCGCGGGGATTTGTACTATCACGTGCAGGTCTTGACGCCGTCGAAGCTCACGCGCGAACAGCGCAAGCTCATGGAACAGCTTGGCACGACCCTGAAAGTTGAGAACAAGCCGGCTGAACGCGGTACTTCGTTCTTTGACAAGGTAAAGGATATTTTCGGGTAGGTGTTGCACTTTTCCACGGACTCTTGAAGTGGGGTTATCATGAAGGTCGAATACGCGATTCCCTTCGATGACTTCCGGGCACTCCAGAAGCCTATCTCCCTTCAAGTTGACGTCAGATTTAAAGGCGGGGTCGTCGTTTGCGGCGTGATGGCCTCGCTGGGCATATATTGCATCATTGCGAATTTCGGCCTATCCGTAGGTGGGTTCTTGGTTGGCCTCGCGGCGGTTGGGGGCCTAGCAGTGTATCTCCACTATGTGCGTTCCGTCCGGCGTGCCAAGGAAAAATACGAGCGAGATATAGCAGTCGCCTACGAGCGCCTGCATTGCCGCGACCACAGAGTCGTCGAAACTAACGAGACTGGATTCACAATGACCTGCAACTGCGGCGCGGTAACGTATGAGTGGAGCCAGCTAGTCCAGTTTGCCGAGAATGACCGATTCTTCCAACTCCGCACTAAGGCGGATGGTCTGGTTTTGCCGAAATCTGCTTTTGCCAGCGAAGGCGACAAAACGGAATTCCGTCGACTTGCTGCAGAGCAGATCTACAGAACGCTCGCTTTCGCCTCGCGTTCGATCGAGCTTGTTTCCACGAAGCACGACTACTGGAGTGCGCGCCTTCTGCACGTTCTTCGAGGCGGAGGTTGGAGGCGCCTTGCTGGCGCTTCTTTGTTTCTCGTAGGAGCCGCAAGCATTTTTGCTATCTTCCACGAACACCCGCCCCAAAATGCGATCGAAAAATTTACTAGGATAGAGATCGCAATAATGTCTGCAGTCGTGGCGTTTTCTGCCCTCATGTTCGTCCGGGGAAGGAAACTAAAGGGAACCTACCGCACTGCGCTGCGCATGTCCTTTGGGGAGGCAGGTCTGCACTTCCAAGACGCCGTCGCAATTGCCAGGAATCCGTGGGAGAGTTTTTGCGGCTACTTGGAAGGTCGCAGCATTTTTCTGCTTTATTACAATGCCAGACTCTATCGGATTATCCCCAAGCGTGCACTTGGTTCGCGGGAAACCGAATTTCGAGAGCTGTTGCTGCGCAAAGTTTCTCCTTTTGATTACCGAAATCCGTTTCGCCTTGGGCCGAGAGAAGTCTCCGGATTGACCTGATTGAGAGACCCGAACATGAGAAAGCGGCGCGAGGTGCAGTAGCGCTGGCAGACTACGCTAGAATGTTCTGCGTGCGCAGAAGATTCTTCGTTGAACAATTTGAAGCGAATCGAGCGGTGATGAGCGGAGAGGCCGCGCATCATCTGGGGCGTGTTCTACGCGCTGAGCCCGGGCAACAGTGCGAACTGAGCGACGGAACGACGGTGTGGCTCGGGCGAATTGATGTCGTTGAGCGGGACCGAGTCGAATTCGAGCTGTTGGAACGACTCGGGGGCAGGGAACCGACGCTGCGGACCACGCTTTTGCTTTCGATAGTAAAATTCGATTCGTTTGAATGGGCGCTTGAGAAAGCTACCGAACTTGGCGTTCGAACGATTGTTCCGCTCGCTGCTGCCCGGAGCGAAAAGGCACTTTTGCACGCCGCGGAAAAGCGCACGGTGCGTTGGAATAAGATTCTTCTGGAGTCGGCGCAGCAATCGCGGCGCGTGAGCCTTCCCGAAATTAGAGACGTCGAGAAGCCCGCGAAGGCGTTCCAGCACGCGAACGGCTTCAAGATTATCTTGTCGGAAAGGGCCGAAGCGCAGGCGTTGAAAGCAGTTTTACCGACGGCTGCCTCTCAATCGGCCCTCGCCATCGGCCCCGAGGGTGGATGGACCGATGAAGAATTGGCGGCCGCAGAAGCCGCCGGGTTTCGCCAGGCTTCCCTTGGCCATCTGATTCTCCGAACCGAAACGGCGGTCATCTCCGCCCTTTCGAATTTGAATTATGCTCTTGGCTAGTTGGGGCGGTTTGCTTACGATAGCAAACATGAGCACGACGCTCCTGGCTCTCGCCGCTGCTTGTCTTTTGCCCACTATCGCCCTGGCGCAAGACCGCCCTTTGCGAACAACCGATGTCGAGACTGTTCCGGCCGGCGAACTACGCGCGGAAGTTGGCTTTGATTTCTTGCAGGACGTCGCGTTTCCGCTGTCCGGTTTGCGCGGAGACGAAACTTCGGTTGGCGTGCTTAACCTTCGGATGGGCATCAGCAAAATCGCCGAAATTGAGGTCGAAGGCGCAATCCAGAATTTCCTCGACGTCAAATCGCAGGGCGCGTCTTTCGTTCCCAACCTGCAGCTTACCGGCGTGAACTCAACGCACGACACCGGCGATTTTGCCCTCTCGACCAAGATTCGCTTAAGCAAGCCTTCCGGCAAGAAGCCCGGCCTGGCGTTCCGCTTCGGGTTCATCATGCCCAATTCGAATCAAGCACGCGGCATCGGCACAAACACCACGAATGTGTTTGCCATGATTGCCCTTGAAGAACAGCTTCGAAAACTGAAGTTGATGGGCGACCTCGGCATCGAGATTCTGCAAGCGCCGAACGCGTTGTTCAGTCAGAACGATGTACTCATGTACGGAGCGGGCTTCAGCTATCCGGTTCACGGGCGCGTGAACATCGTGGGCGAAGTTGCCGGACTTTATTCAGCCCGCAGCATCAACGACGCTCTGATCGGCACGCAAAGCACGGGGCAAGCGCGCTTCGGTTTGCAAATTAACGCGGGCGGATTCACCTGGGACCTGGCCGGCATTCGCGGTATCAACAAATACGATCCCCGATCCGGGTTCACCTTCGGTGTAACCAAGGAATTTCACCTCTTCGACTACAACCGCCTGCAATAAGCCATGCATCTGATTCACCAAGCGCCAGCGATAGTGGGTCAGTTTGAATTTTTGACTTATTGTGTCACGAACCAAAAATTCAAACTGACCCACTGGGCATCAAACTCCAATCTGGCGCAGCACATCGCCCGCGTGCTATAACTGTTAGGCAAGAAAAATGCTGAGTCCGGACGAGAAAGTGCAGTCTTCCCCCTCCGAGGCAGCCGCTTCAGTCTCGGAACAAACCCCAATTGCGCCAGATGAAAAACCAGCAGCGGGACAGGCGCTCAAGCGCGAAATCCGCGTCTGGACGCGCGATCTTCTCATCGCCATTGGGCTCGCCCTCGTCATCATCGTTTTTCTCTATCAGCCGGTGAAAGTCGAAGGCACCAGCATGGCGCCGCTCCTTTCCGATCAGGAACGCATCTTCATCAATAAATTTGTGTACCGCTTTGAGCCGATTCAGCGCGGTGACGTGGTCGTTTTCTGGTATCCGCTGGACCGCAGCAAATCGTTCATCAAGCGCATCATCGCGCTGCCCGATGAAGTCGTACAGATTCGCAGCGGCGTCGTCTATGTGGATGGCCAGCCTCTTGCGGAGCCCTACGTTCCGCCGCAATATGAGGACTTGAGCGACTACGGGCCGGTGCGCATCCCGCGCGATATGTATTTTGTGATGGGCGACCATCGCATCAGCTCAAACGATTCCCGCGTCTTCGGCCCTGTCCCCAGCCGCTTCATTTACGGCCGCGCCGTTTTCGCGTATTGGCCTGTGGACCATTTCGGGTCGCTCTCGCCGACCGCCGAGGCCAAGGAAAAATAATCATGATTCACGGAGGCTCCACTGACGGAAGTTCATCACCGACCTGCAATCCTCGCGCTGGAAGACGGGCGCGTATTTAACGGGAGAGCTGCGGGCGCGAACACGCGCCGCGGCGGCGAAGTCGTTTTTAACACCAGCCTTACGGGTTACCAGGAAGTTTTTACTGACCCCAGCTATGCGGGTCAGATTGTTTGCCTCACCTATCCGCACATCGGGAATGTCGGCGCGAACGTGGACGACGAGGAGTCGTCGCATCCTTACATTGAATCGCTCATCGTGCGCGAATTCTCGCAGATTTCCTCCAATTGGCGCTCGTCGGAAACGGCACAGCTGTATTTGAACCGCCACAAGATTCCCGTGATTTGGGACATTGATACACGTGCGCTGGTTCGTCATATTCGAAAAGTTGGCGCGCTGCGCGGCATGGTTTCCACCGATGGCACTCCAGCCGAGCAATTGATTCATGAAGCAAAGCAATTGCCGACGATGGCGGGCCAGGAACTTGCCAGCCACGTGAGTTGCGCGAAGCCGTACGATTGGTCGCAGGGCTCGATTGACCTGGCTACGTCGCCCTGGACTGAACAGATGGGCGAAGCTCAGATGCAAGGCGAAGGCAGAAAATTCCGCGTTGTCGCGTTTGATTTCGGGATTAAGCAAAACATTTTGCGCCTGCTTTCGGATCATCACTGTGAAGTTGGTGTCGTTCCAGCGAAGACTTCCGCAGAAGACGTTCTCGGCATGCACCCGGACGGCGTTTTTCTTTCGAATGGTCCAGGCGATCCGGAGCCGATGGACTACGCCGTGCAGAATGTCCGGCAATTTCTCGGCCGTGTGCCTGTGTTCGGGATCTGCCTTGGCCACCAGGTTTGCGGCCTCGCCCTCGGCGGCAAAACTTACAAACTAAAATTTGGCCATCACGGATCGAATCATCCCGTAAAGAATCTGCTCACCAATCAGGTGGAAATCACTGCACAAAATCACGGTTTTTGTGTTGATCCGGATTCGCTGCCTTCGAGCGAAGTCGAAGCGACGCACATTAACCTGAACGACCAGACGAACGAAGGTATTCGCCACAAGAAGCTGCCGCTCTTCAGCGTGCAGTATCACCCGGAAGCTTCGCCCGGTCCGCACGATTCACATTATTTGTTTTCGCAGTTCACGGACATGATGAAGGAATTTCAGCAGCCGGGAAGTTCGCGCCGGTAATTTGAGCAGCAGAGTTACGACTCACAAATAAACGGAGCTGCAACCGAGGAATGCCGAAAAGAAAAGACATCAAGAAGATTCTGATTATCGGATCGGGGCCAATTATCATTGGCCAGGCGTGCGAATTTGATTATTCGGGAGCGCAGGCGTGCAAGGCGCTGCGTGCCGAGGGCTATGAAGTTGTCCTGGTCAATTCGAATCCTGCCACGATCATGACCGATCCGGAGCTCGCGCATCGCACGTACATCGAGCCTCTTTCGAAGGAATATCTCGAGGAAATCATCGCAAAAGAAAAGCCGGATGCTTTGCTGCCCACTGTCGGCGGCCAGACCGCGCTCAATCTCGCTGTCGCTCTCGCCGAAGAAGGCATTCTTGAAAAACACAAAGTGGAAATGATCGGCGCGTCCCTTCGCGCGATAAAAGTTGCGGAAGACCGGCTCTGGTTCAAGGACGCTTGCCGCAAAATTGGGCTGGAGGTTCCCGCCTCCGCGCTGGTCAACAACGCGCAGGATGCGATGCGCCTCTGCGAACAGCTGGGCTTTCCGCTAGTCATTCGTCCGTCGTTTACACTCGGCGGCACGGGCGGTGCGATCGCTTACAATCGCGAGGAATTTGGCGAGTCCATTTCTCACGCGCTGGACATGAGCCCCGTCCATGAAGCGCTCGTCGAAGAGTCCGTCCTCGGCTGGAAAGAGTACGAACTCGAGGTGATGCGCGATTTTCGCGACAACTTCGTGGTCATTTGCACGATCGAAAACTTTGACCCAATGGGCGTGCACACCGGCGATTCCATCACCGTCGCTCCAGCCCAAACGCTGACCGACAAGGAATATCAGCGGATGCGCGACGCGGCGGCTGCGATTCTGCGCGAAGTCGGCGTCGAAACGGGCGGTTCGAACGTGCAGTTCGCCATTAATCCGGATACTGGCCGCATGGTCGTCATCGAAATGAATCCGCGCGTTTCGCGCAGCTCCGCGCTTGCCAGCAAAGCTACCGGCTTCCCGATCGCGAAAATCGCGGCCCGCCTCGCCGTTGGAATGTCGCTCGACGAAATTCCCAACGACATCACCAAGAAAACGCCGGCCAGTTTCGAGCCGACGATAGATTACGTCGTCACCAAAATTCCGAAATGGCAGTTTGAGAAATTCCCCGGTGCGGATAGCACGCTCGGCACGCAAATGAAGTCCGTCGGCGAAGTGATGGCCATCGGCCGAACGTTCAAGGAATCTCTGCAAAAGGCGATTCGCTCGCTCGAGCCGCACGCACCCTGGCGCGCTCCGGCAGATGCACCCGATTCGCTCCTGCGCGAAAAACTCGCCACGCCGCGCCCCGACCGCATTCACTGGATCCTGACCGCGTTGGAACGCGGTCTTCCTGCAGTTGAAATTTGCGATCTCACAAAAATCGACCCGTGGTTCATCCAACAGATTCAAGAACTCATCGCCGTCAATAAACGCGCCGCCGGGGTCACGGTCGAAACCGCTTCGAAGGAATTGCTACGCGAAGTGAAGCGCCACGGCACCAGCGACGAGCAGCTCGCGCAAATGTGGAAGACCACTCCTGCTGCCGTCCGTTTGCAGCGCGCGCGATATGGCGTTTCTCCTGTGTTCAAGCGGGTGGACACTTGCGCCGCCGAATTCGAATCGTTCACTCCCTACATGTATTCGACGTACGAAGAGGAGGACGAGTCCGATACTCAACAGCGCCCGAAAATCATGATTCTCGGCAGCGGGCCGAATCGCATCGGGCAGGGAATCGAGTTCGATTACTGCTGCTGCCACGCCTCTTTCGCGCTGCGCGAAGACGGTTTCGAGACCATCATGGTGAATTGCAACCCGGAAACGGTTTCGACAGACTACGACACTTCTGATCGCCTTTATTTCGAACCGCTCACGCTCGAAGACGTGCTCGCCATTGTCGAGCGCGAAAAACCTCAGGGCGTCATTGTGCAATTCGGCGGGCAAACGCCGCTGAATCTCGCGATGGAGCTAAAACGCAACGGGGTGCCGATTGTGGGCACGACACCCGAGTCGATTGATCTTGCGGAAGATCGCCGGCGGTTTGGCCGCGTGCTCGAAGAACAAAAAATTCCACAGCCGCGCAACGGTACGGCGCTTGTACCCGAAGAAGCTGCGCGGCTTGCCGGCGAAATCGGACTGCCCGTTCTCGTGCGCCCAAGCTACGTCCTCGGCGGCCGCGCGATGGTCATCGCCTATGACGCGAACACCGTTCAGGAGTACGTCGCGCAGGCTGCGCTCATGGGCTCCGCGAAACCGGTGCTCATAGACCAATTCCTGGAAGAAGCCACGGAAGTCGACGTAGACGCGCTCGCCGACGGCAGCGATGTCGTCATTGGCGGCATCATGGAGCACATCGAAGAAGCGGGCGTCCACTCGGGCGATTCAAGCTGCGTTCTGCCGCCGGTCAGCCTCACGCCGACCGTGCTCGACACGATTCGCGATTACACGAAGCGCCTCGCCATCGCGCTCAAAGTCGTCGGGCTCATGAACGTGCAATACGCCATTCAGCGGGACACAGTTTACGTTCTCGAAGTGAACCCGCGCGCCTCGCGCACTGTGCCGTACGTCAGCAAAGCCACGGGTGTTCCACTCGCCAAAGTTGCGGCGCGTCTCATGGTCGGGAAGAAACTGAAGGACATGAAGCTGCCGCTCGTTCATCACAATGGCGTCGCGGAAGTCGCCGTGCACGATTTTTACTCCGTCAAATCGCCGGTTTTTCCGTTTAACAAATTCCGCGGCGTGGACACGATTCTTGGTCCGGAAATGCGCTCCACAGGCGAAGTCATGGGTATCTCGACTTCTTACGGCCAGGCATTTGCCAAAGCACAGCTCGCCGCGGGCCAGCGTCTGCCGAGGAAAGGCACCGTCTTCCTCAGCGTGAACGACCGCGATAAGCGCCATCTCGTCTCGGTTGGCAAGGAACTCGAATCGCTCGGCTTTAAACTTGTTGCCACGCGCGGTACGGCTGCCACTCTCCTTGCTGCGGGCATCGAGGCCGAAGCCGTCTTCAAAGTGAACGAAGGCCGCCCGAATATCGTTGACCTCGTCAAGACCGGCAAAATCGACCTCGTCATCAACACGCCGCTTGGGCGCGAATCTTTCTACGATGAAAAATCCATCCGCCGCGCGGCGATTCGCTACAACATTCCCTGTATCACGACGCTTGCCGCCGGCAACGCCGCCGCGCGCGGCATTCGCGCCATGCTCGAGCAGGGAACGGAAGTCTCCGCGCTGCAGGATTTGCATCGCGGGCAAGCCACCGCTTCCGGCTCAGCCGTTTCAGGAGATTAATCCGTGGATCTTTCCGGTATCTATCCCGCACTCACGACGCCCTACGACGCGAGCGGTAATTTTTCCGCCGCGGACTTCAAGCACAACTTGCATCGCTACAACCAGACGGATCTCGCGGGCTATGTCGTTCTGGGTTCTACGGGCGAATCCGTTCTGCTTTCCTCGAAAGAGACGGAAGCGATTCTTGCCACTGCGAAAGAGGCAGCCGCGCCCGGGAAGCGGCTTCTCGCCGGCACCGGCGCCGAGTCTACAGCCGAAACGATCGCGCGCACCAAACACGCGGCCGATCTTGGCTATCACGCGGCACTGGTCAAAACGCCGTATTACTATAAGCCCGTGTATAAGCCCGAGGTTTATCTCACGCACTATCGCGCGGTGGCCGATGCGTCTCCAATTCCGATTCTTCTCTACTCTGTGCCACAGTTCACCGGTGTCTCTCTTGAAACACCGGAGATCGTCGCGCTTTCCGAGCATCCCAACATCATCGGCATGAAGGACAGCTCCGGCGTTGTGCAACGCACCGTGGAAGTCGTCGCCGGTGCTTCCGGCAATTTTCAAATGCTCACCGGTTCTGCCAGTGTAATCGTGCCTTGCCTCAGTGCCGGAGCCGCTGGTGCGATTCTTGCACTTGCGAGTGCGTTTCCGGAGAAATGTGTCGCGCTTTATCAACTTTATCGCCAAAAAATGTTTGATCAGGCGCGTGAGCTGCAAGGCAAGCTCGCCCTTGCCTCGAAGCGCGTCGTTTCCGAGAACGGAATCGCTGGCGTGAAGTTTGTTATGGATTTGCGCGGCTTTCGTGGCGGTGTCCCTCGCGCCCCGCTTCTTCCGCTCAGCGAATCGGCCAAAGCCGCCATCGTCAAAGTGACGGTAAGTCTCGAACCCGCAGCCGCTGGAGCTTCAAGTTAGTCTACCGTTGGCAGTTAGAAAAGCTCAGCCGATTTAGCCGACGCGGCTCTTCGGCTACACTTTTGGTTAGTTTTTAGAACCCAGCAACTTGGCTAAGGGCACGCTCACCGTTCCGATCGCTCCCGAGGCGGCATCATGCGCCACAACGCGTATTTCCGATGCGTTAGGATCCGCGGTCACATGTTTTTGCAGGATGATTCCGGATTTCACGAGCGCCTTATACTGCTCGTCGCTAAAATCAAAACCGATGCGTTTTTGTTCTGACTGTAGTGCCTTCCCGCTCGCGTCGCGTTGCAGGAAAAGCAAGTCTATCCCGCCCTTATGGTGGCCGCCGTCCTCCTTCAAGGTAAGCTGAAGAGTATCCAAGCCAATCTGGAATGTTATGTTGCGCGCAGCTTCTGGCTGGGTTGGAATTGCGCTCACCATCAGCCCCAGAGTCGTCGAGTCGAGAGGGCTCAAAGCGGCGGATTGTATTTCGATCTTCGCATCTGCCGGCCGCTCTTCGCCGTCCGAGGAAGCAAAGTAGCCTTTGCGATAGCGCAGCCTGGTGCCGGGTACGGACACCTTGACCTTCAGCTCATGGAATTTACCGTTCCATATTCCATGGCTTGGATAAAAACCTAGCGTATAGGCATAACGCCCATCGTCGGATGCTTTGCGCAACGCGGAAGCGACATCATTCGAACCATAGAAAGCCATGCCTCCCGTGCGGTCCGCGGTCTCGTTCAACGTGTCCCAGGTATTTCGGCGTGCAAAGAACTCTGTGTCGCCGGCGGTCTTGGAAGAATTCCTGGCGCTCACATCGGTCGTCCCTTCCATCGTCACGCCACGGGCATCCACGGGATAGACGGCGACGTTGGCGCGATTCAGAGACTTCGTCGCGCGCAGGATCTCGTCCTGAAATGTTCGTGCGTCACGCTCGATCGGAGGAAGAAGGCCGCTTTCATCGGATGCCCGCGTTGCAGCCGTATTGCCTGCGGAGGGGCCCTGCGTGGACGCTCCCGCGGGCAGTGCGGGAGCGAGCAAACCAAGCGGTGCAGCGTCGGAGCTGCTCAGGTCGGCCAGGCCAAGCTGAAAGGGGAAACCTCCGGAAACCCAGATCAGATTCTTTCGTCCGCTAACCGAAGCGATGTGGTTACCGATGGTCTCAAGGGCAGCGGTGGTCATCTCCACTCGATTTGCCACCTTGCGGTCGCTAATGGCGGCATTGCTCCGGTTTAGAGCGTTTTGCAAGTCTCCCCAATAGGGATTGCCGGTCATGCCGACCAGATCCACTTTTTCGACCGAGGAGGCGTCCAAGGCTCCGGTACTCTTCGGGATGAATTTTTGTACCGAGTTCACTAGCGCAGCGGAATCCTGTGTGAAGTCTTGCAAGATTTGCAGTTGGGTCGTGAGGGCGTAGATTGCCACACGATCCTCGGGACGAAGTTCTCTGAGGAAGCGCAAGACCTGCAGGCGCACGGTTGCCTGATCCTGCGGCTGAGTATTCAGCGCATCGAAAAGCACAACCGTCACCGTCGAAGGCGTCCGGCCAAGACGATCAAAGCGATTCGTAAAGACATTGAATGGCAAAGGGTCCGCTTTTTTCTCCGAAGGGGCCATTTCAGAGGAAAATGCGGCTATGTCCTGGGCTCTACCCTCGTCGGATAGCGTGAAATCTTCTCGCTTGAGGCCCGTGACCGGCTGTCCCTTGCCGTCCTGGACGATGACGCTGACTTGCACAAATCGTGTAGTCGAGCGCAGGACCGTCCCTTCTTGGGATGGCGGCGATTGCGACACGAGCGGGATCGGAAAAGCGAGCAGAGTAACTAATAGCAGCGAACCGGCTTGGTTTGAGCGCACCATAAGTCTATTTGGACCCCAATGCGGAGAGTTTACCTCACTCCTTCTCCCACGGAACCATATTGGCTGCAGCAGCAGGGAAAGGGGATTTTTACAGTGCCTTCGTGCTCTCCTATAGGAGACCTAACCGTCTATTTGCTGTGACCAAATTCGGTGAGTATCATCTAAGAATCCATGCAATGTCGCGCCCTGCCGTTCCGACAACTGCCGCATCAGCCTCCCCTCCATCTCGCTTTCCATGACGATTTTCAGAAAGTAAAAGCTTTTTACGCGTACGAACCAAAGCTGGAGAATGCAGCCAAGCTTGCGTCAAATCTGCCCTATCCGCAGTCCCGCCGTACGGCTGTCGCCGCTGTTCTTCGTGAGCAGAACGAAAACCTGGGCGCAAGCCAGGTGGCTCTCGACAATCTTTCTCGGCTGGAACGAGGGGCCGTCGCCGTCGTTACCGGTCAGCAAGTCGGGCTCTTCGGTGGACCGGCCTATTCTTTTTACAAAGCGCTCTCTGCCATAGAAGCGGCACGGCTCCTAACAAAATCCGGCGTGGATGCTGTCCCCATCTTCTGGATGGCCACAGAGGACCACGATCTCGACGAAGTCCGTCACACCAGCTTTTTCCACGACGGCAAACTCGTAAAGTTCGAACTGCCCGCGCAGCCTGGTCCCGCAAATCCTGTCGGGCCGCTCAAACTCGGTCCACAGATCTCCGAAATCGTTCGCGCCGCAACGGTCATGCTTGGCGGTCCGGCTGCAGCCGACCTCGCCGCCCTCCTTCGTGCGAGCTATTCGCAGGACGAATCTTACTGTTCTTCTTTCGCAAAACTCTTCACCGGCCTCTTTTCGCCTCGCGGTTTGATCCTTCTCGATCCTCTCGACCATCGCCTTCATCGCCTCGCCGAACCAATTTACCGTCAAGCTGCCGAGGACCGCGCCGAGCTCAACGAAGCGCTTCTGGCTCGCAACAAAGAACTCGATCGCGCCGGCTTCGCTCCGCAAGTGAAGGTTACCGGCCGCAGCACCGCGCTTTTCTATATGGGTCCGGGCGGCCGCGAAGCCATCCGCGCAAATGGCTCACAGTTCGCAGTCGACTCCCTCAGTTGGTCCGCTCAGGAACTCGCGCGCGCCATCTCCCAAGCTCCGGAGTGTTTCAGCCCCAACGCATTGCTTCGTCCCGTCGTGCAGGATTATTTGCTCCCCACGGTTGCGTTCGTCGCTGGCCCATCCGAAATCTCCTATTTCGCCCAATCGGAAGTTTTCTACAACAAACTTCTTCGCCGTCAGCCCGTTTTCCTTTCCCGCGCCGGCTACACGCTTGTAGATAGCAAAGCGCAGCGCCTTCTTGAGCAATACGAAATGACCGTCGAAGATGTCTGGCAGGGCAGCCAGACCGTCCTGCGCAAGCTCGGTGCTGCGAATTTAACCGGTTCCCTCGGCACTCGTCTTGAGAATGACGCCCAAAAAATCCAGAAATTGCTCGATGGCTGGAGCCGCCCCATCGGCAAGATTGATCCGACTCTGAAGGCAACTGTCGAAAACGCGCAGAAGAAGATCGCTTACCAGGTGGAAAAGCTGAAGCAGCAGGCTGGGTGGGCCCGCGATCAGCGTAGCAGCGTGCTCGCAAGCCACGCCGAATTTCTCAGCAATTTGCTTTATCCCAACAAAGCGCTGCAATCACGCGAGCTTTGTCTTCTTCCGCTCCTTGCTCGCTGGGGCATGGAAGGCCTCGACGCCCTGCAAAAACATTCTTCGGGTAAATACCTCAGCACTCATTTTTTGGTGCCAATTCCATAATTTGCTCACGGGAACGCATGCTACGATTTCCCGCGTCATGGTAAAGATCGAAACTCTACGCGTCCGCACCGACCGCCGCACGCAACTCGTTGACGTAACCAGCGAAGTCCAATCTCTGGTCGCCAAATCCGGCATCCAGCAGGGAATCTGCCACGTATACGTCCCGCACACCACCGCGGGCGTCACCATCAACGAGCACGCAGACCCGGACGTCGCTTCCGATTTCGAAGGCATCATGGACCGCCTCATTCCAAACCGCGGCCCATACCGCCACGCTGAGGGCAATTCCGATTCGTATGCAAAGACAATCCTGACGGGTACGAGCCAAAGCATTTTCATCGAACACGGCCGCCTCGTTCTCGGCCGCTGGCAAGGTATTTTCTTCTGCGAATACGACGGCCCGCGAGAACGCACCATGCAGATCAAGATTATCCCCGATCCAGACTAGCCAATCAGCTACTCATCGTCGCCTGTGCTAAAGTCAATTCTTGCGCTATGAATCTCGGCATCTACATCCAGGTTCCGTTCTGCCAGACGAAATGCACCTACTGCAATTTCCACACGGGCGTCGTCTCCCCCGAAAAATACGCACCTTACGCAGAAGCCGTGCAAGTTGAAATTGCAAATCATCGCAGCCTTTACGCGACGGCAGGCATCCCGGCGAACAAGCTCGAAAACACCATCGTGGACACCGTCTACTTCGGTGGCGGCACACCAAGTCTTCTCGATCCCTCGCACCTTGGGAATATTCTTAATTCAATTCGTGCGTCCTTTACTTGCGATTGGGCAGAAGTCACTCTCGAGGCCGATCCCGAAACTGTCACCTCGGAAAAAGCTGAAGCCTGGGCCACCGCCGGCATCAATCGCGTCAGCTTCGGCGTGCAATCCTTCAACGACCTCGAACTCAAATCCTCCGGCCGCATGCACCGCCGCGAAGACGTTTACCGCGCCGCTCCGATTCTCCGCGCCACCGGAATACAGAATCTTAGTTTCGATTTAATCGTTGGACTCCCGCACCAAACGCCTGTGTCCTGGCGCAACTCTCTCGACGAGTTAATCGCTCTAAATCCCGAGCACGTCTCCATTTACATGCTCGAAGTCGACGAAGGCAGCCGCCTCGGCAGGGAGCTAATTTCGCTCGGCACAAAATACGGCGCGCCTGCAGTTCCCACTGACGAACAAATGGCCGATTCCTACGATCTCGCTCGCGAACTTCTCGCCGCCGCAGGCTACGAGCATTACGAAATCTCCAATTGGGGCAAACCCGGTCGCGCCTCCCGCCACAATCTCAAATACTGGCGTCGCGAACCCTATCTTGGCTTCGGCGCTGGCGCGCATTCCTTTAACGGCGTAACCCGTTGGGCCAACGCTCACGACTCAGCGCAGTACGTCGCCGTCATTCAATCCGGCAGTCTTCCCGCCGAGCAGATCGAATCCGTCTCCAAGCAGCAGGCTCTCGAAGAACAAATGTTTCTCGGCCTCCGCCAGCTCGCGGGCATCAATCTCGATCAGCTCGAATCTATTTATGCTGCTTCGCTAAACGAGAAACTTTCCTCGCTACAATCGGCTGGCCTGATCGAGCGTAACGGAAACATCGTGCGTCTCGCGCCGGAAAGACTCAGTATTTCGACCGAAGTTTTCGTGGAGCTTCTTGGCTAGAAAACTTTTCTTCAGAGGCAATCGAAGAATGTCCACCACCCAACCCGCGAACATCGTCGACCTTCGCAGCGACACAGTTACCCGCCCCACTCCCGCTATGCGCCGCGCCATGGCCGAAGCCGAAGTCGGCGACGACGTCTACCTCGAAGATCCCTCCGTAAATCGTCTCGAAAAACGCGCCGCGGAAATCTTCGCCAAGGAAGCCGCGCTCTTTGTCCCCACCGGCTGCATGGGCAACCTCATCGCCATCAAAGTCTGGACGCATCACGGCGACGAAGTCATTTGCGAAGAGCGCAGCCACGTCAATCTTTACGAACTCGCCTCGATGTCCGCGATAGCCGGCTGCATGCCGCGCATCGCCCGCGCCGACGACGGCATCCTCACTTGGCAAAAAATCGAAGCCGTCATTCGCCCGCGCATCTACTACGATTCGCAAACCGCGCTCGTCTGCCTTGAAAACACGCACAATATGGCCGGCGGCACGCTCTATCCGACAAAACAGGTCGACGAAATCTGCGGCCATGCGCACGCCGCAAGTCTCAAAGTCCATCTCGACGGTGCCCGCATCTTCAACGCCGCCGTCGCTCTCGGCGAATCCGTCGCGCAAATGACGCGCAATCTCGACTCCGTAATGTTCTGCCTTTCGAAAGGTCTCGGCGCCCCCGTCGGCTCCATGATCGTCGGCTCGCAGCAATTCATCGACAAAGCCCGCATCTACCGCAAAATGTTCGGCGGTGGCATGCGTCAAGCCGGCGTCCTCGCGGCTGCCGGACTCATCGCTCTTGAAGAATCTCCCAAGCGCCTCCACGAAGACCACGCCAACGCGCAATTCCTCGCACGCGAAATCAGCGCCATTCCCGGCCTACGCATCGATCCAGCTTCCGTCAAAACCAACATTGTAATCTTCGATTGCGAATCCACCGGCCTCAATGCCGTCCAGCTTTGCGAAGCCCTCCAGCCGCACGGCATCTGGGCCCTCGACACCGCTCCATTCTCTGTCCGTTTCGTGACCCACTGCGACGTCGATCGCGCCGGCTGCGAACGCGCCGTGCATGTCCTCCGCGACGTCATCACCAAAACGCATCGCGCTCGCGCTTAGCGGCCTCTGCATTTGTGCGCGGTTTGCACCTCATCTGGCGGCCATATTGGCGGTTAACCTGTCCGCTTTTCGCACATCTGCTGAATTTCAACGCCCAAAATCTCCCACCGCCGATATAAACTATTCTTTGTCTGACTATAGGGTTTACTTACAATCTAAAACTTAAAACCTACAACCTTGGGGGCGGCGTGGATTTCTCCTTCACCGATGAACAGCAGCAACTCCGAAAGAGCATCCGAGAATTTGCAGAAGGCGAAATCGCGCCGCATGTAATGGAATGGGACGAAGCCTCTCATTTCCCGCTCGAAATCATGCCCAAGCTCGCCGAAATGGGCCTCCTCGGCATCATTTTTCCCGAGCAATACGGCGGTGCCGGCCTCGGCTACATCGAGTACGTCATCGCCATCGAAGAACTCTCTCGCGTGGACGGCTCCGTCGGCATCATCGTCGCCGCGCACAATTCGCTCTGTTCGAATCACATCTACAAATTCGGCACCGAAGCGCAAAAGCAAAAATATCTGGTCCCGCTCGCGCAAGGGAAGAAGATCGGCGCGTGGTCGCTCACCGAACCCGAAGCCGGCTCCGACGCCGGCGGTACGCGCACCACGGCCCGCCGCGACGGCGATCACTACATCCTCAACGGCTCAAAAACTTTCACCACCAACGGACATTACGCCGACACCTGCGTCGCCATGGCCGTCACCGACAAATCCAAAGCCTCGCACGGCATTAGCGCGTTCATTCTCGAAAAAGGCATGCACGGCTTCCGTCCTGGAAAAAAAGAAAACAAACTCGGCCTCCGAGCCAGCGATACGTCCGAAGTTATATTCACCGACTGCCGCGTTCCTGTCGCCAATCTTCTGGGCCCCGAAGGCGAAGGTTTTACCGGCAGCCTCGCCATTCTCGACGGCGGCCGCATCTCCATTGCCGCGCTCGGTCTCGGCATGGCGCAGGGCGCGCTCGGCGCCGCCACAAAATACGCGAAGCAACGCAAGCAGTTCGGCAAAACCATCAGCGAATTTCAGGCCATTCAATTCAAGCTCGCGGATATGGCCACGGAGGTCGAAGCCGCGCGGCTGCTCGTTTACCAAGCCGCCTGGCACGCAGATCGCAACAGCGCCCGCTTTACGCGCGAATCCAGCATGGCCAAACTTTTCGCCAGCGAAGTCGCCGTTCGCGTCGCCAACGAATGCGTGCAAATCCACGGGGGCTACGGCTTCATCAAGGACTATCCCGCCGAAAAGTTCTATCGCGACGTCAAACTTTGCACCATCGGCGAAGGCACCAGTGAAATCCAGAAATTGGTCATCGCGCGTCAGCTTCTTGGCAAAAAATCGTAGCACCCCTGGGAACGCCATTCTCCGGAATGGCGTGTTCTGGCTTTCTTATCGCACTCCTCAGACTGGATTTATAAAAGAACTTCTCCATAATAGAACCATGCGCGCCGCGCCAGTTTTCCTGCCTCGAAAAAATCATGTCCGCATCAATTGAATCGTGGGCGCAACAGGTCCGCGCCGGTGACGTTCGGGCAATGTCTCGTGCCATCACCACCATTGAAAATCACGCGGCCGAAGCCGAAGCTCTCTTGAAAAGCCTCTTTCCACACACCGGTGCAGCGTATCTTTCCGGCATCACCGGCGCTCCCGGCACGGGGAAAAGCACGCTCGTAGACCGTCTTGCCACTCACTATCGAAAAGCACAGCAGAAAGTCGGCGTTATTGCAGTCGATCCGACAAGCCCGTACTCCGGGGGCGCCATCCTCGGGGATCGCATCCGCATGCAAAGTCACGCCGGCGACGCAGGCATTTTCATTCGCTCCATGGCCACGCGCGGCTTTCTCGGCGGCCTTTCGCGTGCTACGGCCGAAGTTGCTCTCGTCCTCGACGCCGCCGGCAAGAAACAAATCCTCATCGAAACCGTCGGCGTCGGGCAGGACGAAGTTGACATCGTTCGCCTCGCCGATTGCGTTGTCGTTGTTCTGGTTCCCGGCCTCGGCGACGACATCCAATCCATGAAAGCCGGCCTCATGGAAATTGCGGATATCTTTGTCCTCAACAAAGCCGATCGCGAAGGCGCCGACCGCCTCGAGGAGCAGCTTCATGCCATGCTCTCTCTCGTGATGCCCCGGGATGGCTGGCATCCTCCGGTTATTCGAACCGTCGCCACCGAAAACTCCGGCATTGATACTCTCGCCGCCGCTATCGAAAAATTCCGCGTGCATTTCGAATCGAGCGGCCAGCGTGAAAAGAAGCATCGCGAACACTGGAAGAATCGCTTGCTAGGCCTTCTCGAATCACGTTTGCTGGAGCAAGTGCTCCAAGGTCCCGAAGGCGAGAAAAAACTCAACCGCCTCGCCGCCGAAGTTTCACAGCGCAAAAAGGATCCTTTTAGTGCGGTATCCGAATTACTCGCAGGGGCGGGCGCGCTCCGCTAAACCTTATTTCGAATCCTCGTTGGGAGAAACGAATGTCGGCAAAGAAGTCGAACGGCAAGAAAAAATCAGGAGGTAAGCCCCGCGCCACCATCGGCGTCATTGGCGGCAGCGGCCTTTACGCCATGCAAGGCCTCACCGGCGCGCGCGAAATCCGCGTCAAAACGCCCTTCGGCGATCCTTCCGACGCCATCGTCGTCGGCACTTTGGAAGGGAAGCAAGTCGCCTTTCTTGCCCGTCACGCCCGTGGCCACCGCATTCTGCCGACCGAAATCAACTATCGCGCTAACATCTACGCCATGAAGCTGCTTGGCGTCGACCGAATTATCTCAGTCAGCGCTGTCGGCTCTTTGCGTGAAGAGCTTCGCCCGGGCGAATTCCTCGTCGCGGACCAATTTGTGGACCGCACCAAGGGCCGTGTCTCCACTTTCTTTGGCCACGGTCTCGTCGCGCACGTCACATTCGACAAGCCCACATGCGCGCAAGTCTCTCGCGTCCTCGCCGACGCCAGCGTCCACTGCGCGGTCCCGGTCCATCGCAAAGGCACTTACATCTGCATGGAAGGCCCTCAATTTTCCACCCTCGCTGAAGCTCACATGCATCGCAAGCTCGAATTCGACGTCATCGGGATGACCAACGCCACCGAAGCCAAGCTCGCCCGCGAAGCCGAGCTCTGCTACGGCACCATCGCCATGATCACCGATTACGACTGCTGGCATCCCGATCATGAATCCGTCACCGGCGCGCAAATCATGGCCACGCTTCAGCAAAATGCTGAGAACGCTCAAAAAGTTTTGCGTGAGGCAATCAAATCCATGCCTGCTGCGCGCGAATGTAAATGCGGCTCCGCGCTCGCGCATGCGCTTATTACTGACGCGAAACTCGTTCCCAAATCTACGAGGAAAAATCTTTCGGCCATCATCGGAAAATACATTTCGTAAATCCTTGAAGAGGAGAACTCTGTGTCCTTGCTCGTCGTCGGTTCAGTTGCCTTTGACGCCATCGAAAGCCCTTATGGAAAGGAGGAGCGCATCATCGGCGGCGCTGCCACGTATTTCGCGGTTGCGGCGAGTTTCTTCTCGCACGTGAATCTCGTCGGTATCGTCGGCGACGACTTTTCCAAAAAAGACGAAGCCATCTTCCGTGGCCGACGCATTGACACTGCGGGCCTCGAACGTGCCTCCGGCAAATGTTTCTTCTGGGCCGGGCGCTATCTCCAGAATCTCAACGAACGCGTCACGCTCACGACCGAACTCAACGTCTTCGCCGACTTCAATCCCAAGCTCCCGGAAAAATACAAAGACTCCCAATACGTCTTCCTTGCCAACATCGCCCCAAATCTTCAGCGCGGTGTTCTCCACCAAGTGAAAAAACGCCCCAAACTCATCGCCCTCGATACAATGAACTACTGGATCGAACGCACACCCGAAGATCTAAAGGAAACTCTCAAGCACGTCGACATCCTCGTCATCAACGATTCGGAAACCCGCCAGCTTTCGAACGAACACAACCTCCTGCGCGCGGCAAAACACATCTTCAAAATGGGTCCGTCCGCTCTCGTCGTAAAACGTGGCGAATACGGCGCCATGCTCGTGGACAAAAACGGCGTGTTTTGCGTTCCTGCGTTTCCCCTCGAAGAACCGCACGATCCCACTGGCGCGGGCGACGCTTTTGCCGGCGGCTTTATGGGTTATCTCGCTGGAGCGGACAAGAAGAATGACGCCGCGCTACGCCGCGCCATGGTCTACGGCACCGTCATGGGCAGCTTTACTGTGGAAGAGTTTGGCCCGCGCCGCCTTACGCGTCTAAACCCCAAAGAGATACACGCCAGGGCACGCCACATCCTGAAATTGAGTCAATTCAAACTCTGACGTGCTATTTTTTTGATTTGGAGCGACGTGTCGTTTTCTCGCTCCGTAAAAATGCTTCCTTTCTCCACAATTATCTACCGCCTGCTCTGGGCCGCTCTCCTCGGCGCCATCATCGGCCTCGAGCGCATCCGCAGCAAACGCCCCGCCGGAATGCGCACCAGTCTCTTCGTCTGCATGGCCGCAGCGCTTTTCACCATCGTTTCCGTCGAATTGGCAAAGGCCACGGGCGACACCAGCACTACTCGCATTGCGTCCAACATCGTGCAGGGCATCGGCTTTCTCGGCGCGGGCGTAATCCTTCGTGAAAAGGGAAGTGTCGTTGGCATGACCACCGCCGCCACAATTTTCCTCGAAGCCGCTATGGGCATGGCTGCGGGCTCCGGTTTGTACAGGATTTCCGGGTTCGTGTGCCTCGTCGTCCTTTTTGCTCTCATCGTTCTCGTCCAAATCGAGAAATTCTTTAAGCTGCGCTCCCGCTATCTCCTCTTTCGAATTGTCTCCGACAACGCTTCCGGCTTGCTTCCCGAGATTCATCAGCTCTTCGGCGAAATGAAACTTCCCCTCGACCACTTGAATGTCTCTCTCGACAACGGAAAGCACGTCTTGCAATTCGAAGCCGACCTCAGCCAGCAGCAACAGGAAAAAGTTACCTCAAAGCTTTGCGAACTCGGCCTTGCCTACGAAATGTTGCCCGCCGAAAGGCAATTCTCCTGATGACGGCTTCCATGATACGACCGGAACACAAGGAAATTGCCGCCGTTAAGCCGCGCGCGCTTTCGAAAGGAGCGCGAATCGGCATTTTCGCGCCCGCTTCGCCCGCAGAAGAATCCCGCATCCAGCATGGCCTCGAGGAAATTCGCTCACTCGGATTTTTGCCGCAGGATTCTTTCGCGCGCGAACCGCAAGCCTATTTTTCTGCCTCGGCCGATTCGCGCCTTGCTCATTTTCTTGCGCTGCTCAACGATTCGCAGATCGCCGCACTCGTCGCCACTCGCGGCGGATATGGCGCGAATTACATGCTTGAAGAACTATGGGCGCAGCGTGACGTGCCGCCTAAATGCATTGTCGGCTACAGCGATGTGACCTCTCTCCAGATTCTTCTTTGGCAAAAAGCCCGTCTCGTCAGCCTCTATGGCCCGATGGTCGCCGCCGGTTTGGATGCGGGCCCAAACGCCGCCAACGGCTACGACCAAGCTTCGTTCGAATCCGCTCTTTATGGTTCGTCGCCAAACTGGAAGATTAATCTATCCGGTGAATCCATACTTCCCGGTGCCGCCGACGGCATCACCCTCGGTGGCTGCCTTACGCTAATCGAAACAACCCTCGGCACACCGTGGGAATTAGATACAACGGGAAGCATTCTTCTGATTGAAGATCGCGGCATGAAACCCTGGCAAATCGATCGCGCCCTCATGCATCTAATGCAGGCAGGGAAGTTCCGCGGCGCGAAAGGAATTGTGCTTGGGGAATTTCCGGATTGTGAACCGCCCGTGGCGGGAAGCCCTAACGCGAAAGATGTTTGCGAACGAATCTTGAAGCCGCTCGGTGTGCCCGTCGTTTTCGGTGCTGTAGTGGGTCATACGCCGCGGCCAATGCTTACAATTCCTCTCGGCATTCGCTCCCGGCTCACCGCCGAAGGAAGTGGAACACTCGAATTTCTGGAGACCGCCGTTACCCCATGACCTCGAACAAACACATTCACATCATCGGCATCGCTGGATCGGCTATGTCTCCGCTCGCAGGCATGCTTAAGGAGAGCGGCTACCGCGTCACGGGCTCCGATTCCGGCGTCTATCCGCCTGCGTCGACCTTTTTGGACAAGCTCGGAATTTCTTATAATCACAGCTTTGACGCCGCGCATTTGCGGCCCGCGCCCGATCTGGTTATCGTCGCCAACATTATCGCTCGGGGAAATTCCGAGCTTGAGGAAGTCCTCGAAAAGAAGATTCCGTACCGCTCCTTGCCGGAAACGCTTGAGGAGTTTTTTCTTCCCGGGAAGCATTCCATCGTGGTCAGCGGCACGCACGGCAAGACGACTACGACGGCGATGCTCGCGTGGATTTTTCACATCGCCGGAAAGCAGCCGACGTTTCTCATCGGCGGTGTCGCCGAGAATTTTGGCAAGAGCTACGGCCTCGGCGATGGCAGCGAAATGATTCTTGAAGGCGACGAATACGAAACCGCCTTCTGGGATCGCGGCCCAAAATTCTTTCACTATCATCCCGACGATTTGATTATCACGTCGCTGGAATTCGATCACGCCGACATCTATCGCGATTTCGAAACGTACCAGCTCGCCTTCAAGCGCCTCGTCAATTTGGTTCCGCGCAACGGCAGCGTCGTCATCTGGGGCGACACGCAGGACTCCGGTCCTGCGCTCCGCGCCGCTGCCGAAAAAGCATTTTGTCCCGTGCACACGTATGGCTTTTCTGAACAAAACGAATGGATTGCGAGCGAGCCCGTTGCTTCCGAAGACGGAATGCACTTTGAAGTTTTCCGTGCTGGCAAATCGTTTGGCAAATTTCACCTCGCGGCTTCCGGAAAGCACAACGTGCTGAACGCGCTCGCTGCAATCATCGCTGCGCAAGGCCGCGGCATTCCCGTCAGTGCAATTCAAGAGGCGCTGAAAACATTTCGCAGCGTGAAGCGCCGCCTTGATGTCAAAGGCGAATTCGGAGGCATACTCGTCGTGGATGATTTCGCCCACCACCCCACTGCCGTACGCGCGACCATCGCCGCAGCGCGCGGACGTTGGCCGGGCCGTCGCCTGTGGGCCATTCTCGAACCGCGCTCGAATTCCATGCGCCGTAAGATTTTTCAGGAAGCCTTGCCGCAATCCCTGGCAACAGCGGATAAAGTCATTCTCGGCGGCGTCTATCACGCAACGCAGCTCGGCGACGACAATCGCCTCGATCCCGAGAGTGTCGCTGCCGACGTTCGCAAACTTGGAGTTGAGGCAAACGTATTGTCCGGCTCTGCGGCCATCGCCGACCATCTTGCGGCGCACGGAAAAACCGGCGACTTGTTTTTGATCATGTCCAATGGCAGCTTTGACGGCCTATGCCGGAAGCTCGTCGACAAATTGTCTGCCGCCGTAGCTGTCCCTGGAGCCTCTTCTCGGTGAGATTCAATCTTCGGTTTTTTCCACACGCTTTGTTTGGCGTTCTGCTTGTACTTTTCGCGGCTCCCTCTTCTTTCGCGACCATAACTTATCAAATCTCGCTTGCTCATCCAGAGCAGCATCTCTTTCACGTGAGCATGATGATTCCGTCGGTCGAGGGTTCGGTCACGGTGCAAATGCCCGCATGGAACGCCCTCTACGAAATCCGCGACTTTGCCAGCCGCGTCCGCGAAGTAAAAGCCTCAAACGAATCCGGCCCGCTTCCCATCGAAAAACTCGACAAGCAAACCTGGCGCGTTACCGGCAAGGGGACAATCACCATTCAGTACGACACATTCTGGGACGAGCCCGGCCCCTTCGCCTCCCAACTCAACTCCGAACACGCATTCTTCAATCCCGCCATGATCTTGATGTACATTCCCGCCCGCCGCGCGGAAGACCTTCACGTTGACCTCACGGAGATTCCCAATGGCTGGAAAGTGGCGACAACTCAGCTCAAAGCGGATGATGAACATTCTTTCGCTGCGCGCAACTACGACGAGTTGGCAGATTCTCCCGTTGAAATAGGCGCCTTCGCGGTAATTCGGCTCGAAAATGTGCCCGCGGCAATTCGCCTTATTATTCACGGCAAGCCTGAACGTCCGGAAATCCTGAAAAGCAAACTCGAACGCATCTGCGACTACGAGCTCTCCTTGATGGGCGGCGCTCCGTTCGAACGGTACACATTTATTTTTCACGTGGGAGAAAACGCGGGCAGCGGCGGCATGGAGCACGCCAACGCGACTGCGATTGCCGGTCGAACCGAGAATATGCTGCTGTCCCTTTCCGCTCACGAATTTTTTCATCTCTGGAATGTAAAACGGGTTCGACCTGCGTCGCTCGAGCCGGTGGACTACACGAAAGAGCAGTACACGAAGTCGCTGTGGTTTGCCGAAGGCGTGACGAGCACGTATGAACGCTACACGCTGCTGCGATCCGGATTATGGAACAAAGATATGTTCTACAGCGCATTAGGGCGGCAGATTGGCGACCTTGAATCGCGCGCGGCAAATGCGTGGCAGAGCGCGGAGCAATCGAGCCTTGATACATGGTTTGAGAAATATTCCGTATACCTGCAGGGAGACCACAGCGTTTCGTATTACACCAAGGGCGCGATGCTCGGCGTGTTGCTCGATTTGTGGATTCGCGAGCAGACGAACGATACGCGCAGCCTGGACGACATGATGCGCGCGCTGAACGAGCAGTGCGGCAAGACCGGGAAACCGTATCGCGACCGCGAAGATCTGGAAGCGGTTTGCTCGCAAACTGCGAACCATTCGTGCAAAGAATTCTTTGACAACTATGTGAGCGGAACGAAACCGTTCCCGTACGACGAGTATTTTTCTTTTGCGGGATGGAAGATCAGGCGCGTGGTGCATGCTTCGCCGCAAATGGGAACACAGACTGCATTTGAAATTTCTGAGGACGACGCCGCGAGCGAAAAACAAAAGCGGATTCGCGCGGGAATTTTGACCGGCACGACAGAGAAAGCGGTCGCTGCTCCAAACTGACGGAAAAAAGAACCTTGCCCGCTTGCGCGCAACTCATGCACAGTATTTTTCACTGAAATGTGGCGGACTCTTTTCGTCGCGATTTTTCTCAGCCTCTACTGCATCGTTGTGGGGATTCCCCTCCTTTTCTGGACAGTAATTTCGCGAAATCCGGACGCATTGTATTGGGCCGGCGTGAAAGGCGTGATGTTTTTTGTGGGCTCCGTTGGTGTGCGCGTGAAAGTTTCAGGACTGGAGCGCATTCCCGCCGGCGCGTGCTTGTTTGTAGCGAACCACACGAGTTCGGCGGATGCTCCGGCAGTTGTCGGAGCGATTCCTCGGCGGATTGCCATCCTCTTGAAAAAATCACTTTTTGCGTACCCGATTGCGGGGCAGGCGTTCACGCTGGCGCATTTTATTCCCGTGGAGCGCGGTAACCACGAGTCCGCAATTGCGAGTTTGGAAAAAGCCACAGAGGCGATGCGGGAAGGGCAGTCATTTTTGATATACCCGGAGGGAACGCGGAGCCCGGATGGGCGTTTGCAGGAGTTCAAGCGGGGCGCGGTGGTGATGGCGATCAAGGCGGGCGTGCCGATTGTGCCGATGGTTTGCGCGGGCGCACAGAAGGTGATGGAGAAACGATCGCTTGTGATTCGGCCGGGAGTAATCACAGTTGAATTCCTTGAGCCGATTGACGCGTCGGCATACACGTTTGAACAGCGGGACGAATTGAACCGGCGGATACATGCGGCGATGGCGGCGGCGCTGCCGGAAGATCAAAAACCGCTCGCGTAGTTTCGTTTGCGAAAATCATTTTGATTTCAGGGAACTCATTTCGATTTCGAGATCGCGCACGCGATTCAACAATTCCGGCAGGCGATTGAGCGCGGCGGAAATTTTCAGCCAGGAAGCATTGTCAATCGCGGGATAACCGGACTGAATACTGTTCGGCGGCACATCGGCATGCAAGCCGGTTTTCGCTGTAATGACGGCGGAGTCCCCGATGTGAATGTGTCCCGAGCTACCGGCTTGGCCAGCGAGAATAACGCCGCGACCGGTCGTGGTTGAACCGGCGAGACCGGTTTGGCCGCAAAGCATCGCGTCAGGGCCAACTTTGCACGCGTGACCAACCAAAACGAGGTCGTCAATTTTTGTGCCTTTGCCGATGTGCGTTTCGCCGACGGTGGCGCGGTCCACGCAGGCGTTGGCTTGAACTTCGACATCGTCTTCAAGAATGGCGGGGCCGGACTGGACGATTTTGTGCCAGGTGCCGTCTTGGCGTTTGGCGAAACCGAGGCCGTCGGCCCCGATGACGGCGCCGTTCTGGAGAATGACGCGATCCCCGATGCGGCAAAATTCGCGGACGACGGAGTGCGAGTGTGCGAAGAAATCGTCGCCGATTTGCGCGCCGCGGTAGATGGAAACAGCGCTGTGAAGCACGGCGTTCTTGCCGATGACAACGTTCTCGTCCACGAAACAATAAGGGCCGATGTGAGCGCTGGCGCCGATTTTTGCGGTGGGATCGATGACGGCGGTGGGATGAATGCCGGGAGTGTAGGTTGGCGGCTGATAAAAGAGTTCCAAGGCTTTCGCGAACGCGAGGTAGGGATTGTCGCTGCGGACGCTGGCGAGAGGCGGCTGGCCGGGATCGCGGGAGACGGGGGCGTTGTCGTCCACGAAGACGGCGGAGGCGCGAGTCGTCTTGAGGAGAGGCGTGTAGCGTTTGTTGGCGAGGAAGGTGATTTGGCCGGGGTGGGCTTCTTCGAGGCCGGCGACGCCCGTGATTTCTATGTCGGAGGGAGAATCGAGGCGGCAGTCGATTTTTTTGGCAAGGTCAGACAGCTTCATGGCGTGCTCTCCTTGGAAGTGCTGAGGCAAGAGTCTGACATAGGGAAGCGGCCCTTCGCAAAAGTCGCTCGGCTGAACCTTTCGCACACACAGCTCCGGGTAAGCCCCTCGCGAACGTCGCTCCGGGGTAAAGGGGAGTAGGTACAGGTTTTTTTGTAACTGCTGATTCTGAAGGACTTTCACTCCTTTGTTTTGCAACTGCAGATTCCAAAAAGACCTACAGGGCGATTTTTCGGATCTGCAGAATCCAAAGGAGTTACGGGAGTTTTGGAAAAAGTCGTGGAAGGAGTGGGATGCCGCAAGGCCCTCCAAAAGGCCAGCGGGCAGGCAGGAGAAAACCGTCAAGCAAGCCACGCGAAAGGGTAGCGCGGGTCAAGAAATTTGTCGAGGAAATGGCGGGGAATGGTCGAATTTCATAAGCGAAATGTCTGTGGGCCTACCCATGTGCTAATTGGAATATCTCGACTGTGGTGTGCTCGCCGTTGCACGAGTGCGCACATTGCGAATGCTCCTGCGTCATTATTTCCGAGTTTTCCGTCACCAGCAAATGGCCCGGATGACTTCCCGCAAGGAGGACTAATCCCGTCGAAGCCGAATAACTTCCGGTTTGCCAACAACTCAGAGCTCTTTGTTGGCGCTGGTAATCTGATTCCGCCGTTAGTACATCCTCGCTCGCCGCCGGCAGGCACAATCGCAAAATCCGCTAGATCGTTGATGCACGTTCCACAACAAGCGATCAAGGCTCCACGGCCCTCACGCGCTCGCGCTTCGGTGGCGGGAGGAGTGGGTTGAGGTCGGGTGGTAACCGAGCCGGCCGTTTTTTCGCCGGCGGTAGCAGTGACCTGTGGACCGCGGCGGCTTGGCGCCGCTTTACGGATTAAGCCGCACCACCAAATCACCTTCGCAGCCAAAAATCTCCTCAACACAAACTCCAGAGCAGTGATCTAAACCACACACTGGGTGCGAATTAAAGTGCCGAATAAACCATCTGCACGAAGAGGTCGCTGCTGAGCATGCCGTGACCCCACACAGGGTCCAAATCGGCCAAAGGTTTGCTCGCCGCTATTTCGGCGGTCGATTTGCCGGCGGTCTTCAGTTTTTGCACGCGATCGCGCGCCACAACCAGCATGTCCCGGTACTTGGTCAGATCGGCTTTGTTGCCCAGCGGGCCATGCCCCGGAACGATCTTGGTGTTGTTGTCGGCCAAGAGCAGAACTTTGTCGGCGGCGACAATCATCCCGCCGATTTTTCCGCCGGTGCTGGCGTCGATGACCGGGTAAAAGCCGTTAAAAAAAATATCGCCCATGTGAATCACGTTGGCCTTCTGGAAGTGAATGTAGATGTCCGTGTCGGTATGCGCCGGTTGGAAATATTGCAGCATCACGATTTCACCGTTGGCCTGTAGTTTTTGGCTGGTGCTGAATGTCTGCTGCGGCAAAGCATCCGCAGGCGATGCCGGAATGTGCAAACCCAAAAGCGCACTGTCGTGTGGCTCTGCCATGCGCGTCTTGGTGTTTTCGTGGGCCAGCACTATGGCGCCCGCGGCGTACAGATTGGCGTTATTGTCCGTGTGGTCGAAATGCCAGTGCGTGTCGATCACCGTCTTCAGCGGCGCATTGCCCAGCCCATCGAGCGTTTCTTTCAACTTCGGCCAGGCCGGCATAAGAAACGTGTCGACCACGATTTTGCCATCGGGCCCGTTCAACACCGCAACGTTTCCTCCAGGCCCGGAAAGCAACGTGAGATTTTCCGCCAGCGGTTGCGCCTGGATCGGGGCAGCACCCATCTGCGCCCGAATGGCCGCGAGATGGTCGGTTGGAGCGGTTGCCGCCTGCTGCCGGAGGCCAGGAACGCCGGCGTTCAGAAGACTTGCCGGAAAAAGTTGCGCCAGCAATGCGCTTCCCGCAAACCCGGCGGAATTTCGCAACATTTCGCGCCGTGTGTTTTGCTTCTCCAAAAACTTCTGGCTCATCTTCGTCCGCCTTTCAAATGTGGATTACGTGCCCTGATATCTTACGAGGGATATAGCCATCGCAACCAGATCACGTTAACAAACTCGACATGACGCTAGGACCACTTTTGGGAAGCCCATGAACGGCGATGTAACCGTCCAGGACGTGAGCAGCGTCCAAGGACATGGATCAATGACGCATATTCATCTCCGGCGCCGGGTCCATCAATATCGGCAGCCCGAAGAGTGGGAAAGTGTCCGGCATGAACGTCACGATCTCCGTGATCAAGCCGTCCTCGATGCGAAGAACATCCATCGCCAGGGCACGCCAGGTGGAATCGCCGGGCCGGCACAGGTATGCTGCGACCGCCGGCTGCAGGTTGGCGTGGGTCACAACGCAGCGGAGGCGACCAAATCGTTCGGAGCCGAATCCACCTTCGATCCATAGCTTGAACATTGCTTCACGGCCTGCGGCCGTGCCCGGCTCGGGCGGCATGCGGAAGGTCGCGTCCGCGCGGATGATCGATTCGAACGCCCGAAAGTCCGCCGTTTCGCTCGCCTCGACGTATTTCTTCAGAAGATCGCGCTCGGCCGCGCTGGCCTCCGCGCCGGCGGGCCACGGCGGCTTGTGCGACGGCAGACGCTCGCGGAGCCTAGCCCGCGCACGCTGCAATGCGCTGTTTACGGCAGAAACACTGATGTCGAGCAGGTCGGCGGCATCCTTGACGGACCAGTCGAGCACATCACACAGAATCAAGGCGGCCCGCTGCTGCGGTGTGAGGAGCTGGATCACCGTCAGAAAGGCGATCTCGATGGTTTCGCGCATCAGCGTCATCGCCTCCGGCGTGTTCGTTGGCGGGGCAGGCGGCTCGAGCACTGAGTCCGGAATCGGCCCTAGCCAGACGACATCATCCGGCTGGCCGGCCCAGCCAGCGTCCGCCTCGGCCTTGGCACCGAGGACCGCTCTCCGCTCATCGCGAGCAATCGCATCGAGGCAGGCGTTCGTGGCCACGCGGTAGAGCCATGGGCGCAGCGGCGCGCCTTCCTTCAGGCTGTCGCGATACCGCCAGGCGCGAAGCAACGTCTCCTGCACCGCGTCCTCGGCGTCCGGCAAGGACCCGAGCATGCGGTAACAGTGGACCAGCAGCTCGCGGCGATGACGCTCGACATTGCTACCGAACTCGTTCACTGTGTACCTCCGTTCCAGCGACGCCGACGGATCGGCGTTGATGCTTGCTTGTAGTACCGGAGCGGGGTCAAAAACTCATCGCGCAGTAGCGTTCCAAGTTTCCCGAACGTCTAAGCACGCTGCTCATCGCTAGATGCCGAGGGCAGCTTATATCATCGGAATGCAAAAGAATGCATCATGAAGAGGTCATTGCCCGGCTTGTCCGGGAATTCTATTCGGAGAAAAGTTTGGGCTGGGCGGCTGCGGCGGGTTTGCGGCGGGCGATGCCGACGACGCCGAGGACGGTGAGTTGAGAAATGGCGGAACGGGGAACGGGAATTTTGGAAAAAGCCGAGGGAGGAGTGGGATGCCGCGACCATTCGTTGTGCGTCAGCAGCATCCGGGCCATACTCGTGCGCGGGCTAAAAAGTGCGCCAGAGTAGCGCGGCCTCTATCGCGAGCGGCTACTATGATAGACGTACGCGGGCGCCAAACATTTTCATCCTTCGTTGCGGCGCGAAGGACCATGTCTTACTCGTGCCGCAGAGCCTCCAGCGGATCAATTCGGGACGCTCGCCTTGCCGGCGCATAGCCAGCGAGCATCGCCGCGCTTAGGAGGACGACACCGGCCAGCGCCAGGGTTCCCGGATCATTGGGCTGGGTCTCGAACAGAAACGATTTGACCAGCGGGAACGCACTCAACGCGGCAGGCACGCTGATCGCGAGTCCCACCGCCGACAGGAGGAGAACGCGGCGCAGAACCATCCATACCAGGGCGCCGCGTTGCGCGCCGAGAGCCATACGGATTCCAATCTCGCCGACCTGCCGGGCGACGTTGTAGGACACCGTCCCGTAGAGTCCCACGCACGCGATCAGGAGAGCGAGAACCGCGAAACCCGTGCATAGTTTGGCGAACGTCACTTCCCGGCTGATCGTCCGATCGATTTCCGCTGCCTGCGTGACCACGTTGGTGACGGGTATGCGTGAATCTGCCTCCCGCACGATCTCATGCACACTCTGAACAAACCTCAGCGGATCACCCGCAGTGCGCAGCGCGTACGTCACTCGGTCCGGAGAAAACTGGCTGACCGCTGCAAACACGGTCATTGCACTCTCCTCTTCATTTTTCAGACCACCGTACCGCAGGTTACCCGACACGCCGACGATTTCGAGATCGCGCTTCTCGTCCGGGAGCGTGATGCGCCTGCCCACCGGATTCTCTTTTCCGAAGTAAGTTCGCGCCAGCCGCTCGCTGATCACTGCAACCGGCTTGGAACCCGGTTGGTCGCGGTCGTCAATCTCACGCCCGGCCAGGATCGGAATCTGCATCGTCGTGAGGAAACGAGGTCCGGCGGACATGACGCGTGCGCCATCCAAGGTAACAGCGCCGATCTTCATTGTCCCCCTGATTGCCTGCCCGGTGCGGCCGGCGTTGATGATCGAGGATTGCGAAAGCGTCGCGCTACTCACGCCGGGGATCGATTCGAAGCGCTTGCGCAGGTCCGTGTAGAAAGTGACTATCTCCGGGTCGCGATGCCCGGCCTGGCGCGCATTCAGCGAGAACAGAAGGATGTTCTCGCGAGCGTATCCCAGTTGGACGGAGTGCAGGTTGTTGAGTGTCCGGACAAACAGGCCGGCGGCGACCAGGATGAGAAAAGAGAGCGCGATTTGGGCGACCACCAGCACGTGCTGCGCGCGGCGGCGCGGTTCGCCCCCGCGTCCATTCTTTAGCGCGGGCATGACGTCCGGACGCGTCGACTGAATCGCTGGAGCGAGGCCAAATAACAGGCCGCAAACCACAGAGAGCGCCGCCGTCACGCCCAGCACGTTCCAGTTCAATTCCGCGTGAAGCGTAAAGTTCTCGTGCCCGTTGGAGAGCAGCAACGTCAGCGCTCGCACGCCCCAGGTCGCAAACAAGATCCCGAATGCTCCACCGAGCGACGCCAGCATCACACTCTCGGTAAGCAACTGCCGCACGACGCGGAACCGTCCCGCTCCCAGGCTGAGCCGGACAGCCATTTCGCGGCGTCGCGCGGCGGCCCTTGCCAGCAG
>WNFR01000179.1_pt1 | contig 62354 bp, 78 predicted proteins | sample 5400221 | NCBI WGS metagenome assembly WNFR01 (sample SAMN13153357, study PRJNA577476) | soil metagenome | isolation source: 40 cm soil under Madrone tree | place: USA:California | collected 2016-06-14
ACGCGACAACTGCGGGATGCCCTTCGAGCCAGTGGTAGGCGTCGATTGCAATTCCAAAGATCACGAGCACGACGAAAAGCCAAGCGATAACGGGCGGCTCATTTCTGCGCATTGATTGCTCTCAGGGTGTACGGCAAGGTCGAGAGGGTCTTTATGCCATTGGCTGTGTGATGGGTCGCTCGACGGTATCGCAGAGTGTTTTGTGTATTGTCAAATGCCGCCCTCGAACCTGGTTGTTCCCGTGCACGACGCTTTTGCCGCGCTTGTCGCTTGTGGCCCTCTCGGTTACAGGCTCCATGAAGCAGCCTTTCAGAGCTTTGTTATGATTCTCTACGTATGCATCATAGGTCTTAGCCTGCTCTCCTTCGTCATTCTTCTTCTCTCGTGCCTTCATCCAGAGTGGTGGGTCGGGCACTTTTCATGTGAACACTGAGGGGATCGGCTCGCTGCTTTTTCGATCGCAGATCCTGCGCAATTGGGGCGACAATACGGGCACCCACTTGTCGAGGCGGGAACAGCAGCAGGATGCAGCAACGGACGCATAGCGTCCGGATGGCGACTCGGAGTCGCCGTCGCCCGGCGAGGGTATTAAGCCAGGCCCGGCGCATCGAAGAAGAATGATTGGAGAGCGTAAGCACGATACTCTAAGCTTGCGACTGGCGAAAGTATCGGTTGGTCTATTCACGATACGAAACGTTCTACTGTACGACATGCATATGAACCATGGAGGGCTTCCACGTGAAACTCGAACAATACGGTCACGTCACAGAGATTTACCTCTCTTGCGGCCGTCGGGTTTGCGGACGTGGTCAAGAATATCGGTACACATTGCCAGGAATAGGGGACCGGGGTCATGGCCGAATCCGCGGAGCTTCATACGGTATTCGTGCCGGGTCGCGAGAGCTGGCGTGCTAAGAGAGAAGTTCCCTCGAAGAACTTCCGCCGTTTAATTCTTGGATGATTTGAAGGTCTAAGAACAGGAACCGGACTGGGTGATACGCGACGGACGCGCGTACCGCGGCAGCGCGTACATCGAATGCGGATGCCGCGTGACGGCTTGCCGAAGTAGTCGGAAAGATTTTGGGCAACGGGTGAGCCCAACAGGAGGTACGGCCACACCGGGGTTCGCACCGAGCCCAGAGATAGCCATCGGCGGTCTCGGAATTGTAGTTCCGGGAGTTCCGCACACATTAAGCACAACGGGGCCACATCCGATGGTTGGCCTCCGCTAAACATGTCGGGAAACTGGGAGATCACGCTATGAGAACCTCACGATTTCTGTGGACCAAGGCAGGTGGCGCTTTGCCATGGCTTGCCTTAGCGCTCTTGATCACAATCGCTGCATGGATAAACTCGATCATCAATCTTGGCTGCCTCTCACCTGATCCCGACTGCCTTTCATATGACGTGGCACGTTTGTTCCCGGAAAACGTGGTAGCGGCGATGACTGCCGACCTCCAGTCCGTAACGCAGCATCTCTTGGCGCGCATAAATTGGGGGCTGGCCAGTATCGGTTTTCCAATCGCAGCAGCGGCCGCTCTCGTAGTGGCTTTGAATGTCCTGTGGGCATGCTTCGGTGAACTCTCCGGTCGGGAGCGAATCTTTGGGGGACTGTTGATTGTCGGCGGTGTGGTGCTTGTCATAGGAACTGTGCTGCTCGGCACGGATGTGTTCGGCCCCGATGTGCTGAGCGAACCGAAAGTGACGAACGAACTGCGGGCAGCGACTTTGCACAGGACCCTCATGACTGATGCGGTGTCGGTGGACAAATGGTTCGACAGACTGGCGTACGCTACATTTTTTCTGCTCACCTCTGCCGCCGCCGCCACATTGCTTTTGCCCGCGACGGCTGCGTCACAGGTTCAGCTCCTTCGTCGGCGTATAGAGCACGTGCAGTCGCTGCTCTATGTGGGCGCAACCGCGTTGGCGCTCAGAGTGTTGGAAATGTTCTTCCTTTACAGGTGGCCCGGGGCGTGGCTAAGCGGATCGTCGGCGAATTCTGTAGATCGAATTGCGCTAGCGGTGAGCACAGCCTACGGTTTCTTCTATACGGGGGTTTTGGCGAGCTTATTTCTGCCGACCGCTTTAGTATTGAGAACACACGCGACCGCGCTGGCCGATGAATCGACGATCGATGCCGCGGGGGACCATGATGAGTGGCTATCGAAAGCAGGCCTGCGAATCTCGCCATTTCAAACTTTTGGTCGCGTACTTGCTATCTTGGGGCCTCTAATCGCCGGTGGCCCGGTCGCCAAGGTGATCGACATGTTTGGTAGGTAGGCGCTACGGACGCTGATACCTGTGCATAATTCGATGCTCAGAGCGCCGCGAGACTGTTTACCCAAGGGGCGGGGCAACGGTAATTGGTCTTGGCCGTATCGACGATTGCTCGTCTTGCGGCTACGCGGCCAAGAGCGTACGGTTAATGATTGTGGTTTATGACAAAAAAGATCCCCCTCACCGCGGTACCCGTTGAGTCCGAGTGCAACTATCCGTCGCCCTTCGACCGGCCGTGCCTCGACCAGTCCACGCAGCGGCTCGCGCGCCATGCGGGTCTGACTCAGTTCGGCGTGAATCTGACCGTCATCGAACCCGGCGCCTGGTCAAGCCAGCGTCACTGGCACAGCCATGAGGACGAACTGGTGTGGGTGCTCGAGGGCGAGCTGACGCTGGTCACCGACGGTGGCGACGAAGTGCTGCGGGCCGGAGATTGCGCCGCGTTCCGACACGGCGACCCTGATGGCCACCACCTCGTCAATAAATCCAGCCGCCCTGCTAAGGTACTCGAGATCGGCAACAGCGATCCTGCGGATCGCTGCGTCTATTCGGACATTGATATGATCGCCGAGCCGGGCGTGACGCGCTACCGCCACCGCGATGGCACCCCGTACCCGCTAAAGAAATAGCCGCGATCATCCGACCGACGCGGGCTGGTCGCGGAGGAGAATTCTTGCGCCCGCCGCCGCAACGAGAAGCTCGACGAAGCTTAACCCTTCTCCAACTAGCTTTTCATCCAGTAGAGTGATGCAACCGCCAGAGCGCGCTACACTCACATTCCATGTTAGATACGCGCGCCAGTGGAAGGTACGTTGATGAATAACTTGGATTCGAACCGCTTTGCCATTTTAATCTCGAGTGTCAGCATTTTGCTTCTAGCTGGGACGCTCGGGGGTTGCGGTTCTGTAGAAGTCGCTCTCGGAATGAGGACTCGCCTCGACAAGCTACCGGTTACAGCGTTATCAGCACGACTTTTGCCAGCGCCGAGCATGGTCCCGGGGACATCAGCCAAATTCGTCATCACCGTTACGACCGCGGACGGCAAGCAGTTGACTACCGAAGGAGTTGGTCACGGTACGGTGCTCTTCGACAGCTTCACGTTCGTCACCGATGTCGTGACTGTGAAAGGGAATGGAGTAGTGTCCTTGCCGGCGGATCCACGCCTCAGCGACGCAGAAATGCCGCATGTGAGGATTACCGTCATTGGTCATCCGGATGTCAGCGCTAGGTTCGATATTCCGGTCAGATACGACGCAGCATTTGTGGCTCAGTTTTCTGGTCAGCCTGGATTCCCCGGCTTCGACGGCCAGAACGGACTTGACGGCAGCAGCGGATCGGATGGATCGCTCGATCCCAATAAACTGTCGGCTGGCGGCAATGGCTCAGATGGAAGTAATGGTACTGATGGAGATGACGGGAAACCTGGGCAACCCGGAGATGCCGTTCGACTTTGGGTCACCCTGATGCCGGAGCGCTCGCTGCTGCAGGTAAAGGCCAGTGGGAGGAGCGGCGATCAGTTTTTCATCGTTGATTCCAGTGCGGGTTCATTGACGATCAAAGCGGATGGGGGCGCCGGCGGCCGTGGAGGTTCCGGAGGCAAGGGCGGTCGAGGAGGGTCCGGGGGAAGCGGTTGGCCGCCGGGCATGTCTGGTTTGGCCGGTCGTGACGGGTCCGATGGACGATCCGGTAGCGATGGTGCTGCTGGGACCTTCATCGTATCAGTCGATCCGCGCGCTCAGCCGTACCTCGACCGGTTGCACTTCTCTAATACCAGTGGCGGCCGATCCGGCTCGCCACCGGATATACGAATCGAATCAGTGCCGCCGATTTGGTGATATGACGTATGGACGGCGCGTGGCGGCTAGTCGACAGTGCTTTCCCTAATTTGCAGTCCTACTGCCCCGTCTTGAACTTCTGCCAGAGTCGGGTGATGGCGCGGGCTTGCTCTGGTGTGCTTTCCGTTTGGACAAACAGACGGTCTCGTTGGGCGGGGGTCGGATAGCTCGCGGTGTCATTGGCGATGGATGGGTCGAGCAGGGGCGTAGCAGCCCAATTGGCATTGGCGTACCCCACAAAGTTGGTGATCTCCGCAATGACCTCGGGCTTCATCAAATAGTTGAGAAATCGATAAGCGTTGTCCGCATGGGGTGCATCCCGAGGGATGGCCAGCATATTGAAGTACACGACAGAGCCCTCTTCCGGCAATGCGTAGGCCACTTGAACGCCATTTTTGGCCTCGTTAGCGCGGCGTCGTGCTTGAACGAAGTCGCCGTTATAGCCGACCGCCACACAGATGTCGCCGTTCGCGATGGCTTCAATGTATCCGGTGGAGTCGACGTTGCGGATGTAGGGTCGGATTGCCATCAAGACACGTTCCACGTCCGCAAGGTCCTGCTGACTACGTGAGTTGGCATCTTTGCCTAAGTAGCGGAGCACTAGCAGCACGACCTCGGCCGGTGAGTCGAGTATGTGTATGCCGCATTTCGCCAACTTCGATGCGGTGGCGGGATCAAAGACCACGCGCCAGGAAGTCAACGGGACGTTTGGTAACGCGCGTGCCACCTTCTCCTTGTTATACCCGATGCCAACGGTGCCCCACATGTAGACAATTCCGTGGGCATTCGCAGGGTCAACCGAGGCTACCCGTGCCATGATGGCCGGATCCAAATTGGCGAGATTGGGTAGCTTGTTCTTATCGAGTGCGAGATAGGCGCCGCTACGTGTTTGACGCTGGAAGAAATAGGGAGCGGCAGGCACGACGACGTCAAATCCGCTGTTCCCCGTCAGCATCCGCGTTTCGAGAATTTCCTCGGAGTCGTAGTATGAGATGCTCACTTTGATGCCCATTTGCTTTTCAAAGTTGGGTATGGTGTCGGGCGCCATGAAGTCGGACCACCAGAAGAGGTTGAGAACCCCTGGGTCTTGGGTTTTCTTATTCGATGGCGCGTTAGCTGCCCCCGGGTCGGCCTTATGGCACCCGCTCACCAGGAAGGCCGCGATGGCGAGTAGCCGGATGAGTGGTCTGGCTTGACGCATGATCGATCCTTGATGCGTTCTTGTGGAGACGGAACTGGAGTGACTGTATATCGGCGAATCAGCGATTGCACGCACTTGTTGAGAAGGCAGGGACGCCGCAAGGAATGCTACTCCTCGGCGTTGCCGACAAAATAACCCTCGGGGTAGCCGGGCCTGAACTGCCGCATACTAGGTTAGTATGACTGGGTGCCTATCACGCAGCAGCCGGTACCGGAGGACTCCCTTCTCAAAACCTACCGGGGTGGCTCCCGCCCGGAGCGCTGGGTGGGCCAGGGGGATTGCTTCGCGGTGGCGGTCGCGCAGCCGGTCTCTTTAGGCGACTTCGTCTTTGCGTTCTATACGTCGCCCGTGTTCCGGATCGAGCGGGCCATTTTGCGCATTCTCGCGGGTGCACCGTCGACGGATGCGGAGGCACGCGGAGTCGCTGACGGATCAGGGTCGTCGTTCGCCATTTGGCGGGTGGGGCAACGGACCACGACGCAGCTACTGATGTGCGACCGCTTCGAGAAGACTCGGTCTTGGTTTCAGGTGGCGCCGATGGAGGGCGGTGGGACGCTGCTCCGGTTCGGGTCGGCGGTGGCGTCGAGCCGAAATCGCGAGACTGGAGCGCTGTCGGTGGGCCGGGGCTTCCGTTGGCTCATGGGCTTTCATGTGCTGTATTCACGGGTGCTGTTGGGAGCCGCGCGGAGGAGAGTAACCAAAAAATGAACGTGCAACCTCGACGGCTCCTGCCGGGCACGGCTCATTCAGGCCACTGCGGCTGGCATTATGAACTCGACATCGTTGTTCTTCGGCGTATGGACTCGTTTGCTCATCGGCGTCGCGACCATGTGGGTGTCGGGGTACTGCGTGAGTAGCTCGAACGCATCTTCGGGTATTCGGCGTTGGGGAAATAAAAACGATCCGCAGTCGAGTACGCTGGTGCGGTTGCCTGGAAACCTGCATCTGATGAAGCACGGGCATAACGATCAATGCCTCGCGGCACTCATCAGTGTCGCCACTGAACGGAGCTTCCAACCACGACTCCGTTCCCAATGATAGGCGCTCAGCCTCTCGTTATGCACGGTGTCCACGGCCTTTGCCACCGCGTGGTTAATGCATGCATTCCATTCGCTCCAGAACACTCGGTTCACGAACTGAGGTCCTTCCGTTGACTTGCAAACAACGACTGCGGCGGCGTAAATTCGCTCATACAAATTGGCAACACCCTCCGGACTATTCAGATTTAGGTCGTGATACCGCACGGTTACTGACCGGGTATCGTCGACGCGTGCAGCGGCCACGCTTGACTGCGCAATTAACAATGCCGGTATTACAAGCAGCGCAAGCACACGCAAGTTGGATTTATGAAACGGCAACATGGCACTTCTCCTTCGGTTGTCTATCCAGAATCCGTGTTGCCGCAGTGTGCCAGCAGTAGATTTGCGTAGGTCTCGAATAGCTATACCCTCGTTAAGTTTTGCTTAACGTCCCGCCGGGATTCGCGTTCGCACCCTTTCAGCCAGGTGGAATGTCGCGCTCGGCAAGGTTTTTTGTCGTCCTGCTCGCTCTTGCTGCGTGCAGTCGTCCTACCGATCATTCGAATAAACCTGCCGGCGAGGCGAAATCGGCGGCCTCGACCCGGCAGGATAATGAGAAGATTCTTGATGTCTACAATTGGCTCGACTATATCGCGCCGGATACTGTCGCCCGTTTCGAGAAGGAAACCGGGATCAAAGTTCACTACGACACGTACGACAACAATGAGGTGCTCGAGACAAAGTTACTGACCGGTCATACAAACTATGATGTTGTACTCCCAACAGGGGCTTTCTTCGAGCGAATGCGTCTGGCTGGTGTATATCGAAAGCTCGATAAAACGGCGTTGCCCAATTTGGCCAATGCTTCTTCCCATAACTCTAGGTTATCCGAGACCAGGACACAAATCGTTTGTGAAAATCCGTGAAAGACGATGGAATCGCTCATATGCAATGAACGGGAGTTCCGATGAACGCCTTCGGTGCCTCTGTTGTATGGGTGCTCTCTGCAATGAATGCTCGACGCGCGACGCAGGGAGGGCGCCGCAAATGCGAATTGAAGAGCCCCTGTGACATCGACGCGCCATGCACGGAGATGGACGGCGGGTGGATCGAACGACGCGGAGTGTCCGGTCGATACAAGACGTGCCGCGCCTGCTTTCGAGATTAGCGGAGGTGACCGGGCCGGCGGCCGGTGAGTCACTGCCGCCGCCGCTATGTGTTGCCGACCGATGTCCGTTCGTAAAACGCGCCGGGGCGAGCGGGCCACCGCGACGTCCTTGTGGTGTCGAACCCACTCGCCCCAACTACGTCGATTCGGGCAGCCACACTACTGCCGTCACTTCCCACGCTCTTGGCGGGCGACGATAAGATTGCACCATCATCTTTGCGCGACGGTTGCCTCGATGTGGAGATTTTGTGACTGATAGCGGCTGTCTAGCGATGAGTTGGGACTCTACTCGTTGACCAGAACCTGCGGGGCCTGTGGTCATGAACGAACGGCGGAAAGCATACCTTAGGCCGGCTATGCGGCGGGGATGCGCGCCGATGTAGAAAAACTCATGCGGTGTTCGAAGTGCGGGAAGAAGCAGTGTAGTTTAAGGGCCTGCCCACCGCGGGCCGCCGGGGTTACAGCCCGCCGCCGAAATAGGCGGGTGGGTGGCAGACAAACGTGGGATCAATACCGATGGCATACTAAGTCGGGACAAAGGGGGCACAGCATCGTGGCGGAACGAATCTTGTTGGTCGATTACGAAAACATTCAGGCCGTGGACTTGCAGCAGCTTGCGGATGACGTGACGGTGCGATTTATTCTAGGCGGCAAACAGGGGAAGCTCCCGAGTGAGCTTGCCGTGCAGGCGCACGCAATGGGAGAGCGATTTGCCTATGTGCGCATTTTAAGCGTCGAGCGTAATGCCTGCGATTTCGTGATCGCTTTCTATCTCGGCGAGTATTTGACGGCCAATCCGACGGCTGAGTGCAGCATTCTTTCCAAGGACAAGAAGGGATTTGATCCGCTGGTGCGGCATTTGAAGGAGGAGCGCGGCTTTCAGGTGCGTCGCGTCAGCGCGCAGAAGGATGCGTTTCCGGATGATCATGTACCCTCGCCTAGCGAGCCCTTTGAGCGGTTGACCAGACTCCTCAAAAAAGAAAAGGCGTTTCCGCACAAGCGCAAAGGGTTGGAGGGGAAAGTGAAATCTTGGTTTCCCCAATTGTCGACAGAGGATCGGGGATTGCTCGTGCAGCGTTTGTTCGACGACGGATTCGTTACTGAATCGGGAAAGTCGCTGATGTTCGCTTCCACTCGATTTCGGGGAGTCTAGAAGTAGCGGCTGGAACAAATCAGCCTCGTGGTTTCAGAGGCTTGCGCGAGTTGCGGTCGAGGCCGTAGAGTGGGCACAGAACTTCGCCCAGCAGAATCGCGAGGTGATGATGCGAAACGTCGTGCGGGCGGTCCGCGAGGAGATCCCGAAGCCGTTCGAGACGCACGTGAAGGCGATCAATTGCCACCATAACTACGTGTCGCGGGAGCATCACTTTGGCGAGAACATCCTCGTGACTCGCAAGGGTGCCGTGCGTGCGCGCAAGGGGTGAATTCGGTATCTGCAGACCGTTCTGGCGCCCTTGTTGACGGCCGCAGAGCCCAGCCGGATTCGCATCTCTGGCGGCACTCACAATAAGGCGTCACCGCCCGTCGATTTCCTGCAACGAGCGAAGAACATGTTGCGGAAGCTCTTAGCCGCCTTATAGTGAACGGTATGATCGCTCCGCTGTGGCGGAGCACGCACGGCGGCATGGGTGTATCGGACACCAAACGGCTACTCGCGCCCCTTCCCGGCAAAGGCGGCCGTCACACCGAGGCCAATGAACACGCCGCCGGTGACGTAACGTTCCCAGCGCAAGTAGTGGCCATTGCGCTTGACCCATCGCCCAGCCGTGCCGGCGACCAACGCATAGAGACCATCACTCGTCAGGCCCATCAATGTGAACAGCAGACCGAGGAAGGCGATCTGAAACGCCACCGCGCCGCGCGAGGGATCGACGAATTGTGGCAAGAACGCCAAGAAAAACAGCGCCGTTTTCGGATTCAGCAGATTGACGACGAAACCGTCGCGATAGAGCCGCCCCAGGCTACGGCGCGGCAGCTCTATCTGCGCGGCCGGCGTATCAGTCCGCGTGAGAATCCGCCGAGCCCCGATATAGATGAGATAGCCGGCGCCCGCATATTTGACGACTGCGAAGGCAAGCGCTGACGAGGCCAGCAGCGCTGACAGCCCCAGCGACGCCGCCAGCACGTGTACAAGCGTTCCCGTTGTTATACCGCAAACCGAGGCCAACCCGGCGATGCGGCCTTGCTCGACGCTGCGGGCGACGATGTAAAGAACGGCTGGACCCGGTGTCAGCAGTAGCAGGATCGCCGCCACGGAAAAAACTCCGATCGACGTCGCGTTTGGAATGACGATGTCCATGGAACGAAGCTCCGTGTCTGTGAATGTCGCCTACCTTAGCCGATGCAGGACTAACCTGCCAACCGGATCGAAGAGTGGCTGCCGAGCGATGTCGCAGGACCGAAGTTCGTAATGCCCGCCGGGGACACTCTAGCGAGAACTATTCACCGACGCCGCTCGGTGCCGCCTTTTCTATTTTAGAGGTATGCTTAGTGGGCGTGATCGGAAAGGCTGAAGTTTGCCCCATTTGTACTGGGATCAGCGGCGGATAGTCATAGGCCGCGCCCGTACCTGTGTCGACTCCCGCCCCAATAATCCCACCAAACAGAATATTGCCGAATGCCATGGCCTTGGTCGACGATTTTACTGCAACGATGCCGGGGTCCACTCCCTCCTTTTTGCAGGTCACGCTTAGATCTTGATAACTCCGATGCACTGACACGGTTCCGGGCGAGGTCAGGTACCACGTCCCCTTATTGTTGACGAGTGTACAAGCCGCTTGATTCAATTCCACTCCGTCGACCAGGGTTTTGACGGACAGTACCTGCGTTTGGCCGTTTACGATCGATGCACAGCCTGCAAACAATAGCGTTGGCAACACCACGATCAAGTAGATCTTCACTTTGACTCTCCCTGTCTAATTTTTCGTTCCCGCGCCGCGACTTGAGAATTTACCTGCAGCTCCACAGCCAGTGGTAACCATCCATCGTACCCCACCGACGTCTTGGGGCATACGCAGTCTAGTCTCTACGGTTTCTGAATAAGGGGCGATTGACCTTATTCCGGTCCGACATCGGGCAAGTACTTGGTTACCAGGATTAGCCTTCGCCTCGGAGTGGATGCGTGTAAAACGAGATAAACTGTTCCAATAAATAGCACCAAGGGAGACTTCCATGACCCCCAATCCATCAGATCAAAGCGTATCTGCATCGCATTTCGGGTTGCGGCAACGCCATGCCCGGGTGCATCGGGTCCTCGGTCGCTGTTATGTCATCGGTGTCGTCGTGGCGGCCACCATCAGTCTCTCGATCACGATGTCGATGATGACTGTGGTGGGCTATTGAGTCGCGATGCCGTAACACGCGGGCCATGGCGTTCGCTCCTCGGGCGTCGCTTTGTATTGCCGCAGCCGGTGGCCGCGGCGCTCGGGCGAGTATTTGGCGAGCCAGTCGGCGGAATTATCGTCATCGAGCGCTCGCGATATGCGCGCGCTCATTGGGGCATGTGCGCGACGACTCGGCCGAATCGGGTCTTGCTCGCGATCTACGGTGAGGAATTCGTGAGCAATCCGGATTTGCTGCTGCACGAGTACTTTCATGTCATTCGACAGTGGGGACCCGGTCGTCTGACTCGCTGGCGCTATCTGAAGGAGTCGATGCGGTGCGGGTACTGGGACAACCCCTATGAGCGCGAGGCGCGGCAATTTACGGCCGGGGCGGTGGAGCAGTACCGGCGATATTTAGGAGAAGGCTAGTGGAAAAATGATCCGCTAAATCGGGCGCCTCGCCTGAGAAGCGCCGCCCGAGGCACCGTCAGGTGACGGTGCGCCCGTGCTGCCGCGCCTCGTCAGCGTAGGCCGAAAGAGGTTTGTCTGCGTCAAAGTGTTCATCACGTTCGATGGGTAACCCCAACGGGCCGCGTAACGCGCGCAGTTCGGTCATGCTGACGTAGCCAAGTTCGGGGCAACCCAAGCCGAGGTCACAAAGTCCGAAGGCGATGTCATCGAGTCCAAGCTCGGTGAGAAGCCAGGTGCATTGAGCGTCGGGCGTGAAGAGCTTGACTACGGGTTTGAAGTCGATGTCCGGTTGGCCGTTGTCCATGCGGACGATCTGCGCTTGGCAGTTGGCGAGAAGCTGTTCGTGTTGGGTTTTGGTGAAGAATGTCATTGCGAGGTTCCTCGTGTTGGCGGACCCGGAGCGGTCCGGTCACGACCACCCGGACTGCGTAGGGTCCGCGCAAGGAAGCACGCCGTCATCACTTGAAACTGACCGAATTGCATCGAAATCGATGAATGCAGCGGCCGTGGCAGCCGCCTGTGGCTGGCGCGGTGCTCGTAACGACCGTATCGCGAATTTAGATTGCCTCAGCGAGGCGGGGTCATTCAGATTTTCGGTCGCCCAACCATATCCAGGTGATCACCGATAGGCCGACTAAGATGAGGAGGGCCGTAAGCAAAGTCAGCAAATGAGTAAGCGGAGACAGCGCAACCGGCGTTGAGAGGAAGCTAGTGAGCGCGAGGCCCGCAATGATGCCGCCCCACGTCCAAAGCAGGATGAGCTTGCCCGGGTGCCAATGGGATATACGCATCAAGGCTTCAGGTGGCTTTGCAGGATTTCAGATCTGCAGAGACGGGACCAGCAGAAACCTTGAAACTCCAGGCGCAGCCGAAAGTATTCAGGGTCTGCTGGGTTGCAGTGAGCAACTGCACCCAGAGAGTGGTGGGCGGCCCTTTGGCAGCGTCCGCATTTGCGGGAGCGACGTTAGCTGAGGAATCCACCTTGCCGTTGACGACGAGCTCGTCGGTTAAATTAGCAAGGAGTCGGGATATATCCGGAGGACTCATGTCTCCGAGCTTATAGATCGCGTGATCCTTGGAGAGACTCGCGGCTAGATGACTTTCATCCGGGTAAATCGAGGTAATAACAAGATGCGGTCCTTCACTCGGCCGAAGTTTCCAGGATTTGCAGAAACGCACGCTGCGTTCGACGTCAACGATCTGCGCAAGCACGGCATCCGAACGCTCGTATCCGTTCGAATTCCAGAACCAAATCGCGGCATTTTCATCGCCAATGGCCCGGCCGAAGGCCTGAAACTGTCGATAGAGATCATATAAGCCACTGTTTCTTCCAGCATCGAGCCACTGGGGATTGCAGACAAGAAACAGCGAATACGTATTGAAGTTTCTTGGAATACTCTGCTTACCGGTGACCAGCGCAACCGCCGCCTGCGCCATGAGCAGACGCCACTCAATCAGTCCGCATGCGATAAAAATCGCGCACAGCAAAACGCGCCTGGTTCGCATGGCCACTACCTTCTGTGACAGCCAGTCTTTGACTATCGACGGTACACCAAATTTATTTTGAGGTGAAGACACGAGGTAGCATTTTGAGAACTTCTGGAACTGTCACAATGTGGGCGCTCCGTCACCCATCCAAGTGGCTAGCGTTCGAGTGCGCTGATGTGCTCGCGGGGCATCGTAGCGTTAACCGGGAGCGGATGAAGTTGAAGAAACGCAGCTGTGGCGTCGCGGGCACGTGCCGCGACTTCGCGTGAGTTCGGCCGCTCGGCGACTCCGAGCAGCAGGCTGACCATCAAATTACCCCACAGCATCCCGCCGAACTGCTCGGCAAGTTCGGCAGGGCGGCCATTGAGAAGTCCGGACGCCTGAGCCTGGGCCATGATTTGACGCAAGGCGGCACGACTCGTCTCGCGCCCTATGGAGTCAAGCGCTTGCGCCACCTCGGGCGCGTGGACCGCCTCCGCGATCGCCAGTCGGAATACCGCGATGACCGTTGGATCGGTTATCTCGCGGACGAGCTGCGTCCCGAAGGAAGCCAGTACGCGCGCGAGGGTCTCGCGGTCGTGCGGCACGGGCAAGTCGGCGGGTACCTGCAGTCGCGTGGCGCGCGCGCTGATGCATGCGATTAGCATTTCCTGCTTGTTGCCCACCAGCGCGTACAGTTCTCGTTTCGAAACGCGCGCGCGCGTGGCGATCTCAAGCGTGCTGGTCGCCGCGTAGCCACTCTTCGTGAAAGCTGCGAAGGCTGCATCGAGGATGCGCGCGCGCACCTCAGTTTCGTCGCGGCCTTCCCGGCACTCCTTTGACAGCGATCCCGTAGTCATCATCGTCTCTCTTGACAATCGGTACCGCATAGTACCACACTAGCGCAAACCACTGGTACCAATGGGTACCACGCTGCCGGGAGACGATCATGTTCAAGCCAAGGATCCTCGTGACCGGCGCGACCGGGAAGACCGGCAGTGTCGTCGTTGCTGAACTGCTGAAGGCAGGCTATCCCGTGCGCGCAATGGTGCATCGAGAAGATGGCCGCAGCGCGCGGCTGCAGGCGCAGGGGGCTGAGATCGCGGTCGCCGACATGAGTGACGTCGAGCGCGTCGCCGAGGCGCTGGCGGACGTTCAGCGCGCCTACTATTGTCCGCCTTTCGATCCCTACATGATTCAGGGCGCGGTCGCGTTCGCCGTCGCAGCCAAGGAGTCCCGGCTCGAACACATTGTTGGCCTGACCCAATGGCTGTCGAGCCCCTCGCATCCGTCCCTCATGACCCGCCAGCTCTGGCTCGTCGATCGGCTGTTCTCGATGACGCCCGGAGTCGCGCATACGATCGTGAGGCCGGGCTTCTTCGCGGACGCCTACCTCGTGCTGACTGGGATTGCCGCGCACCTCGGTGTATTTCCCTGGATCTATGGCGATAGCCGTAACGCGCCACCTTCCAACGAGGATGTAGCACGAGTCGCCGTCGCGGCCCTGATGGATCCCGCGCGGCACGCCGGGAAGAGCTACCGCCCCACTGGGCCAGAGCTCCTTGGCGCGAAGGACATGGCCAAGGCGATTGGTTGGGCCGTCGGGCGATCGGTCAGGGTCGTGCCGACGCCGACCTGGCTATTCATGAAGACCGCCCGGATGGGCGGCCTCCCGATCGATCTGATCGGCGGCGTTCGCTACTACATCGACGATCACAAACGCGGGGCTTTTGAGCTGGGCGCACCCACCACCGACGTGCTTGATGTGACCGGTCAGCCCGCTGAGGACTTCGAGACGATCGCGCGTCGCTACGCAGCGCTGCCGAGCAACCGGCGGACACCCGGCAGTTGGCTTCGCCAGTTCGGGCAGTTCGTGATCGCCCCGCTCAGCCCCGGCTTCAATCTCGACCGCTACGACCGCGAGCTGCGCCGCCCGTTCCCGTCAGAACCGCAGTTCGCGCCTGAGTCCAAGATCTGGCGGCGCGAGCATGCGATGGCTCACGCAGAGCAAGGCTCCGTGATCGCAGAGCTACGCATGCTGCGCGCTTAGGTTTTCACGGTCCATCGCTGGAATTCAAACCAAAGGAGAGCGTCATGCTGCCCCAATTCTGCTTCTTTGTGAGCATCGCATTCGCCTTCATCGCGTGGGGGATCGTCGCGAAGCGATACATCTGGCCAAAACTCCGCCTCCTGCGACGGGCCGAAGCGTTGCGGCCTCTTCTCATCCTGCACAGCTTCCGCTTCATCGGATTGGCATTCCTGATCCCGGGCGTCGTGTCGCCCGATCTGCCGTCTGCCTTCGCGCATTCCGCCGCCTACGGGGACATCGTTGCGGCGACACTCGCGTTGCTCTCGTTGGTATCGCTGCCACGCAGGGCAGGCATTGTCATCGCATGGATCTTTAACTTCTGGGGCTCAGCCGATCTCTTAAACGCGTTCTACCAGGCCAATGATGCCGGGCTCGTGGCGGGGCAGTTGGGCGCCACCTACTTCATTCCGACTCTCGTTGTACCGCTACTGCTAATCACGCACGGACTCATCTTCCGGATTCTTCTGCAACACCAAAGTGAGTCCGCAATGCGGGACAGCCGGCAGCCCGGCGAAGAAAGGGGCATTACGCCACGGGCGGCTCTGTGAGCGGCGTTGAGTCGGTCGGCGAATCCCGCAATCACGATCGCGCTGAGGGTCAGTAGATCTTGTCGCCCTCTTTCACCCCGAAAGGCGATGGCGGCGCGGAGACGCCGTTCACTGAAGTGCCGCCGTTGTGGATGGCCGGAAACCAGGGCTGCATGCTTTGGGGGAAGCTGAACGTCGGCTTCGTCAGCGCGTCGAGTCGGCCAAGCTCCTCGGCCGAGAGTATGACCTCGAGGGCCTTCAGGTTGTCCTCGAGCTGCTCGAGCCGTCGCGCGCCGATAATCGTCGAAGTCACCCCGGGCTGCGCCTGAACCCAGGCCAGCGCGACCCGCGCGACCGTGCTCTGGTGCGCCTTTGCGATAATGTGCAGCTCGTCCACGATCGCGTAGGTCTTCTCGGTGAGGAAGGCATCAGTGATGAAGCCCCGATCTGGCTTGATCTGGCCTGCGTTGTGTCGTGTGTATTTGCCGCTGAGCACGCCGCTCTTGAGGGGCGACCACGGGGTAATGCCGACACCGAACTCGCGAGCCATCGGCACGAGCTCCTGCTCGACGGTGCGCTCGAGCAGCGAGTACTCGATCTGCAGCCCGACGAAGGCTGACCAACCACGGAAACGCGCCGTGACGTTCGCCTCGGCGATTTTCCACGCGGGTGTGTCGGAGACGCCGAGGTAGCGCACCTTGCCGGCGCGCACGAGATCCTCGAGCGCGGCCATCGTCTCTTCGATCGGCGTGTGCACATCCCAGTTATGCAACCAATACAGGTCGATGTAATCCGTCTGGAGGCGGCGTAGCGAGTTTTCGCACGCCGCAATGATCGACTTCCGGCCAGATCCGCCGCCGTTGGGATCCCCGGGATATAGGTTGCCGCTGAACTTCGTGGCGATGACGAGCCGGTCGCGCCGAGCGCTGTGGCGCCCCACGTGGTCGCCGATAATCTTTTCCGAATGACCCTTCGTGTAGAAGTTTGCGGTATCGATGAAATTGCCGCCGAACTCGATGAAGCGGTCGATGATTCTTTGAGATTCCTCGACGCTGGAGCCCCAGCCGAGGTCCTCACCGAAGGTCATCGCGCCGAGACAAAACGGGCTCACACGCAGGCCTGAACGGCCGAGGGTAATATAGTGATCGAGGGGCATGGTGCTCTCCAAGTTGATATTATGGTACACTTCTGAGGTAGTTCAGATAGACGATAGTTTATTACTAAACTAATAAATTGCAAGTGCCCATGCTCAAAATCGATGTCGGAAAGATTTGGTCCCTCAATTATCGGCTCTTGATGTCGGTGATCACCGGCGTCGCGCCTGATATCACCGAGCTTGGGCTGGAGACGAAGGAGCTGTTCGTGCTCGCCGAGGTGGACACGCACCCGCACCCCGCGGAACTGGCCGGCATCCTCAGCATGCCGAAGCCCACCGTGACGATGTACGTCAAGCGGCTCGAAGCTGCGGGCTTTCTGCGCCGTGAATTTGATAGCACGGATCTGCGTCGCCACCGGCTCATCCTTACACCCGAGGGACGCAAGACGATGGCGCGCGGGCTTGCACTCCTGTCGAAAGCGTTCGGTGCGCGCCTGGCACGGTTGAACCCGGCGCAGCAGTCGGAACTCGCGACACTGCTTGAGAAGCTGATCTGAGATGCGCGGTAAGGTGGTTGTTATCACGGGTGGGACTTCGGGCATTGGCGAAGTGGCCGCGCAACGGCTCGCGAACATGGGCGCGCGGCTCGTATTGGTCGCGCGCGACAAGACACGGGGTGAGGCGACCATGACGAGTCTGCGAAGTGGTGCTACGAGCCTTGCACATTCTATTTATTACGGCGATCTGTCGCGCATCTCGGAAATGAAACGACTGGCCACAGAGATTTCAGCGGCGGAGCCGCGAATTGATGTGCTCATCAACAATGCGGGCGCCATGTTCGGCTCGCGACAGATGACCGAGGATAATCTGGAACTCACGTTCGCGGTCAATCACATGGCCTACTTCGTGCTTACCTGGGGATTGCGTGAACGGTTGTTCGCGTCCTCGCCGGCTCGGGTCGTCATTACGGCCTCGGACGCTCATAAGGGACGTACGCTGGATTTCGATGACCTGCAGTCGACGAGGGGATTTGGTGGAATCAAGGTCTACGGGCGATCGAAGCTATGCAATATCCTGTTCACGCGAGAACTTGCGCGCCGCTGGAGCGGGGAGGGAGTCACGGTGAACTGCCTGCACCCCGGCTTCGTTGCGACACGCTTCGGCGACAACAGCGGCGGTTTTCGGTCGCGGGCGGTGCGCCTGGCCAGGATCTTCGCGATTTCGCCGGAGAAAGGAGCGGAAACGATCGTGTATCTGGCTTCATCGCCAGATGTGGCGGGCGTCAGCGGAGAGTACTTCTACCAATGCCGGCCGGCAACACCGACGGCAGAAGCGCGGGACGATGCGGCGGCTCGGCGCCTGTGGATGGCATCCGAAAAACTTGCAGGAATAGACGCCTGATTCGATCGCCGCGGAAGTCCATCGCGCGCAGACCACGGGGGTCCGTCCCCTGTAGATCGCTCCTCGATACTACATGCAGGCCGCGGCAGGCGCGAATCGCTCGTGGGCATTGGCGTCCCTCTGCTGCAGCGATTTGGGAGGCTGCTCAGCGACCGGGAGTGAGGTTTTCCCGCCTTCGACGCTCTGGAGGCGGCTGACATGAAAGCCACTGATTGCGAATCAAGGCGGCGGCAGTACTCATGCTCAATACAGGGCTTTGAACCGACACGGCACCGGGCAGGAATCTTTTCCACCGTTGACCGGGTGAGGCTGTACTAGAGAAGATTGTCATTGCTGACCTTCCTATCAGATGTGACGCTAGCGCCGCTTGTGCAGCAACGGCCGTCGCGACCGCACATAACCGGAATCCGGATGTGCAGCGCCACAATGTCATCGCGTTTATGGGTAAGTGACTCGCGCAGGGGTTTTGGTTCAACGTCGAGTCTCGAATGTTGAAATATTTAAATTTATCACCCGATTTCATCGCAGAGTGCGTGGGGCAGTCGCGGCAGGTCGGCAGTAGTGGGTACAATGCGCCGTCCACGGGCGGCGAAAACAGGACTGTATTGAGGTTCATATGCTCCGCAACCGTCACCGAATTCGTTGTTAGCCCATCAGCAGTGCCGGATGAATTTTCTTTCGCGCCTTTTTTCTCGTGACCGCAAATCGTCATATCAGAGAACGACTGCGGATCGGCCTTTGCGGATTGCAAACCCCACCATTGGATTCCTGAATCATGCGGGCGTTGCCGGCGCCCTATTGTCACAAGCGGATCAGCGCGTTCTCTCCCCTCTTTTCAAAGAGCTAACGACAAGTGAAGATCTGCCGCCTCGGTGCGACGTTCTCTTCCTCTACCGCACTATCGATTTGGATGGAACGATATCTACCCCGGCCATTCGCGAACTTATCAAGAGTGCGGGCGCTTACATTGCAGTTATTGCTTCGGAGAATAGCTCCGACGCCTACATCAAGAGTGTGGGACGACGTACTGATTGGTACGCAAACATCGCGATGATTGTGAATCGCAAGGACGATAAATTTGGGCTATTTTTCTATCGCCTTTTCGTCGAGATGTTCAAGGGACGTTCGATGTTGGTGGTTTGGGCTGAGCTGGCGCCACAAATTCCGGGGGGTACGCATTCCGACGTCCCCGATTCAATAATGGCTGCCGAGGCGGGCCACATAACGTTTCAGTAGAATGGCGGACAAGCGGGTCCAGCGATCACGGCCGCCGGGGTAGGTGGTTCTGAATTGCCCCAGGGAAGATTCGCCTGCTGGAGATTGAGGCGATGGCAGCCGCCTGACGGCGCGGCCGCGCTACTGCCCCGTCTTGAACTTCTGCCAGAGGCGGGTGATGGCGCGGGCCAACTCGGGCGAGGGCTCCACCTGCGTGACCAAGCCCTGTTGCTGGTCGGCCCTCGGATAGATGGCGGAATCGGTCGCTATCGAAGCATCGAGCAGCGGTGTCGCGGCCTTGTTGGCATTGGCGAAGCCGATGACATTGGAGACGTTGGCGATGACAGGCGGGTCCATCAGATAATTGAGGAACAGGTACGCGTTTGCCACATGGGGAGCGTCCTTTGGAACAGTCATCAAGTCGAACCACAGCAACGTCCCTTCCTCCGGAATCAAATAGTCTATGTCGATGCCGTTGTTCGCCTCCTTCGCGCGTTTGCTCGCCTGGACGACGTTGCCGTTGTAGGCGAGCGCGACACAGAGATCTCCATTGGCGAGTGCTTGGATTTGGCTCGAGGTGTCAATGTTGCGAATGAAGGGGCGGATCTTAGTCAACATTTGTTCGACGTCAGCCAAATCCTTCGATGTCGGTTCGTTGGGGTTTCGTCCTAGCGAGATGAGCGCGACCCGCGCCACCCCAACTGGGTCATCCATGAGATTGATCCCGCACTTCGCTACCTTGGAAGCCAGTGCCGGGTCGAAGATCAGGCGCCAGCTATTGGCGGAAACGTTCGGCAGAGCCTTTGATACCATTGCCTTGTTGATACCAATGCCGAACGTGCCCCACGTGTAGATGATTCCGTGAGCATTTCCCGGGTCATTGAGCGCGACCCGAGACATCAGGGCCGGATCTAGATTGGCAAGATTGGGGAGCTGGGTTTTATCGAGCGTTAGATAGGCCCCACTGCGAATTTGTCGCTGAATGAACGCAGCCGTCGGCACGACCACGTCGAATCCACTACTTCCCATCAGCATTCGAGATTCCAGTGTTTCTGGGCTGTCAAAATACGAGACGTGAACCTTAACGCCTGTTTGTTTCTCGAAAGACGTGAGGGTGTCAGGTGCTATGTCGTCGGCCCAGATAAAGAGATTGACGACTTTGTCGTCAGAATTTGCGGAGACCCGTTGAGCCCCGCGGCCGCTGGAGTCCGGCCCGCTGCAGCCGACCACAAGGGTCGCTGCTATCAGTAGCGGGCCTATTGCGGCTGAAGCGGCTTTGCTCAACTCGAATACTCCTAGGAGGGCTTTCCGATGGCTACTCCGCGCTCCCGCCGGTTATCATTCACCGCTGCAGGCCGCGTAAATGGATTGGCAAGCCAAGAGGGGGACCTGAACATGCCCACAGCAAGAGTAGTCCTCTACATAGCCCTGGTACTAGTCAATCTGACCGCTATCGCCGCCTGGTTGCGGTCCGCAAGGCGACGCCGTTTGCGCGATCGGCCCTCTTCCGCGGATGTGGCGATTGGATTCGTGGCGAACTTTCTGGACACCCTTGGTATAGGGTCATACGCTCAAATCACGGCGTTGTTCAAGATGCGGGGGCGGCCGGCGGATGAACTGATTCCCGGAACGCTCAACGTGGGAGGCATCATCCCGTCGTTTGTCGGTTGCTGGTTGTTCGTTATTGCAATAACGGTGGAACCCGTACTGCTCACCTGTATGGTAGCCAGCGCTGCCGTGGGGGCCTGGATCGGGGCCGATATTGTCAGTCGCTTGCCAAGGCGGGCCATTCAGCTCTTCATGGGCGCGGCGCTCCTCATCGCGGCCGTATTTTTCCTGCTTCAGAACCTTGGCATTTCCGTATCGCCCGGTACTGCAATCGGTCTCACCGGCTGGCGCTTCGGCATCGCGATCGCATCCAACTTCGTGTTTGGAGCGCTGATGTGTATCGGCATTGGGAACTATGCGCCTACGATGGCGCTCCTAGGTCTCCTGGGAATGAATCCCATCGCTGCGTATCCAATCATGATGGGGAGTGATGGCTTGTTGATCCCGGTCGCCGCCCTCGGATTTCTCCGATCACAGCGATTCTCACATGCCGCCGCACTCGGGCTCACCGCGGGCGGCGCCGTCGGTACGCTTTGCGCGTTTCCACTCGTCAATGCCATCGGCTCACACCTATCGCTAATGCGGTGGCTGGTGATGGTCGTAGTCATCTATGCCGGCGTATCCATGCTGCTATCGGCAGGCAAGAGGCCGCTACCGCTAGAGCCAATTGTGAGCGAATTGCGTTAGGCGTTTGGATGTGGCAAGAGCGACTCCGCGGGAACGCCGGCACATGGAAGTGCGGGCTGGTCCGCAGTGCGGCTTTCAACCCGGTGCGGGACCCTTAGGGAACTGGCCACAAAGGCATCCACCAGTGATTTTCACGATGCACTCCCTGAGTGATGGACTCTCCCGGACCGAAACATATCACATCGTAGTTCGCTCGTGCGCATCCAAGTGGCCTTCTATATCTCGCCTGAATGGCTCTTACTACTAGTTTTCACTCTGTCGCTACTATTGGCCTTTGCAGTCTGGAGTTTCGAAAGATAGTCTTCGCGCGCTAATGCGCGCTCGAGTGGTGGACGACCCTGAACTTCTTATTCGCTGATGTCATGAATGTGATCAAGCACTACCCACTCGCTATTCTCGCGGTTGGCGCCGCGCTCCTCGCGTACCCGCCGGCTGCACGAGCGCAGGACAGTTCACAAACAGCGGTGGCGGAACATACCGTCACGCGACGCGATGGTCAGCACGACTTTGACTTTGAGATTGGCACTTGGAAGACAGGTCAGCGGCAACATGCCACTTTGAGCAGTCATTCTCCGATGATGGTGGCAAGACGTGGGAGCTAAATTGGGTCGCGGACGACTCTCTCTATTCGGATGTACGGGATAAGGCGCGTTACAAGCCAAAGAATGCATAGTGCGTGCGCCGATCGTGACGCGTGCGATTGAATCCAGCTATGCGTCGGAATGTGCTACTTTTTCTCGATTGCGGTGTTCTAGGGGGATAAAGCCTTCTCAAGGAGTGCCCATGACACTGGCTGATGAACTTAGTAGACTCTCGGAGCTGCGCGCAAACGGTGGCTTGACGGAAGAGGAGTTTAAGCGCGCGAAGGAACGGCTCCTCAACACTGAGCAATCACGCTCAAATGACCAGTTCGCGTCCGTTGTAAATAACTTTCGACGCAGCCGCACAGACCGGTGGATCGGCGGCGTTTGCGGCGGAATCGCGCGCTCGACCGGAATTGAAGCCTGGATATGGCGGCTGCTGTTTGCAGTCCTGTTTATCTGCGCGGGGGCGGGCCTGCTGTTGTACGTACTGCTGTGGATATTCGTGCCAAGCGAGTGATGACCCAGCGGCGGATGTCGGTCTTGTTGCAGGGTTCCCACAGCTGCCCGCCGCCGACCTTCTGGCCCGGCCGGTGTTCGACATCACTGAGGTCAAGCTTCGCCACCGATTCTGCATTCGCCACTGCACTCTCCAGTCACTAACTGCTGCGTGATCGGCGCGGGAATCAGCATTGGCTGGAATCCTCGCGCCCCGTGGTGACTGGTATGCAGCAGAACATGCTGCTTGTGCTTGACGAATTTCGACAAAATAAGCGAGGCAGCGCGCGATGAGACGACGCCCTTGCGATCTGCAATCGCCGGCCACGGTAGTGCGCGCCTACTGGCTGGTCGAGCGGGCAATTTGTCCAAATTTGTCAAGCGCCGTACCCGAGTTGGCGGATTATATGGTCCCTTGCGAACGGACCGAGCATCAAAGTTAAACGAATTCAGGCGAGCAACGGACGGGGGGCGGAATTGGACTCGATCACAGAGGAACTGAAGACCTTTCTCGAACGCGAGAAAATCCGCGACTGCATTGGCCGACTTGCCCGGGGCGAGGATCGGCGCGACGCCAAGCTCATTAGCGCATGCTACTGGGCCGATTCGACGAGCGACTATGGCGTATTCTTCGGATCCTTCGACGAGTACCTCGCCTGGGTCGTTCCCGGGTCGCCGGCAATACCGGTGACGCAACATGTCCTGGGGCAGAGTGTGATTGAGTTGAACGGCGATACCGCTCTCGTCGAGACGCAGGTCATTTCCTACCACCGGGTCGTGATGGGCGAAGAACAGCGCGATACGATCATCGGCGGTCGCTACCTCGACCGGATGGAAGAGCGCGGCGGTGAATGGCGCATCGCGAAACGCACGATGCTCTATGACTGGTTCCAGGATTTCGGTGTGTCGATCGACTGGTCGAAGGGCGTGATGGGCCTGCCGTTCAGTGCCGGGCATTATTCCGGCAGGGCGGTTGGCGATTACAGTGAAATTTTCTTCGGCAAGCGACCGTCCGGACAGTAGGGTTGGCTTTCCAGCACGATCTTGACCGCGGAGCGATATGAGCTGCCACCCCACCCAGGACCCTGTGCCTGAGGAAATCGATATTCCGGCTCTCCGGGAAAAATACCGCCAGGAGCGCGACAAGCGCATTATCCGCGAAGCCACGAACCAGTATGTGCGGACCACCGGCAACCTCGCCGGGGCTGCCGGCGACGACGAAGCCTATGAAGGCGACCCGCACATGGCGGTGGTGCCGCGCGATCCGATCTCGGAGAATCTCGACGTCGCCATCCTCGGGGCGGGCTGGACGGGCATCCTCGCAGGCTATCACTTGAAGCAGGCGGGCGTCTCGACGTTCCGCAACATCGATCACGCGGGCGATTTCGGCGGGGTCTGGTACTGGAACCGCTACCCCGGTCTCCAGTGCGACAACGATGCCTATTGCTACCTGCCGCTGCTGGAACAGATGGGCTTCATGCCATCGAAGAAATTCGCCGACGGCTTTGAAATCCGCGAATATGCCCAGAGCATTGCGAGACGCTTCGGCCTCTATGAAAACGCGCTGTTCCACACCACGGTCACCGCGCTGCGCTGGGATGACAAGATCGATCGCTGGCGGCTCAGCACCGACCGCGGCGACGAGATCCGCGCCCGATTCGTCGTCATGGCGGGCGGAATTCTCAACATCCCGAAGCTGCCGGGCATCCCGGGCATTCACGAGTTCAAGGGCAAGATGTTCCACACTGCCCGCTGGGAGTACGAGTACACCGGCGGAACCCAGAAGCATCCGGTCCTGGAGAAGCTCGACGACAAGCGCGTCGCGATCATCGGCACGGGGGCGACGGCGATCCAGGCGATTCCCTATCTCGGCAGACACTCCAAGCAGCTCTATGTCATCCAGCGCACACCTTCGACGGTCGATGAACGCCACAACCCGCTGACCGATCCGAAATGGGTGAGGACCTTGAAGCCCGGCTGGCAGAACGAGCGGCAGATGAATTTTCTGCATGCCGCGATGGAGCGGCTCGCGCCGGGCGAGCCGGACCTGATCTGCGACATCTGGACCGAGATCAACCGCAACCTCTCCGCGGAGCTGGAGTCCCAGGGCTGGCCCGAACTGACGCTTCAAGAATTCATGGCGCGGCGCGAAGTCGTGGACTACCGGGTGATGGAACGTCTCCGTGCCCGCGTCGAAGCCTTGGTCAAGGACAGGGCAACCGCCGACGCGCTGAAGCCCTGGTATCGCTTCCTGTGCAAGCGTCCCGCTTCGAACGACGAGTTCTACCCGACCTTCAATCGTCCCAATGTCAAGCTGATCGACGTATCAGCGAGCCGGGGCGTCGAACGGATGACCGGGCAAGGATTCGTCGCCCATGGCGTCGAATATGAGATCGACTGCATGATCTTCGCCAGCGGCTTCGAGGTCACGAGCGACCTCGACCGCCGCTGGGGCATCGACGTGATCGAAGGGCGGGGCGGGGTGTCGATCTACGATCACTGGGCCGATGGCTACAAGACGCTCCATGGCATGATGACCCACGGCTTCCCCAACCAGTTCTTCACCGGCTTCATCCAAAGCGCTCTGAACGCCAGCACCACGGAGCAGATGAGTGGGCACAGCCGTCACATCGCTTACATCATCAAACAGGCGCTGGCGCGCGGCGCGACGGTCGTGGAGCCGAGCGAGGCGGCCCAGAACGCCTGGGTCAGGACCATCCGCGAGACTGCGGTCGATATCTCGCAGTTCCAGCGTCAATGCACGCCCAGCTATTTCAACGGCGAGGGCTCGGAAAAGCTTCGATGGTACGCGGGCGAAACCTACGGGCCCGGCTGGGTGGCCTTCGAACGGCTGCTGCAGGAGTGGCGGGATAGGGGCGACATGGAAGGCCTAGTCCTGGCGGGGCGAACGGTGGCTTCGTCCGACCCCGAATTGATTTCGGTTCCATGACGGCGCGAAGACGAGGGAAGGTAGTATGGGTTCGCTAACAGGCAAGGTGGCGGTAGTGACGGGCGCCAGCCGCGGGATCGGCAAGGGGATCGCGCTGGCTCTCGGGGCGGAAGGGGCTACCGTTTACGTGAGCGGGCGTACCGTCACCCCCGGCTCCTACCCGCTGCCGGGCACGGTGGGCGAGACCGCCACGGAGGTGAGTCGCCGCGGCGGCAAAGGCGTCGCGGTGAAGGTTGACCACGCCAGTGACGACGAGGTGGCTGCGCTATTCGAGCAGGTCCGCCGGGAGCAGGGCCGGCTCGACATCCTGGTCAACAACGCCTTCTCGCTGCCTGAGGATCTGACCGAGCCGCAGCCCTTCTGGGAGAAGCCGCTGTCCAATTGGGAGATGATTGATGTCGGCGTGCGTTCCAGCTTCGTCGCGGCATGGCACGCGGCAAAAATCATGGTGCCACAGAAGTCGGGCCTGATCGTCGCCATCTCGGGCTATGTGGGAGTGACCTACACCTACGGCGTCATCTTCGGCACCTGCAAGTCCGCGGTCGACCGGATGGCGCGGGACATGGCAATCGAGTTGCAACCGCACAACGTCGCCTCGCTCTCGCTGTGGCAGGGCCTCACCTTTACCGAGCGGGCCCGTCGTAATCTGGAGAGGAATCCGGCCATGAAGAAGCTCACCGTCACGAACCCCTCGATCGGCTGTACGCCCGAGCATCCGGGACGCGTGATCGCCGCGCTCGCCAGCGATCCGGAAGTCATGAGGCGCTCGGGCGGCACCTTCATCACCGCCGAGGTGGCGCAGGACTATGGGATCACCGACGTTGACGGCAAGGTCATTCCCTCGCTGCGCGCCGAGCGCGGTTCGCCCATCTGGCGCCCGATCGCGGAGCCAGGCCATGGACGCTGAGCGCCTCGCCCGGCTCGAGCGTCTGGCCGACCGCCAGGACATCCTCGATTGCCTCACCCGGTTCAGCCGCGGCATGGATCGCTTCGATCGGGAGTTGTTCCTCTCGGCCTTTCACCCCGATGCCACCATCGCAGCAGGCGTTTTCGTTGGCGGGCCGAAGCCTCTCTATGACTGGGCCTCAGCCCTGCACGAGCAGGGACAGGTGGCCACGCATCACAATCTCCTCAACCTGACCTGCGAGATCGAGGGCAGCACCGCCCATACCGAGACCTACTACCTCTTTGTCGGCCGCAACCGCGACGAGACCAATTGGATCGCCGGCGGCCGTTACATCGACCGGCTGGAACGCCGCGACGGGGCGTGGCGAATCGCATTGCGAACCAATGTCATCGAATGGTCCGGGGTGGTCCCGACCATGCCGCTGCCTTTCGCCGATGTGCCGGACATCCATGGCAACGGTGCGCCTGCGCGCAGCCAGGACGATCCCTCATACCAGCGCCCACTCACCAACCGCCGGGCGAAGCACGTTCCGCCGGGCTTTGGGGACTGAATGTGAGCGGACACAGCAAGGCATCACTGGCTGACAAAGTGGCAATCGTGACCGGGGCCAGTCGCGGCATGGGCAAGGGGATAGCCCTCGCTCTGGCGGAGCAAGGCGCCACGGTCTATGTCACGGGGCGCACGGTCATTCCGAACTCTTATCCCTTGCCCGGCACCGTTGGTGAAACTGCCGCGGAGGTTGATCTGAGGGGTGGCAAGGGCATTGCCGTGCAAGTCGACCATGCCAACGACGACCAAGTCGCCGCGCTGTTCGCGCAGGTGAAGCGCGAACAAGGGCGTCTCGACATTCTGGTGAACAATGCGATAGCCATTCCCGCCGAACTGACACAACCCGGCTCGTTCTGGGAAAAGCCGATCTCCAACTGGGAGATGGTTGATGTCGGCCTGCGCTCAAACTTCGTGGCGGCATGGCATGCGGCCCGGATCATGGTCCCGCAAAAGTCGGGACTGATCGTTGCCATCTCGGGGTACGTGGGTGTCACGTATACCTACAACGTGGTATTCGGCACCTGCAAAACGGCGACCGACCGGATGGCGCGCGACATGGCCATCGAGCTCAAGCCGCACAATGTTGCCTCGCTGTCACTGTGGCAGGGGTTTACCTACACCGAGCGCGCGCGGGAGAATCTGAAGACGGTCGCTGGTATGGCGTCCCAGCTCAACAGTGCCGTCGGCACTTCCGTCGAGTTTCCCGGGAGGATCATCGCCGCGCTTGTCCGGGATCCCGAAGTGATGAAGCGCTCAGGCGGCACTTTCATCGCCGCCGAATTGGCTCAGGAATATGGCATCACCGACATCGACGGGCGGGTGATCCCGTCGCTGCGCGCCGAGCGCGGCGCGCCGATCTGGATGCCGGTGTAGCAATTACGAGAGGGGGTGGCGAGTGACGGAACGCAGGTTCGATGGCCGGGTGGCCGTGATCACCGGGGCAGGCAGGGGGCTGGGACGCGAATATGCCCGGCTGCTGGCGTCTAAGGGCGCAAAGGTCGTGGTCAACGATCCGGGTGTCAGCGTGAAGGGCGAAGGCGCCGATGCCGGCCCAGCCGAACTGGTGGTCGCCGAGATCAAGGCGCTGGGCGGCGAGGCCGTCGCGTGCACCGAATCCGTCGCGACGCCGTCGGGCGGCAGGGCGATCATCCAGATGGCGCTTGATCGCTACGGCGGCATCGACATCCTGATCCATAACGCCGGCAACGTCCGCTACGGATCACTGGAAGAAATCACGCACGAGGACTTCGAAGCCGTCGTCGATGTTCACCTGATGGGGGCGTTCAATGTCGTGCGGCCTGCTTTCCCGGTGATGTGCAGGGCGGGCTACGGCCGCATCGTGTTGACCTCCTCGATCGGCGGCATTTACGGCACGCACAATGTGGTCAATTACGGCGTGTCCAAGGCCGGCACCATCGGGCTCAACAATGTGATCGCGATCGAGGGCGCCGCCAAGGGCGTGAAGAGCAACATCATCCTCCCCGGTGCCGTGACGCGCATGGCCGATGGTCTGGATATATCCCAGTATCCACCAATGGGGCCCGAACTGGTCGCGCCGGTGGTGGGCTGGCTTGCCCATGAATCCTGCTCGATCACCGGAGAGATGCTGGTTTCCATGGCCGGTCGCGTGGCGCGGGCGCTGATCGCCGAAACGGAGGGCGTGTTCCAGCCGTCATGGTCCATCGACGACGTCGCGCAACGGATCGATGCCATCCGCGATCCCGGCAAGCTGTGGATGCTCCCGCCCGTCCCCTCGGGTTACGTCGATCATCTGACGCGCAGCTTCGATATGGCGCGGAACGGACTGAAAACATGACCCAAGTCGAGACGATGCGCGGGCCGGTCGATACCAGCAAATTGGGGAGGGTGCTCGTGCATGAGCATGTGTTCCTCATGGGCATGCGGCATGGTCAGTTTAACTGCCTGGGCCTTCAGCATCGTCTCCGCGCATCTCGGCGAAGGCTGCCAGCATTTGCTGCATCGATATGTGGGCTTCATAGCACACGCTGATCATTATCGAATCGTCGGCTATCTCGCTGTCCTGCAACAAGACCTCTGAGCGCTGGGATCTGTTGATGGGACGCTGCGCGAGAGTTCCACGCCGGCGGATTGCAAACGTTTGGTTTCCCGGTGGTGGTGCTTCCTTCTGAGAGTGCCGCATCGGATGAAGACGCTTGTCCCGTTCGTTATGGAACCGCATGGCCGTCTCCCTGTAGAGGTTAGTCCTTCGAACTCTATCGCTGGCACTGAAATAGACAGGCAAGCGGCGTGCCAACCGCTTTCGTTTTTCGTCCTCGACAATTGGCCGCTTGGAAACGTCGACTTTTCACGGGTATTTTCTGCCGAGTCGATTGTAACGCAGAATTGTGAATCACTGACGCTGCACCTACGTAGTTCAAGTACGGCGCATTACGCACCGGTCAAGTGCAATTCGGGGCAGCGTCGCCATTCCAGGCGCTGCCGCCTCAAATTGTTTCCTCGAGCAGGGCGACCGTGCCCGCCCAGGACACATTGTCGGCAATTGCATCGTACGCTATGCCCTCCCGGCCCATGGCACCTGCATTGGGGTCGGTGAACGCATGACAGGCCTCACTAAACACCGTGATCTGAAAGCGCGCGCCTGCGGCACTCATTTCATGCTGCAATGCCTCTACATTCTGGGGCGGCGCATAGGGATCCTTTGCGCCGGTATAAATCGCGATCTGTCCCTGAACCGCACCAGGCTCTGCGGGTGCCGATGTCGTCAATAGACCGTGGTAGCTGACGACGGCCTTCACGTCAGCACCGCTGCGTGCCAGTTCGAGAACGCACAGGCCGCCAAAGCAGAAGCCAATCGCGGCAACGCGCTGCGGGTCCACCTCGGGCGTGGCCTTGAGTTGGCTATACCACGCGACGGCGCGCGCACGCAGGCGTTTCGGCGCATTGAGCAGTTCCATCATCGATGCGCCGGCTGATTTCGGATCAGTATGGTACTCGCCCCCACCATACATATCCGTCGCGACGGCGACATATCCCAGATCAGATAGACGACGCACCCGTTCGCGCATCATTTCACTCAGGCCGTGCGCGGTATGCATGACCATGACCGCCGGATGCGGCCCTCGTTTTTCCGGAATTGCAATCTGGCCAACAAGTGTGGTGCCGTCGTGATCAAACGCTATTGCTCGCACTTCTGTCAGCCCTCTCCCGCTATGTGGAAGCCGCACACATTCTGCCATTTCCGGCGAAAAGGCATCGGCCCCTTCACCTACGGTTGAGCAGGCCCTCGGCGAACAGAGTTTCAAGATTCAGGAGTGCCAGCGCCTGTTGGTAGCGCATCTCGATGAGCTCCAATTCTTCGTCGGTGGTTTCGCGGCATTTCGTCATCACTGTGGAAATCTCCATGGATTTGATTTCCAGACGCGCTTGCGTTGATACAGACCGAGAGGATGAGGCGGACGCCTCTTTGTACAACGGGAGCGTTTCCATCGTGAATTTCCTCAGCCGATAGTAGTGACCAGAGAGATAACCGCGGAATTGGTCGGAGCGCATCGATTTTGCAGGGGCGGTGTGACGAAGCAATGACGCTGCTGCGCCATGCCATCATGGACCAGATGGTGCCTTTGTCCAGTAGTCGCGTGCTGCCGACAAAGGGAATTGGCAGCCGTCCGATGAAACCAACGAAGGGCGGCCCGTCAGGGCTGAAATGCATGTGAGCAACCGCGTGGCGAACGCCGCACGCAGGGACCGCCCGACGGCTTATGTCGTGTCGGTTGGGGCAGGGGCGATTACCCGGCACCCGCGCACTGGATCATTCACACCGTTGGTCCGATCTGGAAAGGAAGTACTCGCGGGGAGCCCGCGTTGCTCGCTGCGTGTTACGAGAGTTCAGTGCGGTTGGCGGCGGACAATCAACTACGATGAGTAGCCTTTCCCGCCATCAGCACGGGCGCGTACGCCTATCCTGTCAAGTTGGCGACGGAAGTTGCCGTTGCGTCGGTGCGAAGTTTCCTTGCCGGGTACACGGATTTCAGTCGCTGGCGACTTCAACATCATTTTGGTGGAGCACGGTATAAATGGGGCTGAATGTGAACCCAGGGCCGGACATTCCAAGTGGCGCTAAGTAAAATCGTCTCTGGCGGTGAGGGATACGAATGTGCGGTTGGGCGAATGAACGGCATTCCGCTATGCAGCTGAATTGTCGCAAACGGGAGGCGCTATGCTCTGTTTAGAAGTGACGATTAACGGCGAACAACGTGTTTGTGCGGGCGTGGCGATTGCGCAGACACTGAATGCGTCGGTGACGGCGCATCCGGGATTCAATCAGGCGTGGATTCACGTGGACGGCGAGATTGCTCCCGAGGGGCAACCCAATGCCGATGCTCACTGGCTGACGAGTTCCGCGGCCATCGGTGACGTCGTTCAAATCCGGCTCATCGAGTCTGACAATCCGACGAAACCAAGTCTTGGCCGAAGTGATTTGGAAGCCAAGCCGGCTCCGAGCGATGGGATTCCATTCGTATGCGGGTTCTGTGGCAAGGAACCCAAGGACGTTGAAGGCATGATGGCAGGTCGTAAGGCGATGATTTGCCGCGGATGCTTAAGGGAATTACATGCGATCGACTGCGAGGATGCCATTGACGAGGCGTAGGGCACCGGATCCTTTATAAGGCTTTTACAGGTTCTGGTTGATTCGACTCGGTATCGACTCGGTATATTGATCGCTGGCGGGCCTAGCGTAGGGGCCATGAGCACCACGATATTCCGAGTTCGTCGGATGAGTCTCGCGCTACTGGTCGTCGGCGTGATCGATCACGGAAGTTTGAATATTGACTGTTCTGGGGCGGCGCCGAACTCATCAGGACTTGTGCGGTTGGGCCGTGATCTGATGCGTCCTATCAGGCGGCAGAAGCGCGGCGGCGAAGTCACCGCAATTTCGATCGTCATCGGACCATAAGTAACTTCAACGCTGGTGGTCCCACTTGCCACCGCGGTCACTGGTCGAGCGATTCCCCGCTTCGTGAGCTTGCTCGCGCAGTGTCGCGGTCAGGCGATTCCACTATAACCCTGTAATCGGCTGCGCTGCGGCACATTTGGGCGACTTGCAAAAGGATGGCGCTGGCACTTACATTCACGTCAAGGGAGGTGCAAATGGCACTCGTGAAGATCATATCCGGAGGTCAGACCGGTGTGGATCGCGCCGCGCTGGATGCTGCGCTTGCAGCCGCATTCTCTTGTGGCGGCTGGTGTCCGGCGGATCGCAAGGCCGAAGATGGACCCATACCGGAGCGGTATCCAATGTCGTTGCTGACGGAGCGCGGAAACCGACTGCGAACGGTCAAAAATGTCCAGATGAGCGATGGAACCGCGATTCTCTTCAATCAATCCCTCTCAGGTGGGACGAAGCTCACGCGCGATATGTGCATCCGCGAGAAGAAACCGTTCATCGTGCTGGACGCGATGCAGATAACGGTGGAGCGGGCCGTTAAGGCGGTGCTGCGTTTCATCGATGAGAATGAGATATCGGTGTTGAATGTCGCAGGTCCGCGATTGAGTGGCTGGCCTGAAGGGTACGGATTCGCACTAGCCGTTGTTGGCGGCGTCATTGGGAAGAGTGGTGATCGGTAAACCTAGCGTCCTGTCTAGAACTACGCCAGGTGCACTTTCGGTTTGTCGGATATCATGCATCCGCTAGAGAAGAAATCCATAACTATCGACAGGGAGCAATTTGTATGAACATGCTACGGACAGTCATGGTACTCGGCTCATTGGGGTTCGGAAGTGCGATGGCCGCAGATTACTCGGTCGGTATTGTCGGTAAGGGATCGGGATTCGAAGGCGCCGGGACGGCGCTGGATCTTTACTCGATCTCGAATAAGGGGGTAGACCTCGTACGAGGTAGCCCATATGTCCTTCCGCCAACAATCAGTGGTGTTTCAAACGAGCCGATCCTTGTGTCGATCGCGCCCGAGCACGACTTGGTGTATGTCGTGTACCTTCGCGTCTTCTTCGGGGAGCCTATCATCGTACAATTCAGGATTACACCCAAGGGCCTCGTTTATCAGTGGGAGCAAGTGCTGCAGACGGGCGATGCCGGTCTGCAGGGATCATCCATCGAGGCGGTTGCTAACTACGTCATAGAGAAGACGTTTCCGGCCCAGGCTCTTTACGTTCACATCCTTGATCACAAAGGTCAGGAAATCGTCACGGACTTCGGCAGTGATGGCGAAAACCTGATTGCAGGTCACATAGACCCAGGCGGAAAGTTCTACTACTCCTGCCGCAACCTTTCGGCGACCTATCCCGGCGAAGGTCCAGCGAATGCCGTGGCGATATTCAAGCTCGACAAGTCTGTTACCGATGAGACCATTCCATTGCTCACAGCCATGGATCCAGTTTTCGTACAAAGCGAATGCAATTAGATCCGGCTTGGTCGCCGTGCGTATCCGCTCATGCGCGGCTCGGTGCTGCCAGCCCGCTTCCTACTGTTTTTCGGCGATTATTTCCAGTACGAGTGGCGTCATCATGACGGCATTGGGATTGTGTACGGATTCGCGCAAATCGCCTTGTAATCGATCCGCGTCAGCCCGTTGCATCATGCCCAGCTCGACGAGGCGCTCCGAGTTGCTGATGGCGAACGATGCCGGTCATTGCCAGACAAAATCGGTGGGTCTGGTGGCCTCCGTGAGCGTGCTCATGATTGGGACATCGCGAAGGAACTCTGTCTAAACGCACAGCGGAACCCGGAGAATGAGAGCGAGCGCCAACAGGTCAATCGGCTCTTGCCCCGTCTGAATCGCAAGCTCGGCGTGTCCGATTTCAACACGATGGCGGATACGGTGGCAACGTGGCATCACGACATGCAGTTTCAGCCGCCGGATGGCACAGAGGATAGCGGTCGAATACAACGGCTCGGTCGAGGGCGGATGCACGAGCACGGGCTGGACGGTTCGTACACGGAGGCGTGGCGGCTACTGGCGGATGGCGGGGGGCGCTACTTGGTCATTCGTACCATGCGATCCGGGCGCCTTAGTCAGTCTTTGGTCGTGGTAGGCGATCAGTTTGTATACGCCCGAAATCGGGAAAAGGATTTGCCCGTGGCGGCCTCTCTCGACACGCTGATCAGCTCAACCCATCCAACTCGCGCAACAATCGTGGAGTTTCTAAATTTCGAATTGTCGGTCGGGCGAGTACGAGGGGATTCCGTGTCATGGAAGATTGAGCAGTCAACATTGCCTTGGCGAGAAGGGCGGCATCTCGAGTTCGTCGATACGATTGCAACTTCCGCGCGCAGTGGTTTGGTTCCTCGCAATGCCGGAGATCAACAGTGGACTACTCCGCTCAACACTTTCTCCTTGCAGGAACTTGAAGCGTTGTTCGGTCGGCAGTGACTGCGAGGGCATCGCGGGAGGGTGCCAGTTTCCGAGCTTCCTGCCCGCGGAGAGTATGGACGGTGTTCGCGCTTTCCACAAACTTCGTATGACCGGCGGGTAGCGCAAGAATACAATTGCTGTATGTCGACCATCGTTACGCAACCGGCCGTGCTGACTGCCCACCCTTCGACCCCCAGCGACGCCGTGCGCAGCCTCGGGGTACAGGTGCGAGTGGAAGAACCCGGCATTCTCGTGTTCCAGTATTCACTGGACGCGGACATGTCCCGGGTACGCGTGCCCCTCTCCGGCGCGGGTGGGCGTGCGGACGCCCTATGGAAGCACACGTGCTTCGAGGCATTCGTCGCGCCTGCGGATGCCCGCGCCTACCACGAATTCAATTTCTCGCCCTCCCTCGACTGGGCGATCTACCGGTTCAGTGCCTACCGAGAGGGAATGTCGCCCGCCGAGATCGGCCTAGCTCCCAAAATCTCCGTGCACCGAGGGGACGATGGTCTTGAGCTGCAGTCGGCTGTGCGCTTAGGGCATCTGGCTGAGTTGCGTGACGCTCGTCACCTGCGGGTCGCTCTGGCCGCGGTTATTGAAGACGAGAATGGTAGGCTTTCGTACTGGGGGCTGCGGCACCCGCCCGGCAAACCCGATTTCCACCACCCGAACGGATTCATATTGGAGGTTAGGCGCTCATGAGGTTTGGAATCGACCGACTGCTCGAAGAGACCGAGCTGCGCAAGCCGCTGGCAGGACGGCGGGTGGCGCTCTTGGCGCACCCCGCTTCGGTAACACGCAACCTCGTCCATTCACTCGATGCGCTGGCGACGCTCGACGATATACGCCTGAGCGCGGCGTTCGGCCCTCAGCACGGGCTGCGCGGGGACAAGCAGGACAACATGGTCGAGTCGCAGGACTACACCGACCCCGTGCACGGCATCCCGGTCTTCAGCCTCTACGGTGAAGTACGCCGGCCGACGCCTGAAATGATGGATACATTTGACGTTCTGCTCGTTGATCTGCAGGACGTCGGGTGCCGAATCTACACGTTCGTCACCACGCTGCGTTACGTGCTCGAGGCGGCTGCGAAGAAGCACAAGGCGGTGTGGGTTTTGGATCGCACGAACCCTGTGGGCCGGCCCGTGGAGGGGCTGACGCTTAAGGCAGGCTGCGAAAGCTTTGTCGGCGCTGGTGCGATGCCGATGCGTCACGGCCTGACACTTGGAGAGCTTGCACGGTGGTTCGTGGAGACTCTCCGGCTGGACGTCGACTGCCGCGTCGTGCCGATGGAGGGTTGGGAGCCCAATACTGCGCCGGGATATGGATGGCCGCTCGGCGGGCGAACGTGGGTGAACCCGAGTCCCAACGCGCCCAATCTTTGGATGGCGCGCTGCTACCCGGGATCGGTATTACTCGAAGCCACGACGTTGTCGGAGGGTCGTGGGACCACGAGGCCGTTGGAGCTGCTCGGTGCGCCGGATCTGGACGTGCAAGCGTTGCTGGCGGAGATGCATTCGCTTGCATCGCCGTGGATGAGTGGCTGCCGGCTGCGGCCCTGCTGGTTCGAGCCCACGTTTCACAAGCATGCGGGGAAGCTGTGCGCGGGTATCCAGGTGCATGTCGAAGACCCCGCGTACTATGATCACGAGGGTTTCAGACCTTGGCGATTGTTCGCGCTCGCGCTCAAAGCTCTGCGGCGGCTGCGGCCGGATTATGAGATCTGGCGCGACTTTGCGTACGAGTACGAGAAGGACCGGCCAGCGATCGATGTGATCAACGGGAGCGATGTGCTGCGCCGTTGGGTCGACGATCCGGCGGCGACGCCGGCCGATCTGGAGGCATTGACGGCACCCGACGAGACCCGCTGGCGCAGCGAGCGCGAGGCGGTGCTCCTCTACTGAAAGTTTTGGCCGACGGCTGGCCAAGTCAGCTGTTTCCGCCCAACAGCCGCACCGTAAATTGTCGGGCCAAGCAGCGAAAGCGATACTCATGGAAATGGCAGACAACGGCCCCGATGCCGAATACGACGACAGAACGCCCGATATCCGGGACGGATTGACTCGCAAAGAGCGCGTGGTCTTGTATGTTTTGCATGAGACACAGAAGGAACGCGGAGATCGGAATGTACCGACAGCGATGTTGTGGGGGCGGGTATGCGAACACTTCTATATCAGTCCCGATGACCTTTCGCTGATGCTTGCGCGACTCGGTGCGCGGAGATGACGTCGGGGCGAGGGGCGCGTCAGATCGGCGCGCTGCTGCCCTTGGAACGACTGGCAATGAGCATCCTTAGATGCGATAAAATACAATTAAAACATATATATATGGAATATAGTTAGAAGTAATATGATATCGCTGCCTGCGGCAATCTCGCGCTCCCGAGATCGGTTGCCGCCCTCGATGTAGATGTTCTGATCTGGACTGGGTGGCGCCCCCGTGCCATCGATGATTTGCACATGTTCGAGCACCACTTTAGGCGTGCTGACTTTCAGGTACTTACGCACCTGCGGCGCGAGAGTGTCCACGCGCTGGGCATGGGCGAGTTCGCAGTAGCACAACGCCGTTAGGCTAAAACTCAGTACTAAAGCGGCTCTCTTCGTTTTGATCGAGCGCAACTCTTGTAGCCCCCATCGGAAAATGACTCGAAAGTCACATCCTCGCAATGAAACAACAGGCCGTGTGCGCTACTGTTGCGAAAATTCCGGTCAGGAATACAGCAACGAAAACCACCGTTAGCAGCATATTGGCTGCAGCACTCATTCGTGGGGGGCGTGCTGCGGCGAGCTGCGCAAGGCGATGGCCCATAAACGATGTAGCTCTCGCCTGCAGCAGCACCTCCTCGCGATTGGCCAGTTTTGCCAGCGCAGAAATCAAGTCCCCGCCGTGGCCACTCCGAATTACAGACTCATCGCAGGACAGGTGTACTTCAAAGTAATAAATTGCGTGTGTGATCTGCTCAAGCATGACCTTTTCCCCCACGGCCGCGGCTGTTCCTGCCGCTCGGCGCCGCGTTTTGAAGGGCTTTTAGATCCCGTAAAGTGATCGTGCCGGTTTCGAGAAGATTGGAGACCAGCAGGCGAGGGGAGCCGCCGAATAGATCCAAGAGGTCTCGAACCAGACCGCCTCGAAATTCGCTCTGGTCGATTGCAGGCTCGAATAGCTGAGCATTGCCAATTTTCTTCACCTTGCGCAGAGCACCCTTTTGCTCGAGCCTATAGACGAGCGTCTGAACGGTCGTGTAAGCAACCCGTTCTTCTTCGGGCAAACTCTCGAGAATCTCGCGCACGGAGCGGGTTCCCAGTTTCCAGAACTGCCCCAGGATTCGTGTCTCGGCCTTCGATAGACGCGCTTTCTTCATATCTCCTACGCTCTTCGGCAATGCTACTACAAACGCCGTTTTCGCACAAGACGCAAGTATGCTTTTCAATTGTGCTTTAAAGAACGAAAGGCTGCGCTGCTTGGGGCTCATTGCAGCGGGCATACGGCCGGGCGTACGATAACGTCGCAGCGCACTATCTGGTCCTGAATTCACCTCTTGGTTCGCCCAACGACACTAACATTTGGCAACAACTTACCTTAGGGAGAATATTCATGATGTGCACACTTCGACGATGCGGTGCGGCCGGCCTCCTGCTATCTGTCGCAACTTTCGCGACGATCGTCCATGCCGATGGGCGCAATTACAACGACGGGCCGGTCGTGAATGTCTCGTCGATCAAGACCGTGGACGGGCATTTCGATGACTACATGCAATGGCTTGCAACAACTTGGAAGAAGCAGGAGGAGGCGGCCAAGAAGGCTGGGCTCATCACGAAGTATCAAGTCTTGGTCGCCCAGCCGCAGGGGCCGAACGACCCGGATATTTACTTGGTCGTTGAATACAAGAACTGGGCCGCGTTCGATGGGCTCGGAGGCAAGCTCGATGCGGTCAGTGCCCAGGTGGAGGGCTCCGTCGAGAAGGCCAACCAGGCCGAGGTGGACCGTGCCAAAATTCGCACCATCCTTGGATCAAAGACCCTGCAGGTGGCGGAGCTCAAGTAAAGCGCGATGCATCCGCGGGCGGCTCGAACACGAGTCCGCCCCCGGACTTGCGCCAATCGCCAACTGTAGCCCACGGCAGTCCCGATAAACTCTTCTGCTACACAAAAGGGGAAACAGTGACTACGAGCCAGCGGATCGACGGCGGGAAGGAGCCGGGTGTGGATCAGGTGGCGCCGCGCAAGGTGGCGCTGGTCGCCAACTGCCTCTTGAACCAGAACGCCAAAGTCTGCGAGGGCGCCCGCTATCGGGGTCTGGTCAGTCCGGTCGTGGAGGCGTTGCGCAGCCGGGGTTACCAGCTGCAGCAGCTACCATGCCCCGAGCTGGCGTTTGCCGGTGTGCGACGTTGGTGGGCTGTCTATGAGCAATATGACACGCCGGTCTATCGCGCTCACTGCCGGCGCCTGGCTCAAGCCATTGCGCCACTGATTGAGCAGTATTTACACCGTGGCGACGAGGTGGTTCTGATCGGGCTCGACGGCAGCCCGTCAACCGGCGTGCGCTTTACTTCCAGCAAGCCCGATTGGGGCGGTCGACCCAACCGTCCCGAAGATGACTGGGAAATCGTGCCACGCCGGGGCGTGTGGATCGAGGAACTGGAGGCCGAGCTAGCACGCCGTGGCCTGCCACCCGTGCCGGCCACGGGCTGGGCACTGGACATGGGCCGCTTCGATGAGGCCGGCTCGCGCCGTGACCTGGAACAGTTCCTGGACAGTCGCGAGATCGCTGCGGGCTCGCGTGGCGACGATTCGGCGGCCCGCGAACCGGCGGCGTCGTGAATGGCGATGCGCGCGGCTGGCGTATAGCGCTGGTGCCCGACACACTGATCAACCCGCGCGACCGGGTCCGCGCAGCACTGCCCGACGCGCTGGCCATCCTTACAGACTGCGGCTACGGTGTGCTGCAGCTACCCCCACCGGGCGAGCATGGCCTCCTGCTCGCCGTGATCGCCGATCAGGTCGCGGAGTATGCGCACCACGGCTATGCGGTGGTGGCCATCGGGGTGCGCGGGGAGCCGGGCGGCGGACTCCACTGGCGCCGCCTGGCACCGCTGCTGCGACACCGGGGCGTGGCGCCACCGCCCCGCCATCTCATTCGGCCGGACGTCGACGCCGCGTCGGAGGGGCAGCGGTTCGCCGCCTTCCTGTCCGGCTACGATCTGCCGGTAGAGGCGCAACGCCACTGGCGCGTGTAGCGGACACCGGCGACCCTGCAGGAATGCAGCAATACAATATGTTATAAATCAATACTATATAGGATTTTTGAATATTCTCTCTAGCTCTCTAGAATATTACTGAAATAATTGGTGTTGGGGATCCGGATACTTTGCGCGACGCCAGTTAGCGTGGCAGCCGCCCGCCGACCAGATGCGTCAGAAGTGAGTGTTCTAAAAGTACGGTCGAGCCAGACGACGCGGCCTTTGCGGGCCACACTGTTCTCCGCCTCATAATCCGCAATGCGTATGACACTCAAGGGGACAAAAACCCCCACTCGAATTGCGAGAGTTGCCGTGTACCCCCTGATCGGCGTAGCGTAGATCGAAACGGATAACACGGCCATGCCGACGACATCTGAGTCCCGCACCGAAATTTTCACGAAGCTCTTCGCTGAAAGCCGAGAAGCGTTGCACCGATACATTCGGCGCTTCGTGGGGTCGAGTGAAACGGCGAAAGAAATCGTCCAGGAAGCCTTTCTGCGTACCTATCGGCAGCGCGAATCAGTGACGACGCTCAGAGCATTTCTCTTCTCGACGGCGCGCAATCTTGCTGCGAACGAATATCGTCATCGACGGATTGTGGAGAGGGGCGCATTCAGGGATTTCGGCGATTCGTGGGTCAAAACCGAGCGTGAGTCGCTGGAGGCAGAATTGCTCCGAGACGAACGCAATCGACTTGTACAGGAGGCCATCGATCGGTTGCCACCGCAATGCCGTGCGGCATTTACGCTGCGCGTATTTCACGAGTGTTCCTACAAGGAGGTTGCGGACCGCCTCGGTATCTCGGCCAAGACTGTTGAAAAACATATCGCGCGCGGCCTGCATGATACGCACAGCTATTTAAAGAGGCGCTATCAGGCCACGAGGCGGGACCATGGGTGACGTTCATAGGATGACGAATACCGACGACACGGAGCGCGAGGCAAGCGCGTGGTTTGCCCGCATGAACGCCGACGATGTTACGGAAGACGATCGCACTCGCTTTGAGGCCTGGCTTCACGCTCATTCTTGCAATGCGAAGGCTTATGCAGCGCTTTCCGCCACGTGGCAGGAACTCGTGGAATCCGGCCCACTCGTTCGGGCTGTCTACTTCGGTCAGGTGATGAACGCGGCCTCTGCGTCGCCTGCGCCGCGCAGACGCTGGGCGGCTGCCGCTCTGGCCGCCGGGATCGGGGCGATGGTTCTCGGCGGAGCTTGGAATCTGTACAAGCAAAAGGAAGAGACCCGCTTCCAAACGGCGATCGGTGAGCAGGTCGCGGTGGCATTGCCTGACGGCTCTTCGTTCGATCTCAATACCAACAGTCGGATATATGTGGACTACAGCCAGCGCCGGCGTGTCATTCGTCTCGAACATGGCGAGGCCTTTTTCAAGGTAGCCCATGATACGCAACGACCGTTTTGGGTGCGTGCCGGCGACTATTGGGTCCGCGCGGTCGGTACAGCGTTCAATGTCTACTTGACGCCCAGCGGGGTGCAAGTGACGGTGAGCGAAGGCACGGTCAACGTCGTCAATGCGGCAGGAAATGAGTCCCCTCCCTCTGATGGTGCGATTACCCAGTCTGCAGCACCCGTGACTGCAGGAGAGCAGGCCGACGTACACGGCCGCGCTGAAGTGATCCATGCGCTCAATTCGGCGCAGCTCAGCCGGCTGCTGGCCTGGAGAAGGAGCAGCCTCTATTTCCAGGATCAGCCGCTGGGTGACGTCGTCAATGAGCTGATGCGATACACCACACTGAAGATCGAATTCGACGATGACGAGTTACGCCGGCTGCCCGTCGGAGGTACGTTTCAGACGAGCCCTGAAGGGGCGGAAGCGCTGCTGACGATGTTGCACGACGGATTTGGGACGACCATCCGGCGGGATGACCAGGGTCACGTCTACATCGAAGGACCTGCCAAGTAGCGCCGAGATCAGCCCCTGAACCGGCTCAGGGCTTAGCTCCATGATGATTGGGCGAGGTCGATGGAAATCGACCGGGGGTTTTTTGCCCCTGCGGTGTCGTAATGACCAGACGGCTCGTGAAGAGTCGCAGGAACAACAATAAAGGGGGAGGCATGGGAACGAACAACGGCTTGGTTCGGATGGCGGTGTTGCAGGCGCTGGCGTGTGCATCGGGGCTGCTTCTAGCCACACCCGGCAGTGCGAGCGCCGATCCGGCGCGATTTGATATCGCCGCACAACCGCTGCCCAACGCGCTCAAAAGCTTTGCCGCGCAGGCGAAGATGCAGTTGTTATACCGATTCGATATTGTCAATCATGCGACCGCAAACCCCGTGACCGGGCAACTCGAGAAACACGCTGCCCTGGAACAATTGCTGCGAGGAACGGGATTGGAGGCGGTTTACAGTAACGAAAATACCGCAACCATTCGGCTTATTCCTGCTGGGGAAAAAGCAACCCCCGGTGCCAAAGCCGCGATCGGTGATAAGCCTAGTCCGACCAATTCGCCTCCGACAAGCTCCACGGCAGCAGACCAGGGTGCGCGATACCTAAGGCTTGCTCAAACAACCACAACGCCCACATCGGAAGCGCAGAACAGCGACTTGGGCGAAATCGTCGTCACCGGCATTCGCGCCAGCATGACCACCGCACGCGCGATCAAACGTGATGCCCAGGGAATCGTCGATGCAATCGCGCCCGAGGATATCGGCAAGTTGCCCGACACCAATCTGGCGGAGTCGCTCCAGCGCATCACCGGCGTTTCCATTGATCGCTCCGGCGGGGAAGGCGAATTCATCACGGTTCGCGGATTCGGGCCGGAGTTCAACACGGTACTCCTCAATGGCCGGCAAATCGCCACACCCACCGATCCCAGCCAAGCTAGCGGGCGAGCCTTTTCGTTCGACACCTTGGCATCCGAACTGGTTTCCGGAGTAGAGGTCTATAAGTCATCGACGGCTCACCTGCAGTCCGGAGGGGTCGGTGCGACCGTCAACATCAAGACGGCTCGACCGTTTGATTATTCCGGCTTCAAGTTCTCCGGTTCGGCCGATGTGAACCATGACCAAAATTCGGGTAAGTCTGCGCCCGACGCCTCCTTCCTGGTCAGCGACTTGTTCGCCGACGGACGACTCGGCGCGCTGCTTTCGGGCAGCTATCAAAAACGCAAAGACGAGCTCAAGGCGGCGACGACGGATGGCTGGATCGTCAACGGCGGCACTCCGACTTCGGTGATCAACGGCGGCGCCGGGGTGCAGAAAACCGCGAGCAATCCGCAGGGTAATCTGTTCGTTCCTCAAGATTTCGGTAGCCAGGCGCAGTTCGAGACTCGCGAACGTATTGGCGGTACTGTGGTCCTCCAATATAAGCCAAGCGATGCTCTGACGCTAACGTCTGACACGCTGTATTCCAGGTTCACGAATACAACCGACACGCGGTCGTATGGGCACTGGTTTACCGCATCCAACCTGAGCAACGTCGTGACCGACGCCAATGGGACGGTGATCGATATGACGCAGGGGGTCGGGCAGGCGTCCGACTTTCACGACAAGAAATACGACAAGAAGACAGATCTGGTCGCTACCGGTCTCAACGCGGACTGGAACATTTCGGATAGCGTGAACCTGAGTCTGGACGGCAGCTATTCCAGCGCCAGCGAAGACCCGAACGGCGGAAAAGAGAGCGAACTCGCCTTGCTCGGCTATACCGGGCAGACGATTCGCTTTCGGTCGGACGGTGCGATTCTTCCCTACACGACCGGCTATATCCAGAATGCCGCCGGTGTCGTGGGTGATTCGCACCCGCTTTTCCAACACGTCATGCTCCTTCGAGGCTACGGTGTCAAGGACACTGTGGGTCAGGTGCACGCCGACTTCACCTACAAAGGCGACAGCCCGAGCGAAGGCTTGGCCTTTCTCCACTGGGGCGGGTTTTTTTCGCGAGATAAAAAGGATACGTCGCTCTATTCGAACGATGGCGGCACGGGCTGCACGACCTGTGGCTACAATAATCCGGCGCCCCCGAATGTTCCGATTGGCGTATTCAACCTCGGCAGCAATTTCCTCTCCGGATTAAGTGGTGCGAATCGCCTGCCGACGCAATGGCTCACGTTCGACGGCCAGACGCTATTCGATGCGATCACCGCTCAACAGCGCCTGACCAACCCGGCATTCACCTTCGCTCCGCCGAGAGTGAACAATTCGGTGGTCATCGAAAAAGTATTTGGCGGCTATTTGGACGCGCAGTTCGCCGGCAATCTAGCGGGAAGGAAGTTCACCACCGTGGTCGGCGTGCGCGTCGAAGATACGCAAGCGACTATCAGCGGCTTGGCCACGCAGTTCGTTGCGCTGACCAAGTTGGCCAACGACGCGACGCAATATGGGGTTACGGATTCTGGTAAGAGCACGGTCGGATCCTCCACTCACTATACGGATATTCTGCCGACCATGTCGTTCAGGTGGGATGTGACCGATGCCTTGGTGGCGCGATTTGCCGCTTCGGAGACGATGACGCGTCCGACGCTCGAGCAGCTTTCCCCGGTGACTACTCTGGTCACGTTGCGGCCGGGAAATTTCGCCGCTGCTAGCGGAAATCCTGACCTGAAGCCCTTCCGGTCCAACAACCTGGATCTCTCGGTCGAATATTACTACGACAAATCAAACTACGTCTCCTTCGGTTTGTTCTACAAAAATGTAAGTAATTTCATCGTTTTGAATCAAACGACGGGACCGGTTAACAATGCTGCCAAGACGCCGCTGATCGACCCTGGTACGGGATTGCCCGCGCAATTCACTATTACGGCGCCCCAGAATGGCCCCACTGCGGTCGTAACCGGGGAGGAAATGGCGATTCAGCAATCGTTTGGAGAGACCGGCTTGGGTGTCCAACTCAACGGTACGCTGGCGAATAGCGACAAGAAGTTGAGCACGAGTGATCTCACCAACAAGTTCGCGGTTACCGGCCTGTCGAACTCGGCCAATGCCGTGCTGTTCTACGATAAGGGCTCGTTTGAGGCTCGAACGGCGGTCAACTGGCGCGATCACTTCTTGCAGTACCTCTCGCCGCCTCCGCTGAACGGCGCCGGACAGGCCGTTACGCAGGTCCGAGCCCGCTATCAACTAGATGCGAGCGCGACCTATCACATCAACAAGAATTTCGCGGTCTTCGCCGAAGGCGTTAATCTTACGAATACCTTTGTGCTGAAATACGCCTATTATCAGAACCAGTTCATGTCCGCCGAGGATAGCGGGACCAGGTTCAAGGTGGGTTTTCGCGCGGGCTTTTGAACTGCTGCATGGGTTGCCGGGGACGCAAGTCATCGTCCCCGGCAATTCGATTCTCGTTTTCGCGTGATTGGCGCTACGATCTCCTCGGCGGCCGCTACCTGCTTGACGAATCGAGGCTGGCAACAATTGTCCGCGGGGATTGGCTATGGCGCATGTGATTCGATCGATATGCATCGTGGGCGGGGGCACCGCAGGATGGCTCGCAGCCGGGATCATCGCAGCGCGCCACCGCTCGCAAGACGGGCATGGCATCCGGATCAAGTTGATAGAGAGCGATACGATCGGCACGATCGGCGTCGGCGAAGGCACCTGGCCGACGATGCGCACGACACTGAAAAAGATGGGTGTTTCGGAAACCGATTTTTTCCGTGAATGCAATACCTCATTCAAGCAAGGGGCCAAGTTTGCGCGCTGGGTAACCGGTGACCCATCGGACTTCTATTATCATCCACTGGTGCTGCCCGAAGGATTTCCGAGTCTGGACCTGGCGTCGGCCTGGATGGAATATACGCAAAATCTCCAAGACGCTCCTTCATTCTCCAATGCGGTAAGTTATCAGGAGGCAGTATGCGAACTCGGACTCGCGCCTAAACTAATAACCTCAGCCGAATATGCCGGGATCGCCAATTATGCCTATCATCTGGACGCCGGGCGCTTCGTCTCCTTCATTCGCGATCATTGCGTCAACCGGCTCGGCGTCCAACATGTTGTAGACGACGTGACAAGGGTGGTCAGAAGCGAGGCGGGTGACATCGCCTATCTGGAGACGAGCAAGTCGGGACAACTCGATGGCGACCTCTTCATCGACTGCTCAGGCTTCCGGTCGCTGCTGCTGGGCGAAACGATGGGTGTCCCCTTTGTCGACTGCAGCGACGTGCTTTTCATCGATCGCGCCTTGGCCGTACAAGTGCCGTACGAGGCCGAGGACAGCGACATCGTTCCGCATACGGTATCGACCGCGCAGAAACACGGCTGGATCTGGGACATAGGGCTACAGAGCCGCCGGGGCGTGGGCTATGTATTTTCGAGCAGTCATACTACGGTCGATGCCGCGCTCGGCGAACTGCAAGCGTATATCGGCGAGAAGCACCGATCGCTGCAGCCCAGGGAAATCAAGATCCATGCCGGGCACCGCCAGACATTCTGGAAGCGAAATTGTGTGGCCGTCGGTCTCGCCGGCGGCTTCTTAGAGCCGCTCGAGGCATCCGCGCTGGTGCTGATCGAGCTATCCGCAGAAATGATCGGCGCAATGCTGCCGGCGACTCGCGAGACGATGGACATCATCGCAAAACGTTTCAACCAGACGACTCAATATCGCTGGGATCGAATCATCGACTTCCTCAAGCTTCACTATGTCCTCAGCAAACGCGAGGATTCGCGGTTCTGGATCGATAACCGCGATCCCGCGAGCATTCCGGATAGCTTGAAAGACCAGATCGAACTCTGGCGCTATCGAGCACCCGGCGATCAGGATTTTACGAGCAACGCCGAAATGTTTCCCGCCGCGAGTTATCAATATGTCCTTTTCGGCATGGGCTTCAGAATGGATGCGTCGGATCGGGAGCCGAATCGTCATGCGGGCGCCGTCGAGCAGGCTTTTGCTCGCAACGAGAGCTTGAAGACTAAATGGACCAAAGCGCTTCCCAATAATCGCAATCTCATCAACAAGATAAAAGAGTTTGGCTTGCAGAAGATCTAGAATTACTAGGGATTTATCAAGATGCACCTGGTTGAGCTATCGCGCGCGCACTCCGAACTGAAGATAAATCCCGACCTGGCCGAGGCGTCCGCCGCCAGGCAGCATCTGATACCCATCGTGGCGAGCGAATTTCGCAAAGCGGCAATACAATATCCGATCGTCTTCGCAAAAAACCCCGAGACGGGCCGCTTCGCCCCCTATGTTCTCAATGGCTTGGAACCGGAAGAAAACTTGTTCTGGTCTGGAACGAAAATGGATGTCGCTTATGTGCCGTTGAACATACGGCGTCGGCCATTCTTTGTCGGAACGGCCGACACATCGAGCGGGGCGAACGACAATGTTCTCTGCATAGATATCGAAAGTTCGTGCATCACCGCTTCTGGTCAAAAATCCATAGTTGACGCCGACGGGAGGGATTCATCCTATTTAAAGGAAATATTATCTATCGTTGGCCAGCTGCTCGACGGTCAAAAGCCGACCAGCAGCTTCATCAACACGGCCTTATCTCTGGATCTACTTTGTCCGATTGTGCTGGATATTGTCCTTGAGGGTGGAAAACCCCTGCATGTCGAGGGGTTGTACAGCATAGATGAAGATCGCTTCAGATCTCTCAACCAAGATGAGGTTGCAAGACTATGGAATGAAGGACTTATGGATTTGATTTATTCTGTGATTATTTCCACGGGTCAGATATTCAACCTTATCCGTCTTAGGAATGAGAGGGAATCGCTCAATCGCGCCTGGCGCGACAATGAGAATTGATGTAGGAACCGAATTTATGAGCGACGGCGAAAAGGAGGAGGGTATGTTCGCGTTCAATCCGAACGCGAGTGTCAGCTCGGCTCGTGTTGGAAAGTGCCCTATCGCAGTGACCGTGGCGGATAACGTTCTCCTCCGTCCACAACAGTTGGCCGAATTCGGACTAGGCCTTACATTTGTCGAAGACGACAGCAATCTCTATCCCGGTGTACGCGCTCGAGTGCCGGTAGAATTCTCACGACCGTTTCACGCATGGCTCACCCGCGCGCTTCGCTGTACAGGTGTGTTGGAAGAAAACTTCTATATATATGATGATGCCAGCTTCTTTTCCATTGTTAACAAAAGCCGTGCAAATTTACTGCCTCTACAGCGAATCCCGCACTATGACTCCACCGATCCAACAGTATTCGCTGCCGTCATTTATCTTTTCGATCGCGCCAATTCCGGAACTTCGTTCTATCGGCATAGAACGACCGGCTACGAAAGAATAGGCGGCGATAATGCAGCCAATTACAAAATTGCCCTGAACCGCAACATGAAACAGTTTGGTCCGCCAGCGAGAGAATATGCGAACGGCAGCAGTGCCTTGTTTGAACGGACGCACTCGGTTGATTCTGCATTCAATAGGATTGTCATATATTCTGGAAATGTCCTGCATGCGGCTGATATCGATGGAAGCCTTTTTGACGCCAGCGATAATAGCCAATGGAGGCTAACAATTAGTTCATTGATACATAGCACTTCCCGGCTTTCAGAGTAGGGCTGTCACCATCTATCTATTCCGTCGCATCGCCGACTATCCGTGGTGCCGGGATCTCGGTTCACCTCAGGCACGCTTCGTGGCGACCCAGCTACCGATTCATCGCATTACCGGATTCGGCACGCCGATGATCTTCCGCGACCGCGGCTCGGGCTAGTTTCTCGATCAGATAGTCGCGGAGGACTTCGACGCGCTTTGGTAACGGCCCCTCGGGCGGCGTCACCCAGTAGACAGCGCCGAGTGGAATAGACCAATCAGGCAATAATCGCTCGAGCCGCTTAGACTCGAGTGCCTCGCGTAGGAAAAATTCCGGTAATATACCGAGGCCAGTGCCCGCAATAAGTGCCGGCATCATCGCATCGCCATTGTTCACGCGAAGCGGACCCGAGGGCCGCACGCTAGCGGACTTACTGCCCTTTCTGAAGCGCCAGACCTCGCCGTTCATGGTGTAGCTGTAGCCAATACAGCGGTGCTCTGTGAGGTGGAGCGGGTGTTTCGGTCTCCCATGTTTGTCTAGGTAAGCGGGCGAGCCGACCAGGTAGCGCGGCATTTCACACAGCCGCTGCACAACGAGTGAGGCTCCAGGCTGGACGGCGATGCGGATCGCAGCGTCGAAACTTTCCCCGATCACATCTGCCATCGCGTCGCTCAAGTGCAGATCGACCGATATCTCGGGGAAGGCGGCAAGAAAGTCCGGCAACAGCGGAGCCACTTGCAACGCGCCAAAGGACATGGGAGCTGCCAGACGCACCAATCCCCGTGGGGTTCGAGCCTGGGCTCGAGTAACATCCTCGGCTGCCTCACCCTCGGCAAGGATGTGGGCAGCGCGACCCACCAACTGTCGTCCGGCATCGGTCAGCTCAAAGCGGCGGGCCGTGCGGATAATCAGCCGCGCACCGAGCCGTGACTCAATCCTGCTGACCGCCTTAGACACGGTCGCTTTCGAAAGCCGCAACTCCACCGCGGCGTCGGCGAAGGAGCGACACTCCGCTACCTTCGCGAAGATGGCGAGCCCTTCAAGGTCCGGCAGTCTGGCCATGAGTATAAATTTCGAAACCTCGGGTTTCGACAGTTTATATTTCTAAATTGAGCCTTTGTCCATAAAATCGGCTTGGGGGAATCCGCTACGTCCCGCGATATCCGCGGAACAGCGACCGGAGATGGGGAAAGCCGCCCCAGGAGAGTTCAATGGGGCTGCAAACACACGGAGTAAGAAAGTATCCTCCGACATCAGCGTTGCTGGCCTCGTCCGCCGGGCTTGGTTGGTCCACAATATCCGCGGAGCTCCGATCTCACGGGGCCAGTGAAGCGCCGGCGATCGTTCCTCAGCATGTGGAGATTTGCTTGGTTGTTGCCGGCAACAAAGACGGTCTCGTAAGGCGGACTGGAGCCGGATTCTGCCAGGAGGCGATGCCGAAAACGGGTGCCATCTGGTTGAGCCCAGCCGGGGTTGGCAAGGAGATCGTGATAACTGCGCCAATCCCCCAAACGATGCATCTGTACATCACGCTTGTAGATCTAGCTGGAGTCGCGGGTTACAGCCCCTTTCATTTTGCGCGAAAGTTCACACTCGCCATGGGGATCTCGCCGCACCGCTACATAAGCCGCATTCGGCTGGAGAACGCGATGGCGGAATGGCTGCGGGCGAGTTGCCGCTCGCGGAGATAGCGCTCAATGCGCCCGTCACTTCTCCACCGGCGCGCGAGACGATCCATCGCCAAGTGGCTGGGGCTGCATGCGCGTTTGGAACGGCGAAGAGATCGCGCCAAACGCGGGCTTTGCGCTCCAGGCGCATGCTAATATTGAGATAATCATCTATGTCCGAGAAGGTACAGTCACGCACAGAGATAGTCTCGGCAACGAAGGCAGAATCGAAGCGGGAAACGTTCAGGTCGTCAGCGCCGGCACCGGCATCCGACATGCCGAATACAACCTGGAGCAAGCGACAGCACGAATATTCCAGATGTGGATCGCGCCTGCTTCGTCTGGTGGTTCGCCCGCCTGGGGGGTTCAACCGTGTCTCGTGGCCGAGCGTTCTGGATGTTTTGTGCCAATCGCGAGTGGTTTGGATAGCGACCGCGAGGCACTGCCCATTCGCGCTCGCGCCCGCGTGCTGAACACCAAGTTAGAGGTTGGCGAGTCTATTGAGTATGTTCTTGGCGAACGGCGGCTCGCTTACCTAGTGCCCTCGACGGGAACCATTGATATCAACGGCGTGAGAATTCACGCCCGAGATGGCGCCGCGATCAAAGACGTGGACATTGTCACTGTCACGGCAATCGAAGATGCAGACGTGGTCATGGTCGATGTTCTTTAGAACATGGACGGCTGCGACAATATTTATGGAAGGAGAAAATCATGTCGAAAGTTCTAGTGCTTTATTATTCGTCTTACGGCCATATCGAGGCCATGGCAGCCGCAGTCGCCGAGGGGGCCCGGGAAGCCGGCGCGCAGGTCGACATCAAGCGCGTTCCCGAACTCGTGCCCGACAAGGTCGCGCGCGAATCACACTACAAGGTTGATCAGGCCGCGTCAGTCGCGAAGATCGACGACCTTGCCGCTTACGACGCAATCATCATTGGCGCGGGCACCCGGTTCGGACGACTGTCGTCGCAAATGGCCAATTTCCTGGACCAGGCAGGGGGCCTTTGGATGCGCGGAGCGTTGCACGGGAAGGTCGGCGGGGCATTCACCTCGAGCGCCACGCAACATGGTGGGCAGGAAACGACGCTGTTCTCGATCATCACCAATCTCTTGCACTTCGGCATGGTGGTCGTCGGCCTCGACTACGGCCATGCGGGTCAGATGACCCTTGACGAGATTACGGGTGGGTCTCCGTACGGTGCCACGACAATTACCGGTGGTGATGGCTCGCGCATGCCGAGCGCGAACGAGCTGGTCGGAGCACGCTACCAGGGCCGCAAGATTGCGGAGACCGCGAACAAGCTGCACGGCTGATGCCGCGCGCCATGCAAGGATCGACCATAGACCGCACATCGAGGGGTCCTGTCGCAGTACATCCGCTCGACCCCGAAGACGCAGCGATCACCGCCGCCATGCGCGCCATGGTCAGCTCCAGCAAGGGCGCGCGACCAGGAATCGAAGCCCGCGGACAGTTCGACGCTCTCATGGAGAGCGTACTGCCACGCGACGACGTGACATTCGAAGCAGACACCCTCGGCGGCGTACCGGGATTTTGGGTACATCCGGCGGATTGGCGGTCGGATGAGGCAATCGTCCACCTGCACGGTGGTTGGTTTAACTTTGGCTCCGCCAAAGCATACCGCCATCTTGTCGGGCATATTGCAGCGAGAGCGGGCGCGAGGGCGTTTATCCCGGACTATCGGCTTGCTCCCGAACATCCTTTTCCGGCGGCCACGGACGATGTGTGGGCATGTTACCAAGGACTTGCCGAGAGGGACGTTCACCGGATTGCTCTTACGGGAGACTCCGCTGGAGGCAATCTGGCACTCGTACTCGCGTCGCGCGTTAGCGGCGAAGCCGCCTCCATCAACGCGACTCTTGTCGGAGTTGCAGTGTTGTCGCCGGTTACCGACCTAACTCTTTCGGGCGCGACCTACGAGACGCGCGCGGATGCCGATCCCCTGTTTACCCGCCCGCAGGTCGCGGAACTCGTGCATTCCTACTTAGGGAGCGCCGACGCAAAACATCCAGTGGCTTCGCCACTCCACGGTCGACTTTCCGGTATGCCGTCTGTCCGCATTCACGTCGGTGACGACGAAGTGCTGTTGGACGACTCGCTCCGATATGTTGAGCGTGCAGTTGCCGCAGGCGTCGATGCCCGGGCTGATGTGTGGATGGGGATGCCACATGGGTTTCCCGGAAGCATCGGAAGATTGAAGGCGGCAGCACAGGCGCTGGATGCCATCGGTGCTTTCCTCGCCGAGAGGCTACAGGCGCCGCGAGTCCGTAAGGCTCCCAATTAAGATCATGTCCAAGGTCGCCGGAAAGCTCAATACTCATCGCCGGCGGCGCTCGTCCGCAAGAGCGGTCAAAACAATCGCAAGTGCGGGAAAGACGCAAGTCGCGCCGCGCGCTAGCTTTGCTCTCTTATCCTAACGACCAATTTGTTCGTTAGGGAAGTATTGGAGGTTGACTTGAAAATCGGTGTGAGTGGCGCCAGCGGCCATTTGGGCAGAGCCGTCGTTTCGGAACTGCTGCAGCGTCCCGGCGGGCACGAGGTAGTGGCTATCACGCGCACGCCCGAAACCGTCTCTGGACCGGCTCAGGGACGACTTGGGGATCGGTTATTGCGGATTTCGAGCGGGAGTCTATTCATTTGCCGTACCTGGTAGACATCGAGCCTGCGGCGATTCCCGGTCGGGAGTGGGCGCGGGGATTCCTGCGGGGAACTCGGTTGGCGCCGGAGGGTTGGCAGGAGCTTTGGAACAAGGAAGACGAGGGGCACCTGATCGCCATTCCATTGGTGGCGGGGGAGATGGATCCGGATTGGCCGAAGGAGCCGTTGACCAAGGAAAGAAGCGACGAGCTGCTGCAATGGATGTTTGCTGGCGCGGCGCGGGCGTACCGATATTTTGCGGATGCGCGGCGGGAATTCGTGGACGGCATCGCGGATGAGGATTTCGATGAGGAATTTGACAACGAACAGCTCGATGACGAGGACTACTATCCCGAGACGTATGTTCGACCGGAACCGAAGATTGGGCGCAATGAGCCGTGTCCGTGTGGCAGTGGGAAGAAATATAAACGATGCTGCGGGGCAGGGTGATCTTTCTGCGCTATTGCGATCCTGCGTCGCGAAGAAAGCCGGCGGTTTGGCTTTCCTGCCAAACCCCGTCCGACGCGTGTGTCGGACCCTTGTTTTTCACACCGCGTCCAATCAATACGCGTTTCGGACGCGCACTACGTTCTCGGCTGTCTCGTTGATCCCGCGTGCGATCACTGGCTGAAACGGCGAAGTCTTTGCCGGCGTCGGAGGTCGAGGGGAGGATCAGGGCGTTGACGGCGGTGGATGGGTATGGTGTTCGGAAAGGCTTGAGGGCGGTGGTTTCGACGGCGGGCATCGACTGATGAATCGCATTTTAGTCTGGTTGGGTGCTGTGCTGGTTGTCGCCGGTCTGCTGTGGCCGTGGCTGAAGAAGTTACACTTGTTTCACTTACCTGGCGACATCGTCATCGATCGGCCGGGGTTCAAGTTCTTGTTTCCGATTACAACGATGCTGATATTGAGTGTGGTGATTTCGATTATTGCGTGGATTGTGCGGAAGTAGCCTCCTGCTACTAATTTGCCGACGTCCTCTCCTTTATATGTCGTCCATCTGCAATAGACATCTCTCGTAGAGAGGACGGGGCCTCAGCGATCACGTCAGCCGTGCGTCGGTAACCGATCTATTGCGGGGCAAATCGAAATCATTGGCGGCTACCACGCCGCAGTCGATCAAGCGCGAAGGGTCCCGACCCACCCAATACCAGCGCGGCCAAGCCCGCAAGGTACAGCAGGTCCGTCTCGTATCCCGGCTGTCCGAAATGAGCTCCGGCGGCCGTCACCGACTGGAGCTTGATGGAGCTGAAGCCATTCGGCAGGTGTACGGTGATGATGGCGACGAGCAGCACAGACATCATCGGGACACTGGCGAGAGGGATATACGCTCCGACAATCACAGCCAATCCTCCGAGCAACTCGACAAGAATTGTTGCCCACGACAACAACGTGGCAGCGGGCATTCCGAGCGCATGCAAAATGTTGGCAAAGTCATCCGGGCCCCGGGCCAGTTTCGCATAGCCGTGCTCCATGAAGCCGTAGCCGACGATTAGACGGAGCGGGATCGCGTACCAAGCCTCTCGCAGAGCCGGGAACAGAAGGGAGTAGCGGTCCGTTAACTTAATCATGCACGATACCTTTGCTTTGGGACTAGTGAAGAGAAGACCGGTCCGAGGCACTTTTTATTGCAATCTGATCTGGCGATCGTGCACTCGGCATCAAGATCGGGCAATTGCAGCGGGTGAGGGATTTCGATCTGACGGATGCCGCCGTACAGGCCAAGATGCGCGAGCGCTATGGGAGCGAAGTTCCGTTGGACGCGCCGGTCATCTCGCCGGTGGCCATGGAGCAGTCGCCGTTGTTAGTGACGGTGGCGGAGAAATAGGAGCCAGGGTCGGAGATGGAGCGGAAGGTGGCACGTGGTTGGCCGCGCGTCTTGTCGAGCCTCAAGACGCTGCTGGAGACCGGCCGCGCATTGGATACGTGGGCTTCGCAATGACCAGCGATGGTCAATATTCGTGCCCGCTTTGGCGGGAGGACTTTTGACAACCGACGGACTAACTATGGAGCAGCAATGAACAAGGAAATGCAGCACCCAGTGGTGTCAAAAAGTGAGTGGCTGGAGGCGAGACAGAAGTTGCTCGCGAAAGAGAAGACAATGACGCGACTGCAGGATGAGCTCAGTCAGGAGCGGCGAAGCCTTCCGTGGGTACGAATCGAGAAGGAATATTTATTTGAGGGGCCGGATGGCGTCGAGACACTCGCGGACCTCTTTGAGGGTCGTAGCCAGCTGGTCATCTATCACTTCATGTTTGGACCCGACGACGACGTAGGTTGCAAGCATTGTTCATTGCGCGCGGATGGATTCGACGGTATCAACATTCATCTGAAGCATCGGGATGTCACCATGATTGCTGTTTCCCGGGCACCTTTTACAAAGCTAGCGGCTTATCGCAAACGCATGGGCTGGGGTTTTAAGTGGGTGTCCTCCGGGAAAAGCGATTTCAATATTGATTTCCATGTGTCATTCACCCCGGAAGAATTGGCGAAGAAGGAGGCATACTTCAATTACGAGCTACAAGACCTAGGGCCCGCAGATCGTGAAGGGCATAGCGTCTTTTGGAAAGACCATCATGGGGCTGTGTTTCATACCTACTCGTGCTTTGGTAGGGCGCGCAAGTGGCGAGAGGGTTTCGAACAATGGAAACGAACTAATTAGCATGAACAACCATGCCCGACGTTCCGAAGTGCCGGGCGGCAATGTGATCCGGGTCGGTCCCGAATTTGTCGGCGAGGCTCTGGGTATTTTGCGGGAAGCGGCAACTTGGGCTCTCGGCCGGGGTGTCGACGTATGGGCAGACGCAGACCTGCGTGAGTGGGATTTTCTGGCGGCCGCAGAGTTGGGACAGCTGCTCATGGGCTTTAGCGGCGATCGATCTGCAGCAACCATGCTTCTTCAGACCTCGGACCCGGTCTACTGGCCGGATGCGGCGCCTCACACAGCTCTTTACCTGCACAAAATCGCGGTACGGCGCGAATTCGCCGGCCACGGCTGGTTGACTCGGCTGATCGAGTTCGCCGTAAACGATGCCCGGGACCGTGGTGTCCGATGGCTCCGCCTCGACACCTTATGCCGGTCGCCTCTGGAGGCGCTCTATGCGAGACATGGTTTCGCGGCTCTCAACGAGCCGCCGATTGCTAGCGGGAGTCGCTTGATGATTCGCATGGAGCGCGAGTTGTGAGCAATAGAGAGGAATTGATGCCGGTTCTGAAGTATCTCGAGAACGCCTGCGCGTTGGGCGATGAAGAGCTGCAGGTCAGCTCAAGCCAAGGCTCAAAAGTCGGCCGAACAGCGCCGCACTGAAAACGTTGCTTGCGTGAAGACATTTCGAAGCTCGCCGCCTTGGTCGATCATTACTACACCGCATTTCAAGAGAGCCACATACTCTTGGAACGCCGTGACCGCGAACTCGCAGAGCTTCGGCGCGGGCTAAGTTCGCCTGGTCGCCGACCGACCGATGGACAGCCGGCCGCTTCCCACCGCTCGAACGTGCGATTACGCAGTGCGCGGTGAGTCGCACTAGGCCATCCGTCTTGAAGGCATACGGACAATGCCGTGTCTGTCGCATGCGCTCTTAGAATTGCGCTCTTATATTCAGGATGCGCAAGGCTCTCCTGTGTGGCCACAAAACGCGTCCCCAAAACTGCCCCTGACGCGCCAGGCAGCAGCGCAGTTTTTATCTTCTGGCCGTGACCGCTGCCACCCGCCGCCAATACCGGTATGTCCTTCGCTTCTTCCAAATTGGAGCAGGGCAAAGTCTCTAAAGGGCACATTGGCACTGGTCGGTTAAGACGAAAAGGAAAACTGCCTTCGGAAAGTGTCATCATCGCAGCGTCGCCGAGAATTAGTTCGAGAATCGGCAACGAGGGTAGACCCCGAAGCTCGGCGTCGAGCACTTCTCGAAGGTCTGCGGAACCGGTCCCCCGAATTCGTGCGCCTTTCAGGCTCTCGAGTCTATGTAGGAGTCCCTCCCATGGCACCCATTCGCCAGGCCGCAATTCCAGGCGAAGGGCCGAATCGGGAGGCGCTGTCGTCGTAAGCCTTCTCCGCGAATTTGGACATCAACTGCTGACAACGGACGCTTTTGGACAGAGAATGCTGACATTTCAGTTCACCATTCGCGGCGGCGGGACTTTTTTGTGCGCGCCGCGAATCGCCGAATTCCCAAAGTGCGATCAGGAACTTACGCGCCTTCGGGAAAAATGCACTGTTTGTCCGGATATTGACGATCTGGTCGGGATTCGCTGACGTCGACAAACATGCGCGATTTCGGGACGCAACGTCACGCATCGCCGCAGTAGCAGCGGCGAACACCGATCTTCTGCCGGCGATCCGCTTTAGCGTGCGGCTTGTCATCCCGACTCGCAGAATTGATCGTGTGGCGCCTGACACTGTCTTACGCTGACAACTGACCAACTACACCAAAGGGAGCACTTGTGAAAGCGGTTCTACACACTCACTACGGATCTCCCGATCTGCTCGAGCTCAGGGAAGTGGACAAACCCATTCCCAAGGCGAACGAGGTCCTGATCGCGATACACGCGACAACGGTGTCGACTGGTGATTGTAACGTCCGCAATTTCACCTTCGTCACCAAATCCATGCGCCCGATCGCGAAACTCATGTTTGGTATCGGAAAGCCGTGGAAAGCACGCATCCTCGGGACCGAGTTGGCGGGGGTGGTCGAGGGAACGGGTCAAGACGTTGCGAGATTCAAGACGGGTGATCGAGTCGTTGCGTTTACCGGCATGGCGGGCGGCGGACACGCTCAGCACGCATGCCTTCCTGAAACGGGCGCTGTGGTCATAAAGCCGGATTCACTGAGTTGGGAGGAAGCCGTTGCCATTCCATTCGGAGCGAACACCGCGCTGTACTTCCTTCAAGACCTGGGACAGATCCGAGCCGGACAGGAGCTCCTGATCATTGGAGCTTCGGGGGCCATCGGCTCGGCCGGAGTGCAGCTGGCCAAACACTTTGGCGCGACGGTGACCGGGGTCTGCAGCGGCGCGAACGTCGAGTTGGTGAAGTCCCTGGGTGCCGACATGGTGATCGACTACACCAGGGACGATTTCACGAAGAATGGAGAAAGCTACGACCTGATATTCGACGTCGTCGGCGCGACGACGTTTGACCGTTGCCAACACTCGCTGAAACCTAACGGTGTCTTCCTTCAAAACATCATGGAGTTGACCGACGTGGTGCGGGCCCTTTGGACCTCCATCGCTAGTAGAAAGAAGATCAAGGGCGGGGTGGCTATCAACAACCTGAAGAGAATGAGTTTCGTCGCAGAACTCGTCGCGGCCGGGAAGCTCCGGCCGGTCATCGACAGAAGTTATCCCTTGGAGCGGATCGCGGAAGCTTTCAAGCACGTTGAGCAAGGACACAAAAAGGGAAACGTCGTGATCACAGTAGCGCATTCATAACTGGAAGCGCCGCGCTTCTCGAGGCGTGCGCCTCGCGCACATCCGTGGTGCGAAGTGATTGTGCCAATGCACTGGAAAATCGCGTTCCTCAACGAATCAATGACCTGAGTGAAGTAAACCGGCGGCCGTGGCAGCGGCGCATCGAGGTCTTCAGCCCCAAGCTTCGAGGGCGATTGACGCTGTTTTCACGTGATGTGCAGGACGCTTGGATACTTCTCGAAGCGGATCCACCACACGTACAAACGTTCTGCGAGCGGGCAGCATTATATGGAAGGCAACCGGCCGAGTGCTTGATTTCTGGGTCGATCAGGGCCGACACCACAGATTCTGTGTAGTCTCGCCAAACGTTGGCGAGAGAAGGTCGATCGCAAAGACCTCGTTTGGCGCTTGCAATGAGATACCTCACGATCGCGCCGCGCAAGTAATTTTGTTCAGACGATGCGGCCCAGATCCAATATTGCATTTCCAGTGAACTCTGGGCTGGAGGAGGGTCGGGGTCGGATGTGGTTTCGAAGGATCTCGTCGAACCGACCGAACGATCGGCATCGGACAAGCGGTCAGTCGTGTACGTATCGATAGGCGGGAATCGATTGTAGAAATGGCTCTGGCTCGAGCTCGGGGACTGGCGGGTGCGGCGGGGGTGTCTCGCGAGCTCGTCGACCGGTGCGGGATAGTTGACTTCGGACGGTGTCGGCCAGCGGCCCAGGGCAGTTTGCGGCGGCCGCCGCGGCCCGGATTTGATGTCGCAATTTGCGATATCAAAGCGGTGTGCTCGGCGCGCGTGAGTCGAAGCATAAAGTCCTCTGGGAAGCGCCCAATATTGCGTTTGACCGCCTCATTGAACCGGCCAGTGCTCACTCCGTAGATTGCGGGAGTTCGCTATCGAGAATCACTCGATGACCTCGAATGACAATGGCCTGCCGGACTTACCATATCGTCTTTTGGATTGCGTACTGTTCCATCGCCTGAGATCCGCGCAAGCGATACGCTGAAACGACCCGATCAAAACGGTCGCCGCCACCGGTCATGCTCGCCTAGATCCGCGGATCTAAAGTGAAGGAACTATGCTTTTGGAGCTGTTTCGACGCTTGTTTGGTGCAACTTGCGATGTCATCGCGCACCCGCATTTTGACGCGGGGGACAGAGCGGTGGAGATATCCGCGGCCATTCTTCCCGAATGCATCGATCTTGGGTGCGCGTGGCCCGGTGGGCCAAACAGAGAGCGTTTGGCCCAACCCTTTGCACGCGGCTATATCTTTGGGTTTTCCGACGCGTGTATTCAACGGTTTGGCGTGCTCGACGATCTCGAATCGCTGGCCCTCATCACAGCGATTTATGCCAAGATTTTTGGTCACAAAATCGGCTCGTTGCTGGTAGAAGATGCACTTCGCGACCAAGGCAACGCCGAGTTCGGGCGCGGACGGACCGCTGGCGCCGCGGATCTCCTTCGCTGGCTGGATGATCGCTCCAATACGCCCCTGACACTAGTCGACTACTTGCTCGAGGATGACGCACCTCCAAGTCTGATAGCGCCAACAGGCGAATCGCCGGCGGAGTTCGGGATTGAACCAACCAATGTTCTGTCGAGGCAGGCGCCATCAAGGTGGAACAATGCCCCGGTCAGGGGAAAGGCGATCGCGGAAGCCACGGCGAACAAGAGTGCAGCGATCATTCAACTGCGTACAAGACTATATGCAAAGACAGTCAAGCCGACTACACGTGATGGCCATTAGCAAGCGATGGGGCACCGCGCGCGTGTTCTCCCGGCTGTGAGTTTCGTCTCCGAGACATTCGTGGACGATCACTACGCCGACGACGGGGTCCGGTTCGCGACTGAGGCCGAGGCACTGGCCTACGGTGCGACACGGACGAACGCTGCATATCGGGCGACTCCGTCCGAGGAGCCGGTCAATTACCGATGGGCTGACGGCAAGCTAGCGCGAGCCAAGCCCGCCCACGTTCCGCTCGCTAGACGCTAGATGCTAAGAACTGATCGAAGAGTGACTGAAACTCATGTTATTCACGGCCGTTGCTATTGCCGCACATACTGATCCGAAGGGAACCGCATCAAAACTGTAAACAGCCTCCATGACCGCTAATATCAATTTCATCAACCTGCGCTCTGCTCAACGCTCGATCGTCCACGAGTCGACATGGATGGGCGGCGAGCTTGAAGGTCTCTCCGACGGAGAAGGCGACGAGCATCCACACATCGTGGAGGCGCGGCGGCTCGTCGGAAGGCTGAATCGGGCCGGACACGAATATATTCATCGGGAGTTCCTTGCACTCAAAGAGTTTGCCATTGCGGAGCGAAGCGTTCCCACTTACAGCGGTCCGGATCCGCGCCTTATCGTCAAGCGCCTCTTGAACGGGCTACACGCAACCGTTACGCCGATTGACGGCTTGATCCGCCGGCTGGGCCAAACCTCCACCGATACCCAGCTTTCGATGATTCTACGGGCGGGTATGGTGGGCATACTGCGGTCAATTGACAGCATTGCGGAGGAGCTCGAGCCATTGCTTACTGGGCAAGCGGAAGTACCCGCCGGAGAGGATTTCGGTATCTACGATCCAGGGACGGATTGAATTTCCCATGTCGGCTAAAAGAGGCTGCCTTGAGCTTCCGCTGAGAAGGTGTTGCTTGTGGTCCCAGGTACGGATGGGTGACGAGCAGCAAGAATCGCGCTGATCGCAAGTTTGCCCGCTTTCTCACGACCCTCGGTGGGTTGCCAATTTACAATATCGCATTTTGGATTGAGCACCGTTCCAGCGTTTGAGTTCCGCGCAAGCTATACCCTGACGCGACCGATCAGAGCCAGTCGCCGCGACCTGAATCTGCCCTCCCTCTTGACGTTCCACTCGATGTTGGGTGATGCTCCGCGACGCGAGGGCATGGTAGGCGTAGCGACTCGCCTGGTGTGTTGACGAGATTGGAGTGATAGGCATTGGCGCGCGCCAACGATTAATTAGGTGGAAAGAGTTCGCTCTGCTGGAACGTTCGCACGCGGGCGCGCAACGAAACTCAGATGAGCGAGCGCAACGTGCTGAATAGTTTGGAGTTTGTACAATTTCCTGTGAGACTTCATACGCTAAGAAGTTTTGCGGGTCCGTAGGGCACCGTACGAACTGTCATGTGATGAGAGACTCCAAAGCCCTTGCCTTCTGTGCGGTAATGGCCGTCGTGAACTGCCTGCTGTTTGCTCAGCCCTCCGACGGAGCCGTTGCCACGCGATCGGAATCCTTCGTCGAGGTTCCGGGATCACGGCTGTATTACGAAGAGTGTGGCACGGGCGACCAAGCAGTCGTTCTTATCCACGATGGTGTAGTGAACTCCGCCGTCTGGGACGATGTGTGGCCGGAGTTCTGCAGATACTTTCATACGATTCGCTACGACCGGCGCGGATATGGTCGCTCGTTAGAGAGCTCCGTGAGCCACTTCGAAGTCGACGACTTGACCGCCGTCTTGCGCCACGCACATGTGTCCCAAGTGACGCTCGTAGGCAGCTCCCATGGCGCTGAGTTATCGATAGACTTCACCCTCGCTCATCCAAAGTCGGTCCGACAGCTCGTACTGGTCGGGCCGGTGGTGAGCGGGATGCCGTATTCCCAGCATTTTCTCGAGCGCGGCAGCCACGCTTTCAAGCTACTCGGCCATGGCGATGTCAGGGGTGCAATTTCTGAATGGTCGCAGGACAAGTATCTGATTGCGCCAGGGAACGATGCCGCCAGAAAGCGTCTGCTCGGCCTGCTCCTCGCGAATCCTCAAGACATGGCCCATCAGGATCACCTGCTGCGGCTGAAGCCAGCTCTCCCGCGACTGCATGAAATTCAGGTATCCACGTTGATACTCGTGGGTGATGCGGATATTCCCGACGTCCACGCCCATGCGGGCGCGATCGAGGCCGGCATACCCAACGCTCGCCGCGTCGTAGTCGAGGGAGTCGGTCACATCATGTATCTCGAGAAGCCTGCCGAGTTCTGCCGGCTGGCCATCGGCTTCATCCAGGCGAATGGTTATTCGATGCCGGGCTCTTGAAGAACTTGTTCGCCCCAGCGCTCGCGGTCCCTGCGTGCGGGGCGATGCTCGACGGCACGGATCGCAGCTATGCGAAACCAACGGGCCGCTGCATCGGCAAGGCGGCCTATGCCGGTTCCGCCCGGCGGCCCCAGTACACTGGGTATCGTGCTAGATTGCGACACAAGGTGTTCATGTGGGGTCTTGTATGACATTTGTCGCGCCCCTACGGCCAGGTGGAAGGTGTCGCACGGCAACGCTTTTTGTGGTGCTGCTCGCTCTTGCTGCTTGCAGCCGTCACAATGGCCAATCGAACGTGGAATCTGCCAGCGCGGCAAAGCTATTATCCTCACCCAGGCAGGACAATGAGAAGATTCTCAATGTCTACAATTGGCTCGACTACGTCGGACCGGATACTGTCGCCGGTTTCGAGAAGGAAACCGGGATCAAAGTTCACTACGACACGTACGACAACAATGAGGTGCTCGAGACAAAGTTACTGACCGGTCATGTGGGCGTAGTTGAGTATGACATCGGCAACGGGATGTTTGTGAGACGCGGGTAATCCGAGGCGGCATGTCAGCATCGCGTGACGTAGCGGCCTCCCATATACCGGCCATCCGAGGAAGGCCGCTGTGGGTCCGTGACCCGCCTGATAGCAGCCGGCCAACCCGATCGACAACTTCG
>WNFR01000185.1_pt1 | contig 62320 bp, 51 predicted proteins | sample 5400221 | NCBI WGS metagenome assembly WNFR01 (sample SAMN13153357, study PRJNA577476) | soil metagenome | isolation source: 40 cm soil under Madrone tree | place: USA:California | collected 2016-06-14
TTCGCGCGCCGAACCGGTCGCTCACCCAACCACCAATGATTTGGAAGATGAGGTATGGATAGGCAAAAGCGGAATACACAAGCCCGATTTGCGTGTTGGTCAGATGCAGGTCTCGTTCGAAGATGGAGGCAACCGTACTTACATTGTTCCGGTCGATGTAAGTAATCCCGTACATCAAGCAAATCAGAAATAACACGATAGTAGAGGCGGAGAATGCTTTTGCAGACATCGGGGCCACCTTAGGATTGGCGGCCATTCAGTGTGTCCGGCATTGCGTGCGTGCTTTGCTTCCGCGCTGGCAGGAATTACCCACTAGCTGCCCCAAGTTCACGTTCTGTCGCCGTGCCCGTCCGGCCGAGCCGATCGAGGGCTGCCATGACACCGCCTTTTTTGTAGGGCATCCCTGACAGCCGCAGGCCCAATTCGATCCCGCTCAGTGTTCCCATCAGCATTAAATCGTTGAAGTGTCCTAGATGCCCGATGCGGAAAACTTTGCCCTTTGCCTGCAAGTTTTCCCAATCCGGCCCCGAGGGACAGGTCAAAATGTTCGAGGATCGTTGCTCGCAGTTGGTCAGCGTCGTGACCCTCTGGAGTGAAGACTGCTGTGACTGTACTCGAATACTCTTGAGGTACGCCGCAAACGATTTCCAAACCCCACTCCAAAACCGCCGCGCGAACTGCTGTTGCATGACGTTCATGTCGGCGAAATATGTTCGGCAGTCCTTCTTCTCGAATCATCTGCAGGGCTTCTCGCAGGCCGTAAATGAGGTTCGTAGCGGGCGTATAAGGGAAAAATCCCGTCTCACCAGACTTCAACATTCCTTGCCAGTCCCAATAACTCCTTGGCATTTTGGCAGTTTTATTTGCCGACAAGGCCTTTTGCGAAACCGCGTTGAAACTCAGGCCGGGAGGAATCATCAAGCCCTTTTGTGAGGCCGCGATTGTTACATCTACTTCCCACTCATCATGGCGATACTCTATCGAACCTATAGAAGAAATCGCGTCCACCATCAGCAGCGCAGAGTGGCCGAGGCGATTCATTACGCGACGAAGCTCGGCGATTCCGCTGGTCACCCCGGTTGAAGTCTCGTTGTGAACCACCAGCACAGCTTTGATTTCGCGGCTCTTGTCCGAGTTCAATCGTGACTCAAGCTCTTCAGCCGCCGCGCCTGCCTGCCAGCTTCCAGGCACGTACTCCACTTGAAAGCCCATCTTTTGCGCTAATTGCAACCAGAGTTGCGAAAAGTGGCCCGTCTCGAACATCAACACACGGTCCCCTGGAGAAAGCGTGTTAACCAGCGCCGCCTCCCAAGCCCCTGTGCCAGAGGACGGGTACATCGCCACAAAGGAATTTGTCTGGAAAATGGGGCGCAGACCTTCCAAGACTTCCTTTGCCAATTTCGCGAATTCAGCGCCACGATGATCAATGATAGGCTGACCGATGGCCCGCAGGACTCGATCGGGAATGTTTGTAGGACCGGGGATTTGTAAGAAGTGACGGCCGGTATGAATCATATTATTGATGATACTGCCCAGAACATCCGAGCTGCGCGCATCAGGAGCAAACCCAAGATAGTTCGTTTACAGGACATTCTGGCGTCAAGACCACTTGCTGTAGCCTCACGTATCCCAAGGCGTGGCGGCCGCAACAAGAAGGGGGATGCAAATAGATTCCCCTTGGAAAGCCGGCGGGCCAAAGCATACCTTAGCTCTCGCAATGCCAGCTTAATGTCACATTAATTTGCTTTTATCTATCCCGTGGTCCAGTACGGCTGCAGATACTAGTGCACATTCTAGCGCTTGCCGCCGGAGACTGCGGAGAAGGGAACGCATTTTTCGTTCGCTCCCATTTTTGGTGAACACATACGACGGCTCCACTCGGAAACTCCAGCCGCGCCTGAAACGTTGGCAGTCATGACTCCGATTCGAATGCCCGGAAACGCCGCTCGAGCTCCCATTGCTGCTGGGCCCTCTCGCTGGACTTGAGGAAAGCCGCGCAACCGGAAGAAGGTTTTTCACCGCCGAGAGAATCATGCGCACAAGCTGGAACAGCGCGAATGAATGCATCCGGCGCACTCCACAAACTGGCGCCAGGCAAGAAGCTGTGTTCCAGGCCAGTGCGGACCATCCGCTTGAGGTCAGCGTAACGAAGGTCATACGTCTGGACAGCGCGGACGTATTCATGCGTCAGGTCAATGCGCGACACGCCCTCATCGTCGGTCGAAAGCGCGACTGGTACCCCGAACATCCGGTAAAGAGAGAAGGGATGATCTTTGCCATTCACGCCGAGGATCACGTCATTGCTTGTCAGACTGATTTCCACCATCACGTGATTCGCGGCCATCTCTTTCAAAAGGGCGTGAGGACTATTCTCGTAAATGATGTCGACACCGTGACCGATGCGTTCCGCCTGCGCCTGCTCAACGGCGAGGCGAACGTGGCAACAGAGGCCCTCGTACGGAACCAGGCCAGGCGCAAGCTCGCCCGCATGCAAGCTCACGTGGATTTTCGGGTACAGCGCGCGAAGGAAGCCGACCATGCGCATGTGCAGCGCGTAGTCGGACATGGCCGTGTAACCGTCCTCGGGCATGACTAGATTGATGCCGACGAATCGCGGATCAGCCGAAGCCGTCTCAAAGCACAGCAGTGTTTGCGCAAAGACCTGCTCCTTGGAGAAGCCGCGCAGAACCTGGCAGAGATAGCGGACCTGGACACGACAGGCGGAAACCGCATCCGGCTGTTCACAACGTTCGCGCTTCAGGCGGAGTGCTTCAGCTTGGTCGATGCCATTCTTAGCGAGAGTCACATCGTCGCGCAATCCGCGCGCGAGCAATTCCTCGCGCAATTGACTGAAATCGTCGTGCCAGCGGATTTCTCTCGCGATTGCAGCGGTGTGACTGAAATCCGGCGTGTGCATCAGCTCGAGGTATTGTTCATTTTGTGCGTCAGCGCGAGTAGCGATCTCATCGATCCACTCGCCGAGATGGCGATGATCGGTCCCGCCGAATTTCGAGAAGGTATCGAAGAAGTGATCGTGCCCCGTCACTCCCGGCGAGGGCACGAAACCGCGCATGGAGAAAGCATCCACGAGCGCGTCAAAGAGATGCTGGTCTTTGTAAGCGCCTGCCGCCGGGACTCTGTCGTCTCCGCACACGGGTTGGTCCGCTCCGCTGCCTCGAGAGGACTGCGGCTTCGCGAAAGCAAGCTTGGCAATATCGACGCACAAATGATCTTCGGCTGCCGCGCGAATCCAGGATTCCGCGTAAACAGCGCCGCTCAGATGATTGTGAAGATCGGCGCCCTTCGGCATGCCAAGAAGGAAGTGACGAAGCTGAAGCGGATTCTGCCGCGCGGCTTGGAGTCCGAGCTCGGTGCGCTGTTCGGAACTTGTCGCCACGGCCGAAGAATGCGGAGCTTTGGTTTGGGTCAAAGCAGGCGAGGCGAAGAGCAACAAAAGAACCAGAACGCGGGGCGATCTGGAGAAACGGAGGCTTCGCGAAAGACTTATTTTCGAGTTGTTCATAAAGATTTTTTCCAGGAAATCGCCGCATGATCGCAGCGGCCACGGAACAATCGGATTCTTGCGGCTGCGAGCTGTGATATAGAGTGTCATTCGCGCGAAGCACAGCATATCAGGCAGATCAAGCAGATCAAAAGGCTGGTGGATTTCATGAGCAGGGCTGCTTACGCATCTGGTCCTCAGCGTCCTCTTCCTCCTCCGCTACGCCTTCCTCGGCTCCGAATAAATAAATCCAGCGGCCCCGATCGGCGCGTTCACTTCGCCGATCCTCCCGCGCTGCCCGCCGCAATATCAGGCCTCATCCCGAGCGCTCTTAAATACCCCTCATTCACGCGGCACTTTTGCAGGCGGACACTCTCTAGCAATTCCGCGAAAGCACGCGTCAGCGTCTCCTGTTCAGGCCGGGCCTTCAGCCGTTCCTCCGCGTGCCCTGTGCCGCGCGGTAGCTTCGCGAACTCCACAATCTCTTCCCAATCGGCAGGCGGGATAATGCTAACGACCGCCGAAGGCTTTCCCATCTTCTTATACGGCCAGAAAGCCCATCCGATGTTGTTTTTCTCCAGCGCTTTCACGAATTGCGCGATCCACTCATCAGTATTCTCCCCGGACTCGCCCATCCAGATCGGCACATCATAACGTTCGCGAAAATCAATGTATTGCCGCAGCACGCTTTCATCCGGCGCCGTCCAATATTTGTGCAAGGTGTAGCCGACGTTCGCATCGAAAGGTTTGCCGAAGACCAAAAAGTTCCCGTCCCACTGCGCGCCACCGAGAAAGAGAATATGGTGGGTATCAACCTTTCGTATCTCGCCCGACAACTTCTTGTAGAGCGGTTCAAGCGAGGAATTCAGAGGTGCTAGCTTCGGAAAATGCGGGATCGGCTCATTCAGCAGGTCGTAACCGAGCACCGCCGTCTCATCGCGATAGTGCCTCGCCAGCCGCCGCCAGATGCCGATCAGGTGCTCTTGCTCTTGTGGACTCTGGTATAGCCAGGGATATCCGGCGCTGTCATCGATGTTCGTGCCCGTCTGTCCGCCCGGTGCGGCATGGAGATCAAGGATCACATACAAGTCTTCGGCGCGGCTCCAGGCGATCAACCGGTCCAGCAGCTTGAAACCTTCCGCGTCGTCGCTCTCAAACAGCCCGTAATGCAAAGGAACTCGAATGGCGTTGAACCCGGCTCGATGCAGGAGCGCGATGTCCTCCCGCGTAACATAGTTCTCGCGGTACTTCTGCCAGAATGCCTCCGACCCTTCAGGTCCCAGCAGCTCCAACAACAACGCGCGGATCTCACTAGGAGATTGTGGGCCGCCTTGGAACAGCCACATGTAACCCTCTGGCACTAGCCAATTGCCCAGATTTGTTGCGCGAAGAAGCAGCGGCTTGCCGGCGGCATCGACGATCTGTTTGTGATCCGTGTGCGCGAACTGCGCGCTCGCTTGGGAAGTCCACACCAGAAGAAGAAGCGTCAACCGTAGAAGTCTGAACTTGAACATGGTTTTCTCCGCCGAAAGCCTACACCAAACTCGCTGCCGCCAGCAGTTCGGATGTTCGTCCTGATTCGATTTTGGCATCCGGGCATGGTCACCGGAATTTTAAGGTCTACAATACGCTGCGTGGATCACCATACCGTCGCGACCGTCAGCATTACGGGCATCTGTTTTGATGTGCTGGGTAGTCTCTATCTGGCCTACGACCTATTGGGTGGACAACACGGTCCGTTGCGCGTGCTTACTCGTGCGGTCACGTACGCCGTTGTCTTCGGTCTCGGCTACGGCCTCGGCCTCGGTCTCTTCTTTGGCCTGGCTTCCGGTATCGCCACCGGTATCACCCTCTCGATTGAATTCAGTCGAGCATCTCGTGGGCTGGACCACTACTCCTTGTTTTGGGAAGGACTTTTTTCCGCCATCCGGGGGTTCGCTTTCGGAGCCGGGCTGTACAGGATTGTGGGCTTCGGATTCGCCATCGCATTTGCCATTCTCATCACAGCCGGCCAAATATTCGCCTACTCTCGCGGCATGCGTCCTGCCACCGACTATGCCGCGTCTCGCCGTCCGCGGCTTACGGGTCGCCAGTTTTGGGGAACGGTGGTCCGTACCGTCGGCTACACGGCCACCGCCCTTATCTGTAGCGCGTTCATCCATCATGTGGACCACGCCTGGCTTTTTGCGATTCGCGTGGGGTTGGTGACAGGCATTGTCACCGGCGTGGGAATAACGGTGAATCCTTACATCGAATACTACGCCGACAATCTCCCTGAGCGGCGGCTCGGCGTATTCGGCATTGGACTCATCCTCTGCGGTTTTTCCCTGCAATCCCTCCAGTATTGGCTGTCCCTATTTGATGTACGTCTGACTTAGGCAGGGCAGTAGTTAGGCTGTCTCGTGCCAAATCAAGCCCTGAGGCAGGTCTGCGGAAGCAAACTCAAGGTGAATCACCCGACGAGATTGCGGGATGGTACACGCAGATGATGCGTGAAGAAGCAGCGGACGCATAACGAGTGCTCCGCCTTTGGGAACGATGCAGGTTACAGAATTCTCCTTCGGCCAACTTGCAATTTGCTCGGCGGAGAGTCTGCCTTGCCGGTGCGATCCAGGAACTACACGTAATGGGCCGTTATCAAGTCCACGCTCGTCAAGATGCAGCCTGATAGCGAGAATGAGGTTGAACGTGCATGATGCCAGCTTTCGTCGTCCACGGACCAAATCCATCAACTTCCCTGCGTTCGCGGACCGCGATTGTCAAATCTTGGTGCCAAACAACCTTCCAGGTTGCGCCTCGGGTCTTATTGAAAAAAATCCCTCTTACTGCAAAGCATCTTGGCCCCAAGACAGTCTCGATGATTTCACGGACGGGCTTCGACACTGCAAGCCCGTGAACACTCGGAACGGACAAGAGATTTCTCTGAGGGTGCCGCGTATCGTCAAAGTGTCTGCTAAGGTGTTCTAACGTGGCTTGGTCTAGGCACGCCGGGACGACGGCAAAACCATTCTGTTCCACCAGCGGCTTTAACCCGCTGGCCGTTCTTGCATCGGTCAGAGTCACATTCGCCAATCTTCGGGAGGAGTATTATCCCTGATAAGCCGCACAATCGGAAACCGACCCACTACTCGAGCGCAAAAACCTCTTGGCTCCCCATAGTCCTTTTGTTACTTTACTGTCCAGGTAAGTTTGGGGAATATCCTCGATGCGGCGGCTTGTCTGCCGCTTTTTTTATTTCCACTGCAACCATCAATTCTGTCCGGGAACGCCATATCCGCTCCATCCCGCGACTTCAGCGGGATGAATCTCCCGATTGGCGTGAGATTTGTTTCATGCCAGAGGCAGGGCTTGCCTTGCCTGCCACAGTGGACTCATCTCGGCACGCGGTGTTGCCGTCCCGGAGAAGAGGCCTCTCTGCCGCACCACGCGCCCTCGGCGCCGTGAAACCTTCCGCTATCTGCGGGTTCCAGGCTAACGTATTAAGAATCAACACTTCCGAGCAAACACCGTGTTTTATCGGATTTTAGCCTCAGTTCTCTCCATCCAAGTTATTTAGAAGCAACACTTACAGGACCCTTCGGATGTGTTGCAAACAAAAGACTTACAGAAGACCTAAGTCCTTTAAAAGCAACACTTACAAAATACTGGGGGTGGGGGGCCCATAGAAGTCGTGCAAGCTAGCAATGCGGGACATTGATGTCAACATGATAGCTTCGCCAATGACTCCGCCAGCACCAGCGCCCCGCGCGCAATGTCCTCCGGAGCGGCGTACTCGTCGGGGCGGTGGCTGTATCCGTTGCGGCAGGGAATAAAAAGCATGCCGGTGGGAGCGATCCGCGAAATGAAAAGGGAATCGTGGTAGGCGCGGCTCACCATTTCTAGAAAGGGAAATCCATGCTCGCGACACGATACCGAGATCGCCTTCCGAACCTCAGGAGCGCAATCTGCCGGCGCATCGGCGTTGAGCAATTCAGACTGAATCGAGACTTGGCGCTCGGTGGAAATATTTTGCGATGCACGCTCGATCGTTTGCATCACTCTATCGCGCCGGGCTTGATCGGTGTCGCGAATGTCGAGGGTTAGGTGGACGCGGCTCGGGATGCTGTTCACCGCGCCCGGAAAAACTTCGCAGACGCCCACAGTGCCGACGGTGTCAACCGCTCCGCTCGAACGTGCTGCTCTTTCGATGGCGAGAATCAGCTCGGCGGCCGCGCAAAGCGCGTCTTTCCGGTCCGGCATGAGGACTCCGCCGGCATGGCCGCCGGCTCCCTCGATCGAAATGCGAAGACTTGCGGGAGCCGCGATCCTCATCACGATTCCGAGGGGTATCTGCGCGCGTTCGAGGAGCGGCCCCTGCTCGATGTGCAATTCAACGAATCCCTTGTAATAACCCGCCGGCAGTTCTACATCCTGAAGATTTCCATTGAGGCCGGCTTTTCTGCGAACCTCGTCCATAGATTTGCCGTCGCGGTCCTTCAATTTCGCGGCGGCATCCGCGGAAAGCGTTCCTGAAAGCAATCGGCTCCCCAGGCAGCCTATGCCGAAGCGCGTTGGTTCTTCCGTCGCGAACACAAGAAGTTCGAGCGAGTTCTTCGGCCGGAATCCGCTGCGGCGCAGCGCGCGGATTGCTTCGAGTCCGCCTAGGACTCCAACGACGCCGTCGTACTTGCCGGCATTGGGAATCGCATCAATGTGCGATCCTGTGCCGACGGCAGGCGCCGACGGATCAGTGCCGTTCCATCGTGCGAAAATATTTCCGATGGCATCCTGCCTCACGGTGAGCCCGGCTTCTTCACAGCGCGAGATCACCCATGCGCGTGCTTTCAGATCCGCCGGCGTGAAAACAATTCTCGTCACCGCGGGCGGCGCTGCGTCCGAAAAAGCGGCCAGCGTCTCCAGTTCGGCAAGCAAACGCTGCTGATCAATTTCCAATTTCATTTTTTCGTGTCGCCGAGAGGATGCCGGTTCCAATCCTTGTAGATCAGATACTTTGAAGGCACTTTGCCAATGGCGCCAAACCATTGCGGGCACCACGGCCCCATCCAGATGAAATCGCCCGCGGTGACCGGATACCACGAATCGCCAAGCCGGTAGATGCCGCCACCTTCGAGCATGATGAGCCCGTGCTCCATCACGTGCATTTCCACCATGCTGAGTGAAGCGCCGGGCTGGTAGACCATGGTATTCACCGCAAAATCAAACTGCCGCTCGTCGGGCAGCAGACACTTGACCTGCAAATCGGAATCACCATCGAGCGCGTGCGAAGTAACAGCATCTTCGCTCGAAACCACCAGACGCGGCGGTTCAATCTTCTCGACACGCTGGTAGTGCTTCTCAATAACGGCAACCCGGCTTTTTTTCTTGGCGATAACTCGATGGGACAAACCTTCGAACAAATAGGCATAGCCGCGCGCGCCTAGGTCGTGCCGCTTTCCCTCGGCCGCAAGCGTCACGGCGCCTTCCACCACATAGAGGAAACGCTGCGCGGAAGTATTTCCCAATTCGCCTTTCGGTTCCATCTCGGCCGTGTATTCGGTGAACGCTGCGCCAAGTACGGGACCAACATGAACGATGGCCGAAGCATTTTTCATCCCGGGCAGTGTAGTGCGCACAAAAGTGTCGGGAGTGAGTAGAAGGTGATTGCGCTGGTGCGAGCTGCGCGTTTGACCGAGGTTATGCACGGCACGTCCTTCCCAGAAATTCCTGCGAAGCCGCAAGCTGCGTCAGCAAATGCCGTCCGCAATCGAGAGCCCTCGCGACGTCGTCGAGATGCACCGATTCCGAAGGATCGTGGCTGATGCCCCCCGGCGTTCGCAAAAAAATCATCGCCGCGGGAATTTTTTCCGCGAGGATCATGGCATCATGTCCCGCGCCGCTCGCCATGCGATGGGGCTCGCAACCTGCTTTTTGAATGGCATGCTCGATCTGCTCCGTCAGAAAAGGATCCATCGCCACGGCATGCTGTGCGAGGAGCGTCCGCCACTTCACGGTCACACCGCGCCGCGCGGCGATTGACTCCGCGCGCCGAATCAATTCGTCCAGCGCTTCGGTTCGCGCACGATCCGAAGCGTGGCGAATGTCCAGCGTGGCGCGCGCTTCTCCGGCAATCACGTTCGTCGCGCCGGGCCTTGCTTCAACGAATCCCACGGTCGCCACGATTCCCCCTGTGCTCTGTGCCAGGCTCTCGACGGCAAGAATCCACTCCGCAGCCGCGGCCAGCGCGTCGCGCCTCAGATTCATGGGCGTCGTGCCCGCGTGATTCGCTTGCCCGGAAAACGTGAACTCCAAACGGTTCTGGCCAACGATGGCTTCCACGACTCCGAGTGGCCGCCCCAAATGTTCCAGCACCGGCCCTTGCTCGATGTGAAATTCGATGTATCCCAAAACATCATCTCCCGGCGCGGCTTTGGAAATCTCATTCGGGTTCAACCCAAAATCCTGAATCGCTTTCCGAACAGAAACGCCTTGCTCATCCTTGCGGCCGAGAAGTTCCTCATCCACTCGGCCCACCAACGCGCGACTTCCGATGAAGGGAACTCCAAACCGCACTCCCTCTTCCTCCGAAAAACCAACGACCTCGATCCCAAAGGGTAGCTTCATCCCCTCGAGAGATTTCACCAGCCCGACTACCAGCACGACACCTAATATCCCGTCGAACGCGCCGGCATTCGGCACCGTGTCCAGATGCGACCCCACCAAAATCCGCGGAACTCCCGGCGATACTCCCGGATAAAATCCCCTCAAGTTCCCAACCGCATCCACGTGAACCTGCGCTCCAAGTGCTTCCAGCCAACCGGCGATTTCCCGATGACAATCCCGCATCGGCGCCGACAAAAAAGTCCGCCGCGTGCCTCCCGCGTCTTCTGAAAGCGACGCCAGCTTCCGGCAACGGGCGATCACCTCTGCTGCGAGATTTGCAAAACCACTGGTCGTCTCCACTGGATTCTACCTTTGCTCACGCCACTCGCCTCGTTGGTGTCATAACTCCCGGATAAGCTTCGCTGCCATCCACCCGGCCACAACGAGCGCCAACAGAATCTGCCAGCCGTACCGGTTCCCATAGGTCGCGACCGGAAAATGATTGCTCAACATCAAAAAGACCACCGGCACGGCCATGAACGTATTGTGTTTGGACCGCAACTTCGCTTGCGCGCCCAGCGACGCATCGAACTTCTCGCCCCCAGCCGCCGCCGCGATCATCCCACGCTGCGCGGGAAGAATGCGCATCCACACGTTCAGAGTCATGATGGTCCCAAAGATCGCTCCCACGTGGATGTACGCAGCGCGGCCGCTGAACACGTGCATCAATCCCCAGGCCACTGCCGCCGTCATCACCAGACCAAATCCCGCAAACGCGCCCTGCGACTTTCCCAACGGTGACCGCACGGCCAGATCGTAGATGAGCCACCCCACCATCATGGCGCCCACTCCGATCGCAATCCCCGCCGTCTTGGAAATGTCCGCAACATCAGTATCAATAAGTCCATCGCCTAAATAATACACAAGAATAAGGAGAATTACGCCGGCCACCCACGTCATCAACGCTTCCCAGCGAAACCAGTGGACCTGCTGCGGCGTCACGCCCAGCGCCTTTTGTTTCTCGACGGTGTAAAAGCCTCCGCTGTGCACCATCCACACCGCCGAAGCCGTCCCGTTCGCGGCCGCTTTCTTCTCGAGCTTTCCAAACTGGCCGTCGAGCCACGTGAAGTAGTACGTCTGCCCGACCCACATGATCCCCGCGAAAACGTGAAACCACCGCACGCTGAGGTTCAGCCATTCTCGGATCGACGAACTCATCTCAGCTCCCCCGGTAAGTGGTATACCCGTTCGCGCTCAACAGGAGTGGAATATGAAATTGCGAGTCTCCGTCCCGAACCTGAAACGTGACCTCGACCACTGGATAAAGCCCCTGGACACCGCAAGCGGTGAAATAAATCGCCGTGTCAAATGTCAAACGATAAGGCCCTGCGCGGAGAAGTTCGCCTTCGGGTAATAGTTGACCGCAGCGCCCGTCCTGATCGGTTTGCGCGGAACCCACCTGCACCCATTTGCCGGAAAAATCCTGACGCTCCAAGCGCACCGGCACACCTGGAGCGGGTTTGCCCCTGGCCGTATCCAGAACGTGCGTGGAAATTCGGCTCATCCCGCGATCCATTTTTTCAGACGGATGTGCATAATGTTCCGCTGCTCCTCGGCCGCCAGTTGCAGTTCGGTTGCCTCATCATTGTGCAGCCGGCGCCGCAGAATCTCCAGGATTTCGCTGGCGGATTTTCCCGTTGCACAAACTATAAAAATTCGCCCGAACTTTTGCTCGTACTCGCGATTGCCCCACTTCAGCGCCATCTTTACGGCCTCATCGGCCGTCGCAGCCTTCTGTTGTTCTTGTGCGGACCAGGCCGAAGATTGTGCCGGCGAAACTTCCTCCGCGCGTGACTCGCCGATTCGCGGATGACTCTTGAACGCCTCCAGCCAATCGGCTTCGCCGAGGCCGCGCCAAATTTCATCCGAAACCGCAAGAAGCACGGCCTCTTCATCCATCGGCCTGTTTGAGGCCATGCTTGCTGCCCAAGTTCTTGATTCGCAGCAAGCAAGAATCTCGCGAGCAGCTTCCTCCTGCGGCAATCCATTCCAGCGAGCGAGCACTTCGCTCACGCGTTCGCCCCTTCAACGGCAAGCTTCTCGAGAAACTCGGCGACGAGATTGCCGGCCACCGCTGCCCTGTATCGAGCGGTGGACCGAATATCGTCGATGGGCCGAATCTCTTTCATCACGCTCTTTCTTGCCGTATCGATCAACGATGGCTCGATTCTTTTTCCGGTGAGCGCGTGCTCCGTTTCATTCAAGCGCAACGGAACGGGCGCAACGCTTCCCAGCGCGAGACGCACATCCCGAATCGTGCCGTTCGCAATTTGGCCCAAGGCGGCGAGGCACACCTTGGAAATGGCTTGTGCGTTGCGCGTTCCGACTTTCCGCGCATGCGAAACATATCCAGAGAATCGGCGCGGCAGCGAAATATCTCGAATCAATTCGTCAGCCGCCACAGCCGTCTGCTTATAGCCCGTGTGAAAGTTTCGATAATCCACTCGCCGTTCGCCGCGAACGGAAATCAGCGTCAGTTCAGCGTCATAGACAAGCAGCACGGGCAGGGAATCGGCTGCAGGAGAAGCGTTCGCGATGTTGCCTCCGAGCGTTCCGCGATTCTGATTTGCAATTCCGCCGGTCCATGACGCGGCCATGGCCAGCAACGGAAATTCCCGCGCAACGATGTCATGCACGCGCAGGGTGGTATAGGTGCACGCGGCACCGATGCGAATTCTGTCCGGAAAAACTTTGATTTGGCGAAGCTCCGGAATATTCCAAATGTTGATCAATTTTCGGTTGGGCAGCTTTCCGGCAGAGTAGAGAACCATCACGTCAGTCCCGCCGGCAATGGGCAGCCATTGGGCCGGCTCGCCGGCCAGCAAGGAAAGAGCAGCCTGCAGATTGCCCGGCGACACGAGTCTGTATTCGGCTGGATCGGATCTCATTGTCGAACTCTTCGCTGCGCCGCTCTCGCCACCGCTTCGAAAATCTGCATGTAACCCGTGCAGCGGCAAAGATTACCCGCAAGTGCCTCTCGTATGTCTGCCAGCGCGGGCTCCGGTTTTTTCTCCAGCAGATGCACCGCTGCGAGAATCATTCCCGGCGTGCAGATGCCGCACTGCGCGCCACCGCATTCAAGGAACGCTTCTTGTAGGGGTTTCATCAAGGCATGCGCCGATATTCCTTCGATGGTAACGATGTTTGCGCCGCTCGCTTGCGCCACGGGGACGAGACAACTATTCACCAGCATCCCGTCCAACAGGACGGAACACGAGCCGCATTCGCCTTCGCCGCATCCTTCTTTCGTGCCCGTCAATTCCAGCTCGTTCCGCAGCACGTCCAACAATCTTTCCATGGGATGGGCGAGCACCTTCTTTGCCTCGCCGTTGACGGTGAATAAAACTTCGCACTTCGCGCCAGTCTCCGGTGAAGGATTCATGCCGCCCCTCGCGTCGAAGAAGGAGCTTCTTGCTCAACAGACGCGGGCCGCAGAGCCTCAAATAGATCTTCCGGCAGCAGCGGAATCGATTGGAAGCCAACACGGATCGCATCTTCCACGGCGTTTACAATTGCCGGCGCAGGGCCATCCATGGGGAGTTCTCCGATGCCCTTAGCGCCGTGCGCGCCGTGAACGTTGCCAAGCTCTTCAAAAAATACGCGGATCGGCGGCAGGTCCACCGAAGTCGGCATGATGTAATTCGTCATCTGATTGTTGATCATGCGGCCGTTCTGCCAGACCACCTTTTCATAGAGCGCGAAGCCGATCGCCTGAGCCACTCCGCCCGTGATCTGGCCCTCGGCCAGAACCGGATGAAGAACCTTGCCGACCTCCTGCAGCGCGACAAAGTCGTCCACGGTCACGGCATAAGTCGTCAGATCCACGGTGACTTCCGCAACGTAGACGGCCCACGCAAAAGCCGCGTAGGCCTCGCCGCGATATTTTTCATCGTCCCAGAAAACATCGCCAGGTGCTTCATACCGCGCGTAAGACTTCAGCGCCCCGTGCGCCGCGATATATTCCCGGCACGCGGCGCGAAATTGTTCCGGAGTGTAATCGTCACTCAACACCCCCGTCTTCGTGAGCGTTTCCTTGATTCCCTTTGCGGCCGACTGAACCAGTTTTCCGACGATCATCGCCGTGCGCGAAGCCACTGTCGGGCCGCTGTTCGGCACCACCGTCGTGTCCGGTTGCGCGATCGCGACGCTCTCATAAGGAAGCCGCAGCGCCTCGGCCGCAATCTGGCAAAGCACGGTATTGGTTCCTTGACCGAATTCCGCGCTGGACACCAGCACTCGAACATTGCCGTCGGCGCCGGCTTCCACACCCACCAGTGAATTCAGATAGCGTTCGCCGGAGCCCGTGAATCCCGCGCCGTGCAAAAAGGCTGCGATCCCGATTCCTTTTTTGCGCATTCCGTCTTTATTTTCTTCCGCAAAACGCGCCTTCTTCGCGGCATAGTCAGAGAGATCCAGGGCGCGGTCGAGTAAATGATTCAAGTTGATTTCTTCGCGGATGACCTGTTGCGTGGTTGTAGTCTGGCCTGGCTTCAAGAAATTCCGGCGGCGGATTTCAACCGGAGAAATTCCTACGACCTGGGCGATGCGGTCCATGTGCCGCTCCATGGCAAAGAGGCTTTGCGGCGCACCGAATCCGCGAAAGGCTCCATGCGGCGGCGTATTCGTCGCCAACGCTTTCGTTCGAATGCGCACACTCGGCCAATAATAAGGACCGCCAGCGTGAATGGTACCGCGCGACAGGACCACCGAGGACAACGTTGCGTAAGCTCCGCCATCGATGGTGAACTCGATTTCGCCTCCGAGAATTTTGCCATCCTTGCTCACCGCAGTGCGATGGCGCGTTCGCGAGGGATGCCGCTTCGTCGTGGCAACCATATCCTCCATGCGGTCGTAAATAATTTTCACCGGCCTGCCCGACTTCATCGCGAGCAGCGCCGCATGTCCCGCGATCATGGACGGATACTCTTCCTTTCCTCCGAACGCGCCTCCGGTTTCCATTTGCACCACGCGAATCTTGTCCTCGGGAAGGCCGCACAGCGCCATCAGCGCCTTATGAACGTAATACGGACACTGCAGCGAGCCCCAGACGGTGACTCCATTTTCCGGGTCGAACGCCGCGATGACTCCATTGTTTTCGATGTACAGCTGTTCCTGCGCGCCGGTGAAGTACTCGCCCTCGACGATGTGCGCCGCATCTTTCCAGACGGCGTCTACGTCGCCTTTCTCCACGAGGTATCTTTTAAAAGTGTTGTCGGCGCCCCAGATGATTGTGGATTGCTGCTCGCTTTCTTCCATGGTATGCACGGGCGGGAGCGGCTCGTAGTCGATGGAAACCGATTCAACTGCTTTTCGAAGCTTGTGACGGTCTGCATGGGCCAGAAGGAGAATCGGCTCTTCGGCGTGATTCACTGTATCGGAAGCGAGGCAAGGCTGGTCTTCCAGGATCAGGGCGATGCAATTCTTACCCGGAATGTCTCTGGCGGTTACCAGGACAAATTCCCCCCATTCAATGCTCGGATCAAAAGAAATCTTTCCGATCTTGCCCCGCGCTATGCTGCTGCGCACAGTTGCGCCGTAAAGCATGCCGGGCAGAACCATATCGTCGACGTAGCGCGCCGCTCCCGTGACCTTGTCCCAGCCTTCCTTGCGCGGCACTGATGCACCGACGATGTGATGGACGGTCATAAATTTCTTTGCTGGCCGTATTCTGTATGAAATGGGATGAGTTTCAAATCTCTATTTGAAGACTCAGGACGCTAGTCACCGCCGCAATTCGCGCCCGCTCGGGTCTCCAGGAAATTTCCCATCGCCAAATACGCAGTTTCCTCGAAGGTAAGTTGCTTTCACTTCGCCCCGGAGCTTTTCACCAAGATAGGGCGAAACGCGGTGACGATAATGAAGATGCTCTTCCGTCGCGATGAATTCCGCTTCCGGATCAAACACGACCAAGTCGGCGTCGAAACCTTTGGCGATACGGCCCTTGCTCGTCCCACACCCGGCAAGCCGGGCCGGACCCTCCGCCATCCACCGCGCGATGTCCGCAAGCGTGAAGCCGCGGGCACTGGCCTCGGTCCACATCACCGGCAGCGCCAGCGAGAGGCTGGAAATCCCTCCCCATGCCGTCCGAAAGTTCCGCTCGCCCAGCCGCTTCATCTCGGGCGGACAAGGAGAATGATCCGTAGCCACCAAATCAATGACTCCCTCTTGAAGCCCCCGCCACAGTTCTTCGCAATTCTCCCGGCTGCGGATCGGCGGCGCGCACTTGAACAGCGTCTGGCCGTCCGGGATTTTCTCGGAAGAAAGATGCAGATAGTGCGGACAAGTTTCAACACTCACCGCCAGGCCTTCCGACTTCGCGGCGCGCAACATACCCAGTGCCTGGCTCGTCGCAAGATGCACAATGTGCAAACGGAAATGATATTCGCGGCACAAGGAGATCATGAGCTGGATGGCGGAAAGCTCCGCTTCATCCGGCCGCGATTCCAGATACGTTGCGTATTTGCTCCAGTCCGCTCCCGCCAATCGGCGCGTTGCTGCGTCCACTCGCCCGGGCAGTTCCGCGTGCACGAGCAGCGGCAAGCCGGTCCGCGCGACATGCGGGAAGGCCGCGCGGAGCTCCCGCTCATTGACCATCGTGAAGCCATCAATGCCGGGATGAATGAGGAAGCATTTGAATCCTGGCACGCTTGCGGCCGCCAGACCTTCAATGCGCTCCTGGTTGTCGCTCACAACTCCGCCCCACGCCATCCAGTCCACCCGGCACTGGCCGCTCGCGGCGTCGCGTTTCGCTTCGAGTGCAGCCACGGTCGTCGTCGCCGGCAGACAGTTTAGTGGCATGTCGACAAGCAGCGTACAGCCACCAGCCGCTGCGGCGCGAGTCGCCGTCCGGAATCCTTCCCATTCCGTTCGCCCGGGTTCATTGATGTGGACGTGAGAGTCCACCAGCCCCGGCAGAATGGCAGCCTCGCCAAAGTCCTTCACGGAAATCTGCGTGGGAAGTTGATGTGGTGGAACGACATCAAGGATTCGTCCATCTTCGACGAGCACCGCCGCCGCTTCGATTCCGTGCGGCGTCACTACCCGTCGTGAGAGGAAAGCTGCGAGACTCATATTGGAATGTGGCCCAACGCAAAAATTACTGCGCTTGCTTCTTTTCGACTTCCCACCACTCACGACATCGAGCCGCGTAGTAGCTCGGATTCTCTCGAAACACCGGCAATGGCGGTACCCAGTCGATGGCTTCGCCTCCTGCCAACTCGATTAGGGCTTGCATGGCTGCGAACGCATTATCGGCATAGGGGTCATCGATCATCTTTAGAAGCGATGGTGCACTCCGTGGGGAGTTAATGGCGCGCACAGCTTGCAGAATTGCTTGACGCGCAAACGGGCTTGGAAGCCGCAGCAAGCGAAGCAGGATCGGGAGCGTGGCGGGATCGCGAATCATGGAAATCTCCCCGGCTAGCCGGCCCTGCATCTCGAACAACGCATCCCTGGGCAGAATGAGAGATGGAGGAGGTTGCGGTTGGGCCGTGAGCCATTGCTCGACGGCAGGCAAAACAGAAAAGTCATGCAAGCGCAACAGGGCTTCAAAAACGTAAGTCCGCACTAGCGGGTCTTGTGAATCCAAAAGCGAAACAAGCTCCTCCTTGGACTGCAGGTGACGCATATTCCCAAGCATGCGAATACTGTCCAGCACACGCTCGCCATCGCGGTCATTCAGACCTGCCTTCAAATCCACCTCCAGCCCGTGCATGGGGTCAGTGTCTCCGGAGGGCATTGCTCCGAGTTGGCGCGAGATGGACAGTTGCCCGAACCAGTCGTCTACAAGAACGTAGCTGTTTCTTTCGGGCTTGAGAAAGAATAAACGGTAATCGTCTTTCCGAAGCACCACATAAGGTCCACCTCCCGGAGGCAGGATGTTGTCGAACAATACGGGCACTACTTCGCTGGCCGTCCTTTCCCCCTTGAAGCATCGATCCACGTGAAGGATAGCGGTAGCTGTCCGATGAGGCGGCCGAGGATCGGAAACGACGGTCACCTCGGCCGCTTCAACGACCTCGCCCTTGCAGACAAGCGCGGAATCCGCCATCAATTTGGGAATGTTCTCTGTCCCATGAGGAGGACGTGGATAGGCGAGCGCATCCGAACAAAGGACAGCTGCCAACGGCGCACATAACATCGGTCCTATTCGCATGCCAGGATTATAGTCCACTGAACTTCCTAATAAACGTGCCAAACGGAAACTGCCCGGCTGCCCGGACGACTTAGTTTTACCCGCAAATTCTCAGGGTGAACGCAGAGCAAATTAGGGATAATAGCCGTCGTTGAAGACACCCCTGCAACTTCTCGATGCGTTCAAGGAGCGCTTTGGGACGACCGCGAGCGTTTACCGCGCGCCCGGCCGCGTGAATCTGATCGGCGAGCACACCGACTATAACGACGGCTTCGTGCTGCCGGCCGCGATTGAATTCTATTGCTGGGCGGCGGCTGCTCCGCGCCGTGACGGCAAGCTGGTCATCCATTCCGAGAATTTCAATGAAACGGTCGAGGCCGACCTCGATTCCTTGTCACCCTTAGGGACGAAGCACTGGGCCAACTATCCTCTGGGTGTGGCATGGGCGCTCCTTCAAGCGCGAAAGCCGCTCACGGGAGCGAATATCTATATCGCCGGCGACGTTCCGCTCGGCGCCGGATTGAGTTCGTCGGCCGCCGTTGAAGTTGCCGTAGGTTTTGCGTTGCTCAACCACAGCGGCCATGCCGTCGACCTCGCAGAACTGGCCCAACTGTGCCAGAAAGCGGAGAACGAATTCGTGGGCGCCCGCGTCGGGATTATGGATCAATTTGTCTCCTGCTTTGGGCGCGCCTCGCATGCGCTTTTGCTGGATTGCCGCTCGCTGGAACACAAATTCGTGAAACTTCCGGCGGACCTCCAGTTGGTCATCTGCAATACCATGGTTCGGCACGAACTGGCTTCCGGCGAGTACAATGCGCGCCGCGCGGAGTGCGAAGAGGGCGTTCGAATCTTACGGACGGCTTTCCCGGAAATTCGCGCGCTTCGTGACGTTACACTTTCCCAGTTGGAAGCTCATCGGCGAAACCTGTCTCCGAAGGTTTTCGCCCGGTGCCGCCACGTCATTGCAGAAAACGCGCGCGTGAAGAGCGCGGTCGAAGCATTTCACAGAGGAGACGCCACAGCCCTGGGACCACTGCTTCAGGACTCGCATCGCAGTCTCCGGGACGATTATGAGATCAGCTGCAGAGAACTCGATCTGATGGTGGAAATTGCCGTTGCGCAACCGGGCCTGATTGGCGCGCGCATGACCGGCGGGGGATTTGGCGGCTGCACCATCAATTTGGTAAAGTCCGCGGCCGTGACCGATTTCAGGCGCAACGTGGCCGCGGCATATTCCTCCAGAACAGGTCTGACTCCTGAGATTTACGTTTCTCCGGCGTCCGAAGGTGCGCAACAAATGGCCCTCGAAGAGAATAAGCCCGCCATGTGACAGGAACTAGCGGAGAAGGGAACTGCAGCCAGTTGCCAGGATCCGTCAAGCCTCGACCTTGCCTATGAGTTTCGACGAGCTAAATCGAATTCCACACAGGCGATTCAATCCGCTCCTGCGAGAGTGGGTTATCGTCTCTCCGCATCGGACGCAGCGTCCGTGGTTGGGAAGAGTGGAGAAGCTTCAAACACGTCCCGCGGTCACTTTCGATCCCAGCTGCTATTTGTGCCCGGGAAATCGGCGCGCGGGCGGAGCACAGACGCCGCCGTATTCGCAAACATACGTTTTTGACAACGATTACCCCGCGATGTTGCCGGACGTCGCGCCTCTCCAATTTGATACGGCTGGTTTGCTGGTGGGAAAGGCAGAGCAGGGAATCTGCCGCGTGATGTGTTTTTCTCCCCGGCACGATCTGACCGTTCCGCGAATGAGCCTCCTGGAATTGCGCGGAGTCGTGAATGGCTGGGTCGAACAGTTTTCCGCACTCGGGCAAATTCCCTGGGTTAACCACGTGCAGATTTTCGAAAATCGCGGCGAGATGATGGGGGCGAGCAATCCCCACCCGCACTGCCAGATTTGGGCGAATGCATCGCTTCCGAACCTTCCCACTCGGGAGCTGGCGTCGTTCCGGGAGTATCGCGCCGAAAAATATTCCTGCCTGCTGTGCGACTACTTGAAATTGGAGTTGCAGTTGAATGTGCGGGTCGTCTGCCAGAACGACGCTTTTGCCGTGGTCGTCCCCTTCTGGGCCGTTTGGCCATTCGAATCGCTCGTGTTGAGCAAGCGCCATCTCGCTTCGATCGATCAACTCAGCGGGGAAGAGCGGAACCTCCTGGGCGACATCATGCGCCGCATCACCGTTCGTTACGACAATTTGTTTGAGACTGCGTTCCCCTATTCCATGGGATTCCACCAGAAGCCCACCGACGGCGGCACCTACGAAGAGTGGCACCTGCATGCGCACTACTTTCCGCCTCTCCTGCGCTCTGCTACGATTCAAAAATTCATGGTCGGTTACGAACTTCTCGGCACTCCCCAGCGCGACGTTACGCCGGAGAACGCCGCGAATCGTCTCCTTGAGGCGGGCGAAATTCATTATCTTGACCGGTCCTAAGGTGCCAGCGGGGCCTGGATCGCAAAGAGTTTTGAATTGCGAATGAACTTTTTCAGGAATCGAGAACGAGAATGCGAAATCGATTGAGTCAAAAACTTTTCATCAGCTTCCTGATGTTGCTTTGTAATTTCTTCTCCGCTCAGCCGGCCTCCGCCTCGCAGTCCGCGCGCTGGACGGAGAAGGCCGCCAACGATTGGTATGCAAAGCAGCCGTGGCTGGTGGGGAGCAACTACATTCCCGCGAATGCAATCAATGAACTCGAAATGTGGCAGGCGGATTCCTTCGATCCCCAGCGCATTGATCTCGAGCTTGGCTGGGCAGAGTCCATCGGTCTCAACACCATGCGCGTTTTTCTCCATGACCTGCCTTGGCAGCAGGACGCGGAAGGATTTCGCAAGCGTATCGACACCTTTCTCCAGATCGCCGCAAAACACCACATCAAACCGCTCCTTGTTCTATTCGATTCCTGCTGGGACGCGAATCCGCAACTCGGCAAGCAGCGTGACCCGCGCCCCGGCGTCCACAATTCCGGCTGGGTGCAGAGCCCCGGGACAAAAGCACTCCAGCATCAGGCGCAATATCCGCTCCTTGAAAGATACGTGAAGGGAGTCCTCGGCGCCTTCGCAAAGGATGATCGGATCATTGGCTGGGACGTGTGGAACGAGCCCGACAATTCGAACGGTGGTCGTGATGGGGATTTGGAGCCCGAAACCAAGACTGAAATTGTCCTCAAATTGCTTCCGCGCGTGTTCGAATGGGCGCGGGCCATGCATCCCACGCAACCGTTGACGGGCGGAGTATGGAAGGGGGATTGGTCTTCTCCGGACAGGCTCAGCCCCGTGGAGAAAATTCAAATCGAGTTGTCCGATGTGATTTCCTTTCACAACTACGACAAATCCGAGGAATTTGAAAAACGGGTGCTGTGGCTGCAGCAGTACCATCGGCCAATTCTGTGCACGGAGTATATGGCACGCAGCAACGGCAGCACGTTCCAGGGAACGCTTCCGATCGCCAGGAAGTATAGAGTCGCCGCGATCAATTGGGGGCTGGTGGCAGGGAAGACGCAGACTTATTATCCGTGGGATTCGTGGCAGCATCCTTACGTAGATCACGAGCCGGCCATGTGGTTCCATGACATTTTCCAGACCACCGGCCAACCTTACGACGATAAAGAAGTTGCCTTTATAAAGCAGATCATTGCCGGCGAAAATAACGCCGGCCGCTAGCGATTGCGCCGCGGAGGCTATGGATGACTAAGCTACGTTTCCTGGTATCGCTGATTACCCAGGACAACGACTATCAGATGGAACAGGCCGCCGCCGCCAAAGCCGCCGCTGCGGAACTCGGCGTTGAGGCTCAGATCCTTTATGCCGACAACGATCCCATCACCCAAAGCACCCAGGTACTCAGAGCGATCCAGACGGAACCCTCGCTTCGGCCCAGCGGCATCCTCATCGAACCTCTCGGTGCCACTTCTTTCCCGCAAGTGGCCGGTGCCGCCGCTAGTGCCGGTATCGGCTGGGCTGTTCTCAGCCGGCAAGCGGAATACGCTGTCGAGCTTCGCAAGACCACCCGCTCTCCCGTTTTTTCCGTTAGCGCCGATCAGGTGGAGGTTGGCCGCATTCAAGCCCGCCAGGTCGCCGCTCTTCTTCCCCGCGGCGGTGCCGTGCTTCTCATTCAGGGGCCTTCGGTAAGTTCCGTCTCCCATGATCGCTACACTGGACTTCATGAATTGCTCCCGCCCAACGTGCATCTCACCAGCTTGCGGGGCCGATGGACCGAGGAAAGCGCTCATCAGAGTGTCTGCTCCTGGCTCCGTATGGTCGCCGCCCAGAGGCTGCGCATTGATCTGATTGTCGCGCAGAACGATGCCATGGGCATGGGCGCGCGGAAAGCCATCGAGGACACCGTTGTCGATGCGGACCGAGATCAGTGGCTCGCCATTCCCATCACTGGTTGTGATGGCGTGCCCAGCACGGGCCAGACCTGGGTCCGCACCGGGCTATTGGCTGCCACCGTAGTTGTGCCCCCCAGCACTGGAGAAGCCATGACGTTAATGACCAAAGCGCTGGGCTCCGGGGCCGCCATTCCCCCGCATTCCTTCACCACTTCCTCGCCGTTCCCTGCCATCGAAAAACTCGCTCCACGGGGACCCGGCGGATGAATTTTTCTGCGAGCGAAAGAGCGCATCACCAAGTAAACTTACCGGGGCTTCTGCGTATTGCCATCGAAATGACTTGTGGCTGGGGGATTCGAATGAAGCGTTGTACGACGTTAACGATCTTCACGGGAGCGTTGCTTATGACCACTCTAGGGGCGATTGGCGCAACTCCTCATCCAGGTTCCACCACGAAAAAATCCTTCGGCAAAACTCCCGACGGCCAGCCGGTCGATCTTTATGTGCTCACCAATAAAGGCGGCGCGGAAGCCTCTATCACCAACTATGGCGGAGCCGTCGTCTCCATCAAAGTGCCGGACCGCAACGGCAAGCCTGCCGATGTCGTCCTCGGTTACGATTCGGCCGACGGCTACGTGAACGACAAGAGCCACTTTGGAGGAATCATCGGCCGCTTTGGAAACCGCATCGCGCATGCGCAATTCGTTCTCGACGGCAAGACTTATACCCTCGCCAAGAACAACGGTGAGAACACTCTCCACGGGGGCGTCAAAGGCTTCGACAAGGCCCTCTGGACCGCCAAGACGCTGCCCGCAAAAGACGGCCAGTCGCTGGAACTTTCCTACCTCAGCAAGGACGGCGACGAAGGCTTTCCCGGAAATCTGAAAGTCACCGTGACCTACACATGGACGGACGCAAACGCACTGCAAATCGAATATTCCGCCACCACCGACAAGAAAACCGTCGTCAATCTCACCAACCACTCTTATTTCAATCTCGCCGGTCAGGGCTCCGGCGACATTCTCGGTCACCAGCTGGTGATTGAGGCCGACAAGTTCACTCCCGTCGATGCCGGCTTGATTCCCACCGGCGAACTCCGCGACGTCGGGGGCACTCCGTTCGACTTTCGCAAACCGGTGGCCATCGGCGCGCGCACCGATCAGGACGACGACCAATTAAAACTCGGCGGCGGCTACGACCACAACTATGTCTTGCGCCGCTCCGCAGGCGGCGGCGAATCCCGCGCCGCGCGCGTCGTCGAGCCCGCCTCCGGCCGCGTCCTGGAAGTTTGGACCACCGAGCCCGGCGTCCAGTTTTACACCGGAAATTTTCTCGATGGCAAAACTCCCGGCAAGGGCGGCTTCACCTATCCGCGCCGCAACGCCTTCTGCCTGGAAACCCAGCACTTTCCCGATTCGCCGAATCAGCCGAAATTCCCCTCCGTCGTCCTCAAGCCCGGCGAGCGCTACCACACCATCACCACCTACAAGTTTTCCGTCGAAAAGTGACCGCGCCGGTCACTTGTAATGCGCCATTATTAGAGGGTTTATACGGCCTCAATCTGTATCGCTTAGCCTTAGGCAATCGATTGAGTTGGCGTTTAGACTGTGTTTTTGGTGCCGGCGCGCATTGAAATTATTGCTTCAGGCGCACCGAAGTTTTCCACAGGGTTTGTTTCAATCTATGCAATTCCTGTGATAGAAAATAGACCATCAATCCCCATGTTGGTTGGGTTATGTCTGAGGTCGGCGTTTTTGCCACCGTAATCCGTCCCCAATCTGCGGGGAGCCCTCCAATCTACCCCGGAAGGTTATGGGCCAGCGCACAATGCGCCGGTCGCTTGCTGGTACTATGAGCAGGAAGTGCAATAAGTACGATTGGGATGCGGATTCCCATCATACAGAATGATGTCATCATCAGAGGAGAGCTTGAGATGAATTTGTCATTTGTTTCTCTGCGCAGAGCCGCAGGTATTTGCTTGGCTGTTTTGCTCTTTCTTGTTTGTACTACCCGCGCCCAGCGCGGCACGAGCGGCTCGATGGAAGGCACCATTACCGATGTTCAGGGTGGCGCCATCTCCGGTGCAAGACTCCGGGCAGTCAATTCTGATACCGGCCTGAAGCTCGAGTCTGTCAGCGACGAGAACGGTTTGTTTCATTTTCCCGTTGTGCCTCCTGGAACTTATGTTGTTACCGCTGAAAATGCTGGTTTCTCCAACTACGCCGTTCGCGTCACTGTGGCTGTGGGCGCTACCATAGACCTGCCCGTCCAGCTGAAAGTGGGAACCCAAGCTACCTCCGTCACCGTCACCTCGGAGACTCCCATCCTTGAGGCTACGCGTTCTTCGGTTGAATCTTCTGTCAATGAGCGGGCCGTAAGTGATCTCCCCACCCTCGGCCGCAATTTCATCAACTTCACTCTCCTAACTCCGGGGGTAACCACCGACGTACGCGGCGGTGACATCAGCTTTGCCGGCCAGCGCGGCACCCTCAATTCTCTCATCGTCGACGGCTCCGACAATAACAACACCTTCTTCGGCCAAACTTTGGGCCGCACGGGCTCGGGCCGCGCTCCCTACCAGTTCAGCCAGGATGCCGTTCAGGAATTCCAGGTCAATTCAAATGCCTACACCGCCGAATACGGCAACGCCGGCGGCGCCGTCATCAATGTGGTCACCAAATCCGGCACCAATCAGTTCCATGGAACCGGTTTCGAGTTCTTCCGCGACCGCGGTCTCAATGCCACCGATCCGATCGCCAAGGCGCAGGGCAAGGCCAAACAACCCTACCATTTCAACCAGTTCGGCGGGAATTTCGGCGGCCCGGTTCTCAAGGACCGCCTTTTCTTCTTTTTTGACTACGACGGCCAGCGCAACATCACCCAGAATTTGGTTCTCCCGATCAGCGGGTGTGCCACGTCTTCTACCGATGCCAATATCACCGCCGCTTGCACCTATCTGTTGGCGCGAAGCGCCTCCTGGACCAGTGGTTTCAATCAGGATGTTTATCTCGGCAAGGCGGACTGGCATATCAATTCCAATGAACTTCTGAGCGTGCGAATCAATAGTCAGCGTTTCACCGGGGCAAACCTCGAAAATGGCGGCTCCACGAACTCCCTCGAACACACCGGCGCTGCCATCGTTATTTCCGATACCATCTCCGGACAGCTTACTTCCACACTCTCGCCCCGCTTCGTCAATGAATTCCGCGCCGCCTATGTTCGCGATAACGAGCCGGGTCAAGCCAATAGCGCAAATCCCGAAGCTTCCGTCCTCAATGGTGGCCAGGCGCAGCTCACCGTCGGACGAAACTTCTTTAGTCCCCGCTTCACCAACATCAAGCGCGGTCAGTTTGCCGATGTCCTCACCTGGATCAAAGGCCGGCATACCGTTAAATTCGGCGGTGATGTCTTGACCGATGCGATCGCAAACTTCTTTCCGGGAAATTTTTCCGGCGCTTACACCTTTAATAGTTTGAGAACCTTCGGCTGCAGTCTCTTAGGCGCCCCTTGCTATGGCAATGGGGACCAGTTTGTTCAGGCATTCGGCGGTGCCGGCACTACTGGGCCGGCCACTCATCCGAACCTTAACGAATACTCTGGGTTTATTCAGGATGAATGGCGAATCACCCCGACCTTTACGCTGAACCCGGGCCTTCGTTATGACTACGAGTCTCTGGCTCAGCCGCCCGTCTTGAACCCCATCGCCGCGCAGGCTGGTATCCTCACCAATCGGATTAATAGTGACAAGAATAATTTTGGCCCGCGTCTCGGCTTTGCTTGGACACCGAATCGCTTCCATCAACGGATTGTTGTCCGCGGCGGCTACGGAATCTATTATGGACGCACACCTTCCATCTTGGTGGGCACAGCGCATTCCAACAATGGCCTTCAGGTTACAACCCTCACCTATAGCGACACTTCCATTCCTGTCACCTATCCCAACACTGTCTGCGGCGCCCCGGTTACCAACCCCGCTTGCCCGCCGCCCGCTCCAGGTCCGGGTGTTCCGACGCCGCCACCGCCGACAATCTTTGTCTTCAATCGCAACTTTGTGGAACCCTACACGCAGCAGGCGAGTCTCGGAGTCGAATACCAGTTGGCGAAGGACACGGCTCTTACCGTTTCCTATCTCGGCGTTCGTGGTGTCCACCTCCAGCGCACCCGCGATATCAACTTGGCCGGAGAAGTCCCCGCCACCATTGGGATCGCGGGGACCGGCACGGTCTTGAATTATCTTCGGTATCCGAGCCCCACCGGCACACCCGCTACGTGTCCTGCGGGCCTTTTCGTTGTCACCCTCAGTAGCCCATGCAGGCCCAACGGCAACTTCCAGCGAATCGAGGAAGTCGAGAGCAATGCAAATTCGATCTACAACGGCCTGATTATCCAACTCAATAAACGCTTCGGGCACAACTATCAAGTCCTAGGGAGCTATACCTACGGAAAAGTGATTGACGATGCTCCGGATTCCACCTCGGTCGTACCCTTTTCGGGTGGCGACGACGCCAAGATGGTTTCCGATCCCGGCAACGTCCGTGCGGATCGCTCCGCTGGCATCAATGACCAGCGCCACAGATTTGTACTCAGCGCCGTTTGGAATCTGAACTACGCCCAGCGGTTTTCCGGCGCTGCCAAACAGGTCCTCGGCGGTTGGGAGCTCAGCGGAATCTTGACGGCTCAGTCCGGCCAGCCATACTCCGCGCAGGTGAATTTCGACCTGAACAACGATTCGAACCGCTCCACGGAGCGCACGCCGGGGGTAGGGCGCAACACCTTCTACCTGCCACGCACCATCTCTCTCGATCCGCGAGTCAGCAAGAATGTTCAGTTAACCGAGCGACTCCGCCTGCAGCTTATCGGCGAGGCGTTCAACATCTTCAACCACACCAACATCAACGGCGTCAGCCGCACGAAGTACTCAAGGACCACGTCGGCCGCTTTCTGCGGGGCCGCTGGCGCTCCCTGCTTGGCGCCACCTCGGGTCGTAAATCCGGGAAATTTCCCGTTCCAATTCCCGACCTCGGACATCACACCCCGAATCTTCCAGTTGGCCGCGAAGTTCGTCTTCTAGGAAGGCTCACAGCCGACTGAATTCCTTGCGAGATTTTCCGGACGGGCGGGTGGCCGCCCTTCGATCCTCAATCGCGCTTTTGATTGGCCCATCCTTTTCTGCGTTTTGTGCAGAAAGGGTGGGCTGATTTCGCTAGCCTCTCTTTACTTATTTTACGGGCGGATGGTGCCGTCCACACGAGAGTTATACTGTTTGACATTTACTGATTAACGGTATACGTTTTACAGGTGATCCGGACTTTCCGCTGCGCTGATACGGAGCGCCTCTTCCGCCGGGAAGCCGTAAGCCGGTTTAAGGCCATTGAGCGTCAAGGCCTGCGGAAACTGGACATGCTGGACGCGGCTCCGGACGTGCGAACACTCTCGCTGTTGCCGGGAAACCGGTTGGAGCGTCTGAAGGGCGATCGCGAGGCCCAGTACAGTATCCGCATCAACGACCTGCGGCGCCTGTGCTTTACGTGGCGGGGTGGTAGCGCCTACGAAGTCGAGATCGTCGATTACCACTAAGGGAGAGCAGTATGGCAAAGAAACTGAAGCCGGTGCACCCGGGCGAGATTCTCCGCGAGGAGTTCATGACCCCGCTGGGATTAAGTATGAACAAGATGGCCATGGCACTGCGGGTGCCGGTGACGCGAATCGCGGATATCGTGAACGAGCGCCGCGGCATCACCGCCGACACGGCGCTGCGCTTTGCGCGCTATTTCAAGAACTCCGCTGCTTTCTGGATGAATCTCCAGACGCGCTACGACCTGGAAGTGGCTGAGGACGAGATCGCCGCCAAGGTTGCGCGGGATGTACAACCATTGGAAACGCTTACGGCGCGAGAGGCCTAGCCAGACGAATCAGATTGCCCACTTCCAATCTTTATCTTCTTACATTCTACTTCGTTGCATCCTTTCGTCCTTCCCTCCTTACTTCATATTCGCTTTTAACTTTTCCACAGATCTTTCGAATCACCACCACCCGCAACTCCTTCAAACCGCCCACTTACCCCATCCATTTTCAGATTCATCCCGCCGTTCGAATAGCTAACTAGTTATCCTTGGCAGTCATTGCCTTCCGTGCTACCATATCTCTTGATAGTTCGAGCCCATCTTCGGCTTCAGATCGACACCCAGTTTTACAGAAACATAGGGGGGAGGGAGCCGCGTAGCTCTTCAAACGTCGGTTCTGGTTCTGTCTCGGTGAACTCTGCGCCCTCTGTGTTGAGTCCTATTCATCTCTTCACTGACGTGCCGGACCACACCACCCTGTATCGTTTTCTGAAGCGCTTGGAGGATGACACGCTCGAGCGTGGGCTGGGGGAAACGGTGCGCCGCCTGCGTCGCGGCAAAACACACGGGCGCGTTTCCGCGACCGTCGATGGCACGGGGTTATCCCCGCAGGCCGTCAGCACGTACTTCCTTCGCCGCAGCGAACAGCAGAATGGCGGAAAGCCACGCTATCGGCACTATCTAAAGTGGTTGGTGGTGGTGGACGTAAAGCAACAGGTGGTGTTGGCACAGCAAGCGCGGCAAGGACCGTGGGTCGACACGCGGGCGCTGCCGGGATTAGTGGATGCTGCGGCGCGATGCGCGCCACTCCGTTTGGTGCTGGCGGATGCCGCGTTCGATTCCGAAGCGAACCATCAGCACATTCGGCAACGCTGTGGCGCACAAAGCATTATTCCGGCACAACCTCGCCGGGGTGTTCCGCGAGGAACCCTGCGCAGCCAGATGTACCGCGCTTTTCCTCAGAAAAAGTATGGACAACGAGCAAAAGTGGAAACGACCTTCTCCGTGGTGAAACGCAAACTTTCCTCCCGCGCTCCAGGCCGCAGTCCGAGTTCACAGATCCGCCAAGCATTGCTCCTCGGCCTCGCCTACAACCTGTATCGCCTCAGGCGTCCCCCAGATACAGAGGAAGTCAACAAAGCTACTTTATCTCCCTTTAGAATGACACTTATGAAAAACAGGGGAGGGGGGCCTGTTATTGTTAACTAGAAATGCCGAGAAGGATTTCTGTCCCGAGCGATCATTCGCTTCATTCCCAAAGTGGAGAATCTGTGTTTGAGGACGCTAGCGCAAACAGGACGTCGGCTCCTATCGGATCGTCAGTTGGCGTTGGGTGGGAAAACAATATTCCAGAACTGTGGCGCGGGAGACAGGAACTCGACGGGAATGAGAGATCCTTGCTGGTTCATTTGCGGCGGACGGACAACATTCACTTCCACGCGCTCTTGTGTTCTTGGATTTTCGAGGGTGAACTTAGTGCCCTGGGCGATGCCTTCGGGAAGAATAATCATGGCCCCGCTGGCGCTCACCGTGTGAGTAAATCCTTCTATTGGCTTGGGGTTTTTGGGAAGGTGGACGACCACGGGCATACGCAGGAGAACGCGCTGCGCGCGCCGGCGCTCTTCAGGCGTAGGCTGCCGCGTCTGGACGGGGCGCACTGCGCTTATCGAACCCGGTTTCGCGTACGGCGAAGGCTTCACATGTGAAATGGGTTTCACAGGTCCATACCCCAGAAATCCATTTCCGGCGCGACCAGCTCGACGCCATATTCCCAGCCGTCCGGGCGCTGGTTGCCCTTCCACACGATGATCGCGGCATTGCTGGTATCGGAGACTAGATTGGTGAGCGCCAGCCGCTGCTCGAGGTTGAGCGACTGCGACAGAACGACCATGCACCCGTAAGGATTGACCACCCGCGTACGGGCTTCGACACTGATGCGATTGCCGGACTCGTCGTCCCACCCGAGACGCACGGGTACCTGGGAGTTCATTCGGCGGCCACGGCGCTTCTCGTGGTGCCGCGAACCAAGACGCTTGGGTTCACGCAGCTTTGCCTGCATTTTCGCCTCTACCACGACATGCTAGAGTTGAGGACGAAAAGGGTCAATGGTACGAATACAGACGGGCGCGCAAATGAGTAGCTGTCCGAAAGGACAGGGGAGAACGAGAGAGCGGGACAGGCGTTGAAGAATCTGATCGTCAATGCGGATGACCTGGGATGGACGGACGGGGTAAACCGCGGAATCGTCGAAGCGTTTCATCACGGGATTGTAACCAGCACTTCGCTCCTCGCCAACGGCGCCGCGTTTGCGGGAGGCGTGGAGGCCGCGCGGTCGGCGCCCGGGTTGGGCGTGGGGGTGCATTTGAATTTGAGCGATGGCCGGCCGGTGGCCGACCGGGAAACGGTTACCAGCCTTTTGAATAAGGACGGCGAATTCGCGGGCGGACCCGAGAACCTGCTTCTGCGTCGCGCGCGGCGCGGACTCTTGCTGGCGGAAGTGGAGAATGAGTGGGACGCGCAGATTCAGAAAGTCCGCGATGCGGGTATTTCGCCGACGCACCTCGATGGGCATAAACATGTTCACATGCTTCCCGGGCTGTTTGAGATTGCACTGAAGCTGGCGAAACGCCATGACATCGGCGCGATTCGGGTTGCGCTGGAGGCGTCGAGTCTGCGCGCGGCTCTTTCTTCGGGCTCAAAACAGAATGCCGGCGTGGTCATGAAACAAGGCGTGCAGGCGCGTGGATTGAAATTGCTGGCGCGCGATGCGCGCGAACGAGCCGAGCACGCGGGTATTTCCACGGCGGATTATTTTTGCGGGATCGCGCAGACCGGCGAGCTGACGCGCGAGGGCGTGGAGCAATTCGTGAAAAGTCTGCCGGACGGAACGACGGAGCTGATGTGCCACCCGGGCTACGCGGATGCGGCGCTGCAGAAAACACCGACCCGGTTGCAGGATTCGCGGCAGACCGAGCTGCAGATCCTGACGGACACCGGGATCCGAAATGTTGTCGCCTCCATGGGGATTCGCCTGATAGACTATGGCTTGATAGCTGAGGAAGCTTAAAGAAGAACTTTGTAGAAAAGAATGAAAAGCGATTCGCCAGTCCGGTACTCCATCGTCGTTCCGTTCTACAACGAACAGGAAAACATCCCGCCTCTCTACATGAAGCTGACCGAAGTAATGGACGCGATCGGCGGGCCTTACGAACTGGTGTTTGTGGATGACGGCAGCAAAGACGATTCGTTCAAGGTGCTCTCTGAAATTTATGAGCACGACCGGCGTGTCAATCTGGTGCGGCTGCGGCGAAATTTCGGGCAGACCCCGGCGTTGAAAGCAGGTTTTGATTTTGCGCGGGGCGAAGTCATCATTTCCATGGACGGCGACCTGCAGCACGACCCCGAAGAGATTCCGCGTTTTCTGGAAAAAATAGAAGAAGGCTACGACCTGGTGAGTGGCTGGCGCCACAACCGGCGAGATCACTGGCTGATGCGGCAGCTTCCCAGCCGCGCCGCCAACTGGATGATGGCAAAGCTATCGGGAATCGATCTGCACGATTTTGGAACGACGTTCAAGGCCTACCGCCGGGAGATCATTCAGGAAATTCAGCTCTACGGCGAGCTGCACCGGTTCATTCCGGCGCTGGCGAGTTCGACGGGCGCGAGAATCGCGGAAGTGCCCATCGAGAATCTCCAGCGGAAGAGCGGAAGGTCCAATTACGGGATCGGTCGCACCATCCGCGTATTTCTGGATTTGATTATCGTCAAATTTTTATTGGATTATTCGACGCGGCCGCTCCAGTTTTTCGGGTTGCTGGGCGTGGCCGGGGCGGGGCTTGGTTCTCTGCTGGCAGTATTCCTGGCCTACGAAAAATTTTACCTGCACAAAGCGATTATGGCGGAACACGGACCGCTAATGATGCTATCGGTGGCGCTCTTCATCAGCGGCGTGCAGTTTTTCTCCATGGGATTGCTCGGCGAGATCATCGCGCGTACCTACTACGAATCGCAGAACAAGCCGATCTACGCTTTGCGCGAAGTGAAGAGCCATCGCAAGGAGTTGGGCGATTCGACGGAATCGACGCGGCCTTCCGGCAATCCCGAACGGTAGCGAACCCTTCACAAAATAAACGTTTCACCGCGAAAGCGAACTCTCCACAAAAAATAGTTCTCTAGGAGTGGCGCGCGATGCGCCGGTATTCCCCGCGAAAATAAAGCAGCGGCTCGCCCTCGTGCGTTTCCGCGTCCTCCACTGCTCCGATAAAAATCGTGTGATCCCCGGCAACGTGCGAAGCGACGACGCGGCAGGTCAGCTGCAGCAGCACATTTTCGAGAACGAAAATCCCGCTGGAAGTCTGGCGATAGCGAATGGACAACCGTTCCTCGGTTTCGTCGCTTTGCTCGCCTTTGGCGAAATACTCGGAAATGGCCTCCTGCCCAGTTTTGAGGACGCTGACGCCAAAACGTTTTTTCTTCTCCAGCAAGGGAAGCATCTTCGCGCGGTGGTCGACGCAAACGAGAATCAGCATGGGTTCGAGCGAAACCGAGGTGAACGAGTTCGCGGTCATGCCGTGGATCTTGCCGGGCTCGCGCTCGACGGTAACCACGGTCACGCCGGTGGTGAAATGACCCAGTGCTTTGCGGAATTCGAACGCGGTGAGTTGTGGCGTTAGCATCTTGGAAGTTTTTGAAGATACCATACTGGGTGCGGGAAAAGCGAAGCGGCGGATTCGAATCGGGAATGCGGCGGCGGCGGTTCGAATGAGCGGCGGGACTCGAAACGGGGTGAAGAGTCATGGCGCGAACGATAGCGATTCTGGGCGGAACGGGAGCCGAAGGCTCCGGGCTTGCGTTTCGGATGGCGAAGGCTGGAGAACACATCCTGATCGGCTCGCGCGAAGCGGCCCGCGCGCAAGAGACCGCAAGACTATTACGCGAGCGTATTGGCGGCGCCGCGCTGATCGAAGGCCTGGACAATCCTTCTGCCGCGGCTGCGTGCGATGTCGCGGTGTTGACCGTTCCCTTCTCCGGCATAGTGGCGGTGCTCAAGCAATTGAAGAGCGTGTGGAAGCCGGGAACGATTGTGATCGATACCACGGTGCCTTTGGTGGCGACGATTGGCGGCGCACCGACGCGCGTGCTCGGCGTTTGGCAAGGCTCTGCAGCCGAACAGACGAGGGAACTGTTGCCTGCAAGCGTGGGCCTAGCAGCCGCGTTGCAAAATCTTGGAGCGGAATTGCTTGCCGGAGATGAACCAGTCGATTGCGACGTTCTGGTATGCAGCGATGAGGAGAAAGCGAAGCAGGTGGCGTTCGAATTGGTCAGCAAAATTCCGGGAGCGCGGCCGTTGAATGGAGGAAAATTGGAGAATTCGCGCATCGTGGAATCTCTGACGGCGCTTTTGATTGGATTGAATATGCGCTACAAAGTTCACGGCGCAGGGATTCGGTTTACCGGGCTTCCCTTGAAGTGATACTTCTGCTTTGACAGACGTTGTGCGACGAGACTGTGGGGTGTACAGTACCGGCGGATTCAAGAATGAAACGAGGGTTCGAATTAATGGTGCCGGTTAGAGCTGATTCCTGGGCGAAACGCTTCTTCCTCTGTCTGGTAGCGTTTTTTTTTATAGCCCCTGTTGCAATGGCTGGGCAGAACAACACAGCAACGCCGGGATCGTGGTCCGGCACCCTTGTGTCCAGCAGCTGCAACGCCGACGAAGCCTTTGCCGAATCTCCAGAGTGCACCAAAAACGTGCCCGGTGCGAAGCTGTCGCTGTATGACGATACAAACAGGGTCATGTACGGCCTTGAGCCGCAGGAATCGGTAACCGCTCACCTGGGAGACACGGTAACCGTCCGGGGGACGCTCGACGGCGATACGATTCAGATAGCTTCCATCGAGTTGATATCGATTGGACTGGCGACCGGTCAGAAGGCTCCCGCTTTTTCAGTTCGCGACCAGTTTGGCCGGGTACAAACTCTCGATACCTTGAAAGGAACGAACGGCACCGTTCTTCTCTTTTTCCGTTCGGCGGACTGGTGACCTTTTTGCAAAGGGCAGCTGGTCCAGCTGCAAAGCGCAATCCCACGATTCGAAAAGCAAGGGGTCAAGCTGGCGGCCATCAGCTATGACACGGAAGAAATCCTGAAATATTTTGCCGACCGCCACAAGATCGACTACCCGATGCTCGCGGACCCAGACTCGAAGACCATCAGGGCTTATGGAATCCTCAATCATGAAGCCACTGGAATGCAGAAGGGCTATGCTCGCCCGGGATATTTTTTTATTGATCCCAACGGCATCATTCGAGAAAAGTTCTTCGAAGCGAAATACCGGGAGCGGCTTACGGGAAATAGCATTATTTCCAAACTTTTCCCGGAATTAGGCCAAGAAGTAACAGAAACGGTCGACGCTCCGCATCTTCAACTGGCCTTCGAACAATCCGATGCCATCGGCGTTCCCGGCACTCGCGTCACCCTCGTTGCCGAAGTGCGGCTGCCCCCGGAGGTGCATGTGTATGCTCCCGGCACGCGTGTTTATAAGCCCATTCAGCTCGTAATTGAATCTGTCCCACAGCTGGAACTGAAACCGACAGTTTACCCGCCGTCCAAGACCCTCTTTCTGCCCGCGATCAAGGAGAAGGTACCCGTCTTCGAGGGGACGTTCCGCATCAGCCAGGATGTGAAAGTGAACTCCGGGTCAGAGTTCTGGGGCTCGCTGGGGAAAGACGGGAAACTCTTCACGATTACGGGAAAGCTTGAGTATCAGGCTTGCGACAAAACCATCTGCTACCTGCCAACGTCCGTCCCGGTGAAATGGGAACTGCACGTGTTTCCCCTGGATCGGACCCGAGCCCCCGTGAACATCCGACACAAGTAGAGAGGCGGTTTAGAGAGCCAGGAAGTGTAACGCACTTACTGGACATGCGATTTTCAAGTGTCCGGTAACGCAAACTTATCGGGCAGTGACTCCCCTAGGAGGAGACTCACACTTTCATTCAGGAATTGGATTGTCACCATTCGCAAGTTTGAGGAGTTTTACGAGGGGCGTGATCGTAAGCCCCTGCACAACGATGGAGAAGAGGACCACGCCGAACGTCAAGTTCAAGATTTGCTCGCGATACGGAAACGCTGTGTGCAAGCTTAGCGCTAGAGCAAGCGCCAGCGCTCCGCGAAGTCCGCCCCATACGACTACATGCTGCCAACGAATCGGAATCTTCTCTACGAAACGATTGCTCAGAGGAACAAGCAGATAAACTGACAGCGCGCGCCCCAGAAGCATTGCACCGATGGCCAACGCTACAGAGGTCCAATTCTGCAGGAGTCCACGCACGTGGATTTCCAGGCCGATCAAGAGAAACACGAGAGAATTCATGACAAACGAAACATATTCCCAGAACGACTGCATTGCGGTCCGCGTGCGAGCGCTCATCCCTCTTTTCGCCCCAAAATTGCCGAGCATCAGCCCTGCGGATGCGGTCGCGATCACTCCTGACAAGTGCAGGTTGTACGCGAGCAGATAGCTGCCGTACGCAAGAATGGTTGTCAGAGTAATTTCAATTTGGGGATCATCCACCGTTCCCGTAATGCGGCTCGCCAAGTATCCCAAGGCCGCCCCCAGAAACGCTCCGCCGGCGACGGCTAAGAAATACTGCCCGAGACCCTTCGGCACGCTCAACTTTTCCGCAACAACAGCTCCGAACAGGATTCCAAACAGAACGACTGCCGTTCCATCATTGAGAAGGCTTTCTCCCTGCATGATGAGGGACAGCCGCTTGTCTACTTTCAGATCGTTGAAAATGGCCAGCACAGAAATGGGGTCTGTGGCGGAGATGATGGATCCGAAGAGAAGCGCAACAAGAACGGGCAGGCCGATCAAACAATGCACGAAGTATCCCGTCACAAGGGCGGCGAGTAGCACACCTAGGTTGGCGAGCAGCAACAAAGGTACGGAATTCCGAAGCAGCTCCCGCAAGTCGAGCTTCACGCTGCCTTCAAAGACCAGCGCAGGAAGAAACAGTATCAATATCACATCGGGCGTCAGCCAATCGGGCCGGTTACCGGGCTGCAGTGGCGACAAGATTGGAATATGAATGACTCCCAGGAGCAACCCGCCCAAGACAAGGGATACGGTGTAGGGAATTCTCAGGCGCTTCGCCAGCATCGCGATGATCGCGGCGGCGATGAGCAGCCAAACCAGGAATTCTATGCTAGAGCTTGGCGTCATCTCAGAAACGCACGCTCTGACTATAGACTGAAACTCCTCGCCGTTCAGTGCCTGTTGAATGCATTTACCGGACATCTGCCCTTCCATCCGGAGGTTCCGAAGATCCCATGGTCGCAGCGGATGGGCCCTTGAAATGGCTTCCGAAACTATTCCGTTTTGTTACGTCTGCTCTTGAAAGGAATCGGATGAATTAAACGTAGTACATGGTATGAAGCCTGGTATTCGCCTCCGGCGCGCGCTACGGAGCGCCGTCATTTTTCTGGCGTTTATTGGAGTTGCCGTCGCAGTGCGGAGGATGGCTCATCTAGTGCCTGTCGTGGTCGGCGGCTATCATCCACCCGCTGTCACATCCAATCCTGTAGCCGCGCGGTTCGCCGCGCTGGATGATTTGTTTGCGCACTATCCGATTCTAACTCTCGTTCATATTGTGCCCGGCTTGCTTTTTATGGTGCTGGGTCCATTGCAATTCAGTTCAACCATTCGGGCGCGCCATCTCCGATGGCACCGCTGGAGCGGCCGCATTTTTGTGATTTGCGGCGTGGTGATTGGAATTTCGGCGCTCGTGATGAGCTTCGGCGTGCCGGCTATCGGTGGAATAAACCAGGCGGCGGCGACGATATTGTTCGCCACGTTCTTTCTATGCGCGCTGTGCAAGGCGTTTTGGCATATCCGGCGGCGTGAACTCGTACTGCATCGCGAGTGGATGATTCGCGCTTTTTCGGTTGGGCTTGCCGTGGCTACCATCCGCCCCATCATTGGAATGTTTTTTGCTACGAGCCGCTTTTCAGGTTTGACGCCGTATCAATTCTTCGGCACCGCATTCTGGATCGGTTTTGTGCTGCACCTCATCGCGGCGGAGGCTTGGATTCATGCGACGGTGCCGGGGCAGACAACGGTTGGCTTTCTCGAATAATTTGAGAATTTCCCTCGCGCAGGCAGATTCACGGCTGATTAGCGCGGCAGCCGGAAATCGGCACTCTACGCGCAAGAGAATTGAGCAGGAACGGAAGTAACCATTGCAGTCGCTTGAGCCAAGCAAAGGCGCGGCATGCTGCGCCCCTACAAAGGAAAAGAGAGGGACAGGAGGGCGCTGGCGAGTTTGCGTTTTTGGGCTGGCGTTTTCATTACGGTCGGAAGAATTACGACTTTCATGCCGAGCGCGGCGATCGGGGCGGTTTGCTTTCGGTCGGCGGGGTCGATGACGAATGTGCCTGTGAACTCCGCGTAAAGTTTGGCGACGCCCAGGGCTGTCGGTTCGTGCCCTAGCTGGGCGAGCATTTTGTCGGAGGGGCCCTTGAGCGATTTGCCGCCGACGATGGGACAGACGGCGAAAACTTTTTCTTTGTGGGCGCGCAGCTGATCGCGGACCTGGGGCACGGTCAGAATCGGGCCGATGCTGATAAGGGGATTGCTGGGGCAGACGAGGATGCGGTCGGCGTCGCGAATGGCTTCGAGAACGCTGGGTGCGGGCAGCGCTGATTCCACACCTGCAAAGCGAATACCCGTCACAACTGGCTCGGTTCGGCGCTTCACCAGGTATTCCTGAAAATGCAGCGAGCCTTCGTTCGAATCGATCATTGTCGGAACGGGATCGTCGGACATTGGGAGAATGCGGGACTTTACGCGCAGGGCAATTCGAATCGAATCCGCGGCCTGGGACAACGTCTTTCCCTCGGCAAGCATGGCGGTACGATGGATGTGAGTGGCGAGGTCGCGGTCGCCAAGGTTGAACCAATTGGCGCGTCCATAGCCGGCGAGGCGTTTCAGCGCATGAAAGGTTTCCCCGCGAATTCCCCAGCCTTTTGAGGAATCGACGACTCCCGCCAAGGTATAAGTGACGATGTCGAGGTCCGGCGAAATCTTCAAGCCGTGGAGAACTATGTCGTCGCCGGTGTTGACGATGATGGTCAACAAGCCCGGGTCCATCACTTCATAAAGACCGAGGAGCAGTTTTGAAGCGCCAACGCCGCCGGCGAGCGCAGTGATTTTGAGTTTTTTGGCTGAAGGCATGGAAGAGTCAGATGCGGGCCGCAAGCCCAGTGCTACGCGCAAATCCATCCGCGCCGGATAGGGCTCCAACTCGATCGCGGACGCGAGGCGAGAGAAATTCTTCCCTGCGGACAAACTCCGGATAGAGCGCCAGGCGTTCGCGCAAAACGAAGGCGCGGGACTCGGTCTCGGCTTGCAGCCGCGCGATCTGCGGCCACGCCGCTTCCGGATTGATGAAATCCTTGGTGACGGGGGAAATGCCACCCCAGTCGTTGATGCCCGCTTCCAGCAAACGAGGGAAGTCGTCGTAGCTCAGGTTCGGCGGGGCTTGGATGTTCATGTGCGGACCGAGGATCAGGCGGGCGAGAGCGATTGTGCGCAGCATATCTTCAAGAGACGGCTCCGGGTGCGCGGCCATGGGAATTTCCGGCTTGGCGCGGAAATTCTGAATGATGACTTCCTGAATGTGGCCGTATTTTTCATCGAGCGTTCGAATCGCAAGGAGAGAGTCGATGCGTTCTTCCATGGTTTCGCCGATGCCAATCAGAATTCCAGTGGTGAACGCGATGGCGAGCTTCCCCGCTTCTTCGATGGTGCGGAGACGCAACGCGGGTACTTTGTCTGGGGCTTTGGCGTGCGCCAGACCATCGCGCATCAGGCGCGGGCTGACGTTTTCCAGCATCAGGCCGACGCTGGCGTTCGAATCTTTCAGACGCATCAGGGCGGCGCGGTCCATGACGCCGGGATTGGCGTGCGGGAGCAGTCCGGTTTTTTCCAGAACGAGTTCGCACATCGCTGCGAGATAGTCGAGCGTGCGCGTAAAACCCTGATTACTCAGGAACTCGTTTGCCTCGGGAAAGATCCGTTCGGGTTGATCGCCGAGACTGAAGAGAGCTTCCTTGCAGCCGGCTTGGCGGCCGCGTTCGGCGAGCGCGAGGACCTCCTCCGGCGTCATGAAGTGAGCGCCGGGCTGGCCAGGATCCTTGCGGAACGTGCAGTAGCTGCAATAGTCGCGGCAAAGGGTGGTGAGCGGGATGAAGACTTTTTTCGAGAAGGTGATGACAGTTCCCTTCCCACGGGCGCGAATTTCGGTGGCAGCGCTCAGTAGGTCGGCGAGGAGATACCGTGCCGCGAGATGAAGGGCTTCTTCGCGGGTGACGGGATGGAGTGTCGTATGCATTTGCGAACTTGCCCAAGGTACAAAAGGAATTTAACACAGAGGGCTCACAGAACGCAGAGGGCACTGAGAACAGGGGATCAGCGGAACAGGTCTTCGGCGGCGGGACGGATGATGCTGGCGGCGGGTTCCGACGAGGGCTTGTAGCGATAGCCGCGAATCAGGATGACCGGGGAGCCTTCCGATTTGCCCATCAAGAGGCCAGCGGCGGCGGCGAGTTCGTCGGCGACGGCGAGAATCGTCGCGGTTAGAGGCTTTCCGTGACGGTCTCGCGTACCCCGCAAATCGAGGAGAACGGGCACGCCTGACGCGCCGATGGCCACATTCGTCAGCCCAAGGCGCCAGGGGCGGCCGAAGGTGTCGCTGATGATGACGGCAATGCGTTTGCGAGTTCTTTTGCGGAGCGCGACGGCGAGATTTTTCGCGGACTGGTCGGGATCTCGGGGAAGCAGTGTCACGGCATCGTCGCCAGGAACATTCGAATGATCCACGCCTGCATTGGCGCAGACGTAGCCGTGGAGTGTTTCGGCAATCAGCACGGGATCGCTACGGACGAGGCGCCGCGATTCTTTCAGGATTACTTCCACGAGCCGGGGATCTTTCTTTTGCCGCTCCGCGATGGCCCGTGCTTGCGGCGAAGGCCCGACGGTTGCCAGCCGGACCACTGCACCTTCGGCCTTCGAAACAATTTTTTGCGCGACGACGAGGATGTCGCCGTTTTCGAAATGCATGCGTGCCTTCCGGGCGGCGTTTGTTATTTGCGCGGACAGATCGTCGCCAGGTTGAATCTCGGGCAATCCGGGCAGGCGAAACAGCCGCACATTAGGATTGGCAGCAGGAGACTTCTTCGAAGAAGGGCGATATTTGGAACGCTTGGCCATGAGCGCGGAATAGAAATCTTACGCGAGCCGCGAAGACGTTTCACCTGCGAAAAGCGGGATGCACGAAAAGCGAAACGGGCGTTCGCTTCTCAGCAAACGCCCGTCCAGGACGGTACTCGACCGAGAGTGATGCCTAGCCGCGGTGGGGAGGCTTGTCGTCCTTCGCCGGCTTGCCGGCGGGCTTGTCTTTCGGAGGCTCCTGCTGCTTCTGGCGTTCCTGCTGCTGTCTTTGCTCCAGCCTCTGCTGCTCCTGCCCGTGTTTCTGCTCGAGCTGCTGGAGCTGCTGCTGTTGTCTCTGCTCGACTTGCTGCCTTCTAGGGTCCACAGCATTTGTCTGCTGAGTTCTTTGCTGCTGAACCTGTCTCTGGTCGATCTGCTGGGGCTGCTGCTGTTGTCTCTGGTCGACTTGCTGCCTTCCAGTGTTCTCAGGGTATCTCTGCTGAATCCGTTGCTGCTCGTGAATCTGCTTCTGCTCGACCTTCTGGCGCTCCTGGTCTTGCTTCAAGCGCAGCTGGTCCAACTGTTGCTGATGCCTCTGATCGAGCTGCGGGTTCACAGGGGGATTCGGATTCCCGCCCTTGGGCCGAGCGCTAGCCGGGCGATCGTTATAGGACTTTTCCCGGCCGTTGTTTACTGGAGAATTCCCCGGTTGATTGCCTTGAGGTTGTTGTCCGGCGTTATTGGAGGCCGGCAGCCTGTTTGAATTATTTTGCACATTGGACTGCGGTTGTCCCGCGTTGTTGGAGGCCGGCGGCCTGTTCGAATTGTTTTGCCCATTGGGCTGAACATTCGTCTGTGGCCGACCCGGACGATTGCCATTGTTGTTCTGTGGCTGACCGGACCCGTTGGCACGGACGTTTTGCGGAGCCGCATCCTGGGAGGCCGGTGCGATCCTAATGTTCGGACGAGTCTGTTGCGTGTTCTCGGTCGGCACTTGACGCATCTGAGAGACGGCAGGCGGCCTGCCGCCATTGGCTCGAATCTCCTGCTGCTGCTTCACGAAGGAGACAGGAGCAGAGGGTGGAGGCGTCTTGGCCACGACTTCGCGTTGCTGAAGCCTTTCTGGAGGCCTTGCCGCACCCGCGGCGCCAGCGCCAAGCACGCTTCTCTGTTGCGGTGCGACCGTTGGGGTAGTGGCACTGACCTGCGCAGACTCAACCTCCCGGCGATCGACTCTCATCATGTTGCGTCCGACAGGCTGCGCCGACGCGAAATTCTGCTGTGATGTGGCGGTTACGCCATTCGGCGCGGTCTGGTTCACGTACCTGATGTTGGTGACGTTTTTGTTGACGATGACGTTGTTGTAGTAGTTGTTCACGACGGTGTTGTTCACCGTCGTGTTCGAGACGTTCACGTTTGTAACGTAAGTGCGGCTTACGTGATAAGAAGGCTCGTAGACTTCACGCGGCCCAAGCGGGAACCAGGCCACGCCGCCTCCACCGCCTCCTCCGATTCCAATGCCAACACTGAAGTGCGGCCCGCCCACCCAGGCGACAAGAGCGGGGGCGTAAACCGGTCGCACATACGCGACACCTACGACCGCGCGAGGTGCGCATGGCACCCAGCCCCAAACTCCGCCGACCGTAACCCAGCGGCCGTAATGGAACGGCGCAAATCCCCAAGAAGCATCATCTACCCAGGTCCAGCCCCAGGGCGAAATCCACACCCAGTGGCCATAGCGATAAGGCGCCCAACCGACGATTGTTGTGTGTGGAAACCAAACGGTGCCATATTCAGCCGTGGGGCGCCAGCCACCGTTGTCGTCGAGGTCTTCATAGCCAATCACATCGGAAGAGACGTAGCGCGAGGATTGCGAGCGATCTTCGCGGCGATCGCGGTCGCGAGACCAGCGGTCGAAATCGTCATCGTCATGGCCGAAGCTCTGAATGTCGGCGTCGAGTTGGTCGATCCCGGCAAACGTGCCGGTTTCCCGAGGATGAATGGTATAAGCGGTGCCACCACCGGTGACTTCGCCTTCACCGTCGCGGACACTGACGACGGTGGTATCGCCGGCTTCGTTGACGTTGATCTTGTAGTTACCCGGACGAAGGATGGAGAAAGCAAGGTTGGGGGTATCGATTTCAAAAGCTTCGTCCTGTTCGAGACGCCGCACGCGCACGTCAAGGGTGCCTTCCGTAAGCCGGATCTGGGCCATGCGGTCATCCAGATTCAAGAATGAAAAACCAGTGTTGCCGGAAAGACGGATCGCCGCGGAGCCGATGTGCAGCTCGGCGCGGGCGCCGTTGTCGGTCCAAAGTTTATCCCCGGTAGTGATCGGACGGTTGACGACCGCGGAAACCCAATCGTCGGTGCCCCCCGGGTTGAACGAAACGGTTCCCTGAGCGTAACTCAGTCGCGCGACCCGGCTTGGCGGATCGTCTTCATCGGCTGTGGCGCGTTGCGGCGCAAAGAGAGCCACCGCCAGCCCGATGCTGAGGAAGCTTGCCAACTTGAGCGAGTGTTTTCTCATCTCGAAATCTCTCCTGAAACCTGAGCGGCCATTGTTCCCTTGCGCCGCGTCATTTCACTTTCCTAGGTATAGGCCTGGGCTTACTTGAAACACTAGCACTTCATCGTTAGAGAGCATTTGCTGCCCATTTTCCCCATGTCGAAACAGCAAATGACGATAAAGAACTACTTCATTTAACACCGGCCTGCCGGAAGAGTTGTGAGGGCGCAATGCCACGAGAAACTGGAAACTCGGGAGATGTAAGGACGGGGGAACTTCTATTGTAGTTGATGGTGAAAAACAAATGGCCCGCCCGGAAGATCCGGACGGGCCATTGAATTGGGAAAAGGGATTAGTGCCGCCCGCCAGAGGCGGAGCCCCCGCCGCCGCGCGGGCTTCCGCCGCCACCGCCACTGCTACCCCGACTGCCGCCTGCTCCTCCGCCAGAGCTGCGGCTCGGCGCGGAGTAAGAGCCTGACGGAGCTGAATAGCTGCGGCTCGGCGCGGAGTAGGAGCCCGACGGAGCTGAATAGCTGCGGCCTGGTGCGGAATAAGTTTGCGGCGCCGAGTACGAGCGTGCGGGCGGCGGGTTGTAAGAGCGCGGCTGCGAATTGCCACGGCTGCTGTTGTAGGCCGGGGTGTCACGTTGCATCCGCTGCGGCTGATCGTAAGAGCCCCCGTTGTTCGAAGGGCGTTGATTGCCGTAGGCCGGCGTGTTTCCGTTCGTGCGCTGGGGCGGCTCGTAAGAGCGGCCGTTGTTGTTCGAAGAGGTTGGGCGGTTGCCGCTGTAGCCTTGCGTCGAAGGCCTTGAGGCCTGTCCGCTGGCGGCTCCGTACTGCAAATCGCCGCGTGCCGACGGCGGACGATTCGCATTGTTCATGCCCGCTGTTGGCGTGGGTGAGTTCGCGGGACGATTGGAGGTTCCGAAACCCGCCGGCGCGCGCCCATTATCGGTTGCATTTCCCTGCGCTTCCCAAATGCGTTGGCTATTACCCGTGCGCTGCGGCGCAGTGTTGCCCATCGTGGCGTTGGACGTCCGCGGAGAGTTGGGCATTGCCGAGGGCGGCCGGCTTTGAGACAGCTCCCGCTGCCGCGGCGACACCGCCGATGTGTTCGGCGAACTCGCCGGCCGCCCGTTCATCGCCGGCGTATCGTGTGCACGAGCATTCGGTGTTCCCGTGCGCTGATTCATCGCGCCATTCGCCGGACGGTTTGCCGTGCCGTTCATCGCCGGCGTATCGCGTGCAGGAGAGTTCGCTGTTCCAACGCGCTGATTCATGGCGCCATTCGCCGGGCGGTTTGCCGAGCCGTTCGTCGTCGGCGTATTGTGCCCTGGAACGTTCAGTGTTCCCGTGCGCTGGTTCATCGCGCCATTCGCTGGACGGTTTGCCGGGCTGTTCACCGTTGAATTGCCACTGCGACCGGAGGTCAGTCCATTGCTACTGACCGTGCGTACATGCGACTGGGATGCACCTTGCGCCGGTGCCGTGCGCGCGATCACGGTGCGGTTTTGAACCGCAGCCGGCGGCGTGGCTACATGCGATCTGATGTTTACCGAGCCGAGCGAGCTGTGCTGCGTCGGCTTGATCCCGACCGAGTTGGTCACTTGCGCGCCCCTGAGGGCGCCCGGCGTGAGCCGCGTGGCTCCGCGGTTGATGGCCTGGCCATTCATGAAGGTATTGCGATTTGTCACCGTTACGGCATTCACGTTGCGCGCGTTCACGAAATTGACGTTGCGAATGTTCGTGTTGAAGACGTTTCTATTGCGGATAAACGTGTTCCGTTCATTGATTCGTTCAATGAACTCGTGGCGGCAGCCGAACCAGGGGAAGAACGGTTCGCCAAAGCCCAGCGGGAACCAGCCTATCCCTCCGCCGAAGCCAAAACCGCCACCAAATCCAAAGCCGCCTCCGAGGAAACCGACGAAAGCCGGTCCATAGATCGGAGGACCATAGATTGGGCCCGGGCACCAGCCCCAGCCACCCGCGAAATGGTTCCAGCGGCCATAGTGGAACGGAGCAAAGCCCCAAGGCGAATAGTCAACCCAGGTCCAGCCCCACGGGCCGACCCAGTTCCAATAGCCAGAGCTGTAGGGAGCCCAGTCGGGTTCTACTTCACGGGGATACCAAACGTGGCCGTATTGCGGTTCATCGCGCCAGTCACCGTAATCATCCAAATCGCTGTAGCCAGGCGTATCGCGCGAAACGTACTTTCCGGAAATCGCGTTGTCTTCCTTCAGGTCGCGCTCGGCTGCCCAGCGGTCGAGGCCGTCCGGACCGGGAGCCTTAGCAATGATGTAGTCGACGTTGTCCGCGCCGTTGAATTCCGCGCGTTCGCCGGCGTGGACTTCATAGGTTTGACCGCCGGCGGTAACTTCGCCTTCGCCGCGAATCGCAGTCACGCGAGCGGAGTCGCCGCTCTCAGCTACGTCAATGCGAAATGCTCCAGCCTGCTTCACGGTGAAAGCCAGGTTCGGGGCGTCAACTTCGTAGAGGTCGCCTTCGCGCAGTTCACTGACGCGGAAATTGATGCTGCCTTCCGCAAGGCGCACCTGCGTGATGCCCTGATCAAGGTTCAGGAAAGACAGCGCGGTCATGCTGCCGAGATGGATGGCGGCCGGGCCGGCTTGTAATTCGGCGCGGGAATCTTTGTCGACCCAAATTTTGTCACCGATGGTCATCGGACGGTTTTTGGCCGCGCTGCCCCAATCGCCTTGCCCACCAGGCTGCAGGGAGACGGAACCATCAACGTAGCTGATGCGCGCGACGCGCGTGGGCGGATTCGTTTCTTGTTCTTGGCCCGCTTGCGCCTTCGGAGCCGCAAAACCCAGAAGACCGGCCAAACATAGCAGGAGACGAAGCCTGCTTTTACGAGTGAATGTCTTCATGACGGACCCTCTGTTCTCCGGCCGGACCGCCAGCCAATTCGTGGCGGCTTGTGCAGGTGTTCCGGGCGATGAGAGCGTAACATCTTATGGCTCCCACTAGGTATAACCCGCCGATAGGAAAGAAGTTGCCCACACGGCGGCGCCGGCCCCAATTGCTCGGCCTAGCCGGGAGTTAGCTCGATTAGTTTTAGTAACTTACGTATTATCTTTACTTTAGGACAGGGGGGGTTCAGCCCTGCCTTAACCCGGCATAGAGGATTTGCTTCCACCGCTTATTATCGATGGTCCAGTAGACTTTGGCCTTCCTACCTCGATCCAAGACCGGCGCCCAAACCGCTCGATTGCGGTCGTTGGCTGCCACGTTGAGGCGGTCTACCACGGTCATGCCCAAAGTCAATTCGCTGGAGGTTTCCACATCCACGTAGTTTTCGCTTTGGTGCGTGACAATCGTAGGGTCCAGCGCGATGGACATCGCCACAGGGTCCGGCAACGAAATTCCATGCTCACCAGTCTGTTCGAAGTAAGCCTCTTGAGCGCGACTGTTGCATTCAACCGCGAAGCGCGCCTGCGGTGTGCCAAAGCTCAGCACATGCCTAATGTCGTCTGGGTTCAATACTGCTTCGCCACGGCAGAGGTGCCAGCCCACCAGCTCCACCGGAAGCCCACTGCGCAGCACGATTTGCGCAGCCTCGGGATCGCACCAGATGTTGTACTCGGCGGCCGGAGTCACGTTGCCCTCGCAACACGGTGCGCCGCCCATGACCACGCAGCGGCCAACCTTGGCGGCGATGCCGGGATTCCGCTGTAAAGCCAAAGCAATATTCGTAAGAGGTCCCAAGGTCACCAAGACGAGACCAGGGTTGGCTTCGATCGTTGAAATGATCGCTTCGGAGGCGTGCTTCTTTTCAGGCGACTTCCTCGGAAGCGGGTAGCCGTGGTCGCCCAGGCCATCGCGGCCATGGAACCAGTGTGCGCTCTCGTGCGCGCGATGCAGGGGTTTTTCCGCGCCTATGAAGACCGGAACGTCCGCGCCGCAAAGCTCCGCCGTGTAGAGCGCATTGCGAGTGGACTGTTGAACCGCTACGTTTCCTGCAACCGTAGTAATCGCCAAAACGCGCACCTGGGGAGAGCGAAGCGCCATGATCAAGGCCACGGCGTCGTCGGAAGCAGTGTCGGTATCAATCAGGAAAAGGGGTTTCACGCGGCGTAGGATAGCAAACTCGGCGCGAGGCCGCGCTCAAAAATAATTTCGCTCGATGGAAATTGAGATCGGATCTCTTCCTGGCCCTAAATCTTATTGCCCACTAAACGTGGCGGCCATTTCCGCCGATCTGGTAGCCTACGCCCCGAATCGTTCGAATCAGGGCCCGGTCGTATCCTGAATCCACCGTGCGGCGAAGATAATTGATGTACACGTCCACGACGTTCGTCATGCATCACGTAACTTCCCACTTTGGAGCCGGGATGATCGCGTGTGTACGCATGGTCGAATTCTATGTTGGCGGTTTGGATGTGAAGTTTGCCGCCCGAAGGCATGGCGTCCCGCGCATTCACTTATCCTCACCCAGCAGACGTGGAAGCATTTTTTCCATGTCAGATACGAGCGAATTCAAGCTCAGGACGGAAGGTGTCAGAACCTGCAGTCTGCTGAAAGCCAGCAACTGGCGGATCAACGAGGCAGCGCGCTGGCCCGCTTTTTCGATTTCCGTGGCATATTCGTAGGTGGGCTGATTCTTGTCCAGGGACTTCTTCAATACACCGCTATACCCGATGATGACTCCGAGCAGATTGTCAAAATCATGGGCGATCACTCCCGATAATCTTCCGATGGCCTCCATCTTCTGAGCCATTCGCAGTTGGCGCTCCAGTGTGCGTTTTTCCGTCACGTCTTCCGCAAAACCCTCGAAATATCCTTGGCCCCCATCCTTGACGTCGACATAGTGTCCCGAACACCGCACCACGATGGGCTCGCCGTTTGGCCGCTTCCATTCCAGTTCGATGTCCTTTAATTCCTTTGACTTGGCCAGAAGCTCATTCATTCGTTCGTAGTCCGCGGAGTTGCGAAACACTTGTGTCGCAAGATCCGCTTTAAAGAGCTCTTGCACGGAATCGTAGCCGAGCATTCTTTGGAGGGCCGGATTCACCTCCAGAAATTGGCCCGTCATGGTCGCCCGGTAAATCCCGTGAGGCGCTCCCTCCACCAAAGCCCGGAAACTTGCTCCCGAGCGCGACAAGGCCTCCTGTGCTTTCTTACGCTCGGTAATGTCTCGGTTCACGACCACTAGTTTCTCCGGCTCGCCCTTTTCGTCGCGGATGACGCTTGCAACGGATTCCAGCACCATCCAATTGCCGTTCTTGTGACGAAATCGATATTCCAGAATTGTTCCCATCCCCGATTGTTGGGTTTGCGTGGCAGCATTCTTAACCCGCTCGCGGTCTTCCGGATGAATCTGCTCGAACCCGGATGACTCCTGAAGTTCTTCAGGCGAATGAAAAGCAGGTGCAAGTTGCGTGCCAAGGCAGAATCATGGTCTGCTGCGAGATTCATGTGGCTGCCGTCGCCCGCCAGGCACTTGCTTTTGCTCAATTCACTGATTCTCTGGGCATTTCTTGATTGGAGAGAGTACGAATCGCCGTCAGCAAGATTGGATTTCTCTCATCAAATCCGAAACGGCACAATTTTAACGGCACAGAATCTGCAAGCGATACTAGATCGGGACGAAATCTTCGTTTTGAATTTTCGCAAGTCAAATTGACTTCACAACAGATGAGCGTATCTTTAAAAGATACGGACTTCCAGCCTGTGGGAGGATTTGATGAATCGTTTTTTGGCTACAATCTCGTTGTCGACTTTATCTGCGGGCATGCTGCTCGCAGGGTGCCAAAACGCGGCTGACAAGCAATCAAGCCCCGACGCTAACTCTTCTCCATCCATGGCGGAATCGGCAAAGACCGCAGTGCAAAGAGCCATCGAGCCGAAACCTCTGGTCGTTCCTGCTGACACCGTAATCGCCGTCGTTCTGGATCAAACCATAAGTTCGAAAACCAGCAAGCCTGGCGACAGGTTCTCAGCGACCGTCGAATCTCCGGTTGAAGTCGATGGAAAGATCGCCATCCCGAAGGGTGCTCGCGCCGAGGGAGTCTTGAATGAAGCGAAAGCTGCCGGCCGGTTCAAGGGCGGCGCCGCGCTGAGCCTCAGGCTCACGAGAGTGACTGTCAACGGGAAGGATTATGAAATTCAGACTTCTGCAGCAATGTCATCCAGCAAAGGAAAAGGCAAGCGCACGGCGGTCATGGTGGGCGGTGGCGCTGGCGGAGGAGCTGCTATCGGGGCGATCGCGGGTGGCGGTAAGGGTGCAGCCATCGGTGCGTTGATCGGCGCGGCGGCGGGTGCCGGTGGCGCGGGATTAACCGGCAACCGCGATATCACGCTGCGTGCGGAAACGCCGCTCGAATTCACACTGCTGCAGCCCGTACACATCAAGCAAAAGTAGCAGACGGTCTTCCTCGCCCTGCGAAGCATTCTTTTTATGGGTGAGGCCTGCCCACGCACATTGGCTCCCTCGATCTGGCCTTTGCAATTCACTTCAAGGGAGCCAAGATCACCGCGTAAACTTCTGCGTCTTCTTCGCCTAATACAATTCGTACTCCCTGGTGGCTGGCGCTCGGCGCAATCGGATTCGCGATCATCGTCAGCCTCGTCGCGGGACTATACCCCGCAGCGCGCGCGGCTCGCCTCAATCCCGTTGAAGCTCTTCGCTACGAGTAAACCCCGGCAGCACTCGCTCAAGAGGAAGGTTGGCGAAGTTCTTGCCCAGCGAACTTGCCGCCGCGCGCGAGCTCGTACATAGTCCAATTCGGCAAGATGAAAGCTCTAGGAGCGCGCGCCACGGATGTTCTGTATAAAATAGGGGTGCGGTGACATTCCAAGGATAACCATGGAAACTGCATACATCTGCGATGCCATTCGAACGCCGTTCGGGCGGTACGGCGGAACGCTCGCCTCGATTCGCACCGATGACCTCGCGGCGATCCCGCTCAGGGCCCTGGCCGCGCGTAACGCAGGCGTAGACTGGAACGCCGTGGACGATGTTGTCTACGGCTGTGCTAATCAGGCGGGCGAAGACAATCGAAATGTTGCTCGCATGGCCCTCTTGCTGGCGGGCTTGCCGAAAGAAGTGGCAGGCACAACGGTTAACCGGCTTTGCGGATCAAGCATGGACGCGGTCGCGACGGCCGCGCGAGCGATCAAATGCAACGAGGCCGATCTAGTGGTTGCCGGCGGCGTCGAGAGCATGTCGCGAGCGCCCTTTGTGATCGGCAAGGCGGATAGCGCGTATTCGCGCTCGATGAAAATGGAAGACACGACGCTCGGCTGGCGATTCATAAATCCTTGTCTGAAAGCAAAGTACGGCGTTGATTCCATGCCGGAAACCGGCGAGAACGTCGCCGAAGAATTTCATATCTCTCGCAAGGATCAGGATCTATTCGCTCTGAGGAGCCAGCAGCGCGCGGCCGAGGCGATCAGGAGCGGCAGGTTGAAGCAGGAAATTGTGGCCGTGCCCATTCCACAAAAGAAGGGCGATCCGCTACATTTCTCCGAAGATGAGCATCCCCGGCCGGACACGACGCTGGAAGCGCTTTCGAAATTGAAACCGGTTGTCAAGCCGGATGGCACGATCACCGCTGGAAATGCGTCGGGAGTGAATGACGGAGCTTGTGCATTGCTGCTGGCCTCAGAGGCGGCATTGAAGCGGCATGGCTTGACGCCAAGAGCCCGTGTTGTTGCTGCCGCGGCCGCCGGCGTCGCTCCGCGCATCATGGGCATGGGTCCAACTCCCGCGACGCGCAAAGTTCTGGCCAAAGCAGGGTTGTCTCTCGCGCAAATGGACGTCGTGGAATTGAATGAAGCATTCGCGTCACAGGCGCTGGCTGTCTTGCGCGAATTGGGAATTTCGGACGACGCGACGCGCGTGAACCCGAACGGCGGTGCGATTGCTCTGGGGCACCCCTTGGGTGCTAGCGGCGCGCGGCTTGTAACCACCGCGCTCTATCAGCTCTTGCGAACCAATGGCAGATATGCGCTCTGCACCATGTGCATCGGTGTGGGCCAAGGAATTGCCATGGTTCTGGAACGCGTCTAGCAGGGCCTGCGCTTCAAGAAGGATCCATTTTCTTCAAGGCGCAGATGCGCTGTCTTCCGAGTTGTCGCCGCGAGCCGGGGCAAAATCCTGCGGAGAAGAATAAGCTCGATGCCCATCGTTAAGTCAGGGAAAGCACGAATTCATTACGCGTTGGAAGGTCAGAGTGGAACACCTTTGCTGGTGTTCTCAAATTCGCTGGGCACAAATTATTCCATGTGGGATCCGCAAGTTCCCGAACTTCGAAAAAAGGTCCGGGTGCTGCGCTATGACACGAGAGGTCACGGACAATCCTCGGTCACGCCGGGCCCCTACTCGATCGAGCATCTCGGGAGAGATGTCATTGCACTGCTCGATGCATTGGACCTGGACCGCGTGCATTTTTGCGGGCTATCCATGGGCGGAATGATTGGCATGTGGCTGGGAGTCAACGCGCCCGAACGCCTCAACAAGTTGATGCTCTGTAACACTGCCGCCAAGATTGGAACCCCAGAGGTTTGGAATGCCCGCATCGAAGCGGTTCGAAAAAGCGGCATGAAGTCCGTCGCTTCGGCGGTGATCGAACGATGGTTTTCGCGGGCTTTCCGCGAAAAAGCCCCAGCAACGGTATCAAGAACTCTGAAAATGCTTGAGGAAGCAAACCCCGAGGGCTATGCGGCGTGTTGCGCCGCCGTTCGCGATTTCGATTTCCGCAAACAATTAGGCAGGATTCACATACCAGTCCTGGTGATCGCGGGAGCGCACGATCCAGCGACACCGCCTGCCGACGGGCGCTTTCTCGCGGATCAGATTCCGGGTGCGCGCTATGCTGAGCTCAACGCCTCGCACCTCTCCAATATCGAAGATCGAGATCGATTCAACAATGAACTTGCCGCGTTTCTGAACTCCTGAGGAGGCCTGCCAATGGATGAACGCACACGCTAAGAGCAAGGAATAAAGTGCGGCGTGCCTGCTGCCAACTCAGCATTTCAAGATTTCTTGCATTCTGCTTTCGGCCTATTTCCATTTGTCCTGGCCCTCGACGATTTTGATGTAGCGATTTATTGGAAGGCCGCTAAAACGCTGAGTCGTGCCTCCGGGCATCGGCCACTTCACTTCGAGCCAATCGATCTTTTCCCGTTTTCCTAGCCCCAGCACCATTCGAGGATCGTGCGAAGAAAGATAGCTGCCCCCGCCCACTTTCATCTGGTGCCGCTTCAAATCTCCAGCCTGATATGTGACCCGCGCACCGATGGCGTCGGGATTGGACTTCTTGCCCACAAGAATCACACCCAGCCAATTATTCTGTTTTCCGGCATTGTTGCGGAGCAGCACGGGCGCCCCATCGTTCACGGCAACGAGAACATCCACCGATCCATCGTTATCGAAGTCTCCAAGCGCCAGACCTCGTGCAGAAAGCTGCCGGGAGAAGAGAGGTCCACTGTCCGCGCTGACGTTCTTGAGCCCCGCACCCGTATTTTGAAAAAGGAGCATTGGCTCGCTGTAGGTGACCCCAGGATTGATCTTGTCGATCAGATCGTCCGGATGGCCATTGGCGATAAACAGGTCGAGGTTGCCGTCGTTATCGTAGTCAAAAAATTTCACACCCCAGCCGCTCATCGTTTGCGTGGCCCTGGCAATACCTGAAGGCGCGGCAATATCCTCGAACGTCTCATCTCGTTTGTTGTGATAAATCCCATAAAACTCGTGGTCCAAATTCGTCACAAAAAGATCCATCCAGCCATCCTGGTCCAAATCAGCGGAATCTACTCCCATGCCCGACCGAGCTTTTCCTCCTTCCCCGTAGGCCACCCCTGCCGTAAAGCCGATCTCTTCGAATCGCCTTCCAGCGCGATTGGCGAAGATGAAATTCGCGGTGGTGTCGTTGGCGACGAAGAGATCCAGGAAGCCGTCGTTGTTGATGTCCGTTGCGACGACGCCCCAGGCTTTGCCGGCATTGGCACCTATGCCCGTTGGTTGGCTCACGTCCGTGAAGGTGCCGTCGCCGTTGTTGTGGAACAGCCAACTCGGCATGGGATCGAAGATGCGGGGGTAGCAATATTCATTAATCCCGGCGAGAGCGGGTATGTTTGGGGCGTTACAGACGTGATGCTTCAGCTTGCTGAAATCGACGAACCGGCAGACGAAAAGATCCAGGCGTCCGTCGTTGTCGTAATCAAACCAGACCGCACTGGATGCCCAACCGGGAGCGGCGACGCCCGCTTTTTCGGTGACATCTGTGAACGTGCCGTCCCCATTGTTGCGATAGAGGATGCTGCGGCCGTATTGCGTCACATAAAGATCGGGAAAACCATCGCCATTGTAGTCACCGGCAGCGACGCCCATGCCGTATCCGCCGCCAGGGACGCCAGCTTTGTCCGTAACATCGGTGAACGTGCCGTCGCGATTGTTACGGTAAAGCGCGTTGCGTAGCGGCTTGGCGGGATTCCAGAAGTCGCAGGGGCCGCTGTTGACCAGATAAATGTCCGTCCAGCCATCGTTGTCGTAATCGAAGAAAGCGCAACCGGCGCCAGTGGATTCGGGCAGATACTTCTGTGCCGATCTGCCGCTCGTGTGAACGAAGTTGATGCCTGACGCCGATGGAGGAATCTCAGAGAAAGGAAAGGCGGGATTGGCTTTATCCGCCCCGCTTGCCAGTGAAGGAAGAGATGTCATGGCCGCGGAACCCGCGAGCGCACGCAAGAAGTCTCTGCGAAGAACACGATCAGAGCGGCAGCGCATAGTTCCGAGGATCGCGCCGTTCACTGGGGCGGCTTCTGGCGCTCCAGGCCTTCGGCCACGCGGCGCTTGACCTGCTCGAGGCTCTTCGCCGTATCACGCTGAAGAGCCGCCTCGCGATTGGCGTCGTCCTTGCGTCCCGCACCGTTGTAGGCGAGCGCCAATTGAAAATGACCGGAGGGGCTGTCTGGGGCGAGTCTTTCGTAGGTTTCCAGAGGGGGGATGGCGTCGGCGAACTGCTTGGCGGCAACCAGAGCGGAGCCGAGACCCAAATATGCTTCGGCGAATCCGGTATCTATCTTTGTAGCGCGGACGTAATGACGGATTGCAGTGGAAAAGTCACCGTCGTCCTTCGCGAGCTCGGCGAGAACGTATTCGGCGCCGGCGTTGTTCGGGTCGATCGATAGTTCCTCCTCGAAGTTCATCTTCGCTTGCGCAACGGCATCCGCTGAGGGCTGCTGGCCGGAGAGCAGGACCCGCCCAAGGCGAGCATGAATCCCCGGCAGCATGGGGTTAATGTCCAAAATCTTGCGGTATTCCGCCGCGGCTTCCTGCCACTTGCCCTGCGTTTCCAGAGCTTCCGCATTTAGCTGGTGGACCTGGAAGGAGAAGGGCGCTTCGCGCACCAAGTCCTGTGAAGTGCGAAGCGACAAATCCGAGTAGGCGTGAGTGGCAACGTAGAGAACTTCCGGGTCCCGCGGAAAATTGCGGATCAACACTTGCAGAAAGTCGAGCGAGTCATTGGGATTGTTCCCCGTCATCGCGCAATGCACGCCATCGAGTCCAGCCCTCTTCAGGAGTCCCTTGTCCGCGATCTGACGAATTGATTTCTTCAACAAAGGCAGCGCCTCGGCGCAATGGCCACTCTCCGCAAGCGCGAAACCCCTATCCACTGCGGCCGGCCGGGCGGACGCCGAGCGTTGCTTTGAATCTTGCGCGGATGACACTGGGGCCGTTGGGATCAGGAGAGCCCAAAAGACCAGGAGTGTAAGGATTCTTCGCATGTGCACATTGTAAGCCGAAACAGAGCCGCCAAAAATCAAAAACGTGGAGAGGAAAAGCCTCTTCCGCGCACTCGTCCCTTCCCCATGCTATTCAATCACGCCGCAAGCCTGAAATGAACGCGAACTAAAGTTCTTGGCGCGCACATCCTCACAGAAAAAATCGCCCGCAAAAGAAATGGCAGGCGCCGAAGCGCCTGCCATCCTGGTCGTGTATGCGTTCCTAGTTAGAAGTAGAACTTCAGGGCCAATTGGATATTCCTGGCTCCTTGCGAACCGGTGAGATTTCCGAAGTTCGGGTTACTCGTACCGAGGCTAGGGTTATTGGGGACGGTCCCAACCACTGGGGACCCCGGATCGAACGAGCCCCCCGCCGGACCTCCCGAGAAATTGTAGATGGCGCGGTTGAATAAGTTAATGAACTCCGCACGGAATTCCAACCTTCTCTGTTCACCAAGGAGGAAAGCCTTGTGCAGGCTCATGTCGACCTGTGCCAGTCCAGGACCACGTCCGTTGCCGACAGAACATGTTCCAAAGGAGTTCGCGGGATGTGAAACAACGCTGGTGTCAAACCATCGGATGTACGCCGGTATGCCCTTTAAAGGATCCGCCGGTACGAATTTGTCGACGGTGTGGAGCGGACCGCTGCAGTTTGGCCGGGCGCTGAGGAAGTAGTTACCAATTCCGTTGGTACCGGAAGGATCTCCATTGAACTGTCCCCAGCCTCCGAATTCATTCAGGGTCAGGGCGTTCCCTGTGTGCATGGTGACGATTCCGCCGATCTCCCAATTCCCAACCACGGCGTTGAGAGCGGAGTTCATGTCTTTGCCAAACTGTTTACCGCGGCCCACTGGCAGCTGGTAAGTAACATAGCTGGAAAGGATGTGCTTCTGGTCGAAGTAGCACGGTCCCCAGTCAGAACGCGAGTCATACGAGTTCTGCCAGCCTGGTTGTCCACCTGAGCTCATAGCTTGCGTGCTGCCCCAACCGGTACCAAAGTAGCCGGGGGAATTGCTTAAGCACTTGGAATACGTATACGCCACCTGGGCTTGTAGCCCATTTGACATGCGCTTCTGCAACACAGCTTGGAGAGCGTCATAACGCTGGTTTGCGTTGGACGTATTTGTCCCAGCAATGTTACTGGAACCCCCCAGTGACGAGTTATCCGCGGCATACAACGAACCGGGAGTTCCACCACCAAGAAATGGACCGGCAACCCTAGAAACGATTGGTTCTCCGGGTTTCGCGATTTTTCCAGCGGCGTTCAAGCCTTCCAGTTGTGTGGCGTCGAAAAAATTCAGCAGGTGTGTGCCATGCTGACCGACGTAGCCGACTTGCACGGTCAGGCTGTTACTGAACTGGTGCTGGATCGTTAGGTTCCACTGCTGAGCCAAAGCAGGCCGGAAGTTCGGATCCGTAACCCGGATTCTCTTCCCTGCATAGCAAGAAAAGTTAGGTGCCGCACAGGGTGCAACGGAAGGCCCAAATCCTTGTGCGATCGCTCCCACGCCGGCTACTGCACTTCTGGTCGCGCCAAAAAATGGCGGATTCTGGGTGAGTGCCTCGTTGGCGCCGCTGCCTTCCATATATTCGGAGATGGCGTAGCCGCCACGAATCACGGTCTTGCCGCCCAGAGCAGCGGGCGACCAGGCAAAGCCGACGCGAGGCAAGAAATCGCCTCCGCCAAGATAATTGTTGTACAGCGCTCGATTGTTACCGTTCTGGCCTGGCAGTTTGATCGCCCCCGTAGATAGATTGAAGTTGACCTGCCGGTCTTTGACTTCATAAAGCGGTGTGTGGTCTTCGAAGCGCACACCGAGATTCAGCGTAAGAGTCGGAGTGATCCGCCAGTCATCTTGAACATAGGCGCCGAAGATGTTGCCACGAAGTCCAAAGAGAGTATTTGTGGCGCCGTCTTTGAAGCCTCCCCCTACATCGCCAAGCCAGAAATCCGCTATTCCCGAACCAGTCAATGTGGCGATGCTAAGCGTCCCCAGCGTGCCGTTGTTTCCGCCGTAATCGTAATCCTGACGTTCCCGCCAGTATTGAAAACCAGTTCGGATCGCGTGGCGTCCATGTGTAATGTTCAGGTTATCCTCCACTTGCCCTTCGGTCGTGTGGAAGATCTGGATGGCTCCGCCGTTTCCCAGGGACGCCGATCCGTTTGTGCCTGAGATCGAAATGTTTAGTAATCCTTTTGCAGCAGTATCGTTTCCGCCGGCTATGCCAAGCGCCTGACTGGCGGCCCCGAGCGCATCGCTGGAGGTGCCGCGTTGGTCGAAGTGAACAGCGCCGAAACCAATTCGCACTTCGTTTAGCAGATTGGTGCCGAAGCTGTGGGTCCAACTGAGGACCGCGTTACGCACGGGGTCATCAATGTTGGCGCCGGAACCGGCAGCCGCAACGGGCAGACCCGTGAAGGCCGGGTTACGCAGGTCCATCTTGGAGTAGCGTCCGAAGATGTGGTCCTTCTGCGAAAGTATATAGTCAATCTTTAGGTCGCCCTGATCGTTGTTCAGATTGTTGCCGCTTTTATAGAAAAAATTGTTCTCGTTCCCAAGATCGATCTGCGGAGTGGGATAAAAGCTCGAGCTAAATAAATTTTTGGCGACGGTACTCTCTGCCAGTGCGGATTTTCCATTCAGCGGCTGACCACCGCCTCCAGAGGCAATATACGTGGCAATGTTGTTGTTGGGAATCGGAGTCCCGGGGTTCTTGATTGTGCCGTCCGCGTTGAAGGTTTGAGGATCACGCGGATCATATATCTGGAATCCCACCTTTCCAAAGTCGCCGGCACGTTCGCTGGTGGTCAAGAGCTGGGAGGAGGTTGTACCCGCGTTCACGAGACGCTGACCTTGGTAGTCCGCAAAGAAGAACAGCTTGTCTTTAATGATCGGGCCGCCGACGGTGCCGCCGAACATGTTGTAGCGCAACTCCGCTTTGGCAAGAGAGCCATCCGCGGTATGACCCAACACGATATGACCCGGAGTATTTTCAAATGCTGGCACGCCTTGCGTCCACGAATCGGAAGCATTGTTGCTATTTAGTTTGTCGTTGCGAAAGAACTCGAACACATCGCCATGAAAGCTGTTGGTGCCCGATTTGATCGAGGCGCTTACCACCCCTCCCTGATAGTTGCCGAACTCGGCGGAAGCGTTCTGCGTGATCAGGTTGAATTCCTGGATCGCATCAACGCTGGGATTGTAGGCCGTCTCGTTGTTTTTGCTCTCGTTGTTGATTTGGCCGTCGAGAAGAAAAGAATTGGCCTGCTCGCGGTTCCCGTTAATGTACGGCCGGCCAGAGTTGATCATATTCTGCGGGAACTGCATGGAAGACGGATTGACGTTCGTCGCGCCCGGCGAGAGCAAGGTCAATTGAATATAGTTGCGTGCAGCCAAGGGCAAGGACGTAACCGTAGTGGCATCGACAAGCGTGCTGACCTCCGTGCTTTGCGTCTGCAGCAGCGGGGTTTCGCCGGTGACCTCGACGGTCTCCGCGACCGCACCTACCTTCATCTGCACGTCGACGCGCGCCGTCTGGTTGAGCACCAGCGTAAACGGTGGATAGAGAGCCGTCTGGAATCCCTTGGCCTCGACTCTGAGGCTGTAGCTCCCCACGGGAATTCTCAATATATTGTAAATGCCTTCGGTGTTCGTCGTTGTTGGCCACACCGTCCCGCGATCCATATCCTTCGCGGTGACGCTGGCCCCGGCGAGCGGGGCTCCACTGGCATCCGTTATGGTTCCAGTGATCGTTGCCGTAACATCTTGACCCCACGCTGCATTCGCGCCGCATAGCAGCGCCACCAGCGCCACAAAAACAAGGCCCAACCACAAGGACCGCATCTTTCTCATGTTGATTCCTCCGATTCGAAGCCGTCGGCCTCCCAACGGCTTCTCCTCTTGGCTGAATTTCTCGACGGTCAACCTGCACCCCTGGCCAGCTATATGGCCGAATGTCGGATAGCTATATAGCACCACTTTTCTGTTGTCAAGCATAAAATTGTGCTTTATATAGGTGTGCGGGACAGCGGACTATAGCGCCGGCCAGGTTCCGCTCTATAACACCCCGGGGTCCTGGTACGAACGCCCGGCACTCTCGGGCCTTGATGCAGGAACGGAACAGAGTATTGTTCTTGTCATGAGTCTAGCGCCCGCAAGGAAACCCCGGGCCCATTCGGGAGAGAGAATGCCAGCGAAGAACCGTAATGGCTTGCCCGCCTATCAGAGAATTCAGGGCGCCATCCGCAAACGCATCGATGCCGGACACTTGCATCCCGGGGACGCGGTCGCCTCGGAGCGCGACCTCGCCAAAATTCATCAGGTGAGCCTCATGACCGCGCGCCACGCTCTTGCCTCGCTCGAACGCGAAGGAATCGTCGAGCGCCGCCGCGGCATCGGGACTTTTGTCGCCGCCCCAAAAATTCACTTTAATAAATTGATGAGCTACACCGAGCAGATGTCCAGCCGCGGTCTCACCACCGGCTCCAAGGTGCTCTTCGCCAAAGTGCTGGACAATGAAAACGAAGCAGCCGCGCGGCTCTCCCTCCCCCCCACCAGCAAAATCATCAAACTCGAGCGCTTGCGTCATGCGGTGGGTGAGCCCTTTGCCCTGGAGACCTGCTACCTGAGTGCCGCTGAATTCTCAGGGCTTGTGGACGCCCCCATCGGCCGGGAATCTCTTTTCGGAATTCTCGAACGCAACTACAAGATCGAGCTCGGCTATGCCGATGAAGAGATTGACGCTACCGCTGCCGACCCGAGAATCGCGGAGGTGCTCTCCATTCCCCGCCGCGACCCCCTGCTGCGCATTCGCCAAGTTATTTATTCCACCAAAGGCCAGGCGATCATGTATGTGCAGGGCTTCTACCGTTCGGACCGCCACAATCTCGTCATTCGCAGGTTCCGGTAAGGCTGACGAGTTTCTTTCGCTGGTCTAATACTTGTTTCAGGTGTTGGGAAAGGCGCAGTTCAGAGAGGACGCCGCATGTTGGTTATCCTGAAACGCGACGACGAAGAAATCAGCCTCCAGGCCGCGCAACTCATTGCCAGCGCGGTGCGCAAAAAACCTGCATTGGTGCTCGGGTTGGCAACCGGCGGCACCATGGTCGGCACCTACAAACATCTCGTGCGTCTCCACAAACAGGGCTCTCTCGATTTCTCTCGCGTCGTAACCTTCAATCTCGATGAATATCTCGGACTTTCCGCCGCACATCCTCGGAGCTTTCATCATTTCATGCAGGAAAATCTCTTCGCGCACGTCAACGTAGATCCCGGAAACGTCCACATTCCCGACGGAACCATCCGCGGCAATTACGATCAGTACTGCGCATCGTACGAGGAGGCTATCCGAAAAGCCGGAGGAATCGACCTCCAGCTCCTGGGCATCGGGCGCAACGGCCACATCGGCTTCAATGAGCCGACTTCCAGCATCGGCTCCCGCACGCGCCTGAAGGTCTTGAGCCAGGAAACATTGGACGACAACTCTAAGCTCTTTGCGCCTAGTGAGGAGAGTCCTCGCTGTGCCATCACCATGGGCATCGGCACGATTTTGGAGGCGCGGAAAATTCTTTTGCTCGCCACAGGCCAGGCCAAGTCCGCCGCCGTCGCGAAGTCCATCGAAGGCCCGATCACGTCCGCGGTCTCTGCCTCCGCCCTTCAACTCCATCCCGACGTCACTTTCATCATCGACGATGCCGCAGCCTCGCAACTCACTCAGCGCGACTACTATCATCGCGTCCTCGAAATGACCGCTCTCTTGACTCCCGATCGTCTCTCGTAGGCCAAATTCCCCGCGTTCACGGGTTGTTCGTGAGTACAATTGCAGGTCAGATTTCCTTTAGACTTGGTGTTCACGCTGCACCGAGGAGCGCGCCGAGTGAACGCATGAAACCTGCAAAGCTTTTCCCCATGTTTCTGAAGCTTTCGGCGCGGCCGTGCCTCGTCGTCGGAGCGGGAACCATAGGTGAATCGAAGATCGCCGGCCTGCTGGAGGCCGGCGGGCGCGTGCGCGTGGTGGCGCCCGAAGCGACCCCGCAAGTGCGCTCCTGGGCGCAAACGAAGAGCATCGAATGGCATCAACGCCCATTCCAGCCGGACGACCTTGAAGGAATGTTTTTAGTTGTGGCGGCTACATCGTCCACGCAACTTCACGAGCAAATATTCGAAGAAGCGACGCAGCGCGGCGTGCTCTGCAATATCGTCGATGTTCCCCCTTTTTGCGATTTCTACTATCCCGCCGTTGTACAGCGCGGAGCGCTGCAGATCGCCATTTCGACTGCGGGACAAAGCCCGGCCCTTGCCCAACGCCTCAGAAAACAGCTCGAAGATCAGTTCGGCCCGGAGTACGAAGAATGGCTCGCGCAGTTAGGTGAATCTCGGGACGAGCTCCACTCCTCTAAGCTTGATCCTGAAGAACGGAAACGTCTCCTGCACGAGGATGCCAGTGAGGAAGCCTTCGAAGCTTTCCGCCGAAATCGCCGCCAGTCGAAACGCACCGGTTGAGTTGCCCGCTTCCTCCGCAACCCGGTCATTTCCCGTCTCCTGCATCAAAAATATTGATTCGTAGAATTCATTCTTTCGCAATTTCACCAGTCAGCAAAGTGTTAATGTTTTAGTGCAGTATCAGCGGCCGGCGGCGTTTCGAGCTGCCGCCGCAAAAAAAAGGCTGCTGGCTAAAGCCAGTGCCGGGAGTGCATCCAATGCACACGCCGACCATGAAGGGTAAAGTCTATCTGATGGGAGCGGGTCCAGGAGATCCCGATCTCCTGACCGTCAAGGCGGTACGGGTGCTTCGTGCTGCCGAGGTTGTTCTTCACGACGACCTGGTCTCCCCGAAAATCCTCGATTTAATCCCCGCTTCGACCCAGGTCCGCAACGTCCGCAAACTCGGCTTGCAGGCGGGAAATCTCCAGGAAAAAATTCATTCCGTGCTCATCTCTGCAGCGCGGGAAGGCCATCAGGTCGTGCGGCTTAAACTGAACGACCCGCTTCCATCTGAGTGTGCTGACGACGAGACGGAAGTTCTCGCCCAGGCCGGGGTCGATTTCGAAGTGATTCCCGGCGCTGCGTCGGCCATGGGCGCCGCCGCGGGCGCAAACTCGCGCTGCCAATCCGCGTGAATCTCTTCAAAACTAGCCGAACTTCCGCAGTTTCGCGAATAAAGTCTTTCCTATCAATGGGGACATAAGGAAGTTTCCACTACATTTGTGTCTGTTCTAAACCCACGGGTAGCTTCATGCCGAGACGTTGCAGCAGGATCCTTTGGTGCTCGGTCGGATGGCTGATGCAGCGCTTCCGCACCTCCACACCTCGGCGCGTGGGCAAAACCACGTCGACCAAGGAGATTTCACAGAGTTCTTCAAAGACTTGCCGCGGTTCATCGCCAAGTCCG